>Ga0114129_10016855_pt1 | contig 10404 bp, 8 predicted proteins | sample RhiMetdeltSRZDD1_FD_80071 | JGI IMG/M metagenome (GOLD analysis project Ga0114129, IMG submission 80071) | Populus rhizosphere microbial communities from Tennessee, USA - Rhizosphere MetaG P. deltoides SRZDD1 (version 2) (version 2) | ecosystem: Host-associated > Plants > Roots > Rhizosphere >... | reverse complement strand
GTACCCGACGTCCGGGTTCGCGCCCGCACCGAGGCCGCGCGTGAGCTGGTCGCCGATCTGGAGCTTGATGTCGGCGTCGCACATCTGGAGCGCCTGAGCATCCGTGTTCACGGCGATGAACTCGACGCCCTTCAGGCCCTGATCGACCATGCGGTTGACGGCGTTGGTGCCTCCACCGCCGATGCCGACGACCTTGATGACCGCCAGGTAACTACCCGTGTCCATGATGAGGTTTGTGCCTCTCTACCGTCCGAAGCTCAAGCAAGAGTGGAGGGTTGCCCGCTCCCCCAAAGGCGAGACTCTAGGCGGAATTCGCGGAATATGTCAATCGTCCTCGCAAGAATTCATGCAGGCGAAGTCTCTCAAATGGGTCGAGGGTTGCGGTCAACCTCAAGTAGTGGTTGAGAGTTAGCCGGGCGGCGGCGAGGCCCCACCGGCCGCCGTGGTGTCCACGGGGGACGGTGCAGGTTCTGTGCTCTGCGCCGGGGTTTGCGGCGTGGTCTCGGGCGTCGCGGGCTGTGTCTCGGTCGTCGGCGGGACGGCGAGCGGCTCGGCCGCGGGGTCGGCCGTTCCGGTGCTCGGAGGGGTGGTCGTATCGGGCGTCGTCTGGAGCTCCGAGCCGGCCGGCGCGACCGGTGCGAGCGTCGTGGCGGGGAGGCCGCCGGCCGCGGGGCGGCCCGGTAGGCGGACGTCGATGTAGGTGGCGCCCTGGGAATCGGAGTCGGCCAGCACGCGCGTCGCGGCGACCCACTTCGCTCGCAGTTGCGTGGTGTCGCCGAAGATCAGCTCGGGCCCGTCGCGCAGCTCGACCACGATCCCATCCCCACCACGCAGGTCGATCCGCTCGAGCCTCGGGCGAAGGGCCGCGGGCGCCATGCCGGCGACCCTCGCGCCGCGGAGTGCTGCCCGAGCCGTGAGGCGATCGCCCTCGAGGTCGTCGCGCGCGTCGATCCTCGGCAGCTTCCCCTCGATCGGCAGCCCGCGCAGAATCGTTCCGTCGCCGGCGACCGCGAGCCCGCCGACGATCGCGGCAGGCCGGTGCTCGACCACATGGATCTCGAGCGCGTGCGGGAAGTCGGCGCTCACCTCCAGCCCGCGGACGACCGGGTAGGCGGCGATCGACTGCTGGAGCTCGTCCTCGTCGACGTGGAGCGTGGTCATCGTCCGGGCGGCCATGACGAGCTGCGCGCGGACCTGCGCGGCGTCCTTCGTGGTGAGGCCCGTGACCGTCACCTGCTCGACGGACACGAACGAGGAGTCGCGCAGCCAGAGCCGGTAGCCGGCGGCGAGCACCAGGAGCACGGCCAACGCGATCGGCAGCCACCGGCGGAGGTTCGGTGGCAGCGCGGCGAAGGCGCGGGCGGCGGTCTGCGCGATCCTGCGGGCAGCGGGCTGCGCGATCCTGCGGGCGGCGGCGCCGCGCCGGGCCCATCCGAGCCGGCGGCCGGCGGTCGCCTGCCCGGCGCTCACCGCTCGCCCCAGAGCGGGCCGGTGTCCACATCGCCGAGAAACTGGACCTCGGGCTCGAGCTCGACGCCGAAGCGCTCACGGACACGCCGGCGGCCCTCGCCCATGAGCGCGATCACGTCGGCGGTGGTGGCGTCGCCCATGTTCTCCACGAAGTTCGCGTGCTTCTCCGAGAAGCGCGCGCCGCCGACGGTGAGGCCGCGACAGCCGGCCTCGTCGAGCAGGACGCCGGCGCTCTTGCCGCCGGCGCTCGGGTCGTCGGGGTTCTTGAAGGTGGAGCCGAAGGTCTTGATGCCCGAGGGTTGTGCGGCCCGGCGCGCCGAGCGCATCTCGGCGAGCGTGGCCTTGACCGAGTCCGGCTCGGCGGGGCTGAGCGCGAAGGAGGCGCGCGCGACTATCTCGCCCGGGGCCAGGTTCGACCTCCGGTACCGGAAGCCGAGCTCGCCCGGCCCGCGCCGCTCGGCGCCGGATGGCGTCGTGACGTCGACCCACTCGAGCACGCGGGCGAGGTCGCCGCCGTACGCGTTCGCGTTCATCTTCACGGCGCCGCCCACCGTGCCCGGGATGTTCACGCCGAACTCGAGGCCGCTGAGCCCGGCCCGAGCGGCGAAGGCCGCAGCCTGCGGCAGGCGCGCGCCGCCGCCGCAGAGCAGCCGCTCGTCGTCCTGCTCGATCGTGGAGAGCGAGCCGTCCAGCTTCATTACCAGTCCTCGGAAGCCTGCATCCGCTATCAGCAGGTTCGAGCCGGAGCCGACCACTCCTACCTCGATGCTCTGCCCCGCCGCCCAGGCGACCAGCTCCGCCAACTCCTCGTCAGTCTGGGGCCGCGCGAAGAAATCCCCGTGCCCGCCCGTGCGGATGGTCGTGAGCCGGGCGAGCGGATAGTCGTCGGCGACGTCGGCCGGCCGTGGAGCTGCGCTCATCTTGCGAGCCTCCTCGCCAGCTCGTCCACGTTGCCGGCTCCGATCGTGAGCAGGAGGTCGCCCTCGGCCAACTCGCCGCGTAGCTCGCGCTCGGCCTCGTCGAGCGTCGGCAGCCACCAGACGGGGCGGCCGCCCGCGGCGTCCGCGGCCGCCTCCGCGACCAGGTAGCCGCTCACGCCCGGGAAGTCCTCCGGGCGCTCCCGCGCGCGGTAGACGTCGAGCACCACGATCAGGTCGGCGAGCGCCAGCGCGCGGCCGAACTCCCGGGCGAGCATCTGCGTGCGCGAGTAGAGGTGCGGCTGGAAGCACGCGACCAGCCGGCGCGGCTCGAGCGTCCGCGCCGCCTCGAGCGTGGCGCGCACCTCGGTCGGGTGATGCGCGTAGTCGTCGTAGACCTCCGCCCCGCTCTCGCTGCGCCCATGCGACTCGAAGCGCCGCCCCGAGCCCCTGAACTTCGCGAGCGCCGGCGCGGCCTCCGCGACGGGGACGCCCGCCGCCCGCAGCGCCGCCAGCGCGGCGAGCGCGTTGAGCACGTTGTGCGCGCCCGGCACGGCCAGCTCGACCTCGACGCCGCCGGCGTCCGCCCCGGAGCCGGCGTGCCCGTTCACCACGCGGAACCGCGACCTGCCGCGCCCGAGTGTTACGTCATGAGCACTGAGGGAGCCGGTTTCGATCCCGAATGTGACGGGATCGCCCTCTCCCGGCAGGTCCACGTCCGGCCCGAGCACGCGGACGCTCGCCGGGGCCGTGAACTCGCCGAAGGCCTCCTCGAGCTCCGAGAGGCTGCCGTAGGTGGCGTGGTGGTCGAGCTCGACGTTCGTGACCACCGCGACCTCGCGCTCGAGCGCCAGGAACGAGCGGTCCGACTCGTCCGCCTCGATCACCGCCCATTCGCCGGCCCCCCAGGCGGCGTTCGTCCCTCCGGCCTGAAGCTCGCCGCCGATCAGGAAGGTCGGCTCGCGCCCCGTCTCGATCAGGGCGAGCGCGGCCATGGAGGCGGTCGTCGTCTTCCCGTGCGTCCCGCTCACGGCGATCGTGCGCTTCATCCGCGAGAGCTCGGCCAGCAGGTCGCTGCGGTGGAGGACCCGCGCACCGGCATCGCGAGCGGCCGCGAGCTCGGGGTTATCGCCGGGAATCGCGGTGGAGACCACCAGCTCAGCGCCCACTGGCACGTTCGCGGCGTCGTGGCCGATGATCGGCTCGATCCCGCTCGCCCGGAGGCGCTCGGAGTAGGACGACTCGGCCTGGTCCGACCCGGTCACGCTCGCGCCCAGCTCGCGCGCCACCAGGGCGAGGCCGCTCATGCCGGCGCCGCCGATTCCTACGAAGTGGAGCGCCCGCCCAGCGAACGGCGCGGTGAGGGGGTCATCCGGCATCGCGCGCCCACTCTAGGCGGGGGTGCCTTACTTAAGTGCTGCCATACGACGAAAAAACAAGGCACCCACCCCTGCGCGCGGTCGATCCCGCTCCGTCGTGGGGGTACCTTTCAAGGGCCATGCCCAAGGTGGAAGATCCGTGGGGAGGCGCTGGGGACGCCACTCGCGCCGAGGTGCGGGAGATCTTCGCCAGAAGGGCAACCGACGGCCCGCCCGGTACGTCCGAGCGCCGGCACCCCCTCCCGGGTGTGCTGGGCCTGCCGCGAAGAGCGTGGCGCGCGCTTTCCCCGGGCTGGCGGCGGGTGGTGGTGGTGCTCGGTGTCCTGTTGCTGACCGGCGTTGCATTCGCGCTTCCGGCAGCGCTGCGCACCGGCCGCGACGTGGCCGGTGCCGCGCGGGAGGCGGACGCGCGTGCCAAGGAGGCGCGACGGCGCGAGCTGATCGAGGACCAGCGACCGCGCAGCGTTCCGGTGGGGGCTGCGGTGGTGAACGACGTGCGACGCCTGGGCGGCCTCACGAACCCGGCGGCAGCGGCGATCGTGGGCGCGCGGATGGAGGACGGCATCACGGCCGATGTCCAGAGCCGGATCCGCGCCGGCCTCCTCGAGGGTCCTGTACGCGACACGGAGTGCCGACCGGTCCGCAACCGAGCGGCGCGCGAGGCGGAGTACAACTGCTTCACCCTCTCGGACCGGCGGGACTTCGCCGCGCAGGTGCTTCCTCGTTCCAAGGCTCGGATCTTGGTGGGCTACCGCTTCTTGGGCCGCGCAGACCTGGCGGCGGCGCAGCTGCTCTGGTGCAAGGAGAACCCGCCGCCGCTGCATCCCACGTCGATCGTGGTCAAGGTGCCGACGCCGACGCGGTGCCGTTGAGCGCGTGCGCGCCTGGGAGAGGGTGCGTAATCGCGGCTTATCGGCCGGCCGTCCGGTCGTGTGACACGAGCCGCAGCAGCTCCCCCGCCACCTGCTCCGCCGCGTCCGGCCGCGCCACCGCCCGAGCGGCGTTCGCCATCTCCGCCATCCGCTGCGGTGCAGCGAGCAGGCCGCCGACCTCGCGGGCCAGGGTCGGCCCGTCGAGCTCCGCGTCCGGGATCACCACCGCCGCCCCGGCCCGCTCCATGAAGCGCGCGTTCGCGGCCTGGTGGTTGCCGGTGGCGTGCGGGTAGGGCACCAGGATCGAGGGCAGCCCGGCGGCAGCCAGCTCGAACACCGAGCCGCCCGCTCGGGCCGCGGCAAGGTCGGACGCCGCGAGCGCGTCGGCAAACGGCTCGATGTAGGGGAACAGGCGGTAGTGCGCCGGGGAGCCCAGCTCCTCGAGCCGCGCGCGCAGGTCGTCGTAGTCGCGCCGCCCCGCCGCGTGCAGCACCGCACACGGCGCCGCTGCGCCGAACGCCTCGACCGCCGCCTCGTTCAGCCGCCGCGCGCCAAGGGAGCCGCCGAAGACCAGCACACACTCAGCGTCGGCCGGCACTCCGAGCCGGGCCCGAGCGGCCTCCCGGTCACCCCCCTCCGTGCCGCGGGGAACCGGCCGCCCCGTGACGAGCCACTTCGACCCCGTCCGCCCCTCGATCGGGAATGCCAGGCAGACTCGGGCGGCAAGGGGCGCGAGCAGCCGGTTCGACACGCCGAGATGGCTGTCGGCCTCGGTCAGCACGAGCGGCAGGCGGAGCGTCCGCGCCGCCAACCCGACGGGACCAGCCACATAGCCGCCGCCTCCGAGCACGGCGTCGGCGCCGAGGCTCCGGAGCAGCTGCCGGGCGCGACCCGTGGCGCGCGCCGCGCGCAGCAGCGCCCGCGCCGCGCGCAGCGGATTGCTCCTGTCGATGCCCTCCACCCGCAGCCGGTGGAGTGCGTAGCCCGCGGCGGGCACGAGCTCGGCCTCCGCCCGCTCGCCGCCGATGAACTCAACCTGTATGCCGTGTGCCCGAAGCGCTTCAGCTACGGCGAGCGCCGGCACGACGTGTCCCGCTGTCCCTCCGGCGGCGATCACGATCGTCTTCACGTCCACCCCCGTCGATGGCGCGCAGCTCGGGCCGCTCCGCACGCTGCGCGCGGCCCCCGGTCGCGGCCACGTTCAGCAGCAGCCCCATCGCACCCAGCAGGACCACGAGGTTCGTGGCGCCATACGAGATGAACGGGAGCGGCACGCCGGTGAGCGGCATGAGCCCGAGCACGGCGAAGAAGTTGAGCGTGGCCTGGCACAGGATCAGGGATGTGATGCCCGCTGCGAGCAGCTTCGAGTAGCGGTCTCGCGCCAGCTTCGCGACGCGCAGCCCCGCGTAGCCGATCATGCCGTACAGGCCGATCAGGCCGATGATCCCGAACAGGCCGAGCTCCTCGCCGATGACGGCGAGGATCATGTCCGTGTGGGCCTCGGGCAGGTAGAAGATCTTCTGAACCGACTCCCCCAGGCCGACCCCGAAGACGCCGCCGTGGCCGATAGCGGTCAGCGCCTGCACGGCCTGGAAGCCCGAGTCGCCGGCGTCCGCGAACGGGTCGAGGAACGAGAACAGGCGCTCGCGCCGGTACGGCTCGACGATGGCGAGGACCGTCGCCAGGAAGGCGAGCGTCCCGCCGATCAGGGCGAGGTTCCGCATCGGCGTGCCCGCGGCGATCAGGAGCGCCCCGATGGCGAAGCAGATCACCATCGTCGTGCCCATGTCCGGCTGCTTCATGACGAGCGCGCACGCGGCTCCCACGACCAGGAGCAGCGGCTTGGCCATCGTGCCCACCGTCCGCACCGCATCGGGGCGAGCCGACAGGAGCTGCGCGCCGTATAGGACCAGCGAGACCTTCAGCAGCTCGGACGGCTGGAACTGGAAGATCCCCGCGCCCACCCAGCGCGTGGCGCCGTTCACGGTCACGCCTACGCCCGGGAGCATCACCGCCGTCGTGAGCACGAATGAGCTCACGAGCAGGATCGGCGTGAGGCCCCGGATCAGCCGCAGCCCGTGCCGCGAGGAAAGGTGCAGCAGCACGAGCCCCGCCGCCCCGAACAGCATGTAGCGCTTCAGGTAGTAGGACGGATCGCCGGGGCCCGAGAGGAGCGACTCCGCCGAGCTGGCCGAGTAGACCATCACCGCTCCGCCGGCGAGCAGGCACAGCGTTGCGGTGTAGAGGATCGAGTACTCGACCGGGCGCTTCCGCGGCATCCAGACCGTTTTCTACGGCCGGACCCGGATTCATCCCCGTGGAACGAGCGACCTGAAGGCCTCGCCGCGCTCCTCGTAGTCGCGGAACTGGTCGAAGCTGGCGCACGCGGGCGACAGCAGGACGACCTCGCCGGCCCGCGCGGCGGCGCTTGCCTCGCTCACGGCGGTCGCCAGGTCGCCGCTGTGCCGCAGCGGCACGGTGCCCTCGAGGTCCGCCTCGAGCCGCTCGGCCGCCTCGCCGATCAGGTAGGCGGCGGCCGCGCGCGAGGCGAGCACCTCGCGCAGGCCCGTGAAGCTCCCGCCCTTGAGGCTCCCCCCGAGGATGGCGTGCACGCCGCCCTCGAACGCGCCGATCCCGCGCGCCGCGGACGCCACGTTGGTGGCCTTCGAGTCGTTCACGTACAGGACACCGTCCACGCTCGCCACCTCCTCGAGCCGGTGCGGCACGCCGGCGAACGTGCGGAGCGCCTCGGCGATCGCCTCCGCGGGCACCCCCGACTCGGTCGCGGCCGCCGCCGCGCCCATCGCGTTCTCCAGGTTGTGGTCGCCGCGGAGCCGGATCTCGCCGGGCGGAAGCGGCAGCTGCCCGAACTCCACGCGCCGGCCCGAGCCTGGCACCTCCACCCCGGGCGGCACGACCGCCACCTGCTCGGGCGTCTGGTTGCGGAACAGCCGCAGCTTCGCCTCGCGGTAGGCCTCGAAGGTCCCGTGCCGGTCGAGGTGATCCTCCTCGACGTTGAGGAGCAGCGCCGTGTCGGGCGCGAGCGCCTCGGAGTCCTCGGCCTGGAAGCTCGACACCTCGCAGACGACGGTCGCGTCGGGGTCGATGGCGCCCACGAGCGTGGCCAGCGGCGTTCCGACGTTCCCAGCCACGGCCACGGGCAGCCCGGCCGCGCGCCAGATCGCAGCGAGCAGCTCGGTCGTCGTGGTCTTGCCGTTGGTGCCCGTGACGGCGACGAACCTGTTCGGCAGGAGCCGCCAGGCCAGCTCGAGCTCGCCGAGCACGGGCACGCCGCGCTCGCGCGCCGCGGCGATCACCGCCGCCTCGCGCGGCACCCCCGGGCTCTTGACGACGCACCCGACCCCGTCGAGCAGGTCGACGCCGTCCACACCGAGCCGCGCGTCGACGTCGGCGGGCACCTCCGGCGTGCCGGAGTCCACGGCGATCACCTCGCCGTGAGCCCGCAGCATCCGCACCGCCGCGGTTCCAGAGCGCGCCAGCCCCACGACCAGGTAGGGCCCGGCTGGGAGCGGCGGCCTCACTAGGGCAGGATCGACGCTTGGTAGAAGGTGAACCCGATCGCCGCGCAGATCGCGGCGATGATCCAGAAGCGCAGAATGATCTTGGTCTCCGACCACCCCGCCAGCTCGAAGTGGTGGTGGATCGGGGCCATCAGGAACACGCGCCTGCGGAAGCGCTGGAAGGCGAACACCTGGATCGCCACCGACAGCGCCTCGATCACGAAGATCCCGCCGATCACGATCAGGAGGAGCTCGGTCTGAGTGACGACTGCGAGCGCCGCGATGGCGCCCCCTAAGCCGAGTGAGCCGGTGTCCCCCATGAACACCGAGGCCGGGAACGAGTTGAACCACAGGAACCCGATGCACGCACCGACCAGGCACGCGCTCAGCAGCGCAAGGTCGGCCTGGCCCTGCGTGATGAAGGTCATGACCGTGTAGCTGAGCAGGACGATCGCCGCGCAACCCGCCGCCAGGCCGTCGAGGCCGTCGGTCAGGTTCACCCCGTTGGTCGCGCCGGCCAGGACGAGGAAGATCAGGATCGGGTAGCCGAGCCCGAGATCGACCGACGCGTCGATCACGCGCAGCTTCAGCTCACCGTTGAGCCCCACCGACTCGGTCACGAACACCCACAGCGCGATCGCGGTCAGTGCCTGGACGAGCAGCTTGGTGCGACCGGACACGCCGAGCGAGCGGCGCTGGCGCAGCTTCGTCATGTCGTCGGCGAAGCCGAGCGCCGCCATGATGAGCGCCGTGGCCAGCACCGCCAGGCTCCCCGTGCGGTAGTCGGACAGGATCAGGAACGGCACGGCGATCGCAATGAAGATCACGAGGCCGCCCATCGTGGGAGTGCCGGCCTTGCCGTGGTGCCCCACCGGGCCCTCCTCGCGGATCTGCTGGCCGAACTCCTTCAGCCGCAGGTAATCGATGAAGCGGGGCCCGAGGAACATGCAGATGAGGAGCGAGGCGGCGCCTCCCATGACGATCTCGCCGAGCATCAGGTGGTGACCCGCGCCCGGAGCGCCTCGCGGGCGACCGTCCTGTCGTCGAACGGCTCCTTGCGGCCGTGCTCGAACTCCTGACCCTGTTCGTGGCCCTTGCCGGCGATCACGACGACGTCGCCGGGCTCCGCGTCGGCGATCGCGCTGCCGATGGCGCGGCGGCGATCGGCGTCACGGCCCGCGTCCGGCCCGGCTCCCTCCATGATCTGGTCGATGATCGCCTCTGGCTGCTCGCTGCGCGGGTTGTCAGAGGTCACGAGCACGCAGTCGGCGAGCTCGCGTCCGGCGCGTCCCATCAGCGGCCGCTTGCCCGGGTCGCGGTCGCCGCCCGCACCGAACACGACGTGCAGGCGCCCGCGCGTCAGCTCGCGCGCGGTGCGCTGCTCGTTCTCGAGCGAGTCGGGCGTGTGCGCGTAGTCCACGATGACGCCGAAGTCCTGGCCCTCGTCGACCGGCTCGAAGCGGCCCGGCACGCGCTCGAAGCCGTCCAGCGAGATGTCCTCGGCGGGCACGCTGAGCGAGCGGACCGCCGCGATGGCGCCGATCACGTTCTGCACGTTGAAGAGGCCGGGCAGCGGCGACTCGACCTCGATCGGCCCCTCGGGCGTGTCGAGCGTGAAGCGTGAGCCGGCGAAGTCGAACTCGATCTCGCTGGCGCGGTAGTCGGCGTCCTGCTCGATCCCGAACGTGACCGCGTCCACCTCGGCGGCGATGCGCCGGCCGTGCTCGTCGTCGACGTTCACGACCGCTGCGCCGGGCTCGTCGAACAGACGTCGCTTCGCCGAGTAGTACGCGTCCATCGTCTCGTGGAAGTCGAGGTGGTCCTGGGTGAGGTTCGTGAACAGCTTGCAGGCGAAGCGGATGCCCGCCACCCGGCCGAGCTCGACGGCGTGCGAGGAGACCTCCATCGCCACGGCGGTGTCGCCCTCGTCGAGCATGCGCCTGAAGGTCGCCTGGAGGTCGATCGCCTCGGGCGTTGTGCGCTCCACCTCCTCCTCCACGCCACCGACGACTCTCTTGACGGTTCCCAGCAGCCCGGCCTGCCGCCCCGCTCCCTCCAGCAGGTGCCGTACGAGGAAGGCGGTCGTCGTCTTGCCGTTCGTGCCCGTGACACCGATGACCGGCATGCGGCGGCTCGGGTGATTGAAAAACCGATCGGCGAGCAGCGCCAGCGCCAATCGCGCATCGCGGACAGTAAGCCACGGCACCGCGATCGACTCTGGCCGCGCCGATTCCGATACGATCGC
>Ga0114129_10016853_pt1 | contig 10404 bp, 6 predicted proteins | sample RhiMetdeltSRZDD1_FD_80071 | JGI IMG/M metagenome (GOLD analysis project Ga0114129, IMG submission 80071) | Populus rhizosphere microbial communities from Tennessee, USA - Rhizosphere MetaG P. deltoides SRZDD1 (version 2) (version 2) | ecosystem: Host-associated > Plants > Roots > Rhizosphere >... | reverse complement strand
CATGTACGGGCGGGGCTACGGCGTCGCCGGCCTGGTGCCGCGCACCGAGCAATGGAAGCACGGGGGCGTCGCATGGACCATCAAGGACGGGATCGTCTTCGACGCGCAGGGGCTGCTGCGCGAGGTCGAGGGCTACGTCGAGAAGGAGCGGGCCCGGCTCACGGCACGACCGCTGAACCCATGACGCTCTCGTAGAGCGCGTTGAAGAGCAGTTTGAAGGTGCCGTGCGGCTGGGCGCGCTGCAGAATCTCCGGCGCGTAGAGCAGAACCCGGCCCTTCCCGACCCTGGCCTCCACCGCTGCCAGGCCGTTCTCGAGATACTCCTGTCCCCAGGCCCAGCCGCTTCGCAGCGGGTGCTTGCTGTCGTACCACGCGATCGGCAGCACCACCCCCGAACCCCCAACCCCCAACCGCCACGCTGGGCTGTCGTCGAAGAACACGTCCGTATGCTCGGCCATGCCGTAGGCCGCCGGCTTCGACGCATCCACCCGGACGCTCAGCACCGATCCGGGAACGTAGAACTTGGTCCGCGGGAGCGGAGTGCCGTTCTCGGCCAGCTGATTCTCCAGCGGCAGGCCGAGAAACGAGGCCAGGTTGGTGGCCGAGCTGCCGATGGCCACGACGGTGCCCCCGTTCTCGATGAACTGCCGGATCTGCGGCAGGGTCTTCTCCGCAGTCACCCGCCCGAACTGATCGCGATACTCGGCCGGCAGGTTGGCCGGCTCGGACTCGGCGGCGGCGCCGCCGCCACGACGGCCGGTGGCCGCGCCCGGAATCGCGCCGGTCACGAAGACCAGCACATCGAACTTCGCGTTCAGGTCGCCGCGATCGAGCGCGGGCGCAAACACCCGCTCATAGGGGAAATCGAACTGCTCCAGTATCCACCGGGTCCACCCCGATGGCATCGAGCCGCCGTAGGTGTCCCAGAGACCGACCCGCGGAGGCCGCAGCCTGGCCAGGTCCAGCACCACGCCGGCGCCGGCGAATGACACACCGAGGGTGTCCGCCAGGGTCTTGAGCACCGCCGGGGTCGAGCTCTTCCGGGCGATGTAGAAGCTGCCGGCCGGCCAGGTCGTGGCGCCAACGGTGAACGGGCTCCGGAGTATCGATACGGTTTCTCCGGCCGCGAGCAGCCGGTTCACCGCGCGCGCCGAGTTGAGCACCCGTCCGTCGGTCAGGAATCCGCGCGCGTTGGCGCCGGCAACCGCGCCGTGGGGAGGGGCCAGGTTCCATGCACTGACGACCTCGAACGGTCCGGTGAAGGAGTCGAGCACCCGGTCGAACCGCACTCCCATCTGGTACGCCAGCGTCCATCCGGCAATATCGTAGGGAGGCGTGGGTGGCGACCCGGGATAGGGAAAGACGTCGGGGTGGGCCTGCGGCTCGAACATGTCCATCACGTGGGGCCGGAAAGCCTGGGCAGTGAGCACTACGTATGAGCCGGCGGGATACCGCTTGCCGGCCGCCTCGAAGGCGGCCGTGGCGCGGTGCACCGTGATCCCGGTTTCCAGCAGCGCGTTGATGAACTTGGTTCCCGTGGGGAAGTCGGGTTGATCCGAGGGCAGGATGAAACCGCGCGGGTCACGATTCTCCGGCTGGTGAAGCGCCGCCCAGATCAGCCCGTCGACGCTGTCCCTCGCGGCCGATGCGCCCGGAATCCTCGCCGAAACCTCGGCGATCCGGCGCGGGTTGGCGGTCCAGGTGTCGGAGCTCCCCCTCGCGATCGAGGCCTTCCCCATCGCGTAGATGTTGTAGAGCAGGTTCTCCCGCATTCTCGATGCGTAGTCGATCACCGCCCGGTTGATGGTGACGGAGTAGTCGACCGACTGCCGCAGGTGCCACTCCTGCGGCGCCACCGGCATGGCAATGTCCGCGCCGGGAATCTGGCGCTGCGCCACGAAGGGAATCCGCATCGGTGTCGGGCTGCCGATCATCTCGGTGAGCAGTGCGATGGTGTTGTGGAAGGTGGCCGTGTTCCGGATCCCGCCGTTCCACCAGCCGTCGTAGGGTCCGCCCGAGCGCATGGTGGCGCCGCCCTTCCCCTCCAGCGCCAGCCGGGTGTGCATCGCCGCGCCGACCGATTGCAACCCGAGGATGAGCATCGGGTCGAGATTGAAATTGTAGGGGTCGCGAAGCGGCGGAGAATACACCACGGTGCCGGCGGGCCCGCTCTGATGGTGGTTGTAGAGGATCTGCGGGAACCAGTCGTGATAGAGGACCCGGTTGATGTTCTCGGTCTCCGGCTGGGTCGACGCGAAGAAGTCCCGGTTGTTGTCATGCCCGATGTATTTCTGATAGAGGCGGGGCAGTCCGCTGAGCGTGCGCTGCGCGGGCACCGGGTTGCGCATGTACCAGTCCGCCACCAGGTCGTTCCCGTCCGGGTTGGCGTGCACGAACAGCACGATCACGTCATTCAGAAACCGAAGGGTCTCCTCGTCGGTACGGCTCGCCATCTGGTACACCATCTCGGCCAGCTGCTGGGCCCCCAGCGTTTCGGTGGCGTGCAGCCCGCCGTCGATCCAGACCACCGCTTTGCCCTCCCTGGCCAGCGCCCGGGCCTGTTCGTCGGTCAGCCCCTCGGCCCGCGCGAGGCGCCGCGAAATCTCCCGATAGCGCGCCAGATTCTTGTGATTCTCCGGCGAGGTGACGATCGCCATGAGCTGGGTGCGGCCTTCCGCGGTCCGGCCGATGTCCTGGAGCACGATTCGAGGAGATTCGGTCGCGAGCTTCCGCCAGTACTCGGAGATCTGCTTGTAGTTCGCCAGGAAATAGTCGTCTCCGAAATTCGCACCCAACTGTTCCTTCGGACTGGTCACCCGACCCTGAGCGCCGAGCGTCGCTGGGAGAATTGCCAGGACGATGGCGAGCAGTCTGGTCCTCACGGCGTCATCCCCGCTTCATAGGTCTCGACGAAAGACAGAAACCGGGACGCCTCCAGGATGTTCCGGCCGGTAAAGCGAATGCTGTGCGACGTGGTCCGCTGCACGATCGACAGGTACCCCAGCACCTCGGCCTGGCGATAGTGCTTGAAGGTGATGTCGAGTCGCACCGGTGTGGCCAGCACGTACGGCTTGAGCTCGGCCCGGCGCAGGATGCCGGCCTTCACTTTCTCCCGGATCAGCGCCTGCGCCGCTTCGGGAGTCATGGTCTGGGCGGCGTGAAAGCTGATCGCGCGCTTCACCACCGCGCCCTCCACCGGGCCCAGAAGTTTCTGAAGCTCCGCTACCGCGGCGTCGTCTCCCGACACCGCGACCACCGGAACACCGAAGTGGCCGGCGATCGCGGCGTTGAAGCCGCCTTCCGGTACCGACACCCCGTTGAGATCGACGCTGGTCAGCGTGGCGCTGGACATGGTGTGGGCCCGCACCCCGGTCAAGCTGTTGGTCGAGGCGTGGTAGCCGATGAAGACCGCGGCGGCAAAGCTGGAATCGATCCCCTCCATCATCATGAGGGGCCTGGGCCAGGACCGCACGATGCTGATGTCGTTGGAGAAGCGCTCGATCAGGAGGTTTTCCCCGTTGCCGTGGGAATCGCTCACCACGATCGCGGTGGCGCCGGCATCGCGGGCACCCTGGATCGCGGCGAGCACTTCGGCGGTCATGAAGCCGCGGAAGCGATCATACTCGAAACCCGAAGGACCGAGCTGGTCGGCCGTGACGACCCCGGCCACCCCCTCCATGTCGGCGGAGATGTAAACCTTGAGCGGGCGCTGGGCCTGACAGAGGGCGGGCGCCAGCGTCAGCAAGGTGAGGAGGCCGGCGAAGAGATCGCTTCGGCCCTTCGGGCCTCGCGATGACTGTTTATGTGCACGGGTCATTGCGAGCCGCCTCCGGCGGCGAAGCAATCTAGGGAATGACCGGAAGGATCACGTGGGAAGGCCGATTCACATCCATATATACCACGTTGGTGGCCACTCGAACGTCGGTTGCCTTCGCCTCGGGATCGCCAGTATTGGGGTTCGCGTCGAAGTGAGGGAAGTTGCTGCTCGAGATATCGATCCGAATCCGATGGCCGCGCTTGAACAGGTTGCAGGTGGGGAATGCGTCAATCTTGATGGCGTACACCTGCCCCGGTGTCATGAGCTGGGGCCGCTCCCAGGAGTCGCGGTAGCGCACCCGGAGAATCCCGTCCGTCAGGTTCATCGCAAAGCCCTCGGGATAGTCGGCATTGGGCGGGTACTCGTCCACCAGCTTCACGGTAAAATCGGTATCGGGGCAATCGCTGCTGATCCACAGATTCGCGCGGATCGGACCCGTGACCTCGACATCCTTCGGAAGCGGCAGGGTGCGGAACACCAGGACGTCGGGTCGCTCGGCGACCGGCCGGTAGGGCTCGGCGGACCCGAAGAATCGCGGTCCTTCGGTCTGATCGAAGGCGCCGCCTACCATGACCGGCTGTCCCGACGTAATGGTGCCGCCGATGCTGGGGATCGGATGCCTGGGATCGTAGTCGTATTGAGTCGACTCCGCCGCCGCAGCCTGCTTGTCGGTCGAGAGCAGCGAGCTCGCGTGGATGTAGTACGGCGTCCACCGCGTGTTGGGGAGGGGCCAGCCGCGCTCCGCCCGCCAGGTGCCCCCATGGTCCATCCTGCCCGCGGCATTCTTCCGGCCGGTTCCGCCCCCCATGACGAAGATCCGCACGGGAGGCTCTCCGTCCACGCCGTTCTTGACGCCCTTGAGCCATCGGTCGAACCAGCGCAGCCTGAGCGTCAGGAAGTCGGGCGCGAGATTGCCGTCGAGTGTGGCCTTGGGGCCGAAGTCCACGTCACCGGCATAGGTGAGCTGACGGTCGCCGTGGGTCCAGGGTCCCAGGATGAGGCGCACCGGGCCCCGCTTCGTTTTCGAGAGACCGATGTAATTGTCGGTGGCGGTGCGAGCATACGGATCGTACCACGAGGACATGTGCACCATCGCGGCATCGCTGAACTGATCGTAAAACCCCTCGGCGTAGAGGCCGAGCTGTTTCCAATAAGAGTCGAAATTGCCATGCTCCCATTGCTCGAAGAGATAGTCTTCGTATTCGGGCGCGAGCGTCACGGGCGATGCGCCGCGCCGCCACGGCATCCGGCGGAACCAGTCCTTCACATCCACCGCGCGCAGCGCGGCCAGCTTGGCGGGGTCCGCCGTGATCTCCGGACTCTCCAGCGCGTTGTTGTACGCCCAGGTGGCCTGTTTCAGCTCGAAGGCGCCGCCCTGGCGGATGCCGCCCTGGTAGGCGTTGGAAAACCCGCCCGAGTCGAGGAACATCGCCGCCACGCCCGGTGCCCCGGCGCTGCCGAGCGCGCCCTGGGTGTGCGCGGCGTAGGACAGGCCCATGGTGCCGATCTTGCCATTGCTCCAGGGCTGCTTCAGGATCCAGGCGCAGGTATCGAAGCCGTCGTTGCCGTCGCTCAGGTATTTGACGAACGGGCCTTCGGACTTGTACCGGCCGCGGCAGTCCTGGTACACCACCGCATAGCCGTTGTTGACGAAGAACTCGGCGACCTCGGCGCGACTCTTCGGGGCCGCCACGGCGGGCGTGCGCTCCGACCGGCTCGGCGCGGTCTTGTCGTAGGGAGTGCGTTCCAGGATGACGGGAAGCGCCCCGGGGCTCTCCGACGGCAGGTAGACGTCGGTGGCGAGCTTGACTCCGTCGCGCATCGGCACCATGACATCGCGCAGCACGACCATCTCGAGCTCGATACCCTGCGACCCGAGAACACCAGGCAGCGCGAGTGTTCCGCCGGCCCCCAGCAGGGTGCCCAGGAATTCCCGGCGCGGCCATTCACCCGGCATTACCGCTTCTCCCAAATCACGACATAGCTGGTGCCGGCCTGCTGGGTACCGACACGCTGGCCGCCTCCGCGCAGGCTTCGAGTGACGTTCCGGGTTCGGCCAGAGCACCACATTCGGAGCGGGCCTTCGAGCAGACTGCGGATGGTCTGGGTGGCTTCTTTGCAAACGTCGGAGCCGAATTCGACCAACTCGACCTCGTCAGCCCGCCAGGAACAGAGCGCGGGCAGGTCGAATTCGGGTATGATGGTCGAGCCGTTGAGGATCAACGTGGTCTGCCGCCCCACCTTCGATCTGATCTCGGGCACGTCGCACAGGCCTCCCGAGCCGTGCACCGCCAGATTCTGTCCCGACATGCGTTCGCGGGAAAGGCCCATCGAGAGGCGCAGTCCCAGGTCCCGCACAAGACCTTCCTCGATACTCGCTCCCGACATCGAGGTCGGCGTCAACATCACTGCGAGTTCGCGCCCCTCGCCACGCTTCAGCTCCACCATGATCCGCCGTTCGGTGTATCCCCGAAAGGTGACCCGAACCATGTAGGCTCCCCGATCCGCCTCGGGGAAGGCGAATCGCCCCATGCTGTCGGTCAGCGCTTCTCCGCCCTGGAATCCGATCACCTGAACCCGGGCTCCCGGCGCGGCGCGGTACCCGGTATCTCCCACTGACCCGTAGATGCCGGTGCGCCGGCCTTCCACCACCACCGAGGGTAGGAGAAAGGGCGCGGGGAGCAGGAAGTAGGAGACTTCGGTGGGCTCGGTGGCCACCACCACGACGCGCGAGCGCACCGGGTTGTATCCCACCAGACGGACGGTGATGGGGTACTGGCCGGGCCGCAGGCTGTCCACACGGAAGACGCCCTGGTTGTTGGTCTGGGTCCGGCGCTGGCCCACCAGGACGTCTGCGCCACCTATCGGGGCGCCGGACGAATCCCGCACTGTCCCGGTGACCGATTGGACCGCTTGCTGCGCGACGGCACGAACCGGGAGCGCCGCCAGAGACAACACCGCCACCGCCAGCGCTGCGGATCGTCCTATAGCCATTTCAGCAGCTTCGAATGGATGAAACCCCACGCCACCATCACCATCAGCCCCGCCGCCACGATGAAGAAACTCCACTGCCCGCCGCTGGGCGGATAGAGGTTGTCGAAGTTCATCCCGTAGATGCTGGCCACGAAATTGGGCACCATGATGATGACCGTGACCGCAGTCAGTCGCTTCATGATGTGGCCGAGCCGGTTGAAGGAGTAGAAGACGTTCACGTCGAGCGCGGCCCCCAGCAGGTCGCGATACGTGTCCATCTCGGCCAGCACGTGGGAGGCGTGATCCTGCACGTCGCCGAAGTAGGGACGAAGCTCGGCCGGAATTCCCCGCTCGCGCCGGAGCACCTCGGCCAGGACGTGGGTGGTCGGAGCCAGGAGCCGGGGAACCCTGAGCAGGTCCTTGCGGAGACGGTACAGATCGGCGGCCGCGGTGTCGCCGCCCTCGAGAATCGCCTCCTCGATGCCCTCCATTCGCTCGCGGAACCGGTCCTGCACCAGGAAGTAGCCGTCCACGATTCGCTCGAAGAGCGTGTGGACCAGACAGGCGATACCGTAGCTCTGACGGCCATCGTGCAGCTCCCAGCGCCGTCGGGTGTCCTCCAGCACCGCCACCACCGCCTGGGGCCGGCGATGAATGGTGACCAGGTAATTCCGGCCCCAAAACAGGTTCAGCTCGCGGGGGAGAAACTCCATGCCCTGGAGCTCGGCCGCATAGACAACGATGAAGTAGTAGTCGTTGTAAGTGTCGCAGCGGGGCCGCTCGTGCGGCTCGGTCACTTCGGCGAGCGCGAGCTCGTGAAACCCGAAGGCCTGGCGCAGCAAGGCTACCTCTTCGGGACCGGGGTCCGTTATGTCGAGCCAGACCCGGCTGTCGGGATCGGCCAGGAGCTGGGGGAGTCGTTCCGGAGCGACCTCGGCCGGCGCGTTTTGTCCGGATCCGTCCATCACGAGTCGGATGGTGCCCATCGTTCCTCCTTCGAACGTTACAGTTGCCGACCTCCTGAACCCAATGGTAGAGCGGCGGTGACGGTCCAGCCAGTCCGGTTGCGACGGTCGTCCGGACTCGCGCATCCTTCTCGCGGTTTCTCTCCCACAGTGGCGGCCCGCCAATGATCCCTTCAGACCCGTCGCGCGTAGGCCGGCTCACCTGCATTTGCGCAGCCCTCGCCGCGCTGGCCGCTCCCGCGGGGGCCCAGCGGGTCAGGCTCCAGACGCCCAGCGCAACCCTCGCCGAAGAGTTCTCGGCCATTCGGGGTGTGCGCGAGCTGGCCGACGGCCGGCTCCTGGTGAGCGACTACATCGATCAGCGGGTCGTGCTGGTGGACTTCGACCGGGGCACCGTCACCAGCCGCATCGGAAAAGGCGGCGGACCGCAGGAGGCGCGGCTTCCCACTCGATTGGTCCGCATGCCGGGGGACAGCACCATCCTGGTCGACCTCGGCAACAACCGGCTGCTGATTCTGGATGGACAGGGCCGAGCGGCGCGGAGCATGGTCACCGAGCGGCCCGGGCTTCAGGGGGTGCGAGGGGTGGACGCCGCCGGCGCCTTCTATTTCGCGGTGCCGGCGTGGTCGGAGGAGCATCCCCTGCCGAACGATTCGGTGCGGATCGTCAAGTGGCTCCCGCGCACCGACAAGCTGGAGACCATCGCGGTCATTCAAGGCGACCGGATGCGATCGGACATCCGGTCGCCGGCCCTGACCCCGCGGATTCCGACGGTCGGATATGCCGCACAGGATGCGTGGGTGATGGACGAGCGAGGCGCCATGAGAATCGTCCGGGCCGCAGGGTATCGGGTGGAGACCCGAGCGCTGGGCGCCGCACCCTCAATCGGACCCAGCCATGCGTACGCCACACGCGCGGTGAGCGCCGCAGACCGTCTTGCGTATATCCGGCGCTTCGCGGCGTCCAGCCCTATGAGCGGCAAAGGCGAAAATGGCGGGATGGGTTACTCGCCCACCCTGAGCGAGGCGGAGGTGGTCGCGATGGCCCAGGGAACCCAGTACGCCGAACAGCACCCGATGTTCAGCGCCGGAGATGTGATCGCCGCCTCCGGCGGGCGGCTATGGGTCGGACGTCCTGCCGAACCGGGCCAACCGGTGCTCTACGACGTGTTCGACGACGGGGGGCGACGAGTGACCATGGTGGAGCTCGGGTCGGGGCGCCGGGTCGCCGCCGTAGGCCGTCAGCATGTCTACGTCGTGCTCGAAACGGAGACCGGTATCCAGCAACTCGAGAGGTATGCCTTGCCGCAGTAGCTGCAGGCCGGATCACCGAAGCTCCGGAAAGTGCTCTTCCCAGAACTCTCCGGCGCGAGGGACCTTCGGCGCCCCTCGCTCCTCCTCCCCGCCGCGGAGCTGCACCCTGCGGATCTTGCCCGAGATGGTCTTCGGCAGCTCTCCGAATTCCAGTCGCCGGATGCGCTGATACGGTGCCAGCCGCTCGCGCAGAAAGCGGAAGATCGCGAGTGCCGTGGCCCGTGAGGGCTCGACAGCGGGCTTGAGCGCGATGAAGGCCTTGGGCACTGACAGCCGAACGGGATCAGGACTCGGCACCACGGCTGCCTCGGCCACCGTCTCGTGCTCGATCAGGGCGCTCTCCAACTCGAACGGGCTGATGCGATAGTCAGAGCTCTTGAACACATCGTCATCGCGACCAACGTACCACAGGTAACCATCGGCGTCGCGCCGAGCGACGTCGGAGGTGTAGTAGTGGTCGCCGGCGAGCAGGCGGGCGCTCTTCTCCGGGTTGTCGACGTAGCCGGCCATGAGTCCCACCGGCGCAGGCTTCAACCCGATGCTGATCTCCCCGTCGTCGCACTCCTCGCCGTCGGGGCCGGTGAGGGCGATGCGGTAGCCCGGCATGGGTCGTCCCATCGAGCCAAGCTTGACCGGTTGCCCAGGAGAATTGCCGATCTGGCAGGTCGTCTCGGTCTGACCATAGCCGTCGCGAATGGTGATTCCCCACGCCGAATGGACTCGCTCGATCACCTCGGGATTGAGCGGTTCCCCCGCGCTGACCAGCTCGCGCAACTTGACCGGGAAGGCCCCGAGGTCCTCCAGGATCAGGAGGCGCCACACGGTTGGCGGTGCGCAAAGCGTGGTGACGCCGCAGCGCACCAGCACCTCGAGCGTCTTCCTCGGGTCGAAGCGCGCCTGGTTGTAGATGAAGATCGTGGCGCCCGCATTCCACGGAGCGAACAAGCAGCTCCACGCATGCTTGGCCCAACCCGGCGAGCTGATGTTGAGGTGAATGTCGTCCGGCGTGAGCCCGAGCCAGTACATCGTCGAAAGGTGCCCAACCGGGTAACTCTGATGGGTGTGCAGCACCATCTTGGGTTTCGCGGTTGTCCCCGAGGTGAAGTAGAGCAGAAACGGATCGGTCGCGCGGGTCGGGCCGTCGGCCTCGAACCGGGACGACGCGGCGTCGGAGTCCGAATACGAGATCCAGCCCGGGACGGTGCCTCCCACCGCGATCCGTGAGTAATCACCCGGAATGCCGGCAAATTTTTCGGTGCCGGCGACGTCGGTGACGACGTGGCGCACGCCGCCGCGCTCGAATCGATCCAGCAGGTCCGCATGCGCGAGCAGGGTG
>Ga0114129_10016852_pt1 | contig 10404 bp, 13 predicted proteins | sample RhiMetdeltSRZDD1_FD_80071 | JGI IMG/M metagenome (GOLD analysis project Ga0114129, IMG submission 80071) | Populus rhizosphere microbial communities from Tennessee, USA - Rhizosphere MetaG P. deltoides SRZDD1 (version 2) (version 2) | ecosystem: Host-associated > Plants > Roots > Rhizosphere >... | reverse complement strand
GACCCAACAGGGAAGCGCAGTCGACGCGCGCGGTGATGGAGCAAACCGCCCTTCGTCTACGGACTTCGCAAAAACCTCTCAGTCTTCCGCTCAGGGCGAAGGGTTGCCATTGATTCAAATGCTTGCCCCAACCACACCGCCCGAGCGCATGGAAATGATCGCCCGCAACGCAAAAGGATTTATCTATCTCGTTTCAGTCACAGGTGTGACAGGAGAACGCAAATCTATTTCGGAAGGATTGGGCGAATTGATTTCTCGCGTACGCGAACATACTTATGTGCCCGTTTGTGTAGGATTTGGTATCGGCACACCAGAGCAAGCCAAAGAAGTAGGCAACATGGCAGATGGAGTGATTGTCGGAACTGCCTGTGTGAGAACGATTGGAGGGAGTGAAAATCCAGTTGAGACAGCAAAGGAATTTGCCGCATCCTTTCAACAAGCATTGCGAATGGGAGTCAGTTAATGATATTGGAAGTGGCAATTTTGGATGTTGTTCCAGGTCAGGAAAATGAGTTTCAAGCCGCCTTTGCAAAGGCAGCTCCCATTATTTCGAATATGCCAGGATATGCTTCCCATCAATTACAGCGCTGTGTTGAAAAGCAAAATCGTTATCTCCTCTTGGTTAATTGGGAAAAATTGGAAGATCATACCGTAGGCTTTCGTGGTTCGGAACAATATCAGGAGTGGAGAAAACTCCTGCATCACTTTTACGATCCATTTCCGACGGTTGAGCACTATGAGTTGATTCAAAATTACCCCAAATAAGTCATGGTCTGTTTGGCGTGTGTAGAGACGATTGGAAGAAGTGAAAATCCAGTTGAGGCGGCGAAAGGGTTTGCGGCTGAGTTTCGATGCGCATTGAGCGCGTCAAATGTATGATGGTTATGGTATAACATCGTCAATCGCAAGTCACTAGAGATTGCGCAATCCCAAATAGAGGTGTTTCAATGAAATACATCAAAGTTCCCGACACAGATATGAGCGCGTCAGAAATTTCGCTGGGTTGTATGCGAATTTCGAGCATGACGAATCAAGAAATATCCACTCTGATCCACACAGCCCTGGATGAAGGCATCAACTTCTTTGACCATGCCGATGTTTATGGGGGTGGAAAATCAGAGGAGAAATTTTCAGAGGCTCTGGATATGAACTCCAGCCTGCGGGATAAGATGATCCTGCAAACAAAATGCGGTATCCGTAAGGATTCTTTCGACTTTTCCAAGGAACATATTTTGGAGGCGGTGGACGGCAGCTTGAAACGGCTGAGAACTGACTATATTGACGTGCTCCTACTGCATCGACCGGACGCCCTGGTCGAACCCGAAGAGGTCGCCGAGGCGTTCACCATCCTGGAATCGAGTGGCAAGGTTAAGTATTTTGGGGTCAGCAACCAGAATCCAATGCAGATCGAACTGTTACGCAAATTCGTAAAGCAGAAAATCCACTTCAACCAGCTCCAACTCAGTATCACCAATACTGGCATGATCGACGCGGGAATCAATGTCAACATGCAAATTGACCGCTCCATCAACCGCGACGGCAGCATTCTGGATTATTGCCGCCTGAAGGATATTATCGTTCAACCCTGGTCCCCGTTCCAATATGGTTTCTTTGAAGGTGTCTTTCTGGATAACCCCAGGTTTCCGGAGCTCAATCAAAAAATCAACGCGCTCGCGGCCGACAAGGGCGTGACGAATACTGCAATTGCGATTGCATGGCTTCTCCGCCATCCAGCCCACATGGAGCCCATCCTTGGTACGACCAACCCAGATCGGGTAAAGGATGCCTGCAAGGCATCCGATATCACCCTTACACGCCAGGAATGGTATCAGATCTATCTGGCGGCAGGAAATAAGTTGCCTTAGGCTGAATGGAAAAATGAGCCGGCGTGCTAGCAGTTGGAGCGAGTGAAAATACAGTTGAGGCGGCAAAGGAGTTTGCGAGAAGTTTTAGGGATGCATTGTTAAGGCAGTATCCCAAAAGCATCGCCTATAAACACTATACTTTTTTTACCACTTTGATAGGTTATTTCAAACTCACCAGCATTCTTAAGCCATTTAATAGAGGCATTACATTCTCCACCTGTATCTGAGCCTCTAATAATACGATCGTCAAATTCAAGATCCAAACGGATACTACAATCATAATTTCTTCCCCAATAATCAGATTGTCCACAGGATGGTTTAACTACATGGATAATAAAAGGACCTTCAGGGCTGGGATACGAACCTAGAACTGTACCATCTCGACCTTTTATTAACCAGCAAAGCGCTAATCTTGTTTCAGGCCGGACCCAAAGACTGACACATCCTACACAATATATAAGAATCAAAGCTACAAAACCTGCAATGTATATCTTCTTTTCCAAGGTTTTGTTTCTGATAATTTGCATACTTTTACTTGGCCCAAAGCAATGATAGAAATCAGGCGCTTCACTATCTTTCTTCTTTTTAATAATCTATCGGTCTTCTCAGCAATCTCAATTGTTTGACCAGACTCGAAATTGCTCCCAAACCAGCCATAGGATTGTTCTCGGTCTGCGCTGTCTAGTTTGCTCCCAATTCAAGCAAGTGTCCGTATTGCCAATCTCTTTCTTTCGCTACGGCAGCATCCGCATCAGCCGCGTTGGTGGCTCTATGAATAGCCTGTAAGGCATAAATGGCAGCGCCAATGGAATGCGTGGGAACGTGCGCCGTTGCCACGGCTTGACCGGCCGCATGGGCAGCCGAGCGGGCCGCGTTGTTTTCCCCCACTTCACGAGCGGCAGCATGAGAGGAAAGGGAAGCCTTACGTATGACAGCCATCTTAAATACCCCTGTATTGGTCCATGCCTGGAGTGTTTCTATTGCCTGTCGAGGGCGCTGGTCACCTGGATATTTACCTTCAAAATAAGGCAGAACACGCTCGGCACAATCAATCGCCCAGATGGCTAATGTTTTATGGTCGATTTTTTTCACAAGCTCTACAAAATGGTCTTTGTGTTGCGCAAGTGAAAATTTGGATTTTTTCATTTGATATTCCTGGTAATTATGATAACAGCCTATCAGTTTTCTCGGCAATCTCAATTGTCTGACCAGGCTCGAAATTGGATGTAAACCATCCATAAGACCTTTCTCGGTCTGCGCCGCCTTCGTCGGTCAATAACAATTGCTCACAAATCACGGCTAAATCTTCAATCACTCGTTCATAGCGATAATATGCCAGCGCGGACAGGTTGACCTCCGTTTTGCCGTAGCCTTCGTAGAACACGGCTTCTTCGCGTGTAGTCTTCCAGATTTCATCAATCCCACCCCCGATGAACATCAGGTCGCGTTCTTTCGGTGCAAGGATGGGATCATCCCAATCTACGATATAGAGGTTTTCAGTAGGGGTGGACGGCCGTCCGCCCCTACCAATCAGAATGTTGCCGCCGTGAATGTCAGTGTGGCAAAGGACGAGTTCCAAAGGTTTGGATTGAAGTTCTGAAGCAAGTTGCTCGGCACGCTCAATGAGACGCGTAATCTCACTCCACTTGGATTTCATAAACTCAACTAATTTCGCCGCCGTTGGCTCAGTAAAAACCTTTTTCTCAACCTGCGCCTGATAGGACTTCATGTCATCCCTCCACTCAGTAGAGAACGTTTCTTTTCGAATGCTTTCCTTGAGTTCTGACGGGATCGATGCAGTGTGAATCTTTCGAAACGCCGCGCCGAGCGTTCGCCTGTGCTGGTCTGTCAGTTCTTTCTCAAAGCCATCTTTTCCTTCGATAAATGGATACAGGATGATCTTGTACTCATCGAAGTCAGCCCAGTGCCGATTTGACTTGGTTTGATAAGGGACTATGATCTCTTGAACGCCATTCTCCTTGAGAAATAGTGGAACGCGGACAATGACATCGTTGAATTTTCTTCTCAACTTCATGAAATATGCCGTTCCATCCTCAGCGAGAACGTGATAGACGGCTGTCCGCGAGTCCGCGCCGATGGGGAGGAAGGTCAATTCGACGACGCGTAAATCGTATTCTTCTTGCAAGCGGGAAATGATGAGTTCATCTTTGATGTCAGGTTTTGTGAGCATACGTGTACCTCGGTGGTCGAGTAGCCGCGAAGCGACGTATCGAAACCACCACTAAGCAACTTTTGTTACAAGAATATCCTTGATAACCTGTTGGTTTCGATACGAGCGGGAAAGTTCCGCTCTACTCAACCAACGAGTTATTCATTAACAACTCGTCCGTCTTGCGGGCAATCTTCAGCCTAGTACCAGGCGCGAAATTAATAGTGAAATACTTATAAAACTGTTCTCGCTCTGCTATGTCCTTCTCGCCTAATAACACTTGCTCGCCATAGTCTGCAACGTCTTGAATAATACGTTCGTAGCGATAGTATGCTAATGCAGATAGATTGATCTCTGTTTTGCCGTAGCCTTCGTAGAATATGGCTTCTTCCCGTTCGCTCTTCCAGATTTGATCGATGCCGCCGCCGATGAACATCAAGTCGCGTTCTTTTGGTGCAAGAATGGGATTGTCCCAGTCTACGATGCAAAGTTTGTTATTGTCACCAATCAGGATATTTCTGCCATGAATATCCGTGTGACAGAGAACGAGTTCTGAGGGTTGAGATTGAAGTTCTAAAGAAAGTTGTTCCGCTCGTTCAACCAGATGAGTTATCTCATCCCGTTTGGATTTTATGAATTCGGCGAGTCTTGCCACGATTGAATCATGGAAGAAATTGTTTTCAGCTTGCACTTGAAGCGACCTAATTATTTCACGCCATCGTGGAGAATATGTTTCCCGTGGGACGAGTCTCTTGAGATCAGGTGGGATTTTTGTCGTGTGGATCCTTTTGAGTTCCGCGCCTAGAATCCGCCTGTGTTTATCCGACAGTTCCATCTCGAAGCCATCTCTCCCATCAACAAACGGATAAAGAATGATCTTGTAATCGCCAAAACCCACCCAGTGTCGCTTTGATTTCGTTTCGCATGGAATAATGACTGCCTCGATCCCTTGTGACTTGAGGAAGAGGGGAACAGTCACTGCGATTTCGTCAAAACCTTTTCTCAACTTCAAGAAATATGTGAGCCCATTGTCTGTGAGGACACGATAGGCAGCTGCATTCAAGTCACCACTCGGACGGAAGTTTAGTTCACTGCCACGTATTTCATATTCATCCTGTAAATGGGAAATGATGAGTTCATCTGGAATGTTAGGTTTTTCTAGCATGGAGTTATTTTACATAGTGCCGCATAATCAGGTCAAACTGAATTTTGAATTTTGACTACGCAATGATTCATAAAGCTTACCTAATAATGAAACAAGCGGCAAAGCAAATCGGTGGTCGAGTAGCCCTGAGCGACAGCGAAGGGCATACCGAGACCACCAATAAGCAGAATAATTTTTTGTTACATGTTGGCCTTGATACGGACTCACCTGCACTGCACCGAACACAGTGTGGTGCAAGTGTCGCCCACTCGACCAACGGTGAATCACTGAAACTCTTTGCTCCTTATTCTTTTGGATGTTCAGTCAGCGAGAACCAGTTTCCGCAGCCGTCTTTGAACAACGCTTCGATTCCGTAGAATTCTTTTGTAGGCGGCTTGATGAATTCGATTCCCTTGGATTTCAGGTCTTCGTACGTCTTTTGGCAATCGTCCGCCTCCCAAACACCACCACTCATGGCGTCTTTATCAAGTAGAGCACGCACATGCGGAATGAGGTCTGCCGCGAACATCGGCTCGACGGGTTCTGACAACACGACTTCCAGGTCAGGTTGGTCTCGTGGGCTGACCGTCAGCCAACGAAATCCATTATCCATTGTGACATCGGTATGAACCTTGAACCCGAGCTTGTTGACATACACATCGTACGCTTGCGCTTGGTCGCGCACCATCAGCCCTGTATGAGAAAGTTTGGTGATCATGTTTTCCTCTATACGTATCCTCATGCTTTGGGTGGCTCTACCAAAATCAATTGATTGCCCTCCGAGTCGCGGATCATCGCGTACGTTCCCCACGGCTGAGGGTCAGGTTCCTGGGTGAATGTTACGCCTTTCGCTTTGAGATCGGCGACAAGCGCGTTCATGTCTTGGACATTAAATGTCAATGCTTGTGATTTGCCGACCGTCTGGCGATAATGCTCCCAATTTTCATCGGGCAAATACAGCGTGATCTCGGTCACCGCGCCTTTCGGGGCGACAGCAACCCAACGGTTCGTCGCTCCTGGGTATAGGGGCGCATCCTGGCGCAATTCGAATCCGAGGATGCGGGTATAAAAGTCTTTGGCTCGATCCTGGTCGCTGACAAACAGCGATACATTTCCAACACAGTCGATCATGAGAGTGCCTCCTATCTAGTTGATTTGCGACTATATTAGCACAACTGTTCTATGAACACTTCTTGAAAATTGCTCTTTTATCCGCCCAGAAAAAGACCCAAAAGAAATTTATTCTTTCGGGTCTGAAACCTGGATGCCGTGCATAATCACATAACAATTGGGAATAAATTTGAGCGGATTCTTGCGTATCTCCCAGGCACGGGCACGATAAATCGAAGGGGACCAGCCGACAACTTTATGAAACAGCGTGCTAAATGACCCCAAACTTTCAAAGCCAACCTCGAAACAAATCTCAGTGACCGTAAGTCTGTCTTCTGCAAGTAATTCTTTTGCGCGTTCGATGCGTTTGCGCGTCAGGTATTCGTGTGGCGTCGCATGAAAGACGCGGCGGAAGGCGCGCAAAAAATGATAGCGCGAAAAATTCGCCGTCCGCGCAAGTTCGTCCAAGTCAAGAGGTTGTGTGTACTGTGTATCAATTAACTCGCGCGCACGCCACAGCGATTCATGAGCGACAGGTTGTGACATTGAAAAAATTATACTTCAAGCCTGAAATCCCTCGGTGGTCGAGTAGCCCGAAGCGATAGCGGAGGGCATATCGAGACCACCAATAAGCAAAGGGATTTTTGTCACAATAGAATTTATGATCACCTGTTGGTTTCGATACATCCCACGAAAATCATGCGGGACTACTCAACCAACCGTGTAGGCCTTAATTGCCAACCCCGCCACAACGCTGGTAAATGAACTTGATTGTTTCACTTTTTCTTTACCAAAGATGCGGATGAGCATTTCTGTGAACAAGGGGATACTCGATGAGCCGCCCGTCTTCACAACCGCGTCAATTTCTTCGATATCAAGCCCTGATTTGGCAATTGTATCGAGCAAAACTTTTTCCACATCGATCAGATAATGATAAATATCGGTTTCAAATTGATGGCGAGTATATAACTCCCATAGAGCGATATCTTTATCTTCAAGACTGATAATTATTGCTCCGTCATTGGATAGGGCAATCTTTCCTGCCTCTACGCGGTTGTAAAACGTGAATGCCAGGTCGTTGTAGATCAGTCCCTGCAACGCTTTCATTTGGATGGGAGCTGTCCCTGCATAGATGGCTTTGTCCAAAATGTTTTTGTTGATAGGTGTTCCCAGGTAAGGCAGTGCCATCCAATCGGGAATGGCGTGAATCATTTCCATAATTTCAGGTTGATGTTTGACGCGCCCATATCCGAAATGAGACAACATTCTTTTCTCGATGATCGCGCGGTCGAAGTCACTGCCGGCGATGTCTACGCCGCCGCTGGCATAGACCTTACGTTTACTTGGAACGCCTAACCGCATTACCGCGATATCGAGGGTTCCGCCGCCGAAGTCAAAGATGACGACGTTCCGTGATTTCGAAATGGATTGTTCGTAATCCAGCGCGGCGGCGATAGGCTCGATTTCAAAATCTACTTCTTTGAAGCCAGCTTCCTGTGCGGCTTGTCGGAGAGTTTCCTGTGTCTTGTGATCCTGCTCGGATGATTCAGAAAATTTTACGGGGCGTCCAAGAGTCACTGCATCAATCGGTTCACCGAGAACATCTTCCGCGCGTTGCTTTAGCAAACTCAAATAGGTCTTTGCCAGATCACCCACTGTGTAATAGCGCTCGAAAATTTGTGTGCCCTCATATTTCTCTTTGCGGAGCGCAGTCTTGAGATATTGCAGCAAACGTCCAGGTTGGAGCTCATCTACGTAAACAAAAACATCCTGGACGTAATGCATATCCGCTCCGAAAACATCAATCTCCCCTGTCCACTGCTTCACAAAACGCCGCTGGCGGTTGACGTTGTCTCGATAATAGTTCTCCACCGCCTCCTGCCCAATAGACGCCCGATAATCACGCGTGACGTAAAGAACAGTCTTGATAACTTCGGGCAAAACGTTTTTTGGATCGACAGGCAGCAATCGGACTCGCTGACCATCATATATGGCGACTCCCGAATTGGAGGTCCCAAAGTCAAGGCCAACTTTGACACTCATGGATTCGCTCCGTTCCACGCCTCAGCTGAAATCACGCCAATGGACAGGATCAAACCTTCGGCTTCGATCGAACCGGTGCCTGTTATTGATTCCGCTATATGAATTCTGAGATTGCCCTTTGAGTCCAGCACTGCAATCCGATCCGCATTCCGAACCGACGCCGCGCCAATAAAGCGGACTCCCTGCTCAAGTCGTGAGGGCGGAATCAGGGCTTGTCCCTTTGCCAACGGGGATTTGGATAATTCAAGGTTGCCCTGTTCGCGATGGATGACCTTTCCTGTTTGGGTCACAAACAACATGGATTCATCAGAGTGCGGGACAAAAGATGCGATCACATAATCGCTGGCAGTCAGTTTTACTCGATCCTCCGTGCTATAGGAGAGTTCATTCACATCTAGACCGATCAATTTACCTTCAAGGGTGACAAAGCCAAAAAGGTCTTTTTTCTGGCATAGCGTTACGTCGAATGGCTGGTCTGATTTTTGCAGAGTACCCTTGCCAAGATAATGGTTTCCCAGAACGGTCTGTGCCATGGATGTCATCGTTTTTTTCACGCACCCACGACGGCTGACTTGCAGAAAGTACTCCGAGAGAGGCAACCGCGAGATCGGTATAATGCAAACCAGAAATTCTCCAGCGCGAGGTTCATCCGCCATGGCTGCTTTATCCCATGTCCATTCCTTGCCGATTTCAATTGTTGCGATATTGCTGACCGCGCAAGTGCTCACTCGCCCTGATGTGAAAAGCAGCAGCACTTCCTCATTTGAGGGAACCACAAGCAAACGCGGCTGCTCACTGTTTTGTAGTGTTTCGTCAACAATACGACCTAAGATCTGAGTGTCCGAATCGATCTCGAGGCGAAGTATTCGCCCGTAGTTGTTGTAGACCAGCGGACTGATTGCTGACTTCTCAGTAGAAGTTGTAGGGAGCTCTGCCAGCAGGGACTCATCTGCGCCGAAACGACGTTTGAGCAGATCTAGTTGATATTCCAGGTGAGCGATGCGTTTCTGATACTCCTCGACGCGCGTGCCATTCTGCAAAGCGATGTTCTCCGTCAGGAGTTCTTCATTGCGCTCGGTCAGCTCACGCAGACGTTTGGCGACCAGCTTCACAATTGTCACCGCGGACTCAGGTCGAGCCTCGGCCTCTTTCATCCATTCATCAATTTTGTTGGAAAAGGATGCCATGTGGAATTTCCTCGAACCTGTAATTATACTTGATGGATACTCTAAAATGACTCTTGACGCATGCCGGCGATTAGCATAGAATAGCGCCTAATATGCTTAAGTCCACTCGCTGGTTTGCATTTTACTTTTATTACGGCCTCCATAAAACGGTTGCCGTTGGTGGCGCTTAAGTAGACAGAAAGCAAATCTGTTCACATAGAGAGCGAGACCACACGGTCTCGCTCTTTTATTTTCCTCTCCTCGCCCCTCTCCCTCCCCACCTCCTCTAAGGAGGGAGAGGGGCCAAGGGAGAACCCTCATAGGAGCAACGTATGCCGATCCGTGGAATTCGTGGAGCAACAACAGTTTCAGCCGATGAGCCAGATTTGATCCTTCAAGCGACGCGAGAATTGCTTGAAGAGATACTTGAAGAGAATGAAGGGATGCAGCCCGAAGATGTTGCCAGCGCCATCTTTACTGTGACGGATGATCTCGCTTCGACCTTCCCTGCGCAAGCTGCGCGTGAAATGGGCTGGAGTCTTGTTCCGATGCTTTGTGCGCGGGAAATCCCTGTCCCAAACAGTCTCTCGCGTGTGATTCGGGTGCTCGTTCATTGGAATACCGATGTGCCACAATCTGGGATTACACATGTCTATCTGCGCGAGGCTGTAAAACTAAGACCTGATCTGGTTGCCGCACAATAGAAAGCCCCGTTGGTTGATTAGGCGGTGCGCGAAGCGGTCCGCCGTATCGAAACCAACAATTAATCAAAGATTATTTTATTAACATGTGGTCTCGATATGGGCTGCGGCCTCCTCGACCACCGAAATCATAAGGAGCCCAAAATGATCATTGTTATGAAACCCAACTACACTCCGCAACAACTTGAAGGCGTTGTCGCCGCCG
>Ga0114129_10016851_pt1 | contig 10404 bp, 10 predicted proteins | sample RhiMetdeltSRZDD1_FD_80071 | JGI IMG/M metagenome (GOLD analysis project Ga0114129, IMG submission 80071) | Populus rhizosphere microbial communities from Tennessee, USA - Rhizosphere MetaG P. deltoides SRZDD1 (version 2) (version 2) | ecosystem: Host-associated > Plants > Roots > Rhizosphere >... | reverse complement strand
CGACGAGTCAGTACCGCGAGCGGTAGCGAGCGGCCGTTGGCGAAGGCTCCGCTCGCTACCGCTCGCGGTACTGATCCAGTCGGCGCCTTGCGAAATCCAGATCTTGGTGTGCCGGGCATATAGGCGTCGCTGACAGAGAGGGTATGTGTTAATTAGAATCGCGCAGCGTCAGTAAGCGTCTGAAAGATTCGCAAAATTTGGCCAGCTACTGGCGCACAGAGGGCTAAAAATTGGCGCACAGCGTGCCAAACACTCGGCCCGCAACGAACAGCGTCATGAACTGTTCGGCTGCTGTTCTCTTCGCGCAGCGAAGGCGCAAGTTGTCGATTTTCTGATTTGAGATTTTTGCCCGCGCGATAAGGACGCTCGGCGCTCGGACGTGTGGGGGATATGGATGTAACATTTTCGACCTGGGGACATTATCAAGTGAGGCAATGCGAGTTTTCGCCCCTCAGCGAAACCATTGCCGTTTCAGCAACACCCCACATCAAAGCGGCCCCATACACCATCTCGGAGCGCCGAAAGCGGCGCTTTTGCCCGACATGTGGGCCACCTAAACTGCAAAAGGAGACATCGAATGTTTCATAGACTTCGCAACCACTTCCGGCACACCCGATACCCGTTGCTCGACGCCACGTTGACCGCATTGATGGTCATCGCAGGCGTCGAGATGTTTGTGTCACTCGCACGACTCCTCGATTGAGGAGATATAAAACTAATAAGTTTCATTTTCAGCCGTCATTCCTCGGGACGCACGCCAAATGCGTCCCAAACGGGAGAGACGGCTGTACTTTTGTGGGGTGGAGACGGGGCTTTCTAGCGCATGCATAAATGGAAGAAACAATCGCTGCGGAGGATTCCTCAGCCGGTTCCGTACGCTCGAAAAGCTAGAATTAACGCTAAAATTTAGGAGGTTCAACCTATTATGGAAAATTTCATAGTCTTTGGCCCGCTGACCGTGCACTGATTGTGGCTGGCGTCTTGGTCGTCGTCGCTTTATGGCGCGGGATGAAAGCTCTCGAACAGATGGCACATTCTGTAGCAAGGATAGCGAACGCCGCAGAGAAGAGAAACCATCAGAGCGACAGGGAGCCGAGTGTGCGACGCCTGGATTTTGAGCGGAACGCCGTTGATATTGAACGATAGGCGCGTTGTAGGTCGATTCTGCGCGAATCAGCAATGCCATTATTCGAGCAACCACTTTTCCGCGTCTTCGACGTTTGTAAATACGCGAAAATTTACCCCACGATTCCGAGCCACTATTTCGGCGAACCTTTTCTCGTCAAGATGTTCTGGTCTGTTGGCGGTTGCGACCTGTATATTATTCCGCTCGAAGATTTGAGCCTCGCTTCCTATGAAGTATCTATCCATAAGAGATATTTCTCCGTGAGCTTCCAAGAAGTGGAGAAGAAGTTTGTTTTTATTTGCGCGCTTGCAGCGTTCCGCAATCAACTCATACTGCTGCCAGACATCCTCTGCCGCGCCCGGGCCAGTAAACCTTGCGGTGATGTAGTCGGGCATTTCTTCAATCTGAAGTTGCAGGCTCATTCTCACTCCTTTCTCACGCGCCGCATCATATCCATCAAGGCTAATTATATTCCTCGCGGCCGAGATGCGGAACTTGGCAAGTCGGGCGTCCATGGGCAACGAAGACGCCCGGCTTTACTGTTTGATGGCCCACCCACGCGGGCATCGGTGATGGCGCTTGGGGGGTCGAGTCCCTCACTCTCCCTACGCGAAAATTTGGCGCTTTCTGACGCGCATATAGATGAAACAACTGCTATGGCAGATTCTGTAGCAATGATGGCGGACGTCGCGAAGAGGGTAGAGAAATTCGTCAGGCGTGATGAGGAGCCGCGCGTGCGATAGGGCGCTTCTGAGCGCAATCGACCGCCATTGAACGTTTCAGGCTTAGGCGCTCGTCATAAGGCAACCCATATGATTGAGGCGCTCTGTAGGTCGATTGTGCGCAAAAAAAGCCGGGCGGGATAAATCCCCATAAGTTTTCCGCCCGGCCTCGTTTTCAAGTGGTATTTTACAAAGTGAAATGCAATTACCGCGCCGAAGCGACAGGCGTTGAATGTAGGGTATTTGCCGCCTGACTGCCCCGAAGCGCCACACAGGTTTTTGTGGCAGACGCGTCCCGAAATGCCACGAAAAAGTAAAAGCCGGGTTCGTCGCCCCGGCCTTCTTGTGTGCGCAAACGGGCAAGCCGAGTGGACGATTGCCATGTTATGTCGAGATGTCCACTCGGCTTTTGCCGTTTGACCTATAGGTTTGCAGTATGCGAATGCAATCACAGCGCCGAAATTACGGCGCTGAATGCAGGATATTTGCCGGGCGCATGTCCAGGAACGCCCCACGGTTTTTTGTGGCAGACGCGTCCCGAAATTCCACAAAGTTAAAGCCAGGTCGTCGCCCGGCTTCGTGTTTGCGGCAGCGCAACCATCTGTAATCTCACCGACTCCGCGCCAACTGGAACCTGTTGCACTCGGCGTGGGATTGGAGGTTCGAATCCCTCACTCTCCGCAAAATCATTGTCATCCGCCGCCGCCGGTTCTATAGTCCGCGCGTTGTTGCCTGAAATCCCAAACCTCAAAGGAGCCGCCCCATAAATCACTTCCAGCGCATCATTCTGCTCGCCGGACTGCTCGCCATAACAAGTTTTTGCCTGCGCCCTCCCTACCCAATGGGAAGGCGCCACACACCACATCAGTCGCGGAAAAGTCGGGACTATTACGCAGGATGCTGGCCATTATTGGTGATGGCCGCATTCAGTCTCTTTCTGGCGCGTTGTAGGTCGATTCTGGCGAAAATTGGGGCGAGCCGAGTGGGTCGGTCATCATGTTGCGTCATGCGTTCCACTCGGCTTGTCGCCCCCCTGCTTGTTGCAGGGGGCAATTGCCGCGCCGAAATAAGACGTGTTGAATGTAGGGCGTTTCGCTGGCCGGGGCGTAAGCAATGTTCCGAAACGCCACACAGGCTATTGTGGCATGCGCGTCCCGAAACGCCCCGCAGGGATGGTGAGGTTCCTTTGCCGGGCAATCTGCATCGGCTGGACGGATTCTTCCCGCGGCAATTCGAGATGTGAAGAGAAAAGCCGGGCGATTTACCCGGCTTCGTGTGTGTGGTAGTGCGACAACCTGCTATCTCTCCGACTCCACGCCAATCTCAACCGTCAGCGCGGGCTGTAAATAGGCCCACGCCCCGTGATGCTTAACCAGGAGGTCAAGAACCGCTTCCGGCGTCAGTTCCTCGCTTCTGTAGAAGGTGATGGACGCGAAGGGGCCGATGGCTAGTGAGTCGCGGATGTATGTCTCTCGGTTCAGTTGAATGGACTCCACATCGTCCGACACAGGAATGTTGATGCCGTCCTGATTGCCGCCGATGAATAGATAACTCTGCATTGGGTTCCTCCATGTTTGTGGGGGATCTGGGAGGGGCAGTAGGGGCCTACTTCGATGACGAGAATGAAATGCTTCCTCATCTCATGGCATAAAGACGTAAAATAGACGGAGTGATGCCAAACAATTTTCAATCGGGCGGTTCCCGAGTCTGAGGCGGCAGCAGGCCGCTCGCAAGACAGGCGTCAACGTATGGTCATTGAGAACGGTAAATTTGCGCCGCAAATACCGGAAAGTCCGAGACTTGCCTCACGCCGCGCGGCGCTGCCGCAACAACGCATGAACGTCAAAAGATGACACGCCATTCTCCTTATCACAGCGACAAATTGTCACGTCTCGCGCTGTAGTCCGAAATGAGCGAGCGGCGCCACACCTTGTGGAATCAGATGTTTAGTGGAAGGCCGCACGCTTGGCGCCTATTTTGCCAGTATATTAGGCGCCAATCTGTTTTTATCCCCCAAGTCAATTTGGTTTTAGAGCTTAACAGCGCCGTTTTAAGGCGATGTCGAGCTGCCTCTTCCCCCGCGATGGGGTGACGGGTTAAGAATCATAACCTGTCACCTCGCTGTCTTGACGCGCAATGCGAGTTTGATTTTCTTCCCTTCCAGGTTATGCCTTCTCGCTGTGCTCATTTGCGTAATTTCCCCATTTTATTCACCCGCTCTCCTCGATATTTTCTATGCAACGATTGAAAGTTCTCTTAGTTGAAGACGACGACGACGCGCGCGCGCTTTACGTTTATATGTTGGCGTCAGCGGGCTATAGAGTGAACGCTGTGAGCAATGGTCTCGAAGCGCTCGCGGAAATACAGGTGAATCGCCCCGACGTGATTGTGACCGACATCCTAATGCCTGTTTTCAGCGGTCTGGATTTGATATTAGCTGTCAGGTCGGATGATGAGCTTGCAGACTTGCCGGTCGTGGCGATTACGTCTTTCGGAGAAAACTTTCGTGAACAGGCCCGGGCGGCAGGGGCGGCCGATGCAATAGACAAGCCGACCGAAACAGAGAGAATGCGCGATGTGATTGAAGCCGCAGTGTCCCATCCGCGCGTATAGCCTTGCCAAACCTGGCGCGAAATTTGGCCATCAGGGTCCAGTTCGGAATGGCTCGGCCATGATCGCGTCTACGACGCCCTATAAACTCGCCGACCCGCTGGCGCGCCACCTCCTTTATCGCAGTGACAAACTGTCACGACTCCCGCCGCTGTCCGAGTTGAGCGAGCGCCACTCTCATTGCGAAATCAGGAGTTATCGGAAGGCGGGCGCCTGGCGCCCATTTTGCTAAAACAACCAGTGTTTACTTAACCTTCTAAAGAGGACGCCGGGCTAAGTAGCGCTTGGCGTCCTCATTGTTTTTGCGCACAGTAGCGCAACGACCTGCCATCTCTCCCGTTCCAGGCCAATCGAACCGCACGGCTGCGCTATTCCTTTATAGCTCGCGACGTTGAAAAGTTAACCGGCGCCGCAACGTCCTCTACGTTTGTAAATACGCGGACATTTACACATCAATATCGATATTGTTAAAGACGTAAAGTTTTCAGTCCTTCGGCGCAGATTCGAGACGATAGCGGCGAATTCTGGCGAAGAATCCATCAGCGCCATACACGGCGAGCACGACGATGATCGTGTCGATCGGATGCCGATATTCGGCGTGTGAGTGTGTGATGTAATAAACAAGCGGGAAAGCGAGGATGGAGAGCAGGTAGGGCATAACTAGCGCCCTGTCGAAACGCCAGGCCTTGAACAAGCCGGCTAACAAGAAGATCGTGAGGGTCGTCGTCAGAATGGCGTGAAGCATTGATGTTGGGTCCGCGAGAAATAAATGTAGACTCCAGAAACCCGTCCAGACGCAAAAAAATCTCCGCACTGTCAAAGAGACAAAGGCGCCGGGGTAGGCGGAGATAAAATCGAGTGTCTGGCGGCGTTTGGAGGCCATGTAATTAAGTTCTCCAAGCCGTCGATACTCTTCCATCTCCGCTTTATTGGTCGCCGGATGTGACCAGTCGGGAACAATGTCAGAAAGATCTCCCGTGTTTCCGACGCGCATTTCGAGCCAAAAATTGCTGCGGAGCGGGATAAAGCTATCAAAAGTTCGGTAGTTACGCGCAATCCAGGGGCTCACAACTAATAACACCATCATCGCGGCCAGGCCTGCAGGCAGCCCACAGCGCTTTCCACGTTGCCGGAGGCGGTAACAGATTCGGGCGATCAGAAATAACGCCACCAAAAGAATCGGCGGACAGGCCAGCGCGGAGACTCCAGCTAGCAGTCCAAATCCTAACCAGGATCTAAGGCTCGTCAGATTTTCCAACCTGAGCGCGGCCAGAAAAAGAAGGCTGAACAACAATGTGTTGAAACAATCTCCCCAGACGCGGCAAGCGGCAAAATCAATCGCGTATGGGAACAGCGCCCACACCCACCCGACCCGTATAGCGATCACACGCCCGAATGATTTTCGCGCGATGAAGAACACCGTCAGACAAGTCAGCGCTGAGAATATGCTGTTGAGGGTGAGCGTCACTACGGCGGACTTAAGTGTGTAAACTCCGAACACCTTGAAAACAGCCGCAACCAAATAGACGTACACCGGCGGCATCCACGCCGTCGGCCCAGTCGTCGCATGTAAAGGAGAGCTGAAACCTTTTCCCAGAGCTACTGAACGCGCAATCCTTCCTGTCTCCCAGCCAAAACTAAAATGGTCCCGCTCCGGTGAAAACTGACCTCCTATTAGGTATAAAGCGACCACCAGACGGAGAATGAACGCAACAGCCACTATACAACCAGGCGATCGGTAAACCCGGCCAATGATGTTGATTTGACTATTTACCGCGTCTTTGGACGCTTCAAAATTAGACGCCCGAAAATTTGCTTCGTACATGCGCGCTCGATTTGCTCTACGTTCTGCCCATCGAGAAGACGACCGAACGTCGGCCCGTTGATGTCCGGCCGTATCTGAAAAAGGGGGGCGCTGCGGAGATTGGCGGCGAATCAAGGGACCAGATGCTATGTGTCAGAAATCCTGGGGGCGCCGAGAAATTACGACAGTTATCAGCCGCATCAAGGTTAACCACAGATGACACGGAGAGAAATCAAGGAATTCACGATTTCACTTGTGTTAGCTGTGATCTCTGTGGCTCTTCATTCAAATGAAAACCGCTATGTGTCGCTAGTGTGAGGAAGCGGCCCTGATACTACCATAGCAAGGGGCGGATTTTTAGTGTTTTTGTAAAGGATGTTAAATTTGCGCCCCACAGGATGACCGCGATTTCAGCCAGTATTTACTGTGCTATGATGCGCCACGTTCGGGGCCATAGGACAAGTGGAGCGCAGGCCAAGGGCGGAAACCATGAAACGCAAACCGACGCAAAGACAATTATGGGCGCTGGCGCTGGCGCTGGCGCTGCTGGCGTTGCTGCCGCTGCTCGCCGTCTTGCAATACCGATGGCTGGGGCAGGTGAGCGAGGGCGAACGCGAGCGAAAGAAGAGCGTTTTGACCACGATGGCCAGACAGTTCTGCCATGATTTCGACAGCGAGTTGACTGCTCTCTATCTATACTTTCAGGTGGCCCCCGTTCCCTTCGACGGCGCCCCCGATCAGTCTCAGGGCGATTTCGCCGCGAGATACCGGCGCTGGCGCGAAACGGCGGCGCGGCCGAAGCTGATCAAAGAGGTTTATCAAACGCAAACCTTAGAGAATGGCGGGCGCCTCTCGCGCTACAACGCCCAAACCGACGCTTTCGAGCCTTGCGAATGGCCCGGCGGTATGTCGAATCTGCGAAAAAGACTTGAGGATGAGCGCGCCAGACATGAGTTATTGCAGGAACGGTTGCGCGAATCCATTGGGCTCAAAATAAAAGTCCGTGGCGAGGCCGGCGCCCAAAAAATGGTGTTTCAACTAGCGCTCAACTATGTTGACGAAGATTTGCCGGGGCTGGTCATTCCAATCAGAGGGCCGATCGGCGCCAGCCTGGAAGAGGAAGCTATGCCGATTCCTGGCGCCCGGTCCTATCGCATCATCGCGCTGGACGCCGATTACATCAGCCGTGAACTGATTCCCGAATTGGCCGGACGACATTTCGGCGATAGCGCCGGAGAATACACGATAGCAGTGACGAAGCGCGGCCAGACGGATCAGGTTGTTTATCGCTCGGACGCCGGCGCGCCGGAGACGGCTCTCGCCGACGGTGACGTGACGGCCGGGTTCTTCAAAATCCTCTCCGAAGAGATCAACAGATTCTTCTTCGCCGAATTGCGACGCCCTGATGTGAACGCGCCGGTCCAATTGGGTCTCCCGTTGAACCGTCATCGAATCGTTATTCTCGGCGCCGAAGATATCAGGTCTGGCAAGAATGAGAGCGATGTTGTCCTGCAAAAGCCGCTTCCAGGTCTAGGAACTGAAGGCGAAACGCGCCCCTCGCTCAACCGCAATAACGAAGGCGGGTGGCGATTGGCCGTTACACATCGCGCCGGTTCGCTGGAAGCCGCAGTGGCGGCCACGCGACGTCGAAATCTCGCGATCAACTTCGGCATTCTGTTGCTGTTGGGGGCGAGCGTCGGCTTCATAGTGTTGTCCAGTCGCCGCGCGCAGCGGCTCGCCACGCAACAGATGGAATTCGTCGCCGGAGTCTCGCACGAACTGCGCACGCCGCTGGCCGTGATCTGTTCGGCGGCGGAAAACCTGGCCGACGGCGTGATCGACAGTCGCGATCAAATCAAACGCTACGGCGGATTGATTCGCGACGAAGGGCGCAGGTTGACCGGAATGGTCGAGCAGGTCCTGGAATTCGCCGGCGCGCAGTCGGGACGAAAGAATTACGAATTGCGAACGACCGATCTAATCCAGGTCATTGAAGGCGCAATCGCGACCTGCCATCTGCAATTGGACGAAGGCGACTTCGAAATCGAAAGAAAGATCGCGCCCCATTTGCCGCTGATCAAAGCCGACGCCGCCGCGTTGGGCCGCGCGATTCAAAATCTGCTCAGCAACGCTATGAAATACCACGGCGACAGCCGCTGGATCGGGGTGAGCGCCGAACCGGTAAAGACATCCGCTGGCGAGGAAGTTCAGGTCAGAGTTTCGGATCGCGGGCTGGGCATCGCGCCGTCCGAGCAAGAACGCATCTTCGAGCCGTTCTACCGTGGCGGAGATGTAATGGCTGCGCAGATTCGCGGCAACGGATTAGGGTTGAGCCTGGTCAAACACATCATAGCGGCGCACGGCGGTCGCGTGAGCGTCGAGAGCAACGCCGGGCAGGGAAGCGTATTCATTTTGCGCCTGCCTGTCTTGGCCGTTGCGGAAAGTCAGATTGAGACCGCAGCCGAATATGAGCAAACGCATCCTACTCGTTGAAGACGAACCCGGACTTGTGCTGACGCTGACCGACAGGCTCACAAGCGAAGGTTACAATGTCGAATCGGCGCGCGACGGCGGCGCCGGATTTGAACGAGCGTCGAACGAGGCCTTCGACGCGATCATTCTGGACGTGATGCTGCCGCGCAAAAACGGATTCGACCTTTGCCGCGACCTTCGCCAGCGCGGCGTGAACACGCCGATCCTGATGTTGACGGCGCGCGGCCAGCTGGTAGACAAGGTCGTCGGGTTGAAGCTCGGCGCCGATGATTACCTGACCAAGCCGTTCGAGATGATCGAACTGCTCGCCCGCGTCGAAGCCTTGCTGCGTCGCGCCCCCGCCCAGCCGTCGCGGCATTCCGATTCCTACCAGTTCGACTCTGTCAGAATTGATTTCCGCCGCGCCGAGGTGGAGCGCGACGGCGCCAAGATCGAACTCTCGGCCAAGGAGTTTCAATTGCTTCGGTACTTCGTCGAACACCGCGAGGCGACGCTCTCGCGTGACGAATTGTTGAATGAAGTCTGGGGATACGACGCGATGCCGACAACTCGCACTGTTGACGTTCACGTGGCCTGGCTGAGGCAGAAACTGGAACCCAACCCTCGGCGTCCGCAGTTCATCCTGACGGTTCACGGGATGGGGTATAAATTCGTCGGGTAGTGGGACAGACTTATGGTCTTTGAAAATTAGAGAATTAAATGGCGCCACTTAATTTTCAAAGACCATAAGTCTGTCCCACTATCCGATCTTCGACCGCCATCAAGCCGCGAGAATAAGTCCGCTCTCAAGCGAAGGCGGCCCGTGTATGGCGTCGCCTTTGGGATCGAGCGAAGTGGCGAAGCCCGTTAAGTCTTCAGCAGTCTTTATCGTTCCATCTCGACAAGCCTCCTGAACACGGTTGATCGTCTCGGACGCGCTCTCTTCGTCGGGGTGTGCGCTCAGGAAGACGGTGTGCCCTTTGTCAAAACTGACACAGGTCCGGTAAAGCCCCGTGCCGTATTGTTTGATTACGCAAGCCAGAATCGGATTACGCATAGATTTTCTCCTTTTTCCTTGACTGAATTGATCGAAGCTTCAAACCCGAACGGGCCCGAACGGATTTGAAACATTGAACCTCTGTTCCGTCTGTGACGCGGAACTTTGTTTGTTGATTGTCATTGCGGAATTTGACCGTGAGAATCCGGCGACTCCATGAACGCTGGACACCGGGGAGGCGTTTCAAAAAAAATTCGTCAGGGGGAGGGGGGAATGAGGAATGCGGAATGCGAAGGGGAGAGTGAGGAGAAGGAAATTACTTTCCCCTCCCCATTCCCCATTCCCCATTCCGCATTCCTCATTCCTCATTCCTCCCTCCCCATTCCCCATTCCCCACTCCCCATTCCCTTTATGCGCCCTTATGATTTAGCATACGCGGCGTTGCCGAAGACGGTGGCGTTCGCGGTCACGAACGCGTGCTAAATTGCGCAATCTTTGAGTACATCTCTTGAAAGGAGATTAGTCCATGAAAGTTTATTCGACACAGGAACTCAGAAACCTGGGCATTGTAGGTCACGGCGACGCGGGGAAGACCTCCCTGGTCGCCGCGATGCTATTTGCGACCGGCGCGACCTCACGCCTCGGACGTGTGGACGAAGGGACGGCCCCGACT
>Ga0114129_10016850_pt1 | contig 10404 bp, 6 predicted proteins | sample RhiMetdeltSRZDD1_FD_80071 | JGI IMG/M metagenome (GOLD analysis project Ga0114129, IMG submission 80071) | Populus rhizosphere microbial communities from Tennessee, USA - Rhizosphere MetaG P. deltoides SRZDD1 (version 2) (version 2) | ecosystem: Host-associated > Plants > Roots > Rhizosphere >... | reverse complement strand
TTGAATTGGTAACGTGAAGTGGAAAGTTGCGCCACGTCCCGAGTTCACGGTCGCCCAAAGTCGGCCACCATGCGACTCGATGATTGTGCTGCTGATCGACAACCCCATACCTGTTCCACCGACCTTTGTCGTGAAGAATGCGTTGAAAATTTCCTCCATCTTGTCAGCGGGTATTCCCACTCCGGTGTCACTCACCGACACCATTACTTCGCCATTCTCGCGTCGGGTACTTATGTTGAGTTCTCCTCCCAGCTCGCTCATCGCCTCCATTCCGTTCAGCATTAAGTTCATCAATACCTGTTGCAATTGCACCCGGTCGGCGTTCACCAATGGCAGATCCGATCCCAGCCCCGTCCGCATCAGGACCGAATGCCGGGCGGCCTCACTGCGCAACAACACCAACATCTCGCCAACAAGGTCGTTGACCGAGACAATTTCTCGCTGCGGCGAGACATCCTTTTTGTAGAAGGACTTCAAGTGAGTGATGATCTCGGAGGCGCGCCTTCCGTCCTCCTCAATCCGTATGACCGCCTCTCGTGCCCGCTGCACGTCCGGTTGATCCCGGTTCAGCCACCGGAGACAGGCGCCCGCGCTGGTGATGGCGGCGGAGATCGGCTGGTTGACTTCATGCGCGATAGAGACGGTCAACGCATTCAGCGTGGTGAGTCGCGCCACGTGTGCCAGCTCAGCGCGGGCCTGCTGTAGGGCCTCCTCGGCGATCTTGCTTTCCGTAACGTCCTGGATGGCGCCGATGTACAGGGGGCGACCCGCGATCTTTTCGATTACATGGCAGACGGCATGAAGATGCTTCACGTTTCCAGACGGGGTGATGATGCGGTAAGTGAGATCGATGTCTCGCTGTCCGTCGACAGCGCGCTCAAACGCGTCCTCGTATACTGGCAGATCCTCGGGGTGGAAGACCGCCCGAATCGTATCGGTCGTGACTTTGGTAGCAGGATCGAATTCGAAGATCCGGCAAAGCTCCTCGGACCAGTTGTGGTCGTCCGCTAACAAATCCGTGATGAAGCTGCCCGTTTTGCTTACCCGCTGGGCTTCGGCAAGACGAATGTAGGCCTGCTCAACCTGCGCCTCGGCCTGCTTTCTATCCTCGATATCGAGACTGGTTCCATACCATCGGATAATATTTCCGCGCTCATCACGCAGCGGCACCTTGCGATGAAACATCCAACGATATTGCTCATCGCCACGTCGTACCCGAGTCTCGTGTTCGAAGACCTCTCCACTCGCAATGCAGGCTTGCCACTTATCGACGATCTCCTGGCGATCATCAGGGTGAATCCAGGCCGTCCAGTTCCAACCCTCGACATCCGTGAGGGAACAGCGCAGATATTCCAGCCACCGCTGATTGAAGTAGTCGAGGTATCCATCAGGCCGCCCGGTATGAATCAATGCGGGGATGGTATTGATCATTAGGCTCAAATTGCGCTCATTCGATTGCAGAGCCTCTTCAGCCTTTTTGCGATCATCAATATCGGTGCTCGTGCCATACCACCTCACAATCTTGCCGCCTTCGTCGCGGAACGGCTGGGCGCGAATAAGAAACCACCTATAAACGCCGTCATGCCGGCGAAGACGCGCTTCGATCGCGTCTGGTTCTCCTGAACCCAACATCTTCATCCATTTTTCCATCAAGGGCGGCAGGTCGTCTGGATGAAACGCGGCTTGCCAGCCCCAGCCGTGCGATTGGTCAGGCGTGAGACCTGTATATTCATGCCAACCCTTATTGAGGAACTCATTTGGACCATCTGGGAGGTTGCACCACGCGAGTGCAGGGATGGCATCAATTACCTGCCGAAGTTTGGCCTCTGACTTCTGGATTTCGTCAAGCGCGTTTCTGAGGTCTGCCTCCGCCCGCTTGCGCTCAACCCCTTGCGCAATCGTGTCGGCAATCGATGCGAGGGTGTCGAGAATAGATTCGGGAAGTGGGCGACGCGCGAACAACGCCATCACTCCGATCAGGCGATCCTCGACAAGCAACGGGTATCCGGCGAAGGAAACCATTCCGTTAGACTTTGCCCAATCCTTATCATTCACGCGTGGATCGTTCATAACGTCATTGGTCAAATGCGCCTTCTTCTCGCGGGCAATCGAACCGACCTTCAGGTCTCCGACGGGGATCCGGCTGTATGATCCATCCAAACGTGTGTACATGCCCGCGCTCGCCTGCAGCTCCAGCATGCTTTCATCCTTGTTCAGCATCCAAATTCGGGCGAACGCCGCGTCGAGGTGACGAACGATAGCCTCCGTGCATCCGCTCAGAATCTCCCCCAACTTCGTGGGCTTGGAAAAGGCAGCGCTGACATCAGCCTGAACATTCGCTTGGCGTGCCTGCGCGTCCTCCGCCCGTTTTCGATCCTCGATGTCGAACGCGGCCACATACCATCGATCGATACTTCCCTGTTCATCAAGCAAAGGATTGTAGCGAGCTAGAAACCAGCGATATTTGCCGTCCTTACCCAGCCCACGTTGCTCAATTTCGAACGGCACGGCGCGCAAGAGTGACTCTCGCCGTTTCGCACGCAAGTTTTCCACATCCTGCGGGTGGAAAAAACGTGCGCGGTAGTCCTCCCTTTGAACGTCTTCCAGCTTGCAACCGTGATAATCCAACACTGCTTGGTTCACATAGATCACCGATCCATCTGTGCGCAACACATGGATATTCGTGGGTATGACGTTGGTAATTAGGTTCAAATTGCGCTCGCTCGTTCGCAGGGCCTCGACAGACTCTTTGCGATCGTCCGCCAGCGAATCCGTGATTGTTTGCAGTAACGTCCCTACATCGAAGTAAATGCGACCCGCAGTGATTTGTCGTTTCGTTGAATCGTACTCATAGATGCCACAACCAGGGAGGCTGATTCGAGCACCAGTCGCTGCATGACCGCCGAAGGGGCCGGTGTGTTTGGCTTCAAAACTAAACTCAACTGTTACCACCCCTGGTCCGTGAATCACATTCTTCACAGAGTGGTGGTTTCCCGGAAACGCGGTAGTAAATGGGCGAGCGAACTGATCGCGAACGGCTTCCTTGCCCTTCATGAGCGCGCCCGGAATTTGGAGGACCACATCTTCGGTGTAGTAAGACATGATGCGATCCAGATCGGTTCCAGACCACGCATCGTAGTATTCACGAATAAAGGATTCGACGTCGAAAGCAGACTCGGGTGCAGAGGAAGACGACATGGATCACTCCTTCGGTCGCGGTATTTTACACCCGGAACGACGATCAGGCCCGCTCGCCGGTTGAGGCCTTCCTACGTAGCGATTGGTTAAAGAGGAATAAGATGATGACGAGAGGTGGAAGTGAGATTAGCGTCCAATTGGAAAGGAGCACGGGCGGGAGCTCGGTTACGACCAAATCGTAACGCATGTCAGCTTTCTCGTTGCCGCGTACAACGTGGAGCATCATTTTCCAATGGCCCGCTTTAGGAAGAGTCAACAAGCTGCAATAAAGCAGTTTGTTGCGAGCCTGACTTCGTGTTGCCTCGGTTCGAATGATCGTGCCGCTTTCATGCTCAAGATTGATGAATACCTGGGCGTCCAAAACTGGCGAGTGTCCAACGGGGTGCTCAAGCAGAACGCTGAGGTCTGCGGGTCCTGGCCTAAGCGGCATTTCACTGGAGAACAAAGTGATGGTAAAAGGCGCTGAAGTTCGTTGACACATCACAACACCGCCATCGGCACGCGCGATACGAACCAGCACAAACAGGCCAATCAATATAGGCAAGAACAAGTGAGAAGTTTTTCTAACGCGAATCATTACGAAGTCTTCTCAATGCATCGAGTGGGTCATCATCATCATCCCGCGCATCTGCATTGGCTGAAAGATGATCCACACACCCAGCGCGTAAAGAGCAACAGCAAGCAATGACCATGGAGCATTTAGTCGCAACGTTTGAACAAAATTCAATCGGAACCTCGAAGCTATGCGCCAGCTGATGAAGAGTGAAAGAAGTAGACCGAGATCAAGCACTAACAGTTCAAGCGATGGGAGCCAATCAAATGACGCCATCATCGACGCAAGCATCCAGTCAGGCTTTCCGAAGATCGTAATTCCCACATCTGTCGCGGCACGCTGAATAACAGGAACAACCGCTTGACCGCTGTTTAGCAGGTGATAAGAGAAGTGAATTAACCACATGCTAAAGCCTACCGGGACGAACGCTGGTGCAAATGTTGTGATTGTTTCTTTCCAGTTTTCCCTCCGTCGTCCAAAAACTCTCGAGAACCAAACGCACCCTGCAACCAGCAATACAGGAATGATGACTATTGATAACAGGTACACAACGGCTAAGACCGGCTGAATCGATCCAATTCCAAACTTCGCTTGCACTGAATGCTCCCAGGTTTGCACCGGTAGGACCATCCCGCCGGCATTGATAAAGGCTGCGAAGACCAGCAGGAGAATTAAGACTGCCACGTCGAACCGTCTGAAGAATTTATTTCGCCGCTTTCGACTCGTTTGAATTTTGACCAGTTGAGTGCCCGGCAGCGATGCGAGCAGCGAGACGTTGTCGTGGGGACAGGCGTGCACACAGTCGAGACAGAAGGTGCAATCCATGTTGCTTTCTTTGCGTGGCAGGAACAGTTGCAATTCACAACCGCGCCGCTCGTTGTTTCCGCGAATACAGTCGTGCGTTTGACACGTTCCGCAAACAGAGAGATTTCGAACACCCACTTCGACAGGCGAAACTAGAGATTGAATGAACTGGTATTGCCCGATGGGGCAAACGTACTTGCAGAAACTCGCTCCCTTAAAAAGGCCGTCAACGATCATTGCGGATGCAAAGTAGCCAATCACCAACAACGCCGTTGTGCTCGGACTGTCCCACAGACTGAACGCTTCGTAAGCCCAGAAGAAAATCAACAGCAATGCGATCGCGATCCACTTTGAACGCAACCGTCTCGGCCAGGACCAGCGGGCCGGCAGGATCCTTCGGCCCAGTTCGCGCGCGAAGTTGAAAGGGCAAGCAAAACAAAAAATATTGCCTACAGCCAGGAGGGCGATCACCATCAAGCCCCGCGAGTGAGTCCAGGGCAGCACAACCGCTAAGTTCATTGGCGCCATTTGCGGTCCCACCAGCCCATCAATAATGAGTACGAGTGCAAGCAAAAATGTCAGCAGTTGAGCCGAGCGCCGAAGGTGTGGCCATCGCAAGAGTCGACCCACGAGAGGAATCGAAAGCAAATCCAGTCTCGTTGGTTTCGACCGTATAGGACCTATAGGACTTATACGCCTCCTGATCGATCGTCTGACCGTGCGACGCGAACTCAGCACTTCGATGGTTATCAATCCAACAGGCACCAGGAAGAACAGTGAGCCTGCAACCCACATGATCGAACCGGCGGCAGCCTGGTCCTCCAGAGCAGTCATGTCACTGATGCGCGGTATGTTCTGATAGGTTGGATAAAGTACGCGTTCGTAGAAGACGAGGAATGCTGAAAGCGCTGTGTTCTGAAAGTCCGCAAGGAATAGATAGAGGATTATGGTTAATCGAGATGTTCGTGCTACCGATGGCCACGGTTGTATCACCGGCAACCAGAAGAGCAGTGCGGTTGTCAGAAAGCATACATGCTCTACCTGATGCCATGTTGGAGAATGAAGCGCCAGCTCATACATCGGCGGTGTGTGCCATGCGATGGTTGTAAACACAAATGCCGACCAACAAAAGATCGGGTGCGACACGAAGCGAGCGATCTTGCGCAAGAGCTTTGATGCAAGAAAAGGTCCGACTCCGTCTTTTAAGAATTTATTCGGTAGACCAAACAAAATGGGCATGTATGGTGCACCGTAAAGAATCAATGGTGGTGCAACCATCATTAGCAGGAGGTGTTGAATCATGTGGACGGTTAACAACCATCCGGCAAACGCGTCGAGTGGCGACAACAGAGCAAGGAGAATGGTTATCAGTCCGGCGACGAACGCCATTAGCTGCGAGGTACTAAAGCGGTGAGGCGCTCGCCGTCGCAACTGCCACCAGCCCCGAGCGTAGAGAAGCGCAATCGCCAGAGTTGGAATCAGCAACCTGGGATTTAAGTCCCAGGAACTGAAGACTGCATCGGTGATTGAATTCATCGATACCTCCGCGTCGGCTTAATTAGTTGAGGCCGACAGGTAGACCTTATCCAGCAGCATCGCCAGATAAAGCAGAGGTAGATAAATGACCGATGCATGGAGCAGTGTTTTAGCAGCAAGCTTCGAACGGGTGAGGGAAGCGCGATAAGCGATGTAATAAAAGGACAGACCCAGGCTCAACGAGAGAACTAAATAAAGGCGACTTGCCGGTGCTGCTAAAGTAAACAGCAGGCTCGCAACAATAAGGAGTTGTGTCGAGATTAGAATCCGTCGAAACGTGTTCTTGCCATCTTCTTCATCGATCGCGGGCAACATTTTCATTTCCGCTCGTCCGTAGTCCTCGCGATAGATCCAGCCGATTGCGTAGAAATGAGGGAACTGCCATAGGAAAAGAATCAGATAGAGGAGCCATGCTTTCGGTGCCAAACTATTCTGAGCCGCCGCCCAACCCATCAACATTGGGGCAGCACCAGGGAACGCACCTATGAACGTGCAAAGAGACGTTCTTGTCTTCAGAGGTGTGTAAACGAAAAGATAAGTAACGAGCGTCGCCAGACCCAATAGGCCAGTCAGTGGATTGACAAAAAAGATCAGATAGATCGTTCCAGTCGCTGAGAGCAGTACGCCGAGAAGCAGCGCTTCAAGAGCGGTCACCTGTCCCGCTGGCAGGGGACGCTTTGAAGTGCGCCGCATCCTTGCATCAAGCGCGCGTTCGAAATACTGATTGAGGACACCAGCACTGGCCGCAACCAACCCTGTCCCTAACATGACATTCAACAAGACAACGACTTGAAGCGAATTTGACGCCAACACGCATGTAATACCCGCGGAGATCATTACCATTACGGTGATCTCCGGTTTTGCGAGCGTCACGAAATGTCGTACCTGCGGAATAGACTTATCTTCTGCAATATCCGGCAACGAAGTAAGGTAAGGGCGGTGATCTGGATCAAACTCGACGAGATGGAGCGGTCGTTTTCTCTCCAGAGAAGACGCAGGCGACGGAATCACTATTCTTTGACTTACGCTCATATGCTCACTGCCGAATCTGGTTTGACGCCTTTGGACCACTGTTTTCAACTGCCGCTTGTTCGGGCTGCGTAGTATCACGTGCTGGTGATTCGGTTGGTGAATGCAACGTGCGCATAAACGCAACAAGTCCGGCCACCTCGGCAGGACTTAAGTTCTTACCGTAAGCAGGCATGTTCCCACTGCCCTGAACCACCTGACGGACAAGTTGATCTCCAGTCAAACGCGTAGCGACACTGTCGAGTGCCGGTCCACGCAAACCACCGGCTCCGCCAACACTGTGGCAGTTGATGCATTGTTTTGTGTGAAAGACCATTGCACCTTGTCGTTCGAGTGGTGAACGATGCTCCAGATAATTGGCCGGGATTTCGACGCCGGTCCACGCGTTCATCTTGGGGGACCAGGGCGCAAAGGTGCCGAGATAATTGAAGACGCTCAGCACCGCTAATATGAGGAGCACGCTCAGCACCGCGATTGGTCGACGCCGTGGACTCTTCTCACCTGTATTCGAGATAAAGGGCACAGCAAAGAGAATTCCCAGCACGATGAACGGCACTGTTAGTATCAGGACTGTCTCCATGTAGTCGGGTAGTAACGACAGGACCGCATAGATCCACAGAAAGAAGAAATCGGGTTTCGGTACAGAATTGATCAATGTCGGATCAGCGACGCCGTGCGGACCTTCAGGACCGAAGTACGCGGCGCACGCAACAATACCCATTAGTACAAAGGCGCTGAAGATCAGATCTTTGCTGATCGCCTTGGGAAAGAAAGGAACACCGTCTCTTTTCAGTTCCGCTTCGTACTCTTCCACGTAGGTCTCTTTCTTCACAACCTTGCCCGGAACTGGATATTCGTTGATTCCTTTGCTAAGGACCAATCGGAGGTGAAGGCTAACGATGGCAAGGATAGTTCCGGGAATCACAAAGACATGCAAGGTGAAGAAACGCGAAAGAGTCTCTCCCGCGATGATTGGGCCACCAAGCATCATGTGCACGATCGCTGGTCCCATGAATGGAACACGTCCCGCCATAGCGGCGCCGATTCCTAAGCCCCAGTAAGCATCCTGATCGAAACGCAGGATCTGACCAGTGAAGGCCATACCGAGTGTGCATAGCAGCAGAATGACGCCGGAGATCCACGTCATCTCACGCGGGTATTTGAAAGCACCGAAGAGAAAAACCTGAGTGAGGTGTAACAACATGATCGCGACCATGAAGTTAGAGCCCCAATTGTGCATAGCCCTCAAGAACCAGCCGAACTGTTGTTGATAGTTTAGGTACTCGAGGCTGGTGTAGGCTTGGCCAGTTGACGGCACATAGACGAGGGCGAGGCAGATACCAGTGACGATCTGGACCAGGAAGCAGAGCAATGTGCCGCTACCGAAGACATAGAACCAGCTCCCGGATCTGCGCGGCACAGTGTGGCCCGCAGTTGCAGCAAAGAGCTTGCTTATATCGAGCCGGTCATCAATCCAAAGTGCTATCTTTCTCAGTCTCTCAATCATTTCAGCTTCCTCGCCTTTTAAGCCGGCTGGCCCAGAGTTGGAAGTTGACCGCCGAATACCCAGAGCTGACCGTTCTCAACCTTGTACTGGTATTCATAAAGTCCGCGCGGCGGTGGCCCGGAAGCATGTGATCCGTCTTCGTAAAAAGCGCCGCCATGACAGGGGCACATAAAGAGATGCGATTCTTGAAACCAGCGAACGGGACAGCCGAGATGCGTACAGTTGATCGCAAAGATCTGAAACTTGTCTCCTTCCATTCGTCTCACCCAGCAGGGAATGTCGGCTGTAGGTCCATCCCATGGCCGCGTGAAAGGATTCCGATACTTAGCAAGTCGCGTCTGCTTCTCCGGAAAATCTGTGAGTGGACCAAGGGGTATCCACGACTTGAACGGGCCATTGGTACGGAAACTAGAGAGGACGTAGCCGAGCACAGGCACCGAGACGGACACTGCGGCAATTCCGTTGAGTAGAAAACCGAGCTTGAGCAGAAATGATCGACGGGTTGTCCCACGGGTTTTGGCTCCGGCTTCGTCGCGAGGTAATGTGTCGAGCTCTCTAATTGCCATGATCGTTATCGGTCTCCTTAGTTCATCTAAGACTCGTTTGAGAAATCTGATTCAGTTGTCGATGAGAGATGAGCCAGGCAACAACATCGTCAATCTCTTGCGACGACATAGGATGGCCGGGAAGATTTGAGCGCCAGTCGGGTTTGCCCAAATCTGCCCGGCCTATGACCACGGTTGTGCGAAGCCCCTGATCGCTAACCATGGTCAGAAAATTCGGATCGACGATCGAACCTGCCGTTCCACCAGTGCCTTGTACCCCATGACAGCTCGCACAATAAGTCTGATAAGCAGCTGCACCTTTACCTGGATCCCCTGATTGACTTGAACCGATGTTTGGTGGCTGCTCATTGACGCTATACTTCGGCAACTCCTGTCCTGTGAACTCATCTGGTTTTGCCCATTTCGATCGAATCCCACTAATCAGCAATTCAATCTGCTTGTCAGTAAGACTTCCCCCCGCCTTTTGAGAGAAGGCGGGCATATTCGTTCCGGCTCTGCCTTCTGCGATTACCTGTTGCAGTGCGACGTCAGGGATGAATGACAGGTACAGTGAATCGTTGAGTGCTTGGGCCACACCTCTTCGGCCATCGGCGCCATGACAACCACCGCAGTTCTCTTGATAGAGTTGATTGAAATCAGAAATGTCCGCCGGCGCACGCCATCGTTCTGCTTCTGTCGGCTGACCAGGCAAACGAACATTGCAGCCGGTGAGGAACAAAAGTCCGAAGATGATCGCAGCTCGGAGCCCGCGTGAACTTTGCCCGCCGATTATCGATCGCGTACGGCGCGGCTTTGCCTCCAGTGTTGGCTTCGCGGCTGCGGCTATGCCCTGCAAGAGCTGTCTGATCATATTAGTCATTGCTCTCCTTCGTTTTTACCTAACACCCCTGGCGCTTCTAAGCCAAACCTCGCCGCGAGTGGCCATGACTGCGCAGTCTCGACCGTCTTTGAATGGGCCACGACGTAACCTGTAATCAATCCAAAGGCGACTTGTGACGCTATAAACCAGCCCCAGGCGATGCGCGAATTAAGAGCAGGATTAATCAGCTTCAACGTGGATGCGACTAGAGCGGTCCACAAAATGGGAGCAAGAAAACTTCCCCAGAAAGCCGTAAAGCGCGAGGGCATCATGGGCAATATCGCTGCATAAAGAAGTCCGACCAGCAAAGAGATGGCACCATGACTGATAAGCGCGACGACAAAGCCCGAGA
>Ga0114129_10016846_pt1 | contig 10405 bp, 7 predicted proteins | sample RhiMetdeltSRZDD1_FD_80071 | JGI IMG/M metagenome (GOLD analysis project Ga0114129, IMG submission 80071) | Populus rhizosphere microbial communities from Tennessee, USA - Rhizosphere MetaG P. deltoides SRZDD1 (version 2) (version 2) | ecosystem: Host-associated > Plants > Roots > Rhizosphere >... | reverse complement strand
TTCCCCTACTTCCCAGTAGCCGCGGTTCACAACAAACAGGAGGTGGTCATGAAGCGTAAGAATTCGAAGGCGTTGAGCCTTTTCGCAGCCGCCGTGCTGATTTCCGTAGCCTTCACAGTGGCAGGTCAGACACCGAGCGAGAGCAACTTAGCGAACGTCGTCGGCGGTGGTTCCGGCGCTCGGTGGGAAGTTGGCGCAAGTAACAATGGAGGGACGTTGACCATCACATTTCCCGATGGCCGTTCCGTTCGCAAAACATTTCGGGCAGGAAGCTCCCCTCAAATCAGTCTCGGGGAGAAAAATTTCGAGAACCTGCCTGACGGAGTCTATGTCTACGAACTGCAACTCACACCGGTGATTTCGCCGGCGCAGAAGGAAGCCGCGGCGAAGTCACGCGGCAAAGACGATGACCCCGAAAGCGAGCGTGCTGGACGCAAGCGGACAGGATTGGCTCCGCTGGTTCAATCAGGCTCCTTCGCGATCCTTAACGGGTCGATAATCACTCCCGGAGCGGTCGAGCCCGGGTCCTCGCGTCCAAAAGCATCTGCAGCGGCCGGCGCGGCACTCTCCGCAGCGATGATTCAACGCGCGCGCAGCCATCACTTCTCGCTGCTTGCAGTTCCGGACGTCGTCACGCCGGACGATGAGATCATTCAAGGGAGCGCTTGCGTCGGGCTGGATTGTGTCAACGGCGAAGTCTTTGGTTTTGACACGATCCGAATGAAAGAGAACAACACCCGTCTACAGTACGACGACACCAGTACTGCGGCCGGCTTTCCGACGAACAACTGGCAGATTCGCGCAAACAGCTCCGCCAGTGGCGGTGAGAGTTTTCTCGGGTTTGTCGATCAGGGCGCTACCGGCAATTCAGAAACCGGCACGATCGTATTTCAAGTTAGCGCGGGCGCCCCGGCGAATTCGCTCAGGGTAAGCAGTAACGGCAAGATCGGTTTGCGGACCGCTACGCCGGTCTTGGATGTGCACATGAACACCAGTGACACGCCGGCTATTCGGTTCGAGCAAAATAATACCGGCGGTTTCACGGCGCAAACCTGGGATGTTGCCGGCAATGAAGCAAACTTCTTTGTCCGTGACGTGACCAGTGGTTCGCGTTTGCCTTTTCGCATTCGTCCAGGAGCACCTACCAGCAGCATTGACATCTCTGCTGACGGTAGAGTCGGCATCGGGACGGCTAGTCCCGGAAAGGCTTTGGATGTTGCCAAAGTCGGCAGCGATACAGGCGCCGAACATGCGGTGATAAAAGTTCGTACCACGAGCACCACCACGGGGTTTGGCCCCGGGCTGATTGTGGACGGTTCCTCCATGACCAGTGGTCGAAGTTGGTCTGTGTTCACCAGTGGATCGAGCGACGGAGTCGGACCGGTTGGCACTTTCAACATTTTCGATGGCACGGCGTTACAATCGCGGCTGGCTATCGACAGTACGGGACGTGTTGGGATCGGTACGACCGCGCCTACTCAACTCTTGTCGGTGAACGGAACCGCCGGCAAGCCGGGTGGCGGAACCTGGGACGTTTTTTCGGATGAGCGCTTGAAGAACATCAAAGGCCGCTACAACACCGGACTCAAGGCCCTAATGCAATTGCAGCCGCTACGCTACGAGTACAAAAGCAACAATGCTCTCGGCATCAAGTTGCCGGGCGAACAAATCGGTTTTGGCGCCCAATCTGTAAAGAAGGTTATTCCTGAAGCTGTGAGCCAGGACAGTAGCGGATATCTGATGGTCAAAAGTGATCCGATTCTTTGGACAATGCTCAATGCGATCAAAGAGCAGCAAAAGCAGATCGTCGAATTAAGGCGAGAAGTTCGAAGGTTGCGTGCTTCGCGAACGCGGAGACGTTAATTCACGAACCGGCGAAGTTGAACGCTGATCGCGAATCCGATTGCGATGAAAGTCGCGAGGACGGACGAAAGGCCGGCGCTCATTAGCGGCAACGGAACGCCGATGACTGGCAACAGTCCTACGGCCATGCCGACGTTCAAGACGATTTGAAAGATCAAACCTCCCACAATCGCCATAATCACCAGCATGCCCGTCCGGTCACGAGACCGGCGGGCATCGGTGATTAAGCGCGTCAGCAAGAGCGCATAGGAAGCCAGCAACAAGAGACAGCCAAGGAAGCCGGTGGTCTCAGCGGTGACGGAAAAAATGAAATCCGTGTGCGGTTCAGGCAGGAACTTCAAACTGCTTTGCGAGAACTCAGAATCGCGGGTCCCGGCGACGCCGCCGGCCCCCACCGTAACCATCGATTGCCAGGTGTGATAACCAAAGCCGCGCTTGTCAGCATTCTCCGGATCGAGAATTACATTGATGCGTTCCAATTTGTAACCGTGCAGCAGGCCTGTCTTGACCCCAACTGCGTACCCCACCGGCGCGCCAACAATACAAACGGCCAGCGCCGCCGCGACAATCCACATCCGCACTGACGAAAGGAACAGCACCACCGCGAGTAGCGGCAGATAAGTCAGCGCTTGACCCATGTCCGGCTCAAGCAGAATCAAAGCCGTCGGCAGCGCGAGAATCGCGCTGCCTTTCAGAAACTCTTTCCAATTCAAGTTGCGGGTGCGATGAGTGCCGAAAAATTTTGCCAGCATCAACACGACCGGAATCTTGACGAATTCCGACGGCTGAAACCGTCCGAGTGGCCCCGGCAACTGAATCCAACAGCGCTGGCCGTTCACCTTCACGCCGATCCCTGGAACCAGAACTATGACGAGCAGTAACAACCCGAAGACGTAAAGTATCGGCGCGATTTCCACGAGCCGTCGGTAGTCGCTAAACGCGATTGCCAACATCGCAATTAGTGCGATGGCCAGGCCAACAATCTGTTTCTGCCAGAAAGTCTCAGTCGGTTGGGCATTGCGAATCTCCCAGACGCCGAACGCGACGATCACAATCGCCACCGCGGCCACCAGCCAATCGAAATCGCGGAACGTTCTCTTTTTTAGAACTTCAACCATTGAATCTAATGTCTGTGTCAGAAGCCCGACCGTAAGGGAGGGCATGTTTGGTTAGAGTTGCCCTTGCTTACGCGCGGGCTTCCGACACTTCACCGAAGTTTCATCGCGATGTTCTCTTTGGGCGTTTCGGGTTGTCCATGTTTCTTCTGGTAATACACGTCGTAAACCGCACGCACTGACGGCGCGCCGAAGCGTGATCCCAATCCGGCGTTCTCGATCAGAGCGACGCACGAAATTTCCGGCTTGAACGCCGGTGCATACGAGACGAACCAGGAATGATCGCGATGCTCGCTGCCTTCCTTGCCGAGGCTGACTACCTGCGCCGTGCCCGTTTTGCCGGCGATATCGAACCCGACCAATTTGATTCCCGTAGCCGTGCCGGCTTCATTCACGACGGCCCACATTGCCTGAACCACCGCGGCGCTTTGTTCTGGCGGTATCCCAAGGTCCTTTGGCTGCGGCCGATCGAACCCGCGCCCCGCGCGCTCAGGCCGGTAGTCAACGCTGTTCGGATTACCGACCGCGGCGATCGAACGCACTTCCTTCAGCACGTGCGGCACGTACATCTTCCCTTTCATGCCAATCGCCGAATGCGCGCGCAGCAAAGCGAGGGGCGTCAAGACGTCTTCGCCCTGACCGAACGACGAATAGACCGTGTCGATGTCTTTCCATTCCGGATCGCTTGGATAAAGCTTGGCCTTTAGCTCGCGGGAAGGCGTAATGCTGACGATTTCGTGGGGCAGATCGATGCCGGTACGCTTGTCGAGATCGAATTCGCGCACCATTTGTTGAATGCCTTCAAGCTTCATCTTCAAGCCAAGTCGATAGAAATAACCATCGCAGGATTTCTCAATGGCGATATGTATGTTCGGCGAGCCGTGGTTACCGCCCATGCATCGCGTGAATTTGTTCCCGACGGTGATGCCGCCACCGCAAACCAGATTGGAATTCTCGAGCGTGATCGCGCCCTGTTGCAGTCCCGCCGTCGCCATCAAGGGCTTCCACGTCGAGCCCGGCGGATAGCGGCCCTGCACCGCGCGATTCAGTAGCGGTTTGTCCGGGTGAGTGAGCAACTGCTGATATTCTGCGCGGCCTTCTTTGGTCGTGATGCGCTGCGAAAAAAGGTTCGGATCGAAGGTCGGGGCCGAGGCCAGCGCGAGAATCTCGCCATTGTTCGGATCCATTGCGATGATTACGCCCCGGCCTTGTGGCGATTTCTTCAATTGATCTTCCGCAGCCAGTTGCAGATCGCTGTCAATGGTGAGGACGATATCCTGACCCGATTGCGGCTCAACGCGATCGAGTTCACGCTGGATGTGCCCGCGGCTGTCAACAACTACGCGCCGAAAGCCATCGCGGCCACGCAACACTTCGTCATAAACGGCTTCGACTCCGTCCTGGCCGATGATGTCACCAGGCTTGTAACCCTTGCTTTTGTAGCGCGGGTCCTCAAGCTGCTCAGGGCTGATTTCCTGCACGTAGCCGAGCACATGCGCCAGCATTCCGTTTGGCGGGTAACGACGTTGCGGCGTTTGGTCCACGCGCAGCGCCGGGAACTCCAGCTGGTGCGCATCGACCCAGGCGATGTCGCCCTGCGTCGCCTCTTCTTTAATCAGAATTGATTCGAACGCCGGCTGCGTCTTGATCTGTTCAAACCGCTCGCGCAGGATTTGCGGATCGAGGTTCAGTGCTTCCGCCAGCGGCTGAATCAGTGAGTTGCGATCGATGCTCTTGGTGTCTTCGCGCGAGAGCAGAATGCTGTAGATAGGATTAGACACGACCAGTTCGTGCCCGTCGCGATCGAAGATGACTCCGCGCGGCGCCGGAATCGGCAGCAGGCGAAGGCGCTGGTTCTCCGCGACTTCCCCATATTTGGCGCCGTTGACGACTTGAAGCACGTACAAACGGATGGCGAGCACGCTTAGCAGCAGGAGGATTACCGCTTGAATCAAGCGAAGGCGAACGCGAAGATTTTGTGAGTCGTCAACGAACTTCATGATCCGGTGAATAGTAAATGGTAAATAGTGATAAGAAAAACCGTGCTACCACTGGCGGCTGGTGCTTCTTCGTCTCTTTCTACTGAAGAATCCAGAGCCACTTCGCGCCACTCGCCGCCGGACGGTGAACGTCCGTCGCTGCCGCGCCTTCTCGCTAAAATAATTGTCATTGACGTAAAGCAGAATCGTTCCCACGACTGTGGTCGCGATCAGCTTGTACGAGAGCGCCTGTACAAATGGCATCGAGGCAGATTGCCCGAGCAACCGATTCATTCCGAAATAGACCAGATTGTCGATTAACGAAGCCGCTGCCAGCACGGGAATTCGGAGCAGCGTGGTATCGAGCATCACGCGCGAAGCGACGAAATAGACGGCATAAGCAGTGATAACTTTTGAGAAGCCGCTTGCCCCCAGCAATCCTCGGCCCAACGCATCCGTCGCCACGCCCGCAATCGCCGCAATTAACAATGCTTGCAACGGTTCGCGCCGCAACGCGAAGTAAACAACCAGCACCAGAACGAGATCCGCTGCCGCCAGCGGTTGCCACACCGCGCGCAATGCCGAAGGCAAAGCAATCGCGACGATCAGCACTGCGATGATCTTTAGCTGCCGCATGACGGAAACCAGGCGGCAGTAAGCAGGAGGCAGGGAGCAGTAAACGGTTCAAAATACGCTCGATTCATGACTCCTGCCTTCTGCCTACTGTTTTTTCTTGTCTACGTTCGGGAGAGACTGATCCAACTGCGTGGGTTTGTTAGGTCGATATTCCAGCACCATTACTTCTTTGAGGCGATCGAGACCCGCACTCGGTCGAATGTGAATTACGTGAGGTTGCGTGGCCGACCCGGGATGCAGCTCGACGACCTGGCCCAGGCTCAGACCTGGCGGGTAGATACCGTCCTGGCCGGTTGTGTAGACAGTGTCGCCCATCTGCACCTTTTCCAAACCCGAAACGTAGCGCATATCGAGCAGGCCGTTTTCACCCATCCCTTTTATCGACCCGATCGAATTCGAAGCACCCAATTGACCGACCATCGCGCCCGCGCCCGACTTTTCGTCTGTGATCAGCATCACCTGTGCGCTCAACGGACCAGTTGAAACTACGCGGCCAACAATTCCGTCCGCCGTGACCACCGGCATGTTGATTTCCACGCCGGCCCATCGTCCCTTGTCGATCGAAACAGAATCAAACCACATGGAAGGGTCGCGGGCGATAACTTGAGCGGCAACAGTTTTGTAATTGGTTTGTTCGGCCAGCTTCAGCAGTTTCTCAAGTCGCTCGGCTTCCGACGCCTTCTGGCGCGTGTCGCGCAACTCGTTCTGCATCTGCTCGACTTGCGCGCGAAGCTTCTCGTTCTCAGTGGATGCGCGCCGAAGATCGCCGACACCGCCAAACAATCCGCCAATGAAGTTACCGACCGCCGAGGCGCCGCGCTGAACGGGATAAGCGATGCTCTGCGCGACGGTGCGAATTTTTCGCTGCTTCGTTGATTCGTCGCGGGCGTCGTAGGTCATCAACGCGAAATTCAGCGCGAGCAACCCAAAAAACCACCACGGCGCCCGCTGTCGAATTTCTCTTTGCGTGCGAATTGCAGCCATTTTGGAATTTCGAATTTGGAATTTCGAAATTCGAATTTAGAGTCCGGAAGCGACTTCAATTCGCAATTTCTACGTTCCGCTCGTCAGGCTATTGTCCCACTTCACGCGCTTCAGCAGGTCGAAATCCGAAAGCATCTTGCCTGTGCCCAGCACGACCGATGCGAGCGGATCCTCCGCCAGCGAGACCGGCAGTCCCGTTTCGATCGAAAGCCGCTTGTCCAAATTCTTCAGTAAAGCGCCGCCGCCGGTCAGCACAATGCCGCGTTCGACAATGTCCGCGGAAAGTTCCGGCGGCGTGCGTTCGAGCGCCACACGCACGGCGTTGATGATCGTCGAAACTGAGTCGGCGAGCGCCTCGCGAATCTCTTCGTCGGTGATGGTGACAGTTTTGGGAATGCCTTCGATCAAGTTGCGCCCGCGCACTTCGTATGAAAGTTCTTCATCCAGTGGAAAAGCCGAACCAAGTTCAATCTTAATCGCTTCCGCCGTCCGTTCGCCGATCAGAAGATTGTATTTTCGTTTTATGTATTGCGTGATGGCTTCGTCCATCTCGTTTCCGGCGACGCGCACCGAGCGCGAATAGACGATACCGCTCAAACTGATCACGGCAATGTCGGTGGTGCCGCCGCCAATGTCGACGACCATGTTGCCGTGGGGCTCAGTGATCGGCAGGCCAGCGCCGATTGCCGCCGCCATTGCTTCTTCGACCAGATAAACTTCCGAAGCCTTCGCGCGATACGCTGAATCTTCGACGGCGCGCCGCTCGACCTGGGTGATCTCTGAGGGAATGCCGATGACCACGCGCGGACTGACCCATGTTTTGCCGTTGTGTGCCTTGCGAATGAAGTGCTGAAGCATCTTCTCAGTAACTTCGAAGTTCGCGATGACGCCGTCTTTCATCGGCCGAATCGCGACGATGTTACCTGGCGTGCGGCCCAGCATCTCTTTGGCATCGCGGCCGACGGCTTCGACGGCGTTGGTCACTTTATTGATGGCGACGATCGAGGGTTCAGAAACGACTATGCCGCGCCCTTTGGCGTAAACCAAGGTGTTTGCAGTGCCGAGATCGATTGCCAGATCGCTGGAAAAAAGACTGAAAATAGATTTGAAGGCCATCTAAATTAAGGCTTCCCTGAGTGGTATCGGGATCGTCGGAAGAGGTGAGCGGTTAATTCCGTACCAAGCCTGAAGTCGATCAACTTCGCGAGCGGGTTTTCGAAAGCCGCAAACAACTCACCGAGGGCAACAGCCAAGATACAACGATTCGCGCGGTAATGCTATCGGGAAATGAACGCTGCACAGAAAATTTTTCGTGGCAGCATGCTATGCGAGCCAGGAGCTCGACCGCGGCGGGTATCAGCTAAACTGAAGCGCTTCAGATGGAAGTCAGCGCGTTAGCCGTTTCGCGTCAGCGGGAGACGATACTGGCTGCGATTTCCCTGTGGATCGAACGCCATAATGGTGACTTCTCGCATCGTTGAGTTGGCAGTGATTTGAACCTGGAAACTGCCGTCTGAGCCAACCAAAGCCTCGCGTCCCGAAATCGAAATCGTCGTGCCCGGCGCCCCTGAGCCGCGGATGATATAAAGATCGCCGCCCAGATAGCTCGCGCTCAGACGCGTGACTACGACCGATCCAGAGCCGGTGCTCGGCGTCGCCACGATAAATTTAAGGGGCTCGCTCCAGTCGCTTGTCTGTCCGGTGGCAGCGGTCGCTCGCACGCGCCAGAAATAAGCCCCGGGTCTGAGATCGGTTGCGCTAAATTGCGTCGAGATTAACTGATCGCGTTCGATGACTTTTCCTTCGAGAACGAAGAAAGGTGAGGTTGCAACTTCGACGCGATAGTATGCCGGCGCGCCTGTCTGTGGTTTCAACCAGCGCAACGCCACACTAGCCGAACCGTTGTTGCCGACGATGATCTTTTCAAGATCGCGCGGCTGCGCCAGCTGTGGCACTTCGAGCAATCGCTGCGTTTTCGAGATCGTTCCCGATTGATTCACGGAAACATATTCGCCTGAGCTCAAGGTGGTGCGTTCACCACTTCGATTCTGGCTCTCGATCGATCCTGCGTTCACGCGAATTTCTTCAGTGCCTTCCGGATTCACACCAAAGCTCGCGGCCGTCTGCGCCCCGACCTGGTTCTGCGTCTTTGGAGTTTCGACAACGTTCTTCGCGCCCTCGTTCTGCTCCTGCGTGCGCACGAGCATTTGTCCGCTGTCAACAACTACGTGCACGTTGGATCTCTTGCCGCCTTCAGCACTCTCGTTGTCGCGAATGATGATCGTGCTGTTCGGACGAACGACAACAGTCGATCCGTCCGCCATCGCGATGCGCGCGCGACCATCAGCCTGCGTCTGCACTGTGTCGCCGGGATAGAGTTGAGTGTCGCTGCTCGCCAGGACCACCTCGCGCGTGGCGGCGTGAATGACGCGCACGTCGCCTTCGAATGATTCAAAGCGCGCTCCCGCCGGCAGGTCAGCTTTCAGCGCGACGCGCTTCAACGGGTTGCCGAATTTCCACACGTACAGCGCCGCTCCAGAAGCGACTAAGCCAAGCGCCAACAGAAACACGGTAGCGTGAACCGCGCGCTTCTGGACTACCCACCAGTCAAACTGAAAGTGGCTCGGTTTTGTGACCATTTAAGGCGGATTCCTAAGACGTTGAGGACGGGCTGGAAAAGCTCTTCAAGCGCCAAACGAAGTTTAACACAACGTTCGGAAGGCGTTCAAGGCACTGTTTTCGCCAAATTCTTGAGGATTCTAACGGATGTAAATCGGATTCGAGATGATCCAGGGCTTGCCGGTCGCAGGTGGGGGCAGTGAATCGAGGTAGGCCTCGATTCGGTAGACACCGGGGCTGGTGACTTGGAATCGCGCGGTCGCGGCTGACGCTTGGCTGATTGGAATTCCGTCTCTGAGGAGTACGAATCGGGTGGCAAGTGGACTCTTTGCCATTAACTCCGGCGGTTTCGCGAATGATGTTTCGTCGCCCATCATTTTGTCGGATTGAAGCACACGGAAATCGAAGCCTGTTGGATCGCTGAAGAGATCGAACGAGACGTAACAATGACCGAGCGAGACTGCTTCGAGGAGAGATTCGCGAGTCAGCGGCTTGTCTTTATTGATCAGCACGTGAGTTCGTACGGTGCGAAAGCTGCGCTCGTAAGGATCGAGTTTTACTCCGAGGATTTGTTTGCCGGTCGAGTCGCTGAGTCCGAAGCCGACATTTGAGTGAGCATCGTTTCCGGCAATCGCGACGAGTCTGCGATTAGTCGATCTCTCCGCATCGTCCCAACGCTCCAAGTTGTCAGCCGGGCGCGTGAAGAAATTCGCGAACATAAGGTCTGGATACGAACGATAAGGCCAAAGGCCATCGAAGAAAGTCACCAGGCGGTTGATCTGTTTCGCGTTGGTGAACAGGTTGTAAACTTCGACACCATCGACCGCCGTCGATTGCCAACTTTGTGATTCTGATGGATACGCAGCAAACGCCAACCCACGATTCGTGTGCTGCTGATCGACGAACTCTCTTGTCGTGTGACGTTCGTTTGCAGTAGCCGATCCGGGAATCAGCAGCAGCCGATCGCCGTCCGCGGTCGAAACCTCATTTCCATTTATGAACAGCACCCCGCCATGAACGCCGTTCAGCGTCATTGCCGCGGTGTCTAAATCCATTTGCGGATGCTCAGTCATGATTACGAAAGCCAAATCATTCGCCTTCGCCGCATCAATCAACTCCGCAAACGTTCCGGCGCTGTGCCCGCCGAGGGAGGTATGAACGTGAATGACGCCTTTGTAGTCGACGTAATCGTTTGCCGTTTCGTCAGCG
>Ga0114129_10016843_pt1 | contig 10406 bp, 6 predicted proteins | sample RhiMetdeltSRZDD1_FD_80071 | JGI IMG/M metagenome (GOLD analysis project Ga0114129, IMG submission 80071) | Populus rhizosphere microbial communities from Tennessee, USA - Rhizosphere MetaG P. deltoides SRZDD1 (version 2) (version 2) | ecosystem: Host-associated > Plants > Roots > Rhizosphere >... | reverse complement strand
GAGGCCTGGCCGCGCGGCTGGACCGCCCGGTGGGGCCGACGCTCGCGTGGTACGCGGCCTACGTGGCCGCGGGCTGGCTGGCCGCGGGTGTGACCGCAGCGGTCGTCGGCCGAGCCGTTCCGCAGGAAGGGAGCATCGCATGAGCCGCTTCGATCAGGAATGGGCCGTGGTTCCGGCCGGCGCGCGCTGGACCGCCGTCCTCGTGACACTTGCGTTCACCGCGTTGATGGCGGCGATCTTCCTCGTTCCAACGCTTATGACGCACGGCCCGAAAGCCCATCTCGTGCTGTTACCGATGTTCCTGGCCGGCCTCGTCGGCGGGGTGTCGCTCGCTCTCTACGTGCTGCTGCTCGGCTACGTCTGCGGCGACGCGCGGCGGCGCGGGATGAACCCCGTGCTCTGGACCTTGCTCGGGCTCTTCATCCCGTACGCAGTCGGCGTGATCCTGTACTTCTTGCTGCGCGAGCCGCTGCCGGTGCCCTGCCCCGCGTGCGGGGCCCCGGCGCGCAAGGGGCACGCCTTTTGTGCCAGCTGCGGCGCGGCCGTGCGCGCGGCGTGCCCGGGGTGCCGTCAACCGGTGGAACCCGGCTGGCGCAACTGCCCGGGCTGCGGTCGGCCGCTTCAGCAGGCGGCTGCCGCGCCTCCGGCCTGAGCCCCGGATCGCCAGGCGCGCGAACAGAGGCCGTGGCTCCGGGTGGCGCCCGGGCGTCACGGAACGCGCTCAGGCCGCGAGCGGCTCGAACTGCGCCGTGAAGTGTCGCAGCACCGCCGGCGCCTTGGTGATGCGGAAGCCGCGCAGCTCGTGCTTGATGGCCGCGACACCGATCACGGCCTCGGCCACGTAGTCGATGTGCGACTGGGTGTAGACGCGGCGGGGGATCGCCAGGCGCACCAGGTCCATCGCCGGGGACTTCTCGCTGCCGTCGGGCTGGCGGCCGAACATCACCGAGCCGATCTCCACGCCGCGGATGCCGGCTTCGACGTAGAGCGCGTTCACCAGCGCGATGCCCGGATACTCGCGCGGCGGAATGTGAGACAGCAACGCGCGAGCGTCGATGTAGACCGCGTGCCCGCCGGCAGGCTGGATCACCTGCACGCCCGCGGCGACCAGGCGCTCGTGCAAGTACTCGATCGAGCGGATCCGGTAGTGGAGGTACGGCTCCTCGACCACCTCCTCGAGCCCGCGCGCGACCGCCTCGAGGTCGTAGCCAGCGAGGCCGCCGTAGGTGGGGAAGCCTTCGGTCAGGATCAGCAGGTTGCGGCAGCGTTCCGCCCAGGCGTCGTCGTTCAGGGCCAGGAAGCCGCCGATGTTGGCGAGGCCGTCCTTCTTGGCCGACATGGTGCAGCCGTCGGCGAGCGAGAACATCTCGCGCGCGATCTCTTTCGGGGTGCGTCCGGACAGGCCCGGCTCGCGCGTCTTCACGAACCAGGCGTTCTCGGCGAAACGGCAGGCGTCGAGGAAGAACGGTTTCTGGAAGCGGTCGCACAGCCTTCGCACGCCGCGCAGGTTCTCGAGCGAGACCGGCTGCCCGCCGCCGGTGTTGTTCGTCACCGTCACCATCACGAGCGGGACGCGCCCGCCGTCCTGCGCGAGCGTCCACTCGAGCGCGGCGAGGTCGACGTTCCCCTTGAAGGGGTGCACCTGGGAGGGAACCCGACCCTCCGGGATCACGAGGTCGCGCGCCTCCGCTTGCTCGACCTCCACGTTGGCGCGCGTCGTGTCGAAGTGGTTGTTGTTCGGGACGACGTCGCCCGGCTTCAGCACGCTGTGGAACAGGATCCGCTCCGCTGCGCGGCCCTGGTGGGTCGGGATCACGTGGCGAAAGCCGGTGAGGTCCTGGACCACGTCGCGGAAGCGGTAGAAAGAGCGGCTCCCGGCGTAGGTCTCGTCGCCCTGCATGATGGCGCCCCATTGCGCCGCCGACATCGCTCCGGTACCGGAGTCGGTCAGGAGGTCGATCAGCACGTCCTCGCCGCGGAGCAGGAACACGTTGTAGCCCGCCTGTGCCAGGGCTGTCGCGCGCTCCTCGCGCTCCGTGAACTTGATCGACTCGACCGACTTGATCCGGAACGGCTCGATGATGGTCTTGAACTGCAGCATCGGGCGCCTCGCTCGGGCGCCAGTATAGTGGGCCGCCGGTCCCAAGCGAGGCTCGGCGACGGTTGACGTCCGATACGGTCACGACGCATCGAGTGCTACTTCTCGTAACACAATCGCGTAGGACGAATGACGCCAAGCCTTAGACTTATCGAGGCCCACGCCTCGGGCACGGACTGTGCACCCACTTCACGAGCGCCCAGCTATCTCTGGACGCTCATGAAGGGTGGCGATGGTCGAGGTGCCGGGGCGGGAGCGGCGACGCGCAAAGCGGCTCGTACCCCGTGAAACGGTTCGGGTGGACCTGGAGTTCGAGCAGGGGGCCGTCGCTCACGGGGTCATCGCCGACATCTCCGAGGGTGGGGCGTGCGTGGCTACGGAGGCCATCGCCACCCTCCACGGGGATACTGTGCTGATGCACATGACGTTCGCCGGAGAGCCCCAAGCCGTCCGCGCCACTGGTCGTATCGTGTGGATGAGCGACGGCGAGCGCCCAATCCGCTGCGGGCTGGAGTGGACGCACGTCGGTCCACAACGCGCCCGCCTCCAGCGGCTGCTAGGCGGGCTGGCCGCCGCGGCCTAGCTCACTCTTCGGCGCGGCCGCGCGAGGCGCAGCAGGCCGAGGCCGACGAGGGTGGTGGCGGCCGCCACGATCGCCTCCTGGCGTGTCGCGCCTGTCACCACGAGCGTGCCGGCCACGGCGAGCGTAGGCAGCGCCGGCCAGGCGTGAAACGGCGCGAGCCCGCGCTCGCGCCTGAAGCTCAGGACCAGGAGCGCGAGCGCGCTCGTGCCGAACTGCATCAGCACCGCGATGCTCGAGAGCACGAACAGCTGGCTGAGCTCACCCAGGCTAACGATCGTGGCGACCACGATCCAGGTGACGCCGAGCGCGCGCAAGGGCACGCCGCCCGTCGAAAGGCGCTCCAGGTCGAAGAGCGTTCGCTCGCCCGCGGCCAGGGCGGACAGGTAGCGCGGCGTCGTCACCATCATCCCGAAGGCGATGCCGAGGGCGGAGACGCCGGTACCGGCCGCGACCAGCCGACCGAGACCGGCTCCGCCGAGGACACCCGCAGTCTCCGCAAGCGGAGCCGTAGCGGAGGCGAGATTCGGGAGCGCAATCACACAGGCCAGCACCAGCGCCAGGTAAAGGCCGATCGCAAGCACCAGCGAGCCCACGGTGGCGATCGGGACGGCCCGGGACGAGGCGCGCACCTGGCCTGCGATCACCGGGACGATCTCGAAACCCTGACAGGCGAAGACCACCGTCAGCGCGGCGCGCAGCCAGCCGGCGTCGGGCAGCGCTGCGGGCGGTGTCGGGAAGCGGCCCCAAGCGAGCGCGAGCGCGAGCACCAGCAGCACGAGCGGCAGCAGCTTGAGCGCGGTGAGGCTGGTCCAGACCCGCGCGGAAAGGCGCAGGCCGGAAGCCACGATGGCGGCGAGGAGGGTCGCGAGCACGGCCGGCGCGGCACGGGCGGCGAGCCCGCCCGCAATGTCCAGGGCCGGCAAGGTCGCGCGCGTCAGGCCCACGATCACCGCCGAAGCGCTGAAGAGCGCGCTCACATAGGCCACCCAGCCCACCAGGAACGACACGCGCTCGCCAAACGCGGCGCGGGCGAAGACCACCGGCCCGCCGTCCTCGTCGAAGCGTCGTCCGAGGGTCGCGATGGTGAGCGCCGCCGGCAAGAGCGAAAGCCCCGTCAGCCCGAAGACGGCTACGGCCCCGAGTCCGGGCGCGCTCGCCGCGACCGAGGCAGGCACGAAGAAGATCCCGACCCCGACGATCCCGTTGAGGCCCAGCGCCAGGAGCTGCAGGCCGCCCACGGGACGGGAATCGGTCGAAGCGGCGGGGGGCATCTGCGGCGAGTTCACCACAGGCCGGGGCGTTCGCAAAGCGCGACCTTGTAGCGCGCGGCTGCTATCATCGGCGCGAGGACCAGACGCCTTCCCGCATGGCCGATACTGTAGCCCCGCAGGACCCGGTCCTCGACATTCGCGTTCGCTGGCGCGCCGGCCAGCTGCTGCTGGGCTTCGCTCTCCTGCTGACCCTGGTGGCGCTCTTGCGCCCGCTCTCGCTGTGGTCGCCCGCCTGGCTGAAGGCGGGAAGTGCCCTCGGGCTGGGCCTCGGCGTGTCGGCCTCGGCGCTGCTCGCGAGCCTGCGCGGGCACAAGCAGCCGGAGACGATCGCGCTCCACGCGTTCCTCGTGCTGTCCATCGACGCGCTGGGCCAGCTCGTGGGAGCGCACGGCTTCCCGGTGTGGCCGCTGATGGCACTGCTCGTGGCCTCGCTCGCGGTGGCCGAAGGCTTGGCATTAGCACTCGGCATCGCAGCGCTCGCGACCCTGCTGGCCCTCGCCGACGCCGTGCGCCCGTTGCTGCCGCCATTCCTGACGGCCGAGGCAGCCGGCATCGACGCGAGGCCGGTGGTCGCCGCCGCGATCGGCTATTTCGCGCTGGCGCTGGCGGTCAACCGCGCGCTCGTGGGTGAGAAGCGCCGGCTCTCCAAGACGCTCGCAGAGCTGGCGCGGCTCAAGCACGGGATCGACCAGCTGGCGGACGAGCCCGACCTCGCTTCCAGCCTACCCCGCACAAACGCGGCAGCGGCGCTCCAGCAGGTGAGCGACGAAGGCCGGCGCGCGCGCCAGCTCGACCGGGCGAGCGAGCTCGACAAGGCACTCGGCCGCATCCTCGACGTGGCGATCGAGGCGGCTGGCGCGCACGCCGTGCTCTACTTCGACCTCGACCGGCAGCGCGAGCTCGCCCACCTGCGCGTTGCACGGGGGCCCGCATCGCTTCTCCCTGACTGCGCCGTGCCGCTCGCCAGCGACCCGTTCTCGTTCCTGGTGGAGCGCGGCCAGACCTTCTATGCCACCGACTTCACGCGCTTGCTCCACGAGCTGCCCTGGTACAGCGGGCGGGTCCAGATCGGCACGCTCGTCGCCGTCCCGGTGCGCGTCTCCGACGTGATCGTGGGGACACTCGTGGCCGATCAGCTCGAGATCCAGGCGTTCACGGGGCGCGAGCCGCGCCTGCTGGCGGGAATCGCGGAGCTCGCGGCCGAGGCGATCCGGGCGACGCGGGCCTCGCTCGGGCGCGAGGAGCTGGACGCCGAGTTCAAGGCCGTGTACCCGATCTCGCAGCGGCTCGCGATGCTCTCGCGCGAGAGCGAGGTGCGCGATCTGCTGCTGGGCTCGGCGCGGCAGCTGGCCCACCTCGAAGGCGGCGCGGTGGTGATGAGCGACGATCTCGAGACGCGCTACGTGATCGAGGCCGCATTCGGCTGGCCGGCGGAGTTCTTGAAGCGCGAGACAGGGCTCGACGCGCGCACCTGGTCGGCCTGGGTGCTGCGCAGCGCCGAAGAGGCCTATCTGCTCGAGAGCCTCAGCAGCGAAGAGAGCCGCATGCCGGTGCTGGTGCTGGACGAGCCAAAGGGGCGGTCCGAGTCGCTGCTCGCCGTTCCGCTGCGGGCGCGCGGGCGCACGCTCGGCGGGCTCGTGCTGACCGGCGGGCGCCGCACCTTCGACGCCTCGTCGCGCCGCGTGCTCGAGATCCTCGCCAACCAGGCAGCGGCCACGATTCAGCTGATCAAGGACAAGGAGCAGCAGCGCCAGCTCGCCGTGCGCGACGGCCTCACCGGCCTTTACAACCGCCGCGCCTTCGGCGAGCTCCTGGTGACCGCGATCGCCAACGAAGACCGCCGGCCCGGCGGCAGCCTGGGGCTCGTGATCCTGGACCTCGACCACTTCAAGAAGCTCAACGACACCTACGGCCATCCAGCGGGCGACGCGGCCTTGCGCTCGCTCGCACGCCTGCTCGAACGTCACTTGCGCAAGAGCGACCAGGCGGCACGCTACGGAGGTGAGGAGTTCGTGGTGATCTTGCCGGGTTCCGACGCCGAGCACTCGTTCGGGGCAGCCGAGCGGCTGCGTCGGGCGCTCGAGCGGCACCGCTTCGTGTTCGAGGACGCGCGCATCCCGCTCTCCGCCAGCCTCGGCGTTGCGGTCTGGCCCGGCGACGGGCGCGAGCCCGAGCCGCTGCTTGCGGCTGCCGACCGCGCGCTCTATGCCGCCAAGCAGGCCGGCCGCAACCGTGTCGTGGCGGCCGCGAGCCTGGTGGCGTCCGACGCGGCGGAGAAGCCCTGAGCGCCAGGCTTTCGCTCCGCGGCGGCGACCGTTTCGGCCGGAGCCGCTCACAGCCGGCGTGACGGACACGGGCGACTCGCCGTGACGGCAGCCCATGGTGTATAGCTGTTGCGGAGGTCCGCCGTATGAAGCCTTCCCTGGCGACCAGGTTCGTCGTCTGCTTCGGAGGTGTCCTGCTGATGGGCTCGAGCTCTGTACCCACGCCCCCCCAGGCCCCGCGCAAGGACCACGTCCACGCCTACCACGGACGGAGTTTCGCCGATCCGTACTTCTGGCTGCGCGAGAAGGGCACCCCCGAGGTGGAAAAGTACCTCGAGGCGGAGAACGCCTACGTGGAAGCGACGAGCGGCGACGTCAAACCGTTCAGCGAGGCGCTCTACGCGGAGATGCTGGGTCGCATCCAGCAGACCGACCTCAGCGTCCCCGTCCGTGTCGGAGGCTTCTACTACTATCGCCGGACCGTCGAGGGCCTCCAGTACCCGATCCGCTGCCGTAAGGCCGCGGCTGGCGACGGGTCCTTTCGCCAGGACGCGCCCGAAGAGGTGCTGCTCGACCAAAACCAGCTGGCGAAGGGCCTCGCGTTCCTGTCGATCGGGGAGTTCGAGGTGAGCGACGACGACACCCAGCTGCTCTACTCGACGGACGCGACCGGCTTCCGGCAGTACTCGCTGTTCGTGAAGGACCTGAAGACGGGCAAGCTGCGGGGTCCGCTCGCCGAGCGCGTCACGAGCGCCGCCTGGGCCGCCGACAACCGCACCGTCTTCTACGTGACCGAGCACCCGGTCACGAAGCGTTCCGACACCTTGTGGCGCATAGCACCCGACGCTCAGCCGGTGAAGGTCCATGAGGAACCCGACGAGCTCTTCTCGGTCGCCGTCTTCCGCACCAAGGACAAGAAGTTCCTGGTGCTCGCGAGCCGCTCGACCGACACCTGGGACCGCCGGCTGTTGTCCACGGCGACGCCCGAGGCTGCCTTCCGGCTGGTGCTGCCGCGCGAGAAGGGCCACAAGTACGACGTCGAGCACCGCGACGGCACGCTCTTCATCCGCACCAACAAGGACGCGAAGAACTTCCGCCTGGTCACGGCCCCGCTCGACGACCCGCGGCCAAGTCGCTGGCGGCCCTTCGTCGACCACCGCGCGGACGTGCTGCTCCAGGACTTCGAGATCTTCAAGGACTTCGCCGTCGTCCAGGAGAAGCAGGCCGCCCTCAACCGGCTGCGCGTCCACGACTTCGCCTCAGGCGGATGGAAGCAGGTCGCCTTCCCGGAGCCCGTGTATGCGGCCTTCGCGGTGGGGACGCCGGAGTTCGCCACGAAGCGCTTCCGCTACAACTACGAGAGCTTGATCACGCCTTCGAGTGTCTACGACTACGACATGGAGCGGGGCGAATCGCTGCTGCTGAAGCGCGAGCCGGTACTGGGCGGCTATGATCCCGAGCGCTACGCCTCCGAACGGCTCTGGGCCACGGCCCGCGACGGAGTTCGTGTGCCGATCAGCATCGTCTACCCGCGGGGCCACGTCCGCGACGGCCGCGCCCCGTTGTGGCTCTACGCCTATGGCTCCTACGGCTTCGGGACCTCGGCCGGCTTCGACAGCCGGCGGCTGAGCCTGCTCGAGCGCGGCATTGCGTTCGCGATCGCACACGTCCGCGGCGGCGACGAGATGGGCGAGACCTGGCACGACGACGGAATGCTGATGAAGAAGAAGAACACTTTCTTCGACTTCGTCGACTGCGCGGCATACCTGGTCGGCGAGAAGTGGACCTCGGCCGACCGACTGCTGATCGAGGGCGGTAGCGCAGGCGGGCTGCTGATGGGCGCGGTCGTCAACGAGCGGCCCGACCTGTTCCGGGCCGTCCACGCCGCGGTGCCGTTCGTGGACGTGATCAACACGATGATGGACGCGAGCCTGCCGCTCACCGTCGGCGAGTACCTGGAGTGGGGCAACCCCAACGAGCCGGCGGCTTTCGACTACATGCTCTCGTACAGCCCCTACGACAACCTGACCAAACGCAGCTATCCCGCGATGCTGATCACCACCAGCTACAACGACAGCCAGGTGATGTACTGGGAGCCCGCCAAGTACGTCGCCAAGCTGCGCACGCTCAAGACCGACGCCAACCCGTTGGTGATGAAGACGAAGATGCAGCCGGCGGGCCACGGCGGCGCGAGCGGCCGCTACGACGCGCTCAAGGATCGGGCCTTCGAGGTCGCCTGGATGCTGAAGCAGGTGGGGATCACGAAGTAGCGGCGACTTCGATGCGGTTGCGACCGCGCTCCTTGGCGCGGTAGAGCGCGGCGTCGGCGGCGGCGAGCGCCTGGCGCCAATCGTCGGTCGGCGAGGGATGGGCCCAGGCGACGCCGAGGCTGATCGTGACGACGGGCGAAACCCCCGAGGCCGGGTGCGGCAGCGCCAGATCCTCGATCGTCGAGCGCAGCTTCTCGGCGTGGGCAGGCGTCTGGTCGCGCTCGACGCCGACGAAAATACAGGCGAACTCCTCGCCGCCGTAGCGCGCGACGAGATCGCCTGGGCGCTGTGCCAGCCCCCGCAGCGCCGCGGCCACGCGCCGCAGGCAGTCGTCGCCCTGCATGTGGCCGAGCGAGTCGTTGTAGGCCTTGAAGTGATCGACGTCGGCCATCACGAAGGCCAGGCTGCCGCCGGCGCGCGCAATGCGCCGCCACTCGTCCTCCGCGTGCGTCTCGAGCGCGCGGCGGTTGGAGAGCCCGGTGAGCGAGTCCGTCACGCTCAGCTCCGCGAGCCGGGCGTTCGCCTCCTGGAGCTGGCGGGTGCGCTCCGCGACTTGCGCCTCGAGCTGCTCGGCCTCCCGCCGCAAGGTGCGCTCTTGCACGCGCCAGAGCAGGCTCACGATTCCGATCAGCCCCAACGCCACGAGCACGATCGCCCAGGGCCGAAGCCACGGGCTGGGCTCGATCGAGAACGGCAGCTCGACCGGCGCCGAGCGGAGTCCCGCCGCGTCGCGCGCTTCGACCCGGAACAGGTAGTCGTGCGCGGGCAGGTTGGTATAGGCCTTCTGGGTTCCCGCGACCCACGCCGACGCGGCCAGGTCGTAGCCCACGAGCTGGGTGCGATAGCGGACGGCTTCACCTCGGCGCGGGGTGAGCAGCGCGTACTCGAAGAGCACGTCGTGCGCGCCGAACGGCAAGGTCGCGCCGGGCTCGATCGGGAGCCCGGTGGCCGTGGCTTGCGCGCGCTCGATCAAGAGCGGCGCCTGCGGCGCCGCGAAGGCCGCCTCGTGCGCTGGATCGAGCAGCGCGATGCCGCCGGTGGTGGCGATCCAGATCCGCCCTTTCGAATCGAGCAGTTGTCCCGAGTTCACCGTGGCGCTCGGCAGCCCATCAGCGACGCCGAAGCGCTCGCTTGCGAACTCCTCGGCTCCCGGCTCCTCCAGCAGCAGCGGCGTCAGCCGCACGACGCCGCGCTGGGTGCCGAGGTAGATGCGCCCGGAGAGATCCTCGCCGATCGAGAGCACCGTGCCTGCCGGGCCGGACGGCGTCAGCGCCGCCCCGAGCCGGGACCAGCTCGGTTCGCTCGCGTCGAGATCGCGCCGCGCCACCCCCGCGCGCGTGCCCACCCAGAGCTCGCGACGTCCCCTGGGGAGCCGCAGCTCGGCAAGCGCCAGCGCGTCGTCGTTCGGCAGTCCCGACGTGCGATCCCAGATGCGCGCGACGCGGCCGTCGACGACCTCGGCGACGCCTCCGCCACGCGTGCCCACCCAAAGCGTTCGCCTGCCGCCGGTCTCGGTCTCCAGCAGCGAGACCACGTGGTCCGAGGGAAGACCGTTGCGGGTGGACAGCACGCTCCAGCGCCCGCGCTCAATGCGCGCAAGCCCGTTGCGCTCGGTGCCCACCCACAGCACCGGGACGCCGTCGGAGACTGTCGACGCCAGCACCCAGGTGCCGTGGTCGGCGCTAAACGCTGGCTGGAGCTCCACGCGCACCCAGCGCTGCCCGACCCGGCGCACCAGGCCGAGCCCCACAATCGAGGCGAAGAGCTCGGGGGGGCGGCCCCGCTCGCGCAGCTCTGCGAACGCAGCCACTTGCGCCCCGGGCAGACCCTCGGTCGCACCTTCGACGCTCAGCCGCGATCCGCGCATCCCGCCGAGGCCGTTCGCGGTCCCGACCCAGTGCACCGGCCTGCCCCTGTCGT
>Ga0114129_10016840_pt1 | contig 10407 bp, 8 predicted proteins | sample RhiMetdeltSRZDD1_FD_80071 | JGI IMG/M metagenome (GOLD analysis project Ga0114129, IMG submission 80071) | Populus rhizosphere microbial communities from Tennessee, USA - Rhizosphere MetaG P. deltoides SRZDD1 (version 2) (version 2) | ecosystem: Host-associated > Plants > Roots > Rhizosphere >... | reverse complement strand
GGCGAACCCTACCGGATCTACCCGTGTCGCGGCGAGTATGCGAAGGTCCGGCGGAGCCGTCAGCATCTGGTCAACGGCCTCGTCTATCCGCTGCCCCATCCATCGGGGCATGGACTGGGCGTACACCTGACGCGCACCACCGACGGTGACCTGTTGCTGGGACCCACGATCCGTTACCAGGACCGCAAGGACGACTATGAAGACGACCGGTTGCCGCTCGAAGAATTCGCCGAGTCCGGACGCTTGTTGCTGCCATCGCTGACCGATGAGGACGTGTCGTACGGCGGCAGCGGCATCCGGGCAAAGCTCCATCCACCCGAGGAAAGCTTCGCCGACTTCATGATTCGGCGTGACCGTCAGCAGCCGCGCCTGATTCACGCCGCGGGCATCGATTCGCCAGGATTGACATCGTGCCTGGCCATCGCAACACGACTGGCAGCGCTGGTGCGCGAAACTCTGGATTAGCCGGAAGATCGAAGGTAACGGGCGAGCGCGTCCTTCCAGTCGGGCATCACAATTCCTGCAGCCGCGAGCTTCGCGTTCGACAGCGCACAGTAACGTGGCCGCGGCGCCTTCAGGCGAGCCGATTCGAGCGTCAGAGGCTTAATGCGCAGCGGCCGATCCAGGAGCCGCGCGACCTCTTCGGCGATCCCCTTCCACGTCACCGCGCCAGAATTCACACAGTGATACAGACCAGGCGCGACGTTCCGCTCGATCACCGCCCGGGTCGCCTTTGCCACATCCACCGTGTAGCTGGGTGACACCGTGCGATCGACGAACACCGGCACGTCCAGTCCCCCGCGGACGTTCAAGAGGATCGCATCGAGGCTTCCCCGCCGCTCCGTGACGTGACCGAAGAGGCTTTCGACCCTCAAGACATACGCTTGCACGGCTTCGAGCGCGAACCACTCGCCGAGCAGCTTCGAGAGTCCGTACGAGCTGCGCGGGCTCGGCGAATCGGCCTCCGTGTACGGGGCGTCCGCCTCGCCGTCGAAGACGAAGTCGGTGCTGTAATGAATCAGGCGCGAGCCGACGCCCTGTGCGGCTTGCGAAAGCGCCAGCACGCCAAAGGCGTTCACCCCGAGCGCTTCAACGACGCGATCCTGAGCACCGTCGACGTCGTTGAACGCCGCGCAATTGATGATGACATCGGGATGGATCTCCCCGACACGCTGCTGAACCGCACGACAGTCGGTGAGGTCGAGCGCCTGCCGATCGAGCGGATGGACGTCGCAGTCAGGTGAGAACTCGCGGACGATCTCCGACCCCAGCCGTCCTCTTGCTCCCGTGACGAGGACTCGCATCAGGCGTTCAGGCCGTGTCTTTCAGCGGCCTCCTGGTTCAGCGCGTCAGCTATCGTCCGAACGACCAGATCCTGCTGGTCTGCGGTGAGCTCTCCGTAGATGGGCACCGCCAATGTTGAATCCGCCGCGGCTTCGGCCTGCAGGAAATCGCCGCGGCCGTAACCCAGGCTCGCGAAGCACTGCTGGAGGTGGAACGGCACCGGGTAATAGATTTCGGTCCCGATCCCATGGTCGGCGAGGTAGGTCCGCACGCGCTCGCGGTCGGGAACGCGGATTACGTACTGGTTGAAGATGTGGTGGTAGCCCTCGGGCTCGATCGGCAACGTCACACGATCCGTGAGACCAGCCTGCGCGAAAAGTGTGGCGTAGCGGGCCGCATTGCCGCGACGCATGTCGGTCCAGCGCGAGAGGTGCGGCAACTTGACGCGCAGAACGGCCGCCTGGATCGCGTCGAGGCGGAAGTTGCCACCGATGCGGTGGTGAAAGTACTTCGGCTCGGCGCCGTGGTTACGCATGAGCCTGACCTCGCGCGCAAGATCCGCATCATTCGTGGTCACGAGGCCGGCATCACCGAACGCGCCGAGGTTCTTGCTTGGAAAGAACGAGAAGCAGCCGGCGATCGACATGCTGCCGGCCTGACGGCCGTGGTAGCGCGCGCCGATTGCCTGACACGCATCCTCGATCAACGCGACGCCCTGCTTCCCGGCCAATTCGATGAGCGGATCCATGTCCGCGCAGAGACCGTACAGGTGTACCGGAATGATGGCTTTCGTCCGCGACGACACAGCTGCCGCAACCGCCGCCACGTCGAGGTTGCAGGTGACGGGATCGATGTCCACCAGTTTCGGAATTGCGCCGAGCCTGGTGACACAACCAGCAGTAGCAAAGAACGAGTAGGTGCTGGTGATCACCTCGTCGCCCGGACCAATGCCCAGAGCCATCATCGTCGCCAGCAGCGCATCCGTGCCGGATGAAACGGCGATGGCTTCTTGTACTTCGAGGTACTCGGCAAGCTCGTGTTCGAGCGCGTCGACCTCGGGACCCATGATGAAGCGCTGGCTGTCGCAGACCCTGGCGATCGCCGTGAGAATCTCCTCACGGAGAGGTCGATACTGCGCCTGAAGATCGAGGAGAGGAACCGCGGTCCTGGTCGACGCGCTCATCGCACCACGATTTCCGGAGCACCCCAGACCGCGTGGTCGTTGTTGATATCGCCGCTGCCGCCAGGCGGGCTGCCGTAGATATTGAAGATCAAGTCCACTTCTTCGCCACCGTAGGTGGACAGATCCACCTTGACCGGAATCCATCGCCGGTCGGTCGAGTTCGCGTATGGGTTGACGTGCTGGGTAAACAGCGGATCGAAGGCGCGGCCGTCCGAGATGCCCACCATGAACAGGACACCGTCGCCTTGAGCCTGCCACGCTTCTGGCTTCATCCCCAGTGACACCCACAACCAGCCGTCGTCGGGAATCCGTACGCGCCAGGTGATGCGTGTGCCGGGGGACGGTGCAATGGCGATGGCCTTCTTGGTCTCGCCAGCGAGCGTCACGTCAGCGATCGAGAACAGGCTTGCGTCGGGTCGCTTCTGTGCGCCGTCGAACGTCGTAAGCAGATCGATCCGCGCCACATTGCCGCCGCGGCCGAACAGCCACCAGCCCAGGAGCACGACGCCGACGATGACAACGGCGGTGAGAACCGCCCGATTCCCTTTCATATCCGTCAATCTACCACACCGCGGATCGCACCGGATTCGGACGGGACGGGACGCGGATCAGCGCAAGGCGCGGATGGGCAACGCGTTCAACGCTGCCGCCGTTCCTTGACCGCGGCACGCGTTTCGCGCTCGGCGTCTCTCCGCTTGATGGTCTCGCGCTTGTCGTGGGCCTTCTTGCCGCGTGCCAGGCCGATCGCCACCTTCACGTGACCGTTCTTGAAATACATGCGGGTCGGCACCAGCGTCATCCCACGTTCCACCGTCTTGCCAATCAGCTTGCGGATCTCCCGACGATGCAGCAGCAGCTTGCGACGGCGGGTAGGCTCGTGATCGGAGTAGCCGCGATGGCTGTACGGGTTGATGTGAACGTTGTAGATCCACACCTCGGCATTCTCGACGCGCGCGAAGCTGTCGCGCAGGTTCACGTTGCCTTCGCGGATCGACTTCACTTCGGTCCCGAGCAGAGCAATCCCCGCCTCGAAGGTCTCCTCGATGTGATAGTCGTGAAACGCCTTTCGATTCTCGGCGATGCTCTTCTGTGCCTGTTCGCGTTCGGTCTTCATCCCCGTACGATCTTCCTCAGTAACGCTTTCGCCACCGCTGGATCATCATCCTGCCCGCGCGTTCCGAGCTTTCGAACCGCAGGGGTGCAAGGGTCAGCGGCCCCGGTTCGCGTGACGCGACGAGCGCGGTAATCACCTGATGATCGGAGAGCATCTGACCGATCCGCTCACCGGCCTCGACTGTCTCGGCGAGCAAGATGATCTTCCGGTAATAGAGCGGAAACAGCAACTGCGCCGTGAACGGATCGTCGGCGATGATGATGCGTTCGGGTGCCGCGGCGATGACGAGCACGGCCCGTGCGTCCTGGTGGTTGCGGAAGTGATAGGCAGGCAGCGTGCCGAACACGTGGATCACGATGCTGCAGAGAATCAACCCGCTGCCGGCAATCGCGACAGCGCGTTCCAGGCGGGCGCCGCGAAAATACTCGGCGATGCGCATCACCGCGGCGACAGTCAGGAACGGCAGCAACGGCATCAGCAGGCGTGGGCCAAGCGACTTGCCGCCATTGGTGTCGGTACCAATGAACGCCACGAGCACGTAGGTGACGGCCGTGAGCGCGAATGCCGATGGCATCCACCCGTATCGCGAGCCCGAACGCGGTGCCGGGAAGAACGCGAGCACGATGTACGGAGCGACGCGAATGAATCCAGCCGGCCACTTCGGCGCGGCTACAACCTCCACGACGTCCATCACCGCGATCCCCGCGATACCGAGGGTCACGGCAAGCAGACCAAGCGATGTGCCGAACAAGAGGCGCAACGACACGGCAATGACCAGCGCGATGGCCATCCCGGCGATCGTCCAATTCGATCCCGATCCTGCGATCCAGTAGTTGACGACCGTTTCGTAACGATCGCGGAACGTGAACGGCTCGAGTGCCGGGACGTCAGGGTTGGGCTCGTCGGTCAGTCCGGTCGCGACCTGCAGGATGTGCGCGGCGTGACGAAGGTGCGCGGCGGCCGGACGCTCGAACCACCAGACCTCGATGGCCGCGGCCAGCCCGAGCGGCGCCACGATGCCCGCCATGGCGGCAGCCATTGGCAGGATCGGCCGGCCTGGACGTTCGCGCAGCCACAACACGAGCAGCAGCCCTGGCGCCAGGAGCAGCATCTCGTCACGCAACGTTGCGCCGGCGCCCACCATCAAGCCTGCCACGATTGGCGCGAGGCGGTGCTTCCATCGGACCGCGACGGCGAACGCGCCAGTACCGAAGGCCATGGCTGGCGCCAGCTCCCAGCCGCTCACGGCATAGAACCAGAGCGGGCTGCCGATTCCGAGCGTCACGAGCAGCGGCAGGCCGAGCTCGTCGGGCACGAGCCGCCAGGCGGCGAGCAGCACGAGCGCGCCAGCGATCAGCGACACCGCCGCAAAACCGCGAATGCCTGCAATCTCGGCCGCGCCGGCCTGCAGCATTGCCGCGGCGGGGGGAAAGATGGCCTGGGTTTCGCCACCGGTCGACATCACGAACGGCGGCACGATCGGAAAGAACTCCCGAGTGGGATCGAGGAACTCGCCCGGATACGGAATGTTCAGGCTGGTAAACCGCTGATCGGCCAGCGCGCGCGCCTGGACGTACTTGACGCCGATGTCGCCGGAGTACACGCCCTCAGGAAGCAGCACGATGAGCCCGAGCACGAAGTAGCCGACAACGATCAGCCAGAATGCGTGCGCCGCCGGGGAGTGCCGACGCGTACCTGCCTGGTTGAACAAGCCGTTCTCGAGCAGCCCGAAGACACGTGCGCGGGTCACGATTGCTGCCCGGCTCTGGCGGCAAGGCGCGCCGCGAGCAGCACGGCCTCGATCATGCTCGAAGGATCGGCGATCCCCTGTCCCGCGATATCGAAGGCGGTCCCATGATCGACTGACGTCCGGATGATCGGCAGACCCAGGGTGACGTTGACGGCCCGACCGAAGGCAATCAGTTTCACCGGGATAAGTCCCTGGTCGTGGTAACAGGCGATCACCGCATCGAACTCGCCGCGCACGGCGCGCACGAACACGGTATCGCCGGGAATCGGACCTTCGATCCTGATGCCACGGGCGCGCGCCGAATGGACGGCCGGCGCGATCACCGCTTCGTCCTCATGGCCCATCAGTCCGTGCTCGCCGGCGTGCGGGTTCAAGCCGGCAACAGCGAGCCGCGGCGTATCGATGCCGAAACGCGGCAATGCCTGCCAGGTGAGATCGATGGTGTCCTGGAGACGCTCGACGGTCAGGAGCTGTGGGACGCGCGCGAGCGGCACGTGGATCGTTGCGAGCACCACGCGCAGCTGCTCCGCGTAAAACATCATCGCCACGCGCGGCGCCGACGTCAGGTGCGCTAGGAGCTCCGTGTGGCCCGGCCAGCGAAGGCCGGCAACCGAGAAGGCTTCCTTGTTGATCGGCGCGGTAGCGATGGCATGGATCCGTCCGCTCATCGCATCATCGACGGCGGAGGTAATGGCGTGGTAGGCGGCCCGGCCCGCTTCCGGCGAAACACGTCCGCGAGCGAACGCGGCGAGCTCGTCTCTCGAGTGAGGGCCGTAGAGAACCGGCTCGCAAACGGATATGACCCGTGGATCCGCCCCCGCCTTTACCGCGATCTCCGGCCCGATGCCCGCAGGATCACCAACCGTAATCCCGACTCGCGGGCGTATCGTCATCGGTGCTTGCCGCACCCGCCGCTCGAACAGGTGCCGCAACCGCCACCCGGGCCCGTCGGGTTGCTGCAGCTGCCGCAGCCGCCCTCGTCGGCGCAGCCGCCGTGCGTGACGCCTTTCCCGTTCGGCAGCTCGTACCGCAGACAGCATTTCAGCCGCCCGCACATGCCCGAGAGCTTGGAGGGATTGAGGCTCAGGTTCTGCAGCTTGGCCATCTTGATCGACACCGGCTCGAACGTCTGGAGCCATGTCGTGCAGCACAGGGGGCGCCCGCAGGATCCGTAGCCGCCGAGCATACGGGCTTCGTCTCTGACCCCGATCTGGCGCATCTCGATCCGCGTTCTGAAATGCGCCGCGAGATCGCGCACAAGCTCGCGGAAATCCACCCGTCCCTCGGCCGTGTAATAGAAGATGAGGCGCGAGCCGTCGAAGATCTGTTCCACGCGCGTGAGCTTCATCGGCAGGCCGCGCTCGCGGATCTTCAGCAGACAAATCCGATGCGCCTCCCGCTCCCGTTGCTCGTGCTTGAGGCGCGTGACGATGTCATCGTGGGAGGCTCGCCGGATCACGCGCGCAGGCGAGTCGTCGGCGGGGCGCTTGCGCTCCGACGCCACAGGAAGCTGACGTGTGACGGTACCGACCGCCGTGCCTTCAGCCGTCTGCACCACCACCTTGTCGCCGGGGGCAATCGGCGGTTCGGCTGAAGCGGGCGGCGTGTCAGGGGAATCCCTGTCGGAATCAATGACGAGGTCGGGCAGCAGGAAGTTGAACACCCTGCCAACCGGATTGAACTTCACGCTGACGAACGGGCGCTGATGCACGATGCTCATGACGCCTCTTTATCCGCGAATGTGTGGCGAACGTATGTAGTGTCCGGCTTCAGCCGGACCATCGTAGCGTCCGGCTCGAGCCGGACCCAAATCATACTGTCCAGCCCCGCCCGGACCTACCCTACTACAACTGAAACGCGATCCAATCCGCAACTATCTTTGGACTGGCGTTCCGATCGAGGGCATCCAGCGCCTTGTCGATGGCGGCAAACCCGCGCAGCGCGCGGTCGGCGTCGAACGCGTGCAGTACCTTCCTGAAGACCGGCTTCAGATCGGCATTGGCGAGCCAGCGATCGTCTCCCGGCGCCTTCAAAAGGAGGATGTCGCGCAACATCGTGGCGAGCGCGCGCAGCCGACGGGCCAGCTCATCGCGATCCGCTCCCGCGCGGCCGCCCCCTGCGAGCGTCCTCGCACCGTCGAGCTTTCGACGCGGATCAGTTGACGACGACACCGTCTGCAGAAGCTGCATCGCGGCGTCCCTGGCATCGACGAAGCCCTCTGACCCGCCTTCGAGCGCAGCGCCGACACTGCCGTCCGATGCGGACGCGGACGCGTGCGCGTCTGCCTCCGCGTAACCGTGCGACCGCATGAGGACGGCGGCGACGTCAGCCGGCGACAACCGGCCGAACCGGAGGCGCTGGCACCGCGACAAGACCGTTGGCAGAAGCAGATCGGGCCGCGACGTCACGAGAACGAATATCGAGGCGGCGGGCGGCTCTTCGAGAGTCTTCAGCAGCGCATTCTGGGCCTCGATCACCATGGCATCCGCATCGTCCACGATGACGACACGCCGGCGCCCCTCGAATGGCCGGTACGCGGCGCGCTCGATCGCCTCGCGCACCTGATCGATCTTGATCGTGCCGGTCTCACCCGGCTCGATAATCAGGACGTCCGCATGGACACCACGTGCGATTCGCTTGCAGGATGCGCAGCCGCCGCAGGCATCAGCTGCGGCAGGAGTCAGGCAGTTGAGCAACTGGGCAAGCGCGACGGCAGCCGTGCGCTTACCGACGCCATCAGGACCGGCAAAGATCAGGCTTGGAGGCAGTGACTGGCGAGTGGCCGCGCCGGCCAGCAATTCGAGGAGATGCTGGTGCCCCGCGATCTCTTCAAAGGGCGTGGCCGTCAGAAGCGGCCTCCGGGCTTCCGCTCGTTTCTCTTGCGCTGTTCCTCTTCCTTTTCCTTCTTCTTGCGCTCCTCCTCTTTCTTTTTCTCCTCGTCGCCGCGGCCGAATAGCCGGCCCCAGAAGCCGCGCTTCTTTTTCCCGTCTTCGACTTTTTCGTCCTTGGCGTCGTTCTTCTTGCTGGGATCTTCCTTGTTTTCGACGGACGGCGCCGGTACCGGCGCGCCTGACGTGCTGACGGCGCCGGGGAGCGGAGTGCCACTGGCATCGACGGACACCGGCACGCCGGAGTCCTTGCCAAAGATCCCGGCCAGGCGATCGATAAAGGAGGGCGACTGGTGCAACGGACACGTATCGGTCGGCTGCGTGCCCTTCACGAAAAAGTCCGTGTAGACCATCGACCGCTTTTCGAGCTGACCGGTGCTGGCCGGCACGATCACGCTCTCGCAACCCTGGCTGGGCAGCTTCCCCGACACGCGGCAGACGTTGACCCCGACGACGTTGGCGGGGCGCTCGAACCACTCGGGTTTGGCACCCTTCGTCGCCTTTTTCATGAACGCCGCCCAGATCGGAACGGCAAGATCGCCGGCATAACCGTTGTCGATGATCTTCTTGGGCTGATCGAACCCGACCCACACGCCCGTCACGATCTTCGGCGTGAAGCCGACGAACCAGGCGTCGACGTAGTCGTTGGTCGTGCCCGTCTTCCCCGCCGCCGGCAGCGTGAAGCCCATCTGACGCGCGCGGTACGCCGTGCCGGCATTGATGACGTCCGACAGCATGCTTGCCATCAGGTACGCGGTTGCGTCGCTCACCGCCTGTTGCGAAGCGCCCTCGTCGCTATAGAGGACCGTGCCCTCGTTGTCTTCGACGCGGCGAATCAGGATCGGCTTGCGAACCGTCCCGTGGTTGGCGAACGCACCGTAAGCGGCGGTCAGCGAAGCCAGCGTGACGTCGCTGGCGCCGAGGGCGAGCGAGGGAACGCTCGGCGGCGTACCGACGTTCAGTTTCTGCGCGTACCCGACGGCCTCCGGAATGCCCACCGACGTCAGCAGCTGCACCGCCGCGCGATTGCTCGAGGTCCGCAGGGCGGCGCGGAGCGTCATAAAGTCGGCATCCGAATGTTCGTCTTCAGGGAGCCAGTCGCCCTGCAGCGTGGGAATCGGGTCGTTCAACCCCGTGATCACCGACGCGGGTGAATATCCCTGCTCCAGTGCCGCCGCGTACACGAACGGCTTGAATGCCGAGCCGGACTGGCGTTTCGCCTGAACCGCGCGGTTGAAGCCGCTCTCCGCGAAATTCCGGCCGCCGACCATCGCAAGGACCTGCCCGGTGGCTGGATCCATCGCCACCATCGCGCCCTGGAGGTAGTCTGGTGTGACGCCCTCCACAACGGTGACGGCGCGTCCTCGAGCCGGGTATTTGTAGCCGCGCCGCTTCTCGATGTCCTCGAGACCCTCGGCCAGGATCGACTCGGCCGCCTGCTGCATCTCCGCGTTCATCGTCGTGTGGACGCGAAGGCCGCCCTGATAAACGCGCTGCCAGCCGAACCGATCGACAAGCTCGCGACGCACCTGTTCCTTGAAATAGAGGCCGAAGGTCTCCTTGATCTCGAGCGCATTGGCCAGATTGACGGGCGCCTTTTTGGCGCGATCGGCGGACGCCTGGTCGATCGCGCCCGACGAAACCATCGTCTGCAGCACGACGTTGCGCCGGTTCACCGCGCGATCCAGGTTGACCGTTGGTGCGTAGCTCGATGGGGATTGGATCAATCCGGCAAGAAGAGCCGATTCGTCGACGGCCAGCTCACTGGCGCTCTTGCCGAAGTACCCGCGCGCAGCCGCTTCGACGCCGTAGAGTCCGTCGCCAAAGTAGACCTTGTTCAGGTACAGCTCGAGGATTTCCTGTTTCGTATACAGGCTCTCGATGTACGTGGCGAGAATCACCTCCTTCAGCTTGCGGCGATACGTCTTGTCGCGACTGAGGAAGCTCTGGCGGGCGAGCTGCTGCGTGATCGTGCTGCCACCCTCCGCCCTTCGTCCTGCCTGCACATTGCGAAGCACGGCCGCGCCCACTCGAATCGCATCGACGCCGCTGTGATCGAAGAACCGCTGGTCTTCAACCGAGACGACCGCCGCGATCAGGTTGCGCGAGACCTTGTCGAGCGGCACCTCGATCCGTTGTTCCTTGAAAATCGTGAAGACCGGGCGATCGCTGGCGTCGTATAAGGTCG
>Ga0114129_10016839_pt1 | contig 10408 bp, 8 predicted proteins | sample RhiMetdeltSRZDD1_FD_80071 | JGI IMG/M metagenome (GOLD analysis project Ga0114129, IMG submission 80071) | Populus rhizosphere microbial communities from Tennessee, USA - Rhizosphere MetaG P. deltoides SRZDD1 (version 2) (version 2) | ecosystem: Host-associated > Plants > Roots > Rhizosphere >... | reverse complement strand
GGCATGCGCGGTGCGGCGTCCGGTCGCCGGTCGAGGAAGGGCCGGTATGCGCCCTCCTCCCAGGAGGATCGATGTTCCGCAGGCTCACGACACTCGCGCTCGTCCTATCCGTGGCGTTGACGTTCGCGCTCGCGAGTCCGGCACCTGCCGCGGCTGGGGCGCGCCTTGATCCGAAGCTCGAAGCCGCACTCGCCCGCGGTGGCGAGGTGCATGCGATCGCTTTCTTCAGTCACCCCGTCACCGCAGCCGACAAGGCTCGGCTGCTCGCGGCGGGTGCCACGCTCGCCGTCCCGTACACGCGCTGGCCATGGGCCGGCGTCGTCGGCGCGCCCGCGGCGATCCGCGCCGTCGCGGCGTTCCCCGACGTGACCGAGATGCAGTGGGCCCCACCCGTCACCTTCTACAGCCACGAGAGCATCCCGCTCATCCGCGCCGACGACGTATGGGCGCCGAAGACCGCCGGCGGCCTCGGCATCGACGGCACCGGCATCGGCGTTGCCGTCGTCGACTCCGGGATCTACGGACTTCATCCCGATCTGCAGCGGCGCGTCGTGAAGAATCTCAAGTTCGTCGCGGACTACACGGTCGAGACACAGGACAGCGACACCACCAGCGGACACGGCACGCACGTCGCTGCGACGATCGCGGGCGACGGCACTGCGTCGCGCACCGGCACCGCCGACGACATCGGTGGACGTGGCTACTACGTCGGGGTCGCGCCCGGCGCGAACCTCATCGGGCTCGGTGTCGGCGACGGCCGCAGCATCATCTGGTCGCTCGCGGCGTTCAACTGGATCGCCGACAACCACCGCACCTACAACGTCCGCGTCGTCTCCAATTCGTGGGGCGTGCTGGGCGGCGGGCCGTACGATCCGAACAACTCCACGACTCGCGCGGCCGAGGACCTCGCGGACCAGGGCATCACGGTCGTCTTCGCCGCTGGCAACGACGGCGTGAACTCCGGCACGACCTCGAGCGCGCCGAACACGCTCAGCACGTACTGCGGCGGCCGTGTCATCTGCGTCGCGGCGGGGCAGAAGGACCGGCAGCTGTCGACCTTCTCATCCGTCGGCGCGCCCGACAACAGCCGCACGCCGACGATCACCGCGCCCGGAACGCGGATCTGCGCGGCGCGCAATCCGCACGGCATCACCACCGGCAGCACCGCCGACGCCGGCCAGTTCGCGGACACGCCGGCCGTCCGGCCCGAATGGAAGGCCTACTACACCTGCATCAGCGGCACGAGCATGGCGACGCCACACATCTCCGCGGTCGTCGCGCTCATGCTGCAGGCGAATCCGACCCTGACGCCTTCAGACATCGGAGCGGTGCTGACGGCGACCGCGACGCCGATGCCGGGCTACCAGCCGTACCAAGTCGGCGCCGGCTACGTCGACGCGTTCGCGGCGACAACGGTCGCGAAGAAGACCAGGAGCACAGGTACCTGCACCACACGCAGCGGCAAGCAGGTCGCCACGCTGACGACGAGCGAAACGTACGACGGCAGCGTCGGCGTCGGCGCTGCGGACGCGGGATCCGCGTACCACGACGTGCACCCGTTCGAGGTGGGAGCGAAAGCGATCCGAGTCACGGTCACCATCGAGTGGACCACGCCGCAGGACATCGACCTGGCGGTCTACGACCCGAGCGGATCGCTCGCGACCTCCTCGGGGAACTTCCCCGGCGTGACCACGGAGACCGCCACCAAGCGCGACGGCGACTGCTCCGGATCACTCCCCAGCGGAACCTGGAGCGCTGACGCTGTCGGATATCTCTCCGTCGCGGAAAGCTATCGCGGCACCGTCGAAGTCGAATACCGCGTGAAGTAGTGCGAGCGGCGGGGCGCGCGAGCGCCCCGCCCGCCCGCCAGGAGCTCGGGGTCGTTGTGCCCACGCCGCCCACGACGTGCATCTGCTTCTGCTCCGCGGCTCTTCGGGCGCACTGCTGTCGCGCTATCGCTCCGTCTCGAACTCCCACTCATCGACCACATCGTTCGCGGCCACGATGAGCTCCAGCCGAACGCGGTAGCGCGCGCCGGGAGCGAGAGGGCTCGCGGGGATGATCGTGACGTAATCGCGCTCGTAGAGCTGCGGCACGAGGTGGTGCGGCAGCTCGCGCCCGCTCGCGTCCGTGATGCGCGCGCTCTTCAGATCGACGGCGCGCGCGCCCGAGTACACGACCATGATCGGATAGCCGACCGGCCGCGGCGCGCCAGCGGGCACGACGTCGGGGATCTCCTCACCCGAGTACGTGCCCGCGACACGCTGGTCGGGCGCCGGCGCGCGCACGCGCTCGGGCGCCGGTGCGTTGAAGTCGTACACGATGACGCCCACGGTGATGGCGCGGCCCGCGGTCTCCGCGTGGCCCCAGCCGGCGACGACCGCGTGCGGGTGCATCAGCCCAAGCCGGTGATATGGCAGGACCCAGAGCGACCGCACTCCCTCGGTGCCCGAGCTGAACGACGTCGCGACCTCGCTCGCGTTCGCGTCGGTGTAGCCCTGCGCGGCGAGCCGGTCGCGCACCGACGCGCCGGTGAAGCCGGCCGCGCCCGGCACCTCATCGTGGCCGAGCGCGTTGTTCTGCGCGAGGTACTCCGCGTGTCGCTGCGCCGCGGTCGTGACGCGATCGTCCGAACGCACCGTGGGCGCGGCGACGGCGGAGCGCAGCTCGTTGTGCACCCGCAGCATCTCGGCGGCGTCGTTCACGCGCAGCGAAGCCGTGGGGTTTGCGGTCGGGCTGGCGCCCGGACTGGCCGGCAGCGTGGTGACGCTTGGCGACGGCGACGGCGGCGCGCTCGTCGTCGACCGCGCGACCGCCGACTGTGTCGGTGTCGCGGTCCCGACGATCACCGAATCGTGCGTCGACAGACGGCCGGCGATCGCGAGCCCGACGGCAAGGATCGCCACGAGCGCAAAGGGCAGGAGCGTGAAAGCGGTGGAGGCGCGTCGCATGACGCGACGCTACGGGTTCTTGGCGACCGTGACGACCGTGTAGATGCCGAGCTCCTGCAGCAGCCCGCGACCGTCGATGCGCGGCAGCAGTTGCACCGTGTAGGTGCCGAGCTCGGCTCGCGCCTTGAAGCGGACGACGAACCAGCCGACCTGACCGGGTGCGACGTAGTCGGTCGATTGCACGGCGACGCCGGCACCATCCGGTGTCATGAGCGCCGCCTGCGCTCCTTGGATCCCGCGGTACCAGCCGGCCGAGCCGGTGTTGCGGAGCGCGACCACCCACTCCACGGTCCCGTTCGGCGTCGTCGTCGGGTAGGGTCCCTGCGATTCGAACGCCGCCCCGTAGGCGCTGAGCGAGGGAAGCTCGAAGGGCGCGGGCACGAGTGCCGCGCTTGGGGCCACGGTCGCCGACGGCGCCGGTCCGCCGCGCAGCGCGCTCGGGATCGCGCCGCCGAGGGGCGACACGATCACGACGACCGCGGCCAGGGCCAGGACCGCGCCACCGAGGACGAGGCGGTTCCCGCGTGCGCGTGCGATGAGCGCCGTCGCGCCGGATCCGAATGAGGGGACCTTCGGCAGCGCGATCGTCGGCAGGGCGAGCTTCGGAATCGTGACCTTCGAGAGGGAAGCTCCGGAGCGCGGAGCATCGGCCTTGCTCGCCGTGGCCGCGCGAGCCGTGACCTGCGTCCCGACCGCGGTCACGCGCGCAGCAAGCGATGTGATCGCTGAGGGGTCGAACCGTTGTGCCACGCGCGCGCGAAGGTCCGAGATGAACGTCCGGGTGTCCGCGATGAGGTCGTCGATCTGCGCGTCATGCATGACCTCGCGTACGAAGCCGCGCGCCTCCCCGATGAGGCGCGTCACCGCGGGCACGACGCGCGATACGTCGGTCCCTGCCGACGCGAGCGAGCGCGTGGCATCACGCACCGTCTCGGGTAGGCGCGTGGTGGCGGCGACGAGATGCGGCACCGATGGCTCGCGCCCCGCGTCGAGCCCGACGATCGCCGGCGCGGTCTCATCCGTCGCGAGATCGTCCGGCGCCGCGGCCGGCGTGGGTCCGGCCACCGCGTTCAGCGTTGACGGTGCCGGGGGCGTCAGCACGACGGTCTTGTCCCTGTCCTCCGCGGCCTTGGTGGCCGGGCGAACGTCTCTCGCGACCGAAGTGAGTCCCGTGAGCACGACCGGCAGCGGGATCAGGTGCTCGAACACGATGAAGGTGTCCGCGCCTTCGTCGACGATCGACGCGACACGCATGACCGACGGCCGCTCGATCGCGGCCATGCGGCGCGCTTCCGCGAGGAAGCGCTGACGGGCGGCATCGTTGCCGCGATCGCGCAGGATCTCCAGCGTCACGACCGTCTGCGTCGACTCGTCGAGGGCATGCCAGACGTCGGCCACCTCGTCGCCGCCTTTCGACATCGCGAGGCGATAGCGGCCCGCGAGGAGCTGCCCGATCTGCCTGTCGCCGGTCGCGGTCGGCATCGTTTCGGTGCTTTTCACGCGACCGGTCTAACGCTCCAAAGTGGGTTCCTCAATCGGTCCGCCCACTAATGGACTACCGGCGCGGCCCTACTGCTTCCGATCTGGTACCGCTCAGCGCTGCAGCAGGGCCGGCTCGAGGTCCGGGGCCGACATCTGCGGGTCCAGGGGATAGATCGGGCGGTCGAGGCCGCGGTGGCCAAGACGAACGATGTCCTGGTCGACGCCCCCGGGCGTCAGCGCGATCACCCAGCCATTCGCCGCGGCGAAGAGATCCGGCACGAGATAGCCGATCTTCACGACGGTCAGATCGTGCGCCGCCGGATCGAGACCGAGATCGGTGAAGTCCCGTACGAAGTGGAACGGCTTGCGCCTGCCGGTCAGGACCGCGCGCACGCCACCGGACGCGACGACCGCGATGTCACCGCCGACGGGATCCGCCATCAGCACGCGCTGCACCCGCCCCTCCAGCGCGATCTTTCCGTGAGCGGATCCCAGCGCCCCGCCGACGCGCAGAGCCACGGTCGCTCCATCGCCGGCGTCGACGCAGCGCGCGACCGCGGACGGATCGACGACGCTGGCCCAGATCGCGCTCGCGCTTCCCGACGCAAGCGCGGGATGCGCCAGGAGGCGCTCGAGCATGAACGCGACGTCGCCGGCACCGCCCGCCGTCGGATTGTCGCCGGAGTCGCTGATGAAGAAGGGCCGCTTACCGCTGGCGAGCCCCGTCGTGATGCACCAGTCGGCGTCGCCGGACGCGGTGCTGAACGCGAACTTTGCGCGCGCGTTCCAGTAGGTCTCCGCAAGCGCGCGCGCCTCTCTGGTGATCGCGGCCTCATCCGTACCGGTCACCACGACGGCAGCCGAGCAGCGTGGCTCGTCGGCCCAGGCGTAACCGATCCAGACTGCGGCATCGATGACACCCGCGAGCCGCTCGATCCGTGAGAGCTCGCCGTAGATCTCGCGCGCGGGCATGTCGCGCGTGGACGCCTTCTCACCCGGCAGCAGCACGGGTATCCGCACCCAGGCCTTGTGGGGACGCACTCCCTGGTCGAGGCAGGCGACGAGATTCGCGACCGCGCGCTGCTTCGTCTGCGCGGCGTCCTCGTGTGGTGACATGCGGTGTGCGGTCGCGAGGTCGAGCGCGGTGATGAGCTGGCGCGACATGTTCCCGTGCGGATCCATCGACGCGGAGAGCAGCGCGTCGGGACCGACGACGGCGCGGACCGCGCCGGCGAGATCGCCCTCGGCATCGGTGAGTCCCACGACCGTCATCGCGCCGTGGATGTCGAGGTACACGCCGCTCAGGGGCAGTGCATCGCGCAGACCGGCCAGCAGCTCCCGCTTGATCCGTTCGTAGAAGGCGCGCTCGACCGCGCCGCCCGGTAATGCCCGCGCGTGCACCAGTGGCACCCAGTCGACCTCCGACGGCAGGGAGTCGTAGCGCGTCAGCAGCTGCGGACCGCGTGTCACGGTGAAGTCGGCGGGCCCGCTGCGGTGCGGCGAGAACGTACTCGACTCGATGTGGATCCCGCCGATCGCGATGCGGTGACGCGCCGCGCGCGGAGCGGCCGGCAGTTAGGTCTTCTCCCCGTCCGCACGCTTCTCGACGGTGACCACCGCGTCCGTCACGATCGCCGCGATGGCGGCGATGGCGGCCCAGACCGGCAGCAGCAGCGCGCCGACGACGCCGAGCGTGAGTGGCACCTCGATGATCGTGACGCCCGCGCGGTTCTTGACCAGGATGCGGCGCGCGTTCCCCTCGTCGACCAGCTTCTTGATCCGCTCGATGACCCGGTCAACGCCCTCCTCGTCGATGTGAAATGTCTCGAACAATGATTCCTTCGTTACGGGCACTTCACTTCTCCTTCTTCGTGACGATCTCAAGTGTCGCACCGGACTTCCCGGTGGCTCTGCTCCGAATACGGCTCGACCCCACTCTGGATTTCGTCGCCGGGGCGACACTCACCTCGTGGGTCGCCTCTGGATCGGTGAACGCGAGCAGATCCAGGCCCTCCGCGGCGACGGCATCCATGTCCCGCCGTCCGACCGCGGTGACGGGCTCGATGAGCAGCGTCGCGGCGCCGCCCGTCCTGCGGATCTTCCAGAGCGCTCCGATGAATCCATCGACCAGCACGGTGCCGAAGGTCCCTTCGATCCAGGACGAACGTCGAAAGTCCTCACGCACGATGCGTGATCGGTCCTCATGCGCGAGGAAGACGTTGTCGTACTGCGGGAGGAAGCGCGGAGGAGCCGGCGTGTCAGGATCCGGTAGCGCGCCGTCGGGCACGTCGAAGAGCTCGCGCCCTCTTTCGTCGCGGAAGGTGCGGAGCCGCGGCCGAAGTCGCTCGAGCACCGGCCCGAGACCCGCAAGACGCGACCAGGTCCGCGCGTCGGCGGCGGTCGCGGGCCCGAACGCGCGCAGGTAGCGCAGCATCAGCTTGTCGGGCGAGGCGTCGGTGCCGGGTTCCTTGCCGAGCCAGGCTTCGACCGAGGTGTGTCGCGCCCGTCCACTCATGCCCCACAGCCCGCGCGGCGGTACCTGAACGAGCGGCAGCAGGAAGTGCACGGCCGCGGCAAGCGCTTCGGGATCCTGTCCCGGCCATCGCTTCTTCAACAGCGGTCGCAGCTCCGCCGCGGTGCGCGGACTTTCGTCCACGAGCTTCCGACCGGCCCTGAGCAGCGTCCTCATCTCCACGGCGGAGAGCCGGTTGGTATAGGCCGGCACGCCGACGTCGCCGCGCGCGCTCTGGAAGACCCGTTCGGAGACCGAGCGCACCACGGGCCAGATCGCGAGCGCATCACGAGCGGTGACCAGGTGGACCGTCGCGCGCATCAGCCCCATGCGTACCGCGCGGCGCTTGCTGATCAGGGTCGCGAGGTCGTCCGCGCGAAAATCCTGGAGCCGGGTCCAGAGTCCGATGTACGGATCCATCGGCTCCTGGGCCTGCATTCCGACCAGCCGCTCGATCGCGTCCTTCGCCGACATCCGCGAGCGAGCGAGCAAGAGCTGACGTTCGAGCAAGGCACGATTGAGCGCGCGGCGGGTGAGGAGCACCACGCAGGTATAGTCGAGCGCGAGATCCGAACGGAGGAACGAGATGGACCGCATCGAGGGGACGACGATCAATCGGAGGCGATTCCTGCAGGCTCTCGGCGCCGTTGGCGTCGCCGTTGCGTGCGGTCCCGCCGCTCCGACCGGCGCGAGTCCCGCTCCGTCGGCGGCCGGATCGGCGACGGTGGCGGCGGCCAAGCCGGTCAGCATCGAATGGTGGCGCCGGAACTACACCGCGGGGACGCAGAATGCCGAGACGCTGACGTCGGATGGCGCGGTGAAGGCGTTCCGCGAGAAGAACCCGAACTTCACGATCTCGATCCAGGGTGGCCCGTTCGGTCCTGAGACGGACCAGAAGTTCGATATCGCGATCCTCCAGCAGAAGGCCGGTCCCGACGTGTTCCACACGACTGGCGGCGACGTGCTCAAGTACGCGGCCGCGGGACAGCTGTCCGAGCCGCCGCTGACCGCGGCGGAGAAGGCCGACTTCAACACGAGCGCTCTCACCGCGACGACCTACAAGGGCAAGGTCGTGGCGTATCCGCTATGGATCGTGCCGTGGTTCGAGTACATCAACCTCGATCTCTTCAAGGAGCGCGGCGTTACGCCACCGACGGACGGCAACTGGACCTACGACCAGTTCCTCGACGCGGCGCGCAAGCTGACCTTCAAGCGAGCCGACGGCAAGCAGATCTACGGCTTCGCGCACGCGAACGACGAGTTCGCCTTCATGCTCATCGACGGCGGTCGCCTCTACGACAAGGACGTCAAGAAGTGGACCTTCAACAGCACGGAGGCGATCAGCGGTCTGGAGAAGTGGGTGAACCTCGCGAAAGAGAAGGTCATGCCCCCGGACTACCTGACGCTGAATCCCAACGACTCGCAGGCGCGGTTCATCGCCGGAGAGATCGCGATCCTCCAGCGCCCGAGCGCGATGATCAACGTCCTCAACGCGGACGCGAAGTGGAAATACGGCACGAACTGGGACATCGCGAATTTCCCCAAGGGCGCGACCGCGCAGACCGCGTGGGGCGGTGTCGGCTTCATCGCGGTGCGCGAGCAGGCGGACGCCGACAAGAAGTCCGCCGCGCACGCGTTCGCGAAATACCTCACCGGTCCCGACATCGGTCCGGACCTGAAGAAGATGACCCCACCCATCGAGTACTGGCTCGCGCCCGCCGCGCGCACGAGCGCTGCCGGGATCTACGGTGAGTACCACCCCGCGAAGGCGAAGGTGGCGAAGATGGGCTCCTTCACGTACGTGTTGCCGAACGTCAGCACCTGGGCGGAGATCGATCAGAAGTACCTGCGTCCGGCGCGCGACGCGGCCCTCGAGGGAAAGAAGACGGCGAAGCAGGCACTCGACGAGGTAGCGCCGACCGCACAGCGTCTGCTCGACGAAGCGAACAAATAAGCTGACGCCGCTCTAACCATGCGTGCCGCGCTGCGGCGTTACGGCTGGTCGTACCTCTTCGTCCTGCCGACGTTCTCGCTGTTCGTCGTCTTCACGCTGCTGCCGGTGCTGCAGGCGTTCGGGCTGTCGCTGCAAAGCGCTCGGATCGTCGGCGGCGAGTGGATCGGTCTACAGAACTTCGTCACGCTCGCGGAAGATCCGGTGTTCCGGCAGGCGCTCGGCAACACCGTCCTCTACTCGCTGGTCGTCGTCGCGGCGCAGCTCACGCTCGCGCTCGTCGTCGCGAGCCTGATCCAGCCTCTTGGGCGCAAGAGTCAGACTTTCTACCGCGCGCTCTTCTATCTGCCGCTGGTGAACTCCGCGATCCTCGTCGCGATGGTCTGGCGCTGGATCTTCAATCCCAACCCGTTCGGTCTCGCGAACACCGTGCTGGGGGCCGTCGGCTTCGAGCCCCTGCTCTGGATCGGCAGCTCGGATCAGGCGCTGGCCGCGGTCATCCTGAGCGCGGTCCTCACGATCCCCGGCGGTGGCGTCGTCCTGTATTCCGCCGCGATGGGCTCGCTACCGCGAGAGCTCTACGAAGCGGCTGAGGTCGAGGGCGCCGGCGCGCTGACGAAGTGGTGGTACATCACGATCCCGCTGCTCAAGCCGACGACGCTGTACCTGCTGGTCATCTACACGATCCTCGCGTTCCAGGTCTTCGAGCGGGTGTACGTCATGACCAGCGGCGGCGGCCCGAACAACGCGACGATCACGATCGTCCAGCTCATCTACAGCACCGCGTTCCAGTTCGGCCGTTACGGCCTCGCCAGCGCGATGGCCGTCGTCCTCTTCATCATGGCCGTGGCCGTCGCGGTCGTGCAGTTCCGCTCACTGCGGTCCGATGTCGAGTATTAGGACCAAGCTCCCCGTCCACCTCGTCCTGCTGGCGACAGGGGTGCTCTCGCTATTCCCGCTCTACTGGCTCTTCCTCACCTCACTGAGTCCAGCCCAGTACGTCGTCAAGGTCCCGCCGGAGATCATTCCCCGCGAGATCACCTTCAGCAATTACCAGCGCCTGTTCGAGACCACACCCATCATCCGCTGGCTGGTGAACACGGTGGTGATCGCGGGGGTCATCACGGGGTTTCACCTTCTCTTCGACAGCATGGCCGGATACGCCTTCGCCAAGCGGCGTTTCCCCGGCAAGGACCTCATGTTCTGGCTCGTCGTGAGCACCCTCACGGTGCCGGCGCAGGTCACGCTGATCCCGGTGTTCTTCATCCTGCGCACGATCGGTCTGCTCGACACCTATCCGGGCGTCATCGTCCCGGGACTCGCGGACGTGTTCGGAGTCTTCCTCATGAAGCAGTTCATCCAGACCCTGCCGAGCGAGCTCGAGCAGGCGGCGCGGCTCGACGGCGCATCCGAGTGGCAGGTGTACACGCGCATCATCCTGCCGCTTTCGAAGCCGGCGCTGGCGGTACTCGCGATCTTTACCTTCAACCGCTACTGGAACGCGTTCATCTT
>Ga0114129_10016838_pt1 | contig 10408 bp, 11 predicted proteins | sample RhiMetdeltSRZDD1_FD_80071 | JGI IMG/M metagenome (GOLD analysis project Ga0114129, IMG submission 80071) | Populus rhizosphere microbial communities from Tennessee, USA - Rhizosphere MetaG P. deltoides SRZDD1 (version 2) (version 2) | ecosystem: Host-associated > Plants > Roots > Rhizosphere >... | reverse complement strand
GCTACCATAGGGACCCCGTATGCCTGGGCCATCTCATAGGCTCTCCGCGCATCGCCGCGCAGACGCCGCCCAGGCGCAAGATGCAGTATGCGTGTTTTGATGCCCAAATGCCACAGATGACGCGCTAATACAAAGCCGTCCCCCCCATTATTCCCTCGCCCCGTTACAATAGTGACATGACACCGTTCGAGCCCAGATAGACGAGTTTGCATGAAGCGTAACAGCTGTATGCCAGCATTTTCCATCAAGACAATACTCGGGACACGATATACCCCAATGGTACGCTGGTCGATATTACGCATTTCAGATGCAGTGGCGACTTGCATGCACCTTACTCCTTGGCCAGCGTGGGGCTCTCGTCGTATGCAGAACCAGCGAGTGCACGAGCGATAGCCTGCCCAATGCGACGCGCCAAAGATTCGATCAGGTTCTCTTCTGGCCCTTCAACCATCACCCGGGCCACAGATTCAGTGCCTGACAAACGCACCACGACACGGCCCTCATGACCCAGGCTATGCTCCGCCTCTTCTACCACCTGTCGCACCTGAGGAAAATCAAGCGGATTCCGACGCTCACGAATCTTTATATTTAACAGTATTTGGGGAAACTTATGTAAGATTTGCGCTAAAGTTGCCAGGGGAAGCTGTCTGGCTGCTATCACATTCAGGAGCTGTACAGCCGTCAGCAAACCATCCCCAGTCGTGTGATGATTAAGAAAGACAATATGGCCTGACTGCTCTCCGCCGAGCCTTGCTCCCGTCCGCTGCATCCCTTCGACAACATACTTGTCACCCACAGGGGTTCTGTACAGCTCAAATCCTATCTGGCGCAAAGCCTGTTCCAGGCCGAGGTTTGCCATCACTGTACTCACAATAATACGTTGTGATGCTAGGTCCTCTTCCAACACTGCTTGAGCGCACACCGCCAGGAGATAGTCGCCATCAAGGATACGGCCCGTATGATCAATAGCAATAAGACGGTCGGCGTCGCCGTCAAAAGCGAAACCTATATCAAGCTTTTCCTCAAGGACTTTCTGCTGCAAAAATGCAGGATAGACCGCCCCACATTGCTTATTAATATTGACCCCATCTGGCGCAGCGTGCCAGACACGTACCTTGCCACCAAGCTGGCGAAACAAGGCCGGAGCAACTGCAGAGGCTGCCCCATTCGCACAGTCCAAACCGATGCGCAGCCTCATAGGAGTTTCATAGTGAAAAGTCAGCTTGAGAAAATCGATATAATGCCCGGCGCCATCCTTATAGAAGCTAGGACATCCAATCGCTTCTCCAGTGGGAGGTGTTCCCGTATCTACACGAGATATGCGGGCTTCCAGCTCTTCTTCAAGCCTGTCCTCCAGCTTGGTCCCTGTGGCGGAGAAAAACTTGATCCCATTATCCATATAGGGATTATGCGAGGCGGAAATCACTACGCCTCCGATAGCCCCTGTATGACGTACCAAATAGGCAACTCCAGCAGTTGGGAGAACTCCTACATTAAGGACATCCGCTCCGGCTGAGCATATGCCTGCAGTCAATGCTGCTTCAAACATGGGACTAGATAGACGCGTATCACACCCAACGATCAGGGACGGCTTGGCCTCGGAAGAAGAAGGGGCTAAGACATGAACAGCCGCACGGCCGAGTGCCATGACCATCTCCGGCGACATAGGCGCAATATTCGCCAGGCCGCGGACACCATCTGTCCCAAATATACGAGCCATAGAATGGTCTCCCGTTTGTAATGGAACACCAGCCTAGGTGAGGGGGATACTTTGATCAGTTTGTATCGCCCTTTTCTGGGCGGCACAGCACACGACTTGTCGCAGCATAGCAGTGCTAAACCACAGCGGATATTTCATTACTTCGGCCATGTGGCTCACTCCACATGGCCACGAGACGATCAATCTCTTCAGCGTTGAGCTCTTCTCGTTCGATGAGTTCCTGGGCTAGAGCATGCAAGATATGAATATTGGCAGAGAGAATCGATTTGGCAGTGTCATAGCCATGCGTCACCATCCGCTTAATTTCCTCGTCGATAGCAATGGCGGTCACTTCACTGTAATCCTTATGCTGGGCTATTTCTCGTCCTAGAAAGATCTGCTCTTCCTTCGTCCCGAACGCGAGAGGACCCATACGTTCACTCATGCCCCATTCACAGACCATCTTTCGGGCCAACTCAGTTGCCCGCTCGATGTCATTACCCGCCCCTGTCGTTGGGTTTTTGAAGATGAGCTCTTCTGCTACTCTGCCCCCCATATAAATGGCTAAATTATTCAAGAGATATTCGCGAGGATAAGCATGTTTCTCCTCCGTTGGGAGCTGTTGAGTCACACCTAACGCGAGGCCGCGGGGAATAATGGTAACTTTATGAATAGGGTCAGTACCCGGTAAAAACTTTGCTACCAACGTATGGCCACCCTCATGGTATGCTGTGACACGCTTTTCTTCGTCGCTAATCACTAAACTGCGGCGCTCTACACCCATCATAACTTTATCTTTCGCGCTTTCAAAATCCCGCATAGTTACTTGCGTTTGATACTGCCGTGCTGCATAAAGGGCGGCTTCATTCACCAAGTTGGACAGGTCAGCTCCCGAAAACCCAGGAGTACTACGGGCCAAGACGGCAAGATCAACATCAACAGCCACCGGTATGTCTTTGGTGTGGACAGTGAGAATACCAAGACGTCCACGCACGTCCGGACGCGACACCACCACTTGACGGTCAAATCGCCCGGGACGCAACAGAGCAGGATCGAGGACATCGGGACGATTCGTAGCCGCAATCAGAATGACTCCATCATTCGACTCAAAGCCGTCCATCTCAACTAAGAGCTGATTCAAGGTTTGCTCGCGTTCGTCGTGGCCCCCTCCTAATCCAGCCCCACGATGCCGTCCTACAGCATCAATCTCATCAATGAAAATAATACACGGAGCATGTTTCTTGCCCTGCTCAAACAGATCCCGCACGCGCGAGGCTCCCACGCCCACGAACATTTCGACAAAATCTGAGCCACTAATACTAAAGAAAGGTACATTCGCCTCACCTGCAATGGCACGTGCGAGCAGAGTCTTCCCAGTACCCGGAGGCCCCATAAGGAGCACTCCTTTCGGAATTTTTCCACCCAATTTCTGAAAACGCTGCGGATCTTTTAGGAAATCGATGATTTCCTCCAGTTCTGCCTTCGCTTCATCTACGCCAGCAACATCAGCAAAGGTCGCTTTTTTCTTTTGGTCTGAAAGTAATCGTGCGCGACTCTTGCCAAAAGAAAGGGCTTTGCTACCACCACTCTGCATTTGTCGCATAAAGAAAACCCACAAACCGATCAACAATAATACAGGGGCCCAGGACAACAAAAACTGCATGATATATGAATTCTTTTCTGGCAGATCAACTTTTATACTGACATGTTTTTCACGCAGCAGGCGGATGAGATCGGCATCTCGTGGCATATAGGTTTTAAAGCGACCATTAGCCCCCTCCACCCCGGTATATTCGCCTGTGATTTTTTCCCCTTCAATGCGTATACCACGAACTAGGCCTTGTTCCACGCGCTCCAAGAAGTCGCTATACGCGATCTCCCTCATGGTCTGGCCTGTTTTATTAAAATAGGTCCACATAAAGACGAAAATAAGACCAAACACTAACCATAAGGCAAGCTTTTGGTAGAATGGACTCAAAGGGACCTCCTTACCCGCGGCAAGAATACTCTCGCATACAATAACTTCACACGCAGCTTGAACATAGCAATCCTAAAATCTGCATAATTACTGTCAAGACATTCTATAGACAAAAACAGCCGAGGCCCCTCCTGATACTCCACTCTCATCACGAGCTAGCCTCCTGCAGAGTACAGCATTGGAGGCGCAACACACGGTTCGTCTCAAGCCGAAGCTTAAAAGGCTCAGCAATGCGATACCCTACAACCCACACGATCTCACGATTGTTCACCACTAAAGGTACGTATGGGCGCTCTCCGCGCGGGATCCTAGTATCAACAAAAAAATCTTGCAACTTTTTCGAGCCTGGTGATCCCAAAGGATAGAAGCGATCACCGGGTTGTCGAAAGCGCACCTGGAGAGGACATACGATACGATCGAGGTCGAGCAACGCCCACTGTGGACTCATCCGTCCCAGGTAGCAAGGCTTAGGCATGACGTCAGCAGTTAAACGGATGTTGAGGGGGACAATATCAACTTTTCCCGGCACTGGCAGCGTAAGAATGTAAGGTATTGCTGGGGGCTTAGACACGTTCCAGAGCAGAATCGTCTCTGCACGGCGTTCAACACCTATCTCACCAGGCAAGCTACACCGTCGCTCCTGATTTCCCGGGACAATAAACTGGCGCAAACGTTCAATATGTCTAAAACCTACTGCTTCAGGCGAGGTGGCTAGTGCTTCAATAACGCGGCGCAGAAGACGTCGCTGGATAGCGACAGGAGCAAGACCGAAGAGTCTACAACATATCTCCACTCTGCTCTGTGCTTGCCAAGCCAAGGTTTGTAGCGCCCACTCATCCACCTGCTGTTCAAGCACCTGACTGTCGGCTCGCAACATGTCCGCCAACTCATTGAGACGCCTGACAAGCTGTGGATTATACTGCTGAAGCTTTGGTAGCAAATCACGACGCACACGGTTACGGAGATATACCGAGTGCGCATTTGAACTATCCTCGACCCATGGGCAATACTCACTGTGAAGGTACGAATAGATAGCAGGACGAGAAACGGTAATCAACGGACGGATAAATGGCAAACGCACAGCCGGGATACCTGCAAAGCCAGCAGGACCACTGCCACGCACAAGGCGCATGAGGAGAGTTTCGGCCTGATCGTCAGCCGTATGTCCGAGAGCAATCCGCGTTGCATTCAGCACTTGATGTAAAGCATGCAAGAAACGATACCGCAATTGGCGCGCAGCCTGTTGCACCGATATCCCCGAACTCTGTTGCAGAGCTTTGACATCAACACAAGTCTGATGAAAAGAAAGTCCCAAACGTGCAGCCTGCTGCTCTACAAATAGAGCATCTTGCTCTGCCTCTTCTCCTCGCAGTTGATGATTAACATGAGCTACGATTAGCGTCACGTTATACACTGAGCGCAGCTGAAAGAGGGCAAGCAACAAAGCCATGGAGTCTGCCCCACCAGAGACAGCAACAACAACTTTGGCCCCCGGGGGTAACATGGCATGTGCCTCAATACACGCCCGAACCTCAGCAACAAGCATCCTTACTTCCCAGTCAGAAAGGGCGCAAAGCTCTAGCAGAGCAATATGTAGAAGATGGCGGTGCAGGGACTTGAACCCCGGACACTGCGGATATGAGCCGCATGCTCTAACCGACTGAGCTACACCGCCAAGAATGCCCGCATGCACAGAGCGAGGGAAGCCCGATACAGCGCACAGACGCTAGCTATTTTGCATACCGCAAAAACATAATATAGCTAGCAAGGAGAGGGCGGTCTCAAGAAAAAGAAAATCTCATATCCACATGACGAAGCTCTTGCTCCTATCACTCATACTAACCCTTGATTGAGCAGTAGGAGGAAGCCATAAACAGCGACCTCGACACACTCGCCCACACACTCAGTGCTACGTTCATAATAGTTAACAAGTAAATAATTGCTGAAGAATATAGCCCACTTCCCTAGCAAAGTCAATTCTCTCCCCATACTGCACCAGGGCAATCGCATCAGCAGGGGCTGTTCTTACTGTTGTATCATGTATGCCAGAGTGCGCTTACCGACCCGTTTCACTATCACAACGGAATGTGACTGATGGAAATCCCCAAGGCCATCGACCAGATGTTTTCCTATTTTCTCAAAAACGACATCCATATCTCATAACGCCTTCAAAATCAGGGCAAAAGTGGCAGTGTGCTAGAATGATAACCCAGATACACCGGATTCCTGGTTCTCCACATTCCTTTCGCGGTGCGGCCGGCTATGGTCACAGTCACCGATTTGCCTCTGTTCGTCACGATCCTTTTTCGTGGTATGCCCGGCGTGTGGAAACATCGCCACCGTCTTGTGCTCTGCTGGCTTATCGTCATGCAAGCGCTGTTTCCCGGGCGGAAAACCTTGGAAGAACTCGCCCGCTGGACGCCGGGCTCGATTACCGTCTGGCGCTTTCGCCGCGTGCTCAAGGCCGCCTATTGGGATGTCCATCTGCTGGTCACGTGGTGGGTCGAGGAAGCGCTGCAGACCTTGCCACTACCCAAGGATGGGACGCTCTATCTCGTCGGGGATGGTAGTGTGAAACCCAAGCGGGGGACAAAAAATCCCTTGGCCCAAAAGGGCCGCAAAAGCGAGCGTCAGCCGTGGTTTTTCGGCATCCGCTTTGCCCTGTTGATTGCTACGTGGGACATCTATCGCCTCCCCGTGGCCTTTCGCCTGATACGGGTGAAAACCCATCCGGAGTACCGGACGGAAAATGCGCTGTTCCGCGACATGGTGCGCGACTTTGTCCCGCCCGTGTGGGCCAAGCGGATTATCGTCGAGGGCGATGCGGCGTATGGCTCCCAGGAGAATATGAAGATGGTCATGCAACGCGATGCCGACGACCCCGCCCGGCGTTGGGGTTTTGTTTTCGCTATTGCACGGACGTGGAAAACTGCCGAGAGCAAGGCGATTAAAAACTTGGTGACGCATCTGCCCCGCACCTATTACCAACGGATGAGGATGCCCCGCCTCCCAGCGTCCACGGGTTGCAAGACCTTCTGGGGGTATAGCACGTGCTTGTGTCTGCGTCATATCGGCGACGTCACTGTGGTCTTGAGTAAAAAAGGGCGAAACGTCGGCCCAAAGCATACGAAAATCCTGGTGACCAATCTGGACGAATGGACCCCGAGACAGGTGGGGTGCGCGTATCAACGAAGGTGGCCTGTGGAGCAGATCGACCGAGAATTGAAGACGGACTTGGGTTTGGGCGAGCACCAAGTGAGCGGAACGGAAGGACGGATCGAGCACTCCTTTGGCATTACGGTGATGGCGTATGTGTTGCTGCTCCGTGTGTGCCATCAGGACATCCTCCCTGGCAAGCCGTGGAGTGTGTCTCAGCTTCAGCATGCATTGCGCTTACGAATGATCACTAATCAGGTGGAGCACGATGTGAAGACGCGACTGACAAACGCTCGTAAGGTAGCATAATCGCTTGCTTTAGACCAATGAGGTGTCGTTTTTGAGTGGATCATAGACCACCTCGCCAGCCGGGTTGTGGACATACTCAATCGGCAGCGCCCCCCGACGCGCCTTCTGCAAGGTGCCTTGATACAGGCGTTGCTTGAGGAGATGCAGCTCCGCCTCACTCATGGTGCCCTTTAACCCCAACAATAAGCGATCATTGTATTGACTCGGATCATAGATCCCATCCAAGTCCGCGATCAGGGTGCCGAATAGGGCACAGATCTCCAGTAGTTGATGCCAGTCTTTCGAGGAGCGCGCCAACCGCTGAAAACCGTGGCGCCCCTCAGCGCTGGTGCCCGACCGGCCGAGATCATCGTCGATGGGAGCATTCGGTCATTCTGACGCTTCCCGTAGCCGCTGTTGGTACCGTATAAACACCTGGTCCAGTGTGCTGTTATACTTGGCACATCGGAGCGCCAACATCTGATTACTGTTCACCTCATACCACCACGCCCCCGAGCGTTTCAAGCGCACATGACAGATGAACTTGTTGGAGGATTCGACGCCCCCACGGCCTCATGGATAGCTTCCGCGGCGCAACGGGCGATCGTTGGTTCGTCCCCGATGCTCATCGCGATAGTTCCAGCAATTGGCAATCGCTTTTTCGGCTTCGTCTGACTGCGCCTGCATACGTTTCAAGCCCCCCAAGACTAAGCCCACTTTGCCCAGGGACAGCCGCGTCATGGTCGCTTCGACCCACTCGACGGCCTGCACCGATGCGCCGTCGTGGGCTTTGGCCACCCGATGGAGGTCCTGGGCACAGTGATAGGAATCGCGTACCTGACGTGCCTGGGGAAACAGGGCTTGGACGTGTTTCCATATCCACTCAGCCCCATCACACACGACGCACAGGCGCACCTGGGCTTCTGGAATCACGCCGGCCTCTTTGATCTGCTTGAGGGCCTCGCCGAGTTGCTCTTCGTTTTGCACTTGATGCCAACTGAGCCCATGGACGATGCGCTCACCAGCAAGGAGATACAAGCGAAACCCTTTCGCGTCACGCCACTGGCCCCGCCACCGCGCCCGCTTGGCCCGCGTGTGCCTGCGTCCCGCCTGGGGCTCCCGGGCGCTGTCGGGACGCGTCGGCACATAGGCGCCATCGATGCCCAGCACCAGCACTGGCCGCCGCCACTGGCCCGCTGCGCCTGCGGCCACGCGTCGCATGCTCTCCTCGCGGGATGGCGCCACATCCAACACCGTCAGGCCCTCGGCCACATGGTTGGCTACCGTGTGCATCCGTTCGCTCCCAAACGGCACCCCCGTCAGATCGCGCAAGAGCGCCTGGGCCGTGTCATACGGGACTTCCGTGACCAAATTTGCCGCGGCCTTTTGTATATCAAGCTGTTTGCATCCCGCCACCATCCCTAACGCGTCGTCGCAGGGATAGTAGCCAAAGCGACAGGACCGACAATAGAAATAGGGTCGCTCAAACTGTATTGGACCCACCATGGTTTCGACGGTACGGCAGACGAGTTCTCGGGCCTTCAACACCCCATCACACCTTGGACAGCGGACCTGCTGACGGTCGTGTTCACCACGGTGGACATGCGCGACGAGCGTCTCGGTCAGACCACCGGTGAGCTGCTGGCGCAAGTTCCACACCGTGGCGGTCACCTCCATGAGGGTTGATGGCGGCTCGTGCCATTGCTGTTCGAGGGTATCAAGCCATTGGTCAAAGCGTGCATGGAGCTGCTGGCGCAGGGTGTCCCATTGTTTTCTTGCACGCACCTCCTCGAACGCGATAACCTCAGCCGCTCCCATGGGTGACTCCTGCTGTGGCAGGATGAAGTGATGCTCTCCTGCTGATTATAGCAGGGTCACCTGTGGGACGTCAGAATGGCCGAATGCTCCCATCGTCGATGACCAGCACCCGGGCCTCGGGCCACCCCCCAGGCTATGGCCCGGCGTACCAAGCCATATTGCAAGCGGGTGGACTCCTGATGCGCCAGCACTTGCTGCATCGTTGATTGGCGCACATAGACGACAGCTAAGCGCTCCCAGTGCCGTGGGAGGATTTTCTCGGTGTACCACTGTCCCTCCTCAGTCCCGTGGTGCAGACTCATTCCCGTCCTCCCCCTGCGCGGCTGCGGCGCTCAGTTGGGCTCCAGCAGCTGGCTGAGCAGCCACAGGAGGCGTTGGCGATGCGGGGCGGGCAGCCGCATCCACAATTAAATGAACTCGCTGGGTTCTATGGGCGGGGGAGGAGGACAGGAATCGACATACGCTCCCTTTCTCTTCCAGGGCCTGAGGCCGGAACTTGTTCACAGTGGTGACGAGATGTAATAAGCCGGTCAGGCCAATAATAGGATAGGCGGTCGTTGTCTGTATAGGGGTATTATAGGTGGCTTCTTTCTCCCTTCCAGCGGTGCTTCACGACCTGAAACCCTTTTCCCGTGTGCTCAACCACTTCCAAATCACTCTTGTGCGTCTGTGTGAGGCTGCGTACCCTCTCGCAGAGCCACTGCGCTTGATAGCTACCATCGACCCAGATCTTCCGGAGCTGTTGCATCCCAGAGGCACAATAGCGTTGCAAGAGTTCGACCACACCTTGCCGGTCATCCCTATTGGCCGCCGTGACGACCACCGCTACAATCAGCCCGAGCGTATCGATCAACATATGCCGTTTGCGGCCTTTGACTTTCTTGTTCCCGTCAAAGCCGACGTCTGTGCCTTGCGTGGTTGTCTTGATACTCTGACTCTCCACACAGCCAGCGGATGGCTCGGGCAGCCGCCCCTGCCCCTGGCGCTCCCAGACGCCCTCGCGACGCCAGCGTCGGAAGTAGCCATCGAGCATGTGGCCATTGCCCAAATCCTGCGGCATCATCCGCCACAGACACCCCGTCTTGTTGACGTAGAAAATGCCATGGAGTACGCGTCGGAGTTCCAAGGGTTTTCGCCCCGGTCCGCCCGGGCGCCATGTGGGCTTGGGGAGCAGGAGGTGGAGGATATTCCATTGCTCATCACTGACATCTGTGGGAGAGTGACCTGCGGTGCTCATCGTTACCACTCCTCACCTTGATAGGGTGTGTAGGTAGAAGTGTGACGACGTGAGCACCACCTCCTCAAGCCCTGGGGCTTACCTCACTGGGGGTTTTAAAACAGCTTCTTAATACCAATACCTTCGCCAAAAATGAGGTAAGGTGGCCCCTTGTTGTGTAGAGTTGCCTTGCGCAAGATGACAACTCACACACCACAACAACGGAGCCACCTATGGTCGATATTGGAGCACT
>Ga0114129_10016837_pt1 | contig 10408 bp, 10 predicted proteins | sample RhiMetdeltSRZDD1_FD_80071 | JGI IMG/M metagenome (GOLD analysis project Ga0114129, IMG submission 80071) | Populus rhizosphere microbial communities from Tennessee, USA - Rhizosphere MetaG P. deltoides SRZDD1 (version 2) (version 2) | ecosystem: Host-associated > Plants > Roots > Rhizosphere >... | reverse complement strand
CTCGATGTCGGTGGTCGAGCCGCTCTACGGCCCGCACGGCTGGCGATTCGGAGATGGTCCCGGCACTGTCGCGGACAGCGTCAACGGCGCCAGCGACCTCGCCGAGATCTATCTGCGCGCCGACCCGCGCTACAGCGGCCGCGTGAGCGTGCCGGTGTTGTGGGACAGGGAGCGCGCCACCATCGTCAACAACGAATCGGCAGAGATCATCCGTATGTTGAACGGCGCCTTCGGCCGCTTCACCAATACGCGGGCCGACTACTACCCGGCGCAACTCAGCGACGAGATCGATCGCGTCAACGCGTTCGTCTACGAGAACATCAACAACGGCGTCTATCGCGCAGGGTTCGCCACCTCGCAAGAGGCTTACGAGGAGGCGTTTCGCGCGCTGTTCGCCGCGCTCGACGACATCGAGCAACGGCTGGCGCGGCAGCGCTACCTTGTCGGGACCGAGATCACCGAGGCCGATTGGCGGCTGTTCACCACGCTGGTGCGCTTCGACGCCGTCTATTACAGCCACTTCAAATGCAATCTGCGCCGCATCGTCGACTATCCCAATCTCTCGAACTACCTGCGCGACCTCTACCAGCAGCCCGGCATCGCCGCGACCGTGAACATGGACCACATCAAGCGGCACTATTACGGCAGCCAGCGCAACGTGAACCCGACCGGCATCGTGCCGCTCGGACCGCAGCTCGATTTCCTGGCGCCGCACGACCGCGGCCGGTTCGGCACGTAACGTGAGGTTGGGTCGGTCCAACCCTACGGATTGGGTTTGGCCGGTCCGGCCAGACGCTGCACCAGCCGGTAGAGGAATTCCCGGCCGTCATGGACCGCCTTCACGCCGACCTGCTCGTTGCGTCCGTGCACCCCGTTGTTGCCGGGATCACTGAACAGGCCGGATACGCCATATGCCGGGATTCCCGCATTGCGCAGCCATCGACTGTCGGTATAGCCCGCCGACATGGCGGCGTTGAGCGGGACGCCGGGCCACATCTCGACGCTGAGCTGCGTGATCGTCTGCATGACCTCCGGATTGATGGCGGAGGGCGGGCTCAGCACCGCCGTGCCCTTGGGGATGATGGCGACCTTCTCGTCGCTGACGACGCGGGCGAGCGTGCGTCCGACCTCCTCGACCGATTCCTCCGGCATGACCCGGCAGTTCACGGTGGCGCGCGCGGTCTGCGGCAACGCATTCTCCGCGTGACCGGCCTCGAGCATCGTGGCGACGCAGGTGGTGCGGATCTGGGCGTTATAGTCGGGGCGCGCCGTCAGCGGCGCGAGCGCGTCCGCATCGGTGCGGCCGGCGAGCAGCGCCTTCATCGCCTCCGCCATCGCGGGCGTCTCGGTCGCAGCCATGCGCTCGAAGAAAGCACGCGTCACCGCGTTGAGCCGGGGCGGAAAATCGAACTGCGCCAAACGGTGCAAGGCGTCGGCAAGGCGGTAAATCGGGTTGTCGCGCCGCGGTGAGGCGCTGTGGCCGCCGCGATCGGTGACCTCGAGCAGGTAAGTCTGGTAGACCTTCTCGGCGAGCTGCACCGCGAGCCGGAACGGTTTGCCGTTGCGCAATGCCCCGCCCCCGCCTTCATTGATCGCAAGCTCGGCATCGATCAGGTCGCGATGATGCTGCAGCAGCCAGCGCACGCCGTTGTGCGGCGAATCCGAAAGCTCTTCATCGGTCGTGAGCGCGAGGATGATGTCGCGGTCCGGCCGGTAGCCGGCTTGGACATAGCCGATCATGTTGGCGACGAAGATCGCCGCCATCGCCTTGTCATCGATGACGCCGCGGCCGCGGAAATAGCCGTCGGCCTCCTGCAACGTGAAGGGATCGAAGTCCCAGTCCTCGCGCTTGGCCTCCACGACATCGAGATGGGCGAGAAGGAGGAGCGGGCGCCGTGCCCCGCTGCCGCGCAGCCGCGCCACCAGGTTCCCCTTGCGCGGGCCCGAGGACAGAACCTGGATGTCCGCGGCGGGAATGCCGCCGTCGCGCAGGCGCACCGCCATGGCTTGCGCCGCGCGTAGCGTGTCGCCGCTGGACTCCGTGGTGTTGATCCCGATCAGCTCACGATAGATATCGAGGAATGCGCGCTGCTCTGCCGTCGGCGGGTCGGCCGCACGCGCGGGCGAGAACCCCGCGACCAGGGCGCAGAGCATGATGATGGCAAGCACGCCCCGGCGCAAATGAGATGGCATCGGTCGACGCTCCTGGCGCGGGCGGATCACGCGGGGCCCGCTTGCGGCTCGTTGCGGAGGAAGGCCGCGATCCTCGCATCCTCTTGCAGCCCGGCCAAATCCGTTTCCGTGGGCAATTGCGGCTTGTCGCGCGCGGCATTCACCATGCAGAGGAAGCCCAGCGGCTCGCCCCGGGTGGCGCGAAACTGGTGCCAGGTCATCGGCGGCACGGTGATGAGGTCGCGGGTCTCGATCGGCTTCACTTCGCCGCCGACGAGGCAGTGGCCGCGCCCGCGCAGGATCAGCACGGCGTGCATGTGCTCGTGGCGTTCAAGGGTCGAGAAGCCGCCCGGCGCCATCTCGAAGTAACGCAGCTCCCCGTGCATCTGCGGATCGGAGAACAGCACCTGCCGGGTGATGGACTTGAACAAGGCGCGGTCGTCTTCCTTGTACGGAAGCTCGTCCACGCCTTCCCAGCGGTATTCCTTCGCCTTGCGATGGATCGTTCTCTCGTGGCTCGCCATGATCTCAACTCTTACGGCCGGCCGTCACGCGCTCATCCGTACTTAAAGTCGTGCACCTTTGCCACGAACGCGGCGGTCGCCTCGGTCAGGCGCTCGCGCGCGTCGAGCAAGGCGCCCCCGATCAGCAGCATCACGTCGGCCCCATAGAAATCAAGCATTTCCGGCACCCGATCGGTGGTCATGCCGCCGGCCGGCACCGGCACGCTGGGGCGCAGGCCATCCCGCTCGTTCAGGGCGGCGCGGGCGAGCGCCCGGCAGGTATCTGGGGAGTAACCGAAGCGTCCGCCATAGTTGGGGAACACCACGGCATCGGCCCCGAGGAGGCGGAACAAGGTGCCCAGCAGGAACGGCGGCGCGATCCGCGCTGCCCCCGCCATGGTGGGATGAGCGAGGAAGGCGACCGCGGGATGCTCGCGCACCAACCGGTGGAAGTTGGACAGACCCGCGATCATCGGCGCGATCATGACGGTGTCGACACCGGCGTCTCCGGCCGCGGCGATCTGGCCGCGCATGGTGTCGAGATCGCCCGCCAGGCTCGGCACATAGCGCACGGCCCTGCCGCCAGCCGGCGCGGCACGTAGCGCCGCCGCAACCGCCTCGACGCGCTCCCGGAAAGGAGAATAGGCCTGGTCGGCCAGGCCATGATCATCCTTGATGTAGTCGACGCCGCCTTGCGCAAAACGCAGAGCGAGCTCTGCGAGCCGGGCCGCAGGCAGACCTTGCGGCTTGAGCGCCGAGCAGGTCAAAGCCCGCGCCGGCGCGCCGACCCGCCGGCGCAGTCCCTGCAGCCCGTGATGCGGGCCACCGAAGCATTTGATCAGCTCGCCCGGCAGCACGACATCGTGCAGCGTCACGTCGTCGTGCAGCGACGTGTTGCCGAACAGCATGTTGATGAGCTGCCCGGGATCGCTCCCGACGGTTTCCGCGGCGAGCGAGATACGAACTTCGAACAGGCCTTGTTCCTTTTCGGCCACGGCCTCGACCCGGCCGACGATCTCGCGGCGCACGAAATCGTCTGCGATCGCCGACAGCGGCATCTCGACGCTCTGCTCGACCGCGATGGCCTGCGCCCGCGCCTCGATCGATTTGGCGTCGCTGCGGACCTGGTAGATCGCATGCAAACGAGAGGACACGGGTGCTCCGACCAACTCACCGCGCTCGGAGCGACCATAGTGCGCGCGGTTTCAAACTGCGAGCGCCCCTTTGCGGTCCTTACCAGTGCTCGCCCATAGGGGCACCGCTGAGCACCTCGGTGATGCGCGCGCGGGTCGAAGCCGTGGTCTCGTCGGGCAGCGCGTCGAGGGCGAAGAAGCCGTGCGCGACGATCTCGCGGTCGGGGACGGGCGCCGCCACTTGGCGGAAGGCGCTCACCACGAACAGCGCAACATGGTCGCGGCGCGAAGCCCGGCTGTTGAAAAAAATTCCGTGCAGGCGCGGCGGCGCGGTCAGTTCGATGTTGCCCTCTTCGCGCAGCTCGCGCGCGGCCGCCTCCACCAGCGTCTCGCCCGCCTCCACTCCGCCGCCGGGCAGATGCCAGCCGCTGACATAGCTGTGCTTGACCAGAAAGATGCGCCCTTCCCCGTCGATGACCAGCGCACGCACGCCGAGCGTCATGGCGCGCGCAAAGCGCCAGTAGAAGTGCAGCACGCGCCGCAGCGCGGGTTCGAGCGCGCGGCGGGTCGCGTCAAGACTGGCCCGTTTCATGCCGGTGTTGCCGTTCTCCAGAGTCCAATGACGACATTCGCGTCCGGCTTGTCAAAGGCCGGGAATTACTGTTTAGAAGATTTCTAATATAGAAGCCTTCTTCTGCGTGCGGGGCCGCCGTGAAACGTTTTGCCGACCTCTCCGAACAGGAAATCCTCGCACTCGCCATCACCAACGAGGAGGAAGACAGCCGCATATATCGCGGCTTCGCCGAAGGGTTGCGCGAGAAGTATCCGTCATCGGCAAAGGTGTTCGACGAGATGGCGGACGAGGAGGTGCGCCACCGCACCATGCTGTTCGAGCTTTACCGCTCGAAATTCGGCGAATATCTGCCGTTGATCCGACGGCAGGACGTCAAGGGCTTCATCCAGAAGCAGCCGCTCTGGCTCATGTCGCCGCTCAACCTCGACGACGTGCGCAAGTTCGCCGAGAACATGGAGTACGAGGCGGCGCGCTTCTACCGCCGCGCCGCGGAAACGACCCGGGACGCGTCGGTGCGTCAGCTCCTGGTCGAGCTTGCCGAGATCGAGGCCCAGCACGAGGGCCTCGCCCACCGGCTCGGCGAGCAAATCCTGACTCCCAGCGCGCGCGACAAGGAGGACGAAACCGCACGGCGGATGTTCGTGCTGCAATACGTGCAGCCCGGCCTCGCCGGATTGATGGACGGATCGGTCTCCACCCTGGCGCCGCTGTTTGCCGCCGCCTTTGCCACCCACAGCACCTGGGAAACGTTTCTGGTCGGACTGGCCGCATCGGTGGGCGCCGGCATTTCCATGGGCTTTGCCGAGGCGCTCTCCGACGACGGCTCGCTCACCGGGCGCGGTGCGCCGGTCGTGCGCGGCGTCGTGTGCGGGCTCATGACCGCGATCGGCGGACTCGGCCACACCCTGCCCTATCTCATTCCCAACTTCTGGACGGCGACAGTCGTCGCGATCGCGGTGGTCATGGTCGAGCTCACGGCGATTTCCTACATCCGCCACCGCTTTATGGACACCCCGTTCCTGGCGGCGACCTTTCAGGTCATCGTCGGCGGCGCGCTGGTGTTTGCTGCCGGGATCCTCATTGGCAGTTCATGAGGCGCCGCGTTCGGCCCCCCTCGGGTCGCCGGGTGGGCGCCCCGCGGGGCCCTTGCATCCGATGCTCGTGCCGGCGAGCGAGCGCGGGATCGAGGGCCACGCGGCCGGGCCTCGATGCGATACCCTTGTTGCGCTTCGCGATTCTTGCGCCAAGCCCCACGTCAGTCGGGTCCACCCGATTGAGACACGCCGCGCTCGCCCGCGACACGAGATCGATCCATGTTCGTGCTTGCACATCTCTCGGACCCGCATCTTGGTCCCTTGCCGGCGCCGCGATGGCGTGAGCTCCTCGGCAAGCGGGCGACCGGCCTGATCAATTGGCGGCGTAAGCGCCATCGGATCCATCGCGGCGACGTGCTCGCGCGTATCGTCGCGGATCTCAAGGCGCGGGCACCCGATCACGTCGCGGTGACGGGCGATCTCGTCAACATCTCGCTGCCCGGCGAATACCCCCCGGCCCTGGGCTGGCTTGCAAAGCTCGGGCCGCCCCACGACGTCACTTTGGTACCCGGCAATCACGACATCTATGTCGGGGGCGCCGCGCCCTTCCCGCAGCGCCACTGGGGCGATTACATGCGCGGCGACGACGCCACCGAGGGGGCCTTTCCGTTCGTGCGCCGGCGCGGTCCGCTGGCGCTCATCGGATTGTCGAGCGCGGTGGCGACAGCGCCGTTCATGGCGACGGGGCGCCTCGACATCGGGCAGGTCGCCCGGCTCGCGGGCATGCTCGATGACTGCGGACGCCAGGGATTGTTTCGCGTCGTCATGATCCACCATCCGCCGATCAGCCCGCCGGCGCGGCGCTTCAAACGGCTGGTCGACGGCGCCGGCCTGCGCGCCGTGCTGGCGCGGCACGGGGCGGAGCTCGTCATTCACGGCCACGACCACCGGCATTCCCTGATCGAACTGAAGGGTCCGCGCGCGCCCATCCCGGTGCTGGGCGTGCCGTCGGCGTCGGAAGCGCCGCCGGGCGAGTATGACCGCGCCGGCTACAATCTCTATTTCATCGAGGGCCGCGCCGGGGCGTGGCGGTGCGAGGCGATCTCGCGCGGCCTTTCTGTGGGCGGCGACGCGGTCGTGGAGCTCAGGCGGCGGCGGCTTGCGGGCTAGCCGGTCGCAATCGTCGCACGGGGCCGAATACCGGACGCGCTCAAGGCTTCGGACCGAACAGCAACGCGGCGGCGATCAGGATTGCGCAACCCGCGAGCAGGCCGAGGACAAACGCCTTGACGGCACGACGGCGGCGTTGGAGCCGCGCCTCCTCCTTGAGGTCACGGAGGGCCGGCAGCGAGCCGTCGGCCAGCGCGCGTTCGCGCTCGATCAGGCGCTGCGCCAGATATTTCGTCACCGCTTCGACAATCTCGGGGATGTTGCCGGATTCGGCGAGCACCCGGCGGCCGTAGCGCGTGTCCTGCAGAAACCGGTACATCCGCTTGTCGCGGCCCATGGCGACATGGGCGATGGAGTCGATCCACAGGCGCGGCGTCTCCCCCCGGCTGATGCCGCGATCGAACAGATCGACCTCCTTGGGGATCTCGTGGAACAGGGATTCGAGCGCCTCGTCCAGGAGTTCGAGCCGGGCAACCTCGGCATCGTGCAGATCGACGACGACGGCGGTGCGCTCGGCCTGGTCGACCCGGGCCTTACGCAACGCGTCCCTGAGCCGCTCAGGCTGCGGTTCGCTCGCCCTGGCTGCTTCGACGGGTTGACGTTTACGACCCCACATGGCCGCAACCTACCAACGGGTGGCCGCAAGGCAAGGGCGCGCGTGACAACAACGGTTGATGAGCCGAGATATTTCTTCGGGCTGGTGTCCGATTTGCAGTTCCTCAGCAGCCTTGCGGCTAACGGATAGGAACTTCAAATCCACCGCGCTCGCCCCTGACCAGCCCGCTAGACACAGCGGCCGCCGTCGACCTCCAGCACGTTGCCGGTCAGGAAGGAGGCCTCCTCGGAGGCAAGAAACAGCGTCGCATTGGCGACATCTTCGATGGTGGCGAAGCGACCGAGCGGCACGGTCGCCTTGAACTGCGCGCGCAATTCGGGCGAATCACCGCCCATGAAGGTCGGCAGGAGCGGCGTCTCCGCCATGACCGGCGCGATGGCGCAGACGCGGATACCGTCGGGCGCGAGTTCCGCCGCCATCGATTTCGACAGCAGATTCACCGCGCCCTTGGAGGCGTTGTACCAGGTCAGCCCGGGCCGCGGCCTGATCCCCGCGGTCGAGCCGATATTGATGATCACGCCGGCTTTCTTCGCCCGCATGAGCGGCACCACCGCATGGGCGAACAGAAAGATCGACTTCACGTTGACCGCGAGCAGTCGATCGAACTCGTCCTCCTCCACCTCCAGCATCGGCCGCCGCACGTGGCTCATGCCGGCATTGTTGACGAGGATGTCGATCGCGCCAAAGGCATCGGTCGTGGCCTTCACCGCGGCCTCGACGTCAGCGCGCCGGGAGACGTCGCAGCGCACCGCAATGGCCTTGTTGCTGATGGAGGCTGCTGCGGCCCGCGCGGCCCGCTCGTCGATATCAATGACGGCGACACGCGCACCTTCGCGCGCGAATGTCTCGGCAATGCTCTTGCCGAAACCCGATCCAGCGCCGGTCACCAGCGCAACCTTGTTGTCGAGACGCATGTTGCTTCCTTTCCAGCGCCACGGTTCCAGGACGGCGCCGCTGCGAGTAGCTCACCGACGCTGTTCAAATCCCGATCGCCCCCAACCGACCCGCACGTCAACCGTCCCGCGGCACGACGCCATAGCCGCGCGCCCAACCAAGGCCGTCTTCGGTTTTGCCGCGCGGCCGGTATTCGCACCCGATCCAGCCGCCATAGCCAAGGCGGTCGAGCGCCGCGAATATGGCGGGATAATTCACCTCGCCTTCGTCGGGTTCGTGCCGCGACGGCACCGCCGCGATCTGCACATGACCGACCCACGGCAAGTGCTTCTCGAAGCGCTTGATCAGATCGCCGCCGACGATCTGGGCGTGGTAGAAGTCGAACTGGATGCGCACGTTCGGCCGCTCCACCTTGGCGATGATGTCGGCCGCGTGCTCGGCGCGGGTGAGAAAATAGTCCGGACGGTCGCGCGGATTGATCGGCTCGATCAGCAGCATCACGTTCTTCTCGCGCGCCGCATCGGCGGCCCAGGCCAGATTGCGGACGAAGGTCGTCTCCGCCGCGGGACGCTGCTCCGGCGCCACCTTGCCGGCGAGGCAGTGGATCTGGCACCCGCCGATCGCGGCGACGTAGTCGAGCGCCTGCTTGAACACGGCGGCGAATTCCCGCTCGCGGCCGGGAATCGCCGCCACGCCGAACGCTCCGGTGTCGGATTGACCAGGCGCGGTGTTGACGCCGAGCAAGGTCAGGCCGTGGCGATCGAGCTCGGCCCTCACCGCGGCGGGCGGGTGGTCATACGGCAGTTGCAGCTCGACCGCCTGGAAGCCGGCCGCGGCCGCCGCGGCAAAACGCTCGAGCAGCGGCCGCTCGGTGAAAAGATAGGCCAGATTGGCGGCGAAACGCGGCATCGGCAAAGGCTTCGATGGCTACTGGGCCGTGACCCCGGCCTGCCGGATGATGGGCACCCATTTGTCGATCTCTTTGCTCACGAACGCGGCGAGCGCGGCGGGGGTCTGCGCGGATTCGGGCGGCAATTCGACCGCAAGCTCGAGCAGCCGCTTGCGGGCATTGTCATCCCTGAGCGCGGCGCGCGCCACGGTGTTGAGCTTGTCGACGATCTCTTTCGACGTTCCCTTGGGCGCGAACAGCGCGTTCCAGCCGACGGCCTGGAATTCCGGCAAGCCCTGTTCGGCGGACGTCGGCACGTCGGGAATGACCGCAAGACGCGCGGGCAGAGCGACGACTAGGCCGTTGATCATCTTGGCCTGGATGCTCGGCACGACGCCGACGGTCTGGTCACAGACGTAGTCCACCTGCCCCCCAAGCAGCGCGTTCAACGCCGGTCCCGAGCCCCGGAACGGAATGTGCTGCGGCTTCACGTTGAGCAGGGCGTCGAGAAACAGGCAGGTGAGATGCGACGTGGCGCCCACACCCCCGGTGCCATAATTGACCTTGCTGTCGTTCTTTTTCAGATACGTAATGAATTCGCGGAAATCCTTGACCGGCAGGTCCTTCTTCGCCGCCACGATCATGGGCGTGCCGCCGGTATTCATGATCGGCTCAAAATCGGTGCGCGGGTCGTAGGCCAGGTTGGGATAAAGCCCGACACTGGCGGCCTGGGTGCCGAGATTGCCCATCAGCAGCGTGTAGCCGTCAGGGGCCGCCTTCGCGACGCGGGTGACGCCGACCGTCCCGCCCGCTCCCACGACGTTCTCGACGATGACCTGCTGGCCGAGCGCGCGGCTCATGGGCTCGGCCATGAGCCGCGAGATGATGTCGGTCGGGCCGCCGGCGGCAAAGGGAACGACAAGGGTGATCGGCCGCTCCGGATAGTCCGCGAGCACCGGGCTCGCGAGCGCCAGCGCAGCCGCTCCCAGGACAGCGCGCAAGCCGGCGCGCAAGCCAGCGCGCAGCAATGTGCGAGAGCTCATTGGTTTCCTCCCAAGTGCAGCCTTGTCTTTGATGGCGGTCCGCGCGGACTTGCGGCCGGCGTCCGTTGCGCATAACCAGCGTATCGTTGCATCGAAGGGCATGTCTACCCTTCGGCATCCGGGGAGAGCGTCGCATGCTCGCCAATGACAGCTTCCATGTCGCCGTCCTGCCAGGCGACGGCATCGGGCCTGAGGTCATGGCCCCCGCGCTGGAGGTGCTGAACAAGGTCGCAGCGTCGACGCCCCGGCTGAAACTTCGCTTCACCGAGGCGCCGGCGGGCGCAGGCCATTATCGCGACACCGGCGCGTCGCTTCCGGACTCCACGGTCAAGCTGTGCGAGCAGGCCGATGCCATCCTGCTCGGCGCCTGCGGGCTGCCG
>Ga0114129_10016836_pt1 | contig 10408 bp, 3 predicted proteins | sample RhiMetdeltSRZDD1_FD_80071 | JGI IMG/M metagenome (GOLD analysis project Ga0114129, IMG submission 80071) | Populus rhizosphere microbial communities from Tennessee, USA - Rhizosphere MetaG P. deltoides SRZDD1 (version 2) (version 2) | ecosystem: Host-associated > Plants > Roots > Rhizosphere >... | reverse complement strand
TCCCCCCCGATCGTGGCGTAGAAGGTGAGCGCCCGCGTGATGGCCGCGATCTGTTCGGCCGGCGTGCACTGCTCGTTCGCGGTCTGCCGTCCGAAGAGCCGGACGAGGTCGTGGACCCCGTACCGGCCCATCACCCGGCCGTCGAGCAGCTGCTCGTCGACCAGCCGCTCGAGCACCGTCGCGGTCAGCCCGGTCGGCCAACCGAGAAGGGCGGCCGCCAGGCCCACCGACATGGTGTCGCTGTCGAGCAGCGTCAGCAACGGAAAGGCCGTTGCGGCGGCCCGGTCGTACAGGTCGCCGGTGGCCTGCAAGGCGTGCAGGCTCGCCGCGAAGCAGCCGCGTACCCCGATGTTGCCCAACTGGAGCTGGTCCAACCGGAACTCGGCGTCGGTCAGCCGCTCCGCCAGCGCGCCGACCGGCCAGCTCGGTCGGGCGGTCAGCCGGGCGCCGGCGATCCGCAACGCCAGCGGCAGGTACCCGCATAGTCGGGCGATCTCAGCGGCGGCGTCGCCGGCGGCCGCGATCCGGTCCGTCCCGGCGAGCCGGCCCAGCAGGGCAACGGCCTCGGCCGGCGTGAGCACATCCAGGTGCAGGTAGGTGCAGTGGTCCAGCGTCGCCATGATCTGCCGGCTGGTCACGATCGTCCGGCAGCCTACCCCGCCCGGCAGCAACGGCTGGACCTGCGCGGCATCGCGCGCGTTGTCGAGCACGACCAGGATGCGCAGGTGCTCGGTCCTCACCCGGAAGACCGAAGCCGCCTCGTCGAGCGAGTCGAACGGACGCTCGCGGTGACCGATCGCCCGCAGGAACCGGTTCAGGATGGCCAGCACCGGCGCCCGGCCGGCCTCGGAGGTGCCGCCCAGATCCGCGTAGAGCGTGCCGTCCGGGAACGCGGCGGCCATCTCGTGGGCGACCTCCACCGCCAGGGCGGACTTCCCGACGCCGCCCAGTCCGTCGATCGCCAGGACCGGGGCGGCGGTGTTGTCCTTCTGGTCGACGAGGGCTCGGCGGAGCGGCACGAGTTCCGACGCCCGTCCGGTGAAGCTGCCGAGGCTGGGCGGCAGTTGGCGCGGTACGGATGCCGGTGATCCCGCGGCGACCGGCGGTACGGTCGTCCGGTCCAGCTCGGGATCGCCGGCGAGGATCTGCCGGTGGAGGCGTTGCAGCGGCGGGCTGGGTTCGACGCCCAGCTGCTCGACGAGGCGGGTCCGGAGTTCCTGGAACGTGCTGAGCGCATCCGCCTGCCGGCCGCACCGGTAGAGCGCGAGCATCAGGTGCGAGTACAGCCGCTCGCGCAACGGCTGGGCCGGGGCCAGCGGGGTCAGCCACGCCAGGACCTCGTCGTTACGGCCGAGGGCCAGCCACGCCTCGGCCACGGACTCGACGACGTTGAGTTTCAGCTCCGCCAGCCGGGTCACCTCGTAGTAGTACTCGCCTTCGATCGGGATGTCCTCCAAGGGCTGGCCGCGCCACAGCGCCAGGGCCCGTTGCAGCATGGCGACGGCGCGGGGCAGGTCGCCTTCGGCGAGTGCCTTCTGCCCGTTCGCCGCCAGCTCCTCGAAGACCAGCACGTCGAGCTCAGCCGGTACGACCCGCAGCTGGTATGCGCCGTGGCGCGCGTCCAGCCGGGTCCCGGCGGCGGCGCTGTCCAGCAGCAGCGTCTTACGCAGTGCGGACGCGTAGGTACGCAGGACCGCTGCCGCGGACCGGGGCGGGTTCCGCGGCCAGATCGCTCGGACCAGGCTGCTCAACGGGACCCAGCGGTTGGCCGACAGCAGCAGCACCGCGACCAGGATGCGGTGCTTCTCGGCTCCGAGCCGAGCCGGTTGCCCCTCGGTGGTGCAGACCTCCAGCGGGCCGAGAAGACGAAACTGCATCTGTCGTCACCGCCCGCGAGCTGCGCCCACAACAACCTGCCAGCGCCGTAACGCTGATCGCATCGGGACCGCCATCACTGCCGCGCCCTCCAAGCAACACGCGATCGTCCTGTGTGCGGCGCCTCGATCACGGTCGGGCTGGCGATCGTCGCCCGGCCGCGCGAACCGCTATGTAGGAAGCATGCCGCATCGTCGAGTTGGCAAAGTACGATGAATCGGCCGCAGGGTACTGGCCATTTGGCGCGTTGTTCAAAGACTCATCGGTTGGGTTCATCGGATGATGGCCAATTCGGTGTTGATGACGGTCATTATGCGGAGCTACCGTGAGTTTTCGCCCATAGGTTGCGCACGGCGATGAGATTGTTCAGAGGAGATCCAGCCGCGACTATGCAATTACTCCATAAGAGAGTGGGAGGCTTGAATTTGTGCCCACCGGGCCGGGAAAGCGCCTTCGACCGAACGAGGTGATCGCGTTGGAGGAGCTTGCGATAGGGCTCGCCCCGCGCCCGGCTCTGGTGTATCGCGTGCTGCTCCGACGGTACCGCTGGCGCCCGGTCGAACTGGCCGCCGCGGTCGACTCCAGCATCGAAGATACCTCCGAACTCATCGACGAACTGACAACCGAAGGTTTGGTTACCTCCTCCGCCGACGATCCGCAGAGTGTGCGGGCCGTCGAGCCCCGGCTCGCCCTACCAGCGTTGATGATGCGCCGGCTGCGCGCGCCGCTGAGCCTGCCAGTGCCGGTCGCGACGGCCATTGAGCGATTCATCTCCGGCCACGAGCGTACGCCCGATAGGAACGGCGAGGGTGTCGCCGAGGGCATATTCGAGGGTTCGCCCGACAACCTCGGCCGAATGGACCGTATGAGTGAACTAATGGACCACTCGAGTACGGGCCAAATGGAGCGGAATGGCGCCGGTGAAATGGATCGGATCAGTATTCTGGTCGAGCGTCTGGTGGCGATTGCCAAGCACGAGGTTGTTTTGCTCGTACCGCGGTACGCACCCGGTGGGTTCGAATTCTCTCGACACGTGGCATCGGCGGCGATCCGGCGCGGGGCGACGCTGCGCTCGCTGTGGTGCCTGGAGCTGCTGAGCCTGCCGCCCGTGCTGGCGCACGCCCGCTGGCTCGGCACGCGGCAGGCGGTACCGCGGGCGTTGGACCGGGTGCCGGTACGCGCCATGATCGTGGACCGGGTAGTGGCGGTGGTCGTCGACGAGACCCTGCACGCCCGACGGGTATGGGCGTTCGCACCGGTGGAGTCGTTGCACCGCCTCGCCGGCCGGCTCTGGGACCGAGCCGCCGACGTTCGCGCCGCCGGCTCCGCGGTACCGGTGCTCGAACCGGAGTCGCAGCCGCGCGGCGAGACCGTGCTCCGGCTGCTCGCCGAGGGACTCACCGACGACGCGATGGCCCGACGCATCGGCGTCAGCGTCCGGACCGTCCGTACCGAGGTGGCTAGCCTGATGGCGAGTCTCGACGCGCGGAGCCGTTTCCAGGCCGGTCTACGGGCAGCCCAGCTCGGCCTGTTGTAGTGCCGGCCATCTCCCGGCGGATCGCGTACAGCCACTCCCGCCGGATCAGGCCGCTCGGCAGCCGGATCAGCCACCAGTACCGGCGGAACCGGCGCGCGGTAGCCGGATCGGTGGCCAGCACGCGCGTCTCGGTACTCAGCCGCCCATCGGCCATCCGGAAGTTGAACGCGACCTTGTAGTGGTCCGGCGCGTGGAATGCGCGGAACGCCTCGGCCGGCGCGGCACCCAACTCGGCCGGCCCGACCGGCACGCGCACCCGGACCGCCGCGCCGAAGACGACCTCGTCGTCGCCGTCGTGGAGCAGCGTGAACCCGCGCGAGGTCAGCGTGTGCAGCACCGTCGAACCACCGGGCGGCGGGGTACGCCGGCCGGGCCGTCCCGCCATCAGCATCCGGAACAGCGGTGTGGCGGCCCAGGTGACCGCGGCGACGGCGGGCAGCATCGGCCGCGGCGGGCCGGCCACGCGCACCCGGTGCCGGTGCCGATGCCGCCAGACCGGCATCAGCTCGTCGAGGTGGGTCAGCATCACGCTCGACATTAGGCAGCCCGGGGTACCGGATCCGGGGCGGATGCCGTTTGCTGCAAAGCCTTCCCGGGCCGATGCCGCCGGGCGCAAGGATCGGCGCGGAAAGGAGTTCACGGATGGCCGCGCCCACGAAGCCGCCGCAACACTCGCCCGCGGATTCCTACGACGCGCTGCCGGTGCAGCAGGGGCTGCTCTTCCACGGCCTGCTCGCCCCCGGTTCCGGAGTCGACGTCCTGCAGTACGTCATCGACATGGGCGGGCCGGTCGACGGGCCCGCGCTCGAGTCGGCCTGGCAGCGGGCCAGCGACCGGCACGCGACGCTGCGGACCGCGTTCGAGTGGCCCGACGCGGGTCCGCCGGTGCAGGTGGTGCGGCCGGCCGTCACCGTACCGGTCACGTGGCACGACGGCATCGACCTCGACGCGTTCCTCCGGGCGGACCGCGTCCGCGGTCTCGACCCCGCGCAAGCCCCGATGCTGCGGGTGACCGTGCTCCGCCCGGCCACGGTGGTGGTGACGATGCACCACGCGGTGGTCGACGGCCGCGCGGTACAGATGTTGCTGCACGAGGTGTTCGCCGACTACCGGGCCGGCGCCGAGGGGCGTACGGCGACCTTCCCCGAACGCCCGCCGTTCCGCGACTTCGCGGTCTGGTGGGCCGGGCGCGACCAGTCGGCCGCCGAACGGTTCTGGACCGGGGCGCTGCGGGACTGGACAGGCCCGACCCCGCTGGGCATCCGGGAGACCGGCGGCGGCGCCGAGGTCGGCTCGCGCACCATCGAGACGGTCCTGCCCGCCGGGACGACCGACCGGCTGCGGGCGCTGGCCATACGGGCCGGCTGTACCGAGAACACCGTCGTCTGCGCGGCCTGGGCGCTGCTGCTGAGCCGGTTCAGCGGGCACCGGGACGTCACGTTCGGCATCGTGCGCTCGTGCCGTCGCGGGACGGTCGACGGCGCCGACGAGATGATCGGGCTGCTGGCCAACACGCTGCCGCTGCGGCTCGGGGTCGATCCGGAACGGCCGCTGCTGGACTGGCTCGCCGAGGTCCGCCGGGCCACGGTAGCGGTGGCGGAGCACCGGCTCACCCCGCTGACCGCCATCCGGGACTGGTGCCACGTGCCGTACGGGGTACCGGTCTTCGACTCGGTCGTGGCGTACGAGCGCGAGGCTCTCGCGGCCGGGCTGTGCCGGCTAGACCCCGCCTGGCACGGCCGGTCTATCCGGATCCTGCGCCATCCCAGCCCGCCGGTGACGCTCTACCTCTACGGCGAGGAGCGGCTGCGGATCCAGCTGATCGTCCACTACGACCGCTTCGACGAACAGACCTCGCGCGACCTGCTGCGCCGGTATACCGACCTGCTCGCCGCGATGGGGTCGGCCGGGCCGCACGCCCGGGTGGACGACCTGCCGCTGCTCGACCCGGGCGAACGCGCAACGCTGCTGAACCGGTGGAGCGGGGCCGACCGCGCCGCCGGGGGTGCTCCGGACGCCGCGTGGCCGGAGACGGTACCGGCCCGGTTCGCCGTCCAGGCCACGGCCACCCCGGACGCCACGGCCGTAGTCACCGCCGGCACCACCCTCAGCTACGCCGAGCTCGACGCGCGGGCGAACCGCTTGGCGAACCTGCTCGTCGCCTGTGGCGTCACCGCCGACACGCCGGTAGGGGTGGCCCTGCACCGCTCCGCCGAGCTCGTCGTGGCGCTGCTGGCCGTGCTGAAGGCCGGCGGTGCCTACGTACCGTTGGATCCGGCCAACCCGGCGCGGCGCAACGCCCTGATCCTGGCCGACTGCGGCGCACCCGTGGTCCTCACCACCGGCGACCTGGCCGCGACCGTGCCGGCCACCGGCACCGCGCTCGTGCTGGACCGCATCGCCGACCTCGTCGCCGGCCAGCCCGACACGGCACCGGTGTGCCCGGCGCGGCCGGACAGCCTCGCATACGTCAGCTACACCTCCGGCTCCACCGGCGCGCCCAAGGGCGTCGCGATCCCGCACCGCGCGGTGCTCCGACTCGTCCGCGAACCCACCTTCGCCACCTTCGGGCCCGGCGAGACACTGCTGCAGCTCGCGCCGGTCAGCTTCGACGCGTCCACTGTGGAGCTGTGGGGCAGCCTGCTCACCGGCGCCCGGCTGGCGGTGGCCCCGCCCGGGCCGCTCTCGCTCGGCGAGCTGGCCGCGGTCCTGCGCCGGTACGAGGTCAGCACGCTGTGGCTGACCGCCGGGCTGTTCCACCAGCTGGTCGAGTGCGATGTCGACGCGCTGCGGGGCGTCCGGCAGCTGCTGGCCGGTGGGGACGTGCTGGCGCCGGACGCGGTTCGGGCGGCCCTCGCGGCCCGTGGCGGCCAGCCGGTCGTCAACGGGTACGGCCCGACCGAGAACACGACGTTCACCTGCTGCCACCGGATGACCGGTGCGGATGCCATCGGCGAACGGGTACCGATCGGGCGGCCGATCCAGCGGACCACCGCGTACGTCCTCGATGCGCGGCTGCGGCCGGTACCCGCGGGTGTCGAGGGTGAGCTGCACATCGGCGGTGCCGGCCTGGCCCGGGGTTACCTCGGCCGGCCCGACCTGACGGCGGACCGGTTCGTCCCCGATCCGTTCGCCGGCCCGCCCGGGACCCGGATGTACCGCAGCGGCGACCGGGTCCGCTGGCGAGTCGACGGGGTGCTGGAGTTCCTCGGCCGGCTCGACCACCAGGTGAAGATCCGTGGTTTCCGGACCGAGCCGGGCGAGGCCGAGGCGGTGCTGCGCGAGCACCCGCAGGTCGGCGACGCGGTCGTGGTGGTTCGCGGCGACGGCGACGACCGGCGCCTGGTCGCCTACCTGGTGCCCAAGGACAGCCAGCCGGACCAGGCGGACTTGCGGCGGTACGCCGCGAGCCGGCTGCCCGACCACCTCTGCCCGGCCTCGTATGTCCTATTGGGACAGTTGCCGCTGACCGTGAACGGCAAGGTGGACCGGGCCGCGCTGCCGGCCCCGGTACCGGCGGCCAGCGGTGGCGACGGCACGCTGTCCACCCCGACCCAGCGGCGGCTCGCCGGCCTCTGGACGGCCCTGCTGGGCAGCCGCCCGACCGGGCCCGACGACGACTTCTTCGCGCAGGGCGGCGACTCGCTCAAGGCGACCCGGCTCGCCTTCCGCATCAACCAGGTCTTCGGGGTCGACCTGCCGATCCGCCGGCTCATCGAGTCCTCGACTCTCGGCGGGTGCGCCGCCGCGATCGACCAAGCCACCGCGACCGCGGGGATTCGGCCGGGTGCATGGCGGAAGGCCGCCCCGGTGCCGGGCCACCTCGCGCCGCTGACCGATGACTGGGCGATCTGGCGCTGGGTCGGCCTGCGCAGCCCGGGGTTCCCGATCCGGCCGGTGCTGGACCTCGCCCACCCGCGGTGCGCCGCCGCCGCGGACGCGTTGCTGGTGGCCCGATCCCGGGCCGACCGGGCCCGCCACGAGCTGGCCTACCAGCTGCGCCAGGCGCTGGGCAGAGGCGTCGACGGTACCGACCCGGCCGCGCTCAAGCGCGCCGTGCGGCAGTTGCGCCGCGGCCCGGTGACCGGGCTCGACCCGCAGGTGGTGACCGCGGTACCCCCGAGCGTCGCCACCGAGGCCCGGTCGGCGGCGCGAAACCTGGAGGCCGCCGAGACGGCGTATCGGGAATCCATTGTGGACGCCGGTCGGGCCCGTTCGCGACGGCTGGGCACGGCGGCCGGTGATCCCCGGTTCCGCGAGGCGGTCGCATGGCAGAACCGGCACGCGCTGCGTACCGGGGTGGACGCGATCGCGCGGGCCGCCCCGTCGACGCCGCCGGACTCCCAGCACCGCCAGCACGAGGCTCTCGTGGCGAACTACCTGCAGCGGTACTGCGTGAAGAACGACACCATCGGGTTCTTCGGCCCGGTCGGCTGGGGCCGCATCGTCGACGGCGCGGCCCCGCTGACCGTCACGCCGGGACCGGGCCTGCTCGCCGACCGGACCGTCTACCTCGAGGACTGGTGTGTCCACGCGCTGGCGCTACGACTGGCCGCCGACCGCCGGTTGCGGCCGTGGCTCGTCCCGCGCCGGATGCCGTACCTCGACGTGGTCGACGGTTGGCTGCAGGTCCCGCTCGCCGAGCCGGTACGCCTCTCCCCGCTGGAGGCGGCGGTGTTGCCGGCCTGCGACGGCATCCGTACCGCCGAGGAGGTGGCCGCCGAGGTCGGTGAGCCCGCCGCCGACGTCTACGCGGTCCTCGGCGACCTGGCGTCCGCCGGTCGGATCGCGTGGACCCTGGAGGCGCCCAGCGACCGGCTCTTCCCCGAACGCGCGCTACGCCGGCGGCTGGACCTGGTCGCCGACGACGACGTTCGGGCCCCGGCGTTGCGGGCGCTGACCGAGCTGGAAGCGGCCCGGGACGCGGTCGCCGCGGCGGCCGGTGACGCGGCCGACCTGGTCGATGCGCTGGAGTCGCTGGAGGCCACGTTCACCGGCCTCACCGGCGCGGCCCCTACCCGCCGCGACGGGCAGCTCGGCGCCGGCCGCACCCTCGTCTACGAGGACTGCCGGCGCGACGTCGAGGTCACCATCGGTACCGCCGCGCTGGCCGGGCTCGGCCCGCCGCTGGCCCTGCTGCTGGACAGCGCCCGCTGGTTCACCTTCGCCGGCGCCGCCTTGTTCCAGCGCGCCTGCGCCGACATCTACCGGGACCGGTGCCGGCAACGGGGAACCGCCGAGCTGCCGTTCGCCGAGTTCTGGCTGTGGATCAACGACCTCTTCGCGGACGAGTCCGGACCGCTGATCACCCCGGTGACCCGAGCCTTCCAGGAGCGGTGGGCCAAGGTGCTGGCGGTACCTCCGGGGCAGCGCCGGGTCCGGTACGCCGCCTCCGCGCTGCGCGCGCAGGTGGCTGCCGTGTTCGCGGCGCCGCGCCCGGGCTGGGGCGGGGCCGTCCGGCACAGTCCCGACGTGATGATCGCCGCCTCCTCGCTCGAGGACATCGAGGCCGGCCGGTTCGAGTGGGTACTCGGCGAGCTGCACCCCGGCACCGACACGCTCAGCTCCGGCGTGTTCTTCACCCAGCACCCCGACCAGGATGACCTACGCCGGGCAGTAGTCGCCGACGTACCGCCGCGCGTGCTGCTCGCCAGCTCGCGAGGAGACCAAGGCCCGCCGATCCGGATCCGAAAGCTCGTCTCGGGCCCGGACGACCTGCGGCTGGTGTTCGGGCGGGACACCTGCCTGCGCGATCCGCGGCAGGCGCTGCCGGTGGGCCACTGCGTGCTGGAAGAGGTCGGCGGGCGGCTGGTGGTACGCACCAGGGACGGCCGACATACGTTTACGTTGATCGATGTTCTTGGCGAGCTGCTCATGCAGCACCTGTTGCAGCAGTTCCGGATCCTGCCCGCGGCCGGGCACACTCCCCGGATCACCGTGGACCGGATGGTGCTCAGCCGCGAGTGCTGGACCTTCGATCCGGCCGGCCTGACCTTCGCCGGCGACCGGGACGAGGCGCAGCGGTTTCTGGCCGTACGGCAGTGGCGGCTGGCCCATGGCATGCCCCGGTTCGTCTTCGCGCACACCTCCGCCGAGCGCAAGCCGTTCTTCGTGGACTTCGACAGCCTCGCCTCGGCCGACCTGCTGGCCCGGTCGGTACGTCGGGCGGCGCGATCGGACGCTCGGTCGGACGTTCGGTCGGGCGCTCCGTCGGGCGTGAGCCCGCGCGTGACGGTCGCCGAGATGCTTCCCGAGCCCGGGCAGCTGTGGCTCACCGACATCGACGGCAACCGGTACACGTCGGAGCTGCGCCTGGTGGCGGTCGACCGCCGGCACGCCCATCCCGCTGAGTCGGGGTGAGCCCCAGAAGGAGGATCGTTGTCGCCCGCATCCACGTTCACCGTGCCGGCGTCCTTCGCGCAGCGCCGGCTCTGGCTGCTGGACCAGCTCCAGCCCGACTCGATCGCGTACAACATCCCGTGGCTGCTGCACCTCGACGGAACGCTGGACGTCGACGCGCTCGGTCGGGCACTGACCGGCGTGGTCGCGCGGCACGAGGCGTTGCGGACCACCTTCGCCGCGGTCGACGGCCGACCGGTACAGGTGGTCGCGCCGCCGTACCCGGTGAAGCTGCCCCTGACCGACCTCGACGGCGAGCCGGACAGCCGCGCGGCGGCAGTGTTTCAGGAGTTCGCGACGCGCCCGTTCGATCTGACCCGCGGGCCGCTGCTGCGCGCCGGGCTGCTGCGCTTGGCCGCCGACCGACACCAACTGATGCTGGTGGTCCACCACATCGTCGCGGACGGCTGGTCCGGTGAGGTGATCTTCGACGAGCTGAGCACGGGCTACGCCGCGCTCGTTTCCGGCGCGGCCGACGCGCCTGCGGCCCCGGACATCCAGTACGCCGACTTCGGTGCGTGGCAGCACGAGCAGTGGGCCGGCGGCGGGTACGCCGAGCAGGCCGACTACTGGCGGCGAGAGCTGGCCGGTGCGCCG
>Ga0114129_10016835_pt1 | contig 10408 bp, 9 predicted proteins | sample RhiMetdeltSRZDD1_FD_80071 | JGI IMG/M metagenome (GOLD analysis project Ga0114129, IMG submission 80071) | Populus rhizosphere microbial communities from Tennessee, USA - Rhizosphere MetaG P. deltoides SRZDD1 (version 2) (version 2) | ecosystem: Host-associated > Plants > Roots > Rhizosphere >... | reverse complement strand
GGATTTTTTCCACGGCGTCACACTCGACTTGTGGCGCAAAGCGATTCCGCCGGAGAAGACGAAGGCCGAAACTGAATTTCTGGTTACGGTCTTGAATTGTAAGCCTGACGCGCACGTGCTCGACGTGCCGTGCGGAAACGGGAGGCTGTCGTTTGAGTTGGCGAAACGTGGGTATCGCGTGACGGGAGTTGATATCTCGGAAGAGTTCGTTGAAGAAGCGCGTTCGCTACAGATTGATCTTCTTGCCCCATCTGCTGACGCAGATGGGACTGACCTCACAGCGCATGTTGAGTTCAGACTGGGCGACATGCGACACATCGAAGGTGATTGTATCTACGACGGCGCGTTCTGTTTTGGAAACACTTTTGGCTTCATGGAATACGCGGACATGGAGAAATTCCTGGGTGGTGTTGCACGCGCGTTGAAGCCTGGCGCACGGTTCATCGTGAACACAGGAATGGCCGCCGAATCGGTCCTGCCGGATTTCGAAGAACAAAGCTGCCATGAAATCAGCGATATTGTCGTGACGATCAAAGAGCGTTACAACGCGAAAGAAAGCTGCGTCGACAGCGAATACATCTTCGAGCGCAACGGCACGACAGAATCACGAAAGGCCAAGCATTGGATTTACACGGCGGCGGAAATTCGCAGAATGCTGGAGCGCGCGGGATTCAAGGTGCTTGATTGTTATGGGTCGCTGAAATGTGAACCATTCAAGTTGGGATCGCGGGAGTTGTTTGTCGTGTCAGAAGAAGCGTCACTGTGAGTGTCTCTCTTCACAAAACTGCTGAACGGACGCAAACAGATTCTGGCAATTGCTGTCACGGCTCAGATCGAACCGCCGGCATTGCTCGATGCGCCACTTTGCTGTCTTCATGAATTCCATCTGTTTCGGAACGTCATCACAGAATCCCGGAGTTGGCCGGCTGTTGTCGAGGCAGATGCGCATGAAGATCCCCGTCGAAATCGCAGTCCTGAATCCCGGATCGGCTTTGTATCGCGAGATTGATTCATCGACGCAACCCTGATTGTCAGTGTTACGCCCGAAGTCGCGGGCTTCGGTGGCGATCTCTTTGGTTCTCGCAACCAGCGCGTCTTTGTTTCTGTAGAACCAAAAGACGCCGGCCGCGACAACGCCCACCACCAGCACGATGATGATGACGAGGACAATCAGGAGAGCTTTCAACCAGCCGGGCACCGCGACCTCCGATCCTTGTATCCCAAATTGCTAATTTGCGGCTTCGCAAGTTAACAACTTGCGCTACTCTTTACTTCAAATGCTTGTCCAACCAATCGAGCACAGTGTTGTACCAAAAGGCCGAGTTGCCGGGCTTCTGCACCCAGTGACCTTCATCGGAAAAATCGACGAGCTTTGATTCCACGCCCATGCGCTGCACGGCGGTGAACATTTGCAAGCCTTCCGTCACCGGCACGCGAAAATCAAGATCGTTTGTGATCACGAGAATGGGCGTCTTGAAGTTCTGGACAAAATTATGTGGCGACCATCTCTCGTACATCGCTTTGTTGGTCCAGGGCGTGCCTTTGAATTCCCATTCAGGAAACCAAAGCTCTTCAGTCGCGCCGTACATCGCGGTCAGGTTGTAAACGCCGTCGTGCGACACGAGCACCTTGTAATGAAAGCGCGGGTCGTTGTTGTGACCTTCGATCCAATCGATCATGTAACCACCGTAGCTGGCGCCCGCAGCGCCAATGCGGGTCTTATCGACGTAAGGAAGATTCGCAGCCATAGCCACGCCATTGCTGATGTCCACAAAAACTTTTCCGCCCCAGTCACCTGAGATTTCGCTCAAGAAGCGTTGGCCATAGCCGGTCGAGCCGCGCGGGTTCGGCATGAAGGCCACGTAGCCATTGTTGGCCCAGACTTGCGGATTCCAGCGATAGCCCCAGTTGTCGTTCCAGGCGCCTTGCGGTCCGCCATGAATCAAGACGACCAGCGGATATTTCCTGCGAGCGCTGAAGTTCGCGGGCTTGACGATCCAGCCTGCGACTTTCGCGCCGAGCGCGCCTGTCCACGTCACTTCTTCCGCCGGCTGAAGTTTGAATGACGAAATGAACGCATCGTTCGTCGTTGTCAACGGCGTCGCGCCCGTTCCGTCGATGTTAGCGCGATAGATTTCGCTGGGCTTGGTCATGCTGCTGCGCGAAAACACGAACGAGCGCCCGTCACGTGTGAGGGAAATCTCGCCGTTGAATCCTTCGGCAAGGACCTTCTTCACCGGTCCACCGCTCACGGACACTGAATAGATCGGGTTGCGGCCGCGATCTTCCGCCGTCAAATAAATCGTTTGGCTGTCCGGGCTGAACGTGTATTCGTCAACCCAGGAATCCAGATTCTCTGTCAGAGATTGTGCGCGTCCAGTTTTGCGGTCATAGAGCATTAGGCGAAATCGATCGCTTTCGTACCCGGGCGTTACCTGCGATCGGTATGCGATGAATCGACCGTCGGATGAAAATCGAGGGCTTCCGTCATAACCGTGATTCGCGGCGGTAATATTCTTCGCCGCGCCGCCGCGGACTGAAACGATCCAGACATCGCCGTTCGTGGAAGTTGCTTCGACTTTGTCATGATTGCTGGCAAATGCCAGCTCCTTTGAATCGGCCGAGAATGCGTAGTCAGTCATCCCGCCCAAGCTAAATGGCGGTGCATCGTAATCGCCCGGCGTCAGGTCGCGTGCTTCTCCGCCTTGCGCAGAAACCACAAAGATGTGGCTGCGCATGCCGTCCTTCCATGATTTCCAGTGCCGAAAGAGCAGACGATCCGCGACGTGTGGCTTAACCTTGCTTTGGGCTCTTTCGTCGGCCATGCGCTTGTTGCATGCATCGTCTTTGCATTCCGGATAGACATCGGAAACAAATGCAATCCAATTTCCGTCAGGCGACCAGACCGGATCGCCCGCGCCGGTTGAGATCGAAGAAATTTTTTTGAGCGCGCCGCTCGAAACGTCCATGGTCCAAATTTGATCTTCACCATCGCGGGCGGAAATGAACGCCAGCTTCTCGCCGTCCGGCGACCAGCGCGGCGATGCGGACGAGTGGTCGTCATTCGTTAGCTGTCGCATCTCGCCGCCGCTGAGCGGCACAAGATAAATTTGTGTTGTGCCTTTGTTCGCGACCCTGTCCATGTCGGTGATGGTGAACGCGACCAGATCGCCTTTGGGCGAAACCTGTGGATCGCCAACGCGGCGTACTTTCAGTAAGTCGTCAACAGTGAAACGCCGCTCTTGCGCGATCAGCAAAGAAGCCAGCGTCAGCAGAATTACAAAAATGCCTGGGAAACGCTTCATAAAAACCTCTCCAGAAATCAGCTCGAATTGTTTGGGAAGGCGCCAACATTATGTCACTTTCGCGCGCCATTGGCGACATCTGCCGGCCCTTTGGTGAGTATCCAAATCGACGTGGTTCAACTAGAATCGCTGCCGATGACGGATGCCGGCCACTCGATCAGTTTGCGTGCTGTTACTCCGGAAGACGCGCCGTTTCTCTTGACGCTCTACAAGAGCAGCCGCGGCGAAGACCTGCGCGGGCTCGGATGGGAAGAAGCGCGCGTCAGCGAGTTTCTCGACATGCAATACGAAGCGCAGCAGCGCTTTCATGCGAACGAATACAAGAAACCTGTCGATCAGTTGATATTACAAAACGGCGAGCCGGTGGGGCGGCTAATGTTCGAGCCACGCGAACACGAGATTCGTTGCGTCGAAGTCGCACTCCTGCCGCAATATCGAAACGGGGGGATCGGTGCTCAGTTGGTCAGGGGTCTACAAGAACAAGCCAAACAGCAGAAGAAACCTCTGCGGTTGCAGGTAATTCGTTTCAGCCGGGCAATCGGACTGTTCGAACGCCTCGGGTTTCAGCGCATCAGCGAAACAGGCACGCATTTTCAGATGGAATGGACGCCCGAGTAGGGACTCGCCATTTTCACGCTCGCCTACTTCTTCTTCGCCGTTTTCTTTGCCTTTGTCGCGGTTCTCTTGCGCGTTGTCTTCGAACGAACACGCCGGCCTGCCCTGCCCTCGCGCTGCACCAGTCCGGCCCTTTCCAAATAATCGTAACTGCCCCGGACGACGTTGCGCGCCACATCTAACGAATTCGCGAGTGTTCGTTCACTGGGCAGCATGCTACCGACCGCGACTGCGCCCGTGCCGATCAAGCTCTCGAGCTGATTTGCGATCTGTCGCGTCATCGATTCGACACTTTTCCTGTTGATACGAATCTTCAGAGCCACGTTCGTAATCTCCTTTTTGAATGGGGCGCGTATTCTAGAGAGTCATTGCGTGACTGTCAACGAAGTTCCCATTCTCATTCACACCTCGCTTCAGCGAGGTGGCCAGGAAGCAAGACCGCAATCCTTAAATCGTTTCAGCGGTTTCGGGGAGACAAGCCGTTTAAACGGCTTGCCTTTTCTCTCTCTCTCATTGGTTGATCACCTCGCTAAAGCGAGGTGTGAATGACAAAGTTTATTGCTTCAGCGCGTTGTACTTTCGCAGAATCTCGAGTGTGCGATCGATGGGCAGCGCTTCCACGGTGTGGCCACGGCCGGTCGTGGTCGTCGCGCGAAACAGTGAGTTGTAGATCGCTTCTTCGGTCGCTTCGATCACCGCAAGGAACAACGGCGACATGGCTTCATTTGTCAGCAGCGCCGCGCTCGGCTGCGTGCGGGTGTTCGGAAGATTTCGAATGCGAAGTTCAGGCGCAGTTGAAAACGCAATCGCATAATCGCCGCTGCCGTTCGATCCGGCAGCACCGGTGCGCGCGAGCCCCATCATCGATCGCGCCGCGAGCCGCTTCAGGTTTCGATGATCGATGGGCGCATCAGTCGCGATGACAATTATGATCGAACCGTCCGCGCTATTGTCCGACAAACTTAAGTTTGTCGAACTAACCTGGTCCTTCAAGTAGTACTTGCCTAATTCACGTCCCACAGGCGCGCCGTTTATCGTCAAAATCCCGCCGAAATTTGTCTGCACCAGCACTCCGACCGTGTAGCCGCCGAGATTCTGCGGCAGCTTTCGCGATGACGTGCCGATGCCGCCTTTCCACCCGAACGCGACCGTTCCCGTTCCCGCGCCGATTGCGCCTTCTTCAACTGTGCCACCGCGCGCGTGTCTGAGCGCGCCAAAGACCATGTCACGATCCACGTGCCGTCCCCGAATGTCGTTGAGATACCCATCGTTTGTTTCGCCCACCACCGGATTGATTGATTGCACATCTTCATTACCGGGCAAGCCGAGCATGTAATCGATCACCGCATCAGCGACGCGCGGAACATTCAGCGTCGACGTCAACATGATTGGCGTTTCGATTTCGCCGAGTTCATTGACCTGGGTCGAGCCCGCGAGTTTGCCAAAGGCGTTGCCGATGAACACCGCGCCCGGCACTTTCTCACGAAACAGATTGCCCCCATGCGGCAGAATTGCGGTCACGCCAGTCCGGACTGTGGCGTCTTTCAAAGCAGTGGAATGGCCGACCGCGACACCGGCCACGTCCGTGATCGCATTCAGCGGACCCGGCGGCAGAACTCCGACGCCACCTCCGACTTCGCGCGCGCGAGGGCGTTGTCCGGTTTGGGCATCTGCGGATGAATTGGACATGACAACAGCAAACAAAAGCGTCAGCAACACGAGGAAAGCGCAGACGATTCGGATGGCATGCAATGACTTCATTTCAGAGATCAGTCAAGCGCGAGAAGCGCTACAATCGCAGGAACAATCAGCCAAAGCAGGCCCTTCACAAGAAAGAACACGAATCCCCAGAAGCCGAGTCGCTTGATCCAAGCCTTGACCTGAGCTTTATTCACGCGTCTGCACTCAAAAAGATTTCGCGATCTGAAGTCTCGCGATGTTCGGAACTCAGCACCGAGCGCACAAAGATGTACATCGCCCAGCACTCCAATGCAAATGGCGGGAAGCCGAGATAGCCGAACACCGGCATCTCGAAAATCTTGATGTTGCCGAAATATGGAACGGTGTAAGTCCATTTCGACAGCGCCCAATAATTCCAAAACTCCCAAAGAAAACCGCACAGCAGACCGCTTGCCAGTAAAGACAAAAGCCGCCGCCATTCGCCTCGCGCCAAATCACTTGTAATCGAAGGCCAACCGCGCAAAGCGTTCAGCGGATCGAGGAAGAAGATGAACGATAACCAGATGACGGGAGCGAACCACTCATTCGGTAATATCAAGGGGATGGCGACGCCCGCAGCTCCGAGCAGCACGAGAATCGCCAGCAGCGATCTGGACAATTTGACCTGCGCCGCTTTCTTTTGGTGCTTGAATAACGTTGCTCCAAACAACTCTGCGGTTTCCAACAACGCGGGCGTAATCGTCGCGAATGCCCAATCATATCCAACTCTTCGCACCCAAAGATTCGGCTCGAGGTTGTGATAATGCCACCAAAGCTCGAGATTTGATTTCCAGAATCGCGGCGCGTTGTAGAACTCGAAGAGCCACCAGCCGCCGATCGAAACCATTACGACGACGAGGAACTCAAGACGATTGCTCATCAGCAGCGAACGGCCCTTGAGCTTGTAGACCAGTGCATCGACGAAGAGTATGTAGCCTGTCCAAACGACCGGCGTGAACCAGTGGCCGACCAGTTGATTGCCGCTGAACAGCAACACTTCGGCGGCAGCCATAACCAGAATGCCTGCGTAACCGTGCAGCGCGAACCTCGCGGCGGTGGTTCTTTGATTGCTGACAGTTCGCATGTTCGCGGGTATTATGTGGCGGCGCGAATCTAGTCGCAATACTGGCATACGTTTCATTCCTTTAATTGAGTCGAGGAAAACCACAAATGAAGACGAAAACACAATTCATTGCTTTTCTTGGTTTGGTTGTTCTTTCCGCGGCCGCTTGTGTGAAGGGTCCCGAGGGGGAAGCTAACAAACCCGCAAAAGGCACTGGCCCGGTGCGCATCGGGTTTTCGATGGACACGCTGAAAGAAGAACGCTGGCAACGCGACAAGGATCTGGTGCTGAAACGATGCGCGGAGGTGGGAGCCAAGTGCGATGTATTGGTGGCTAATGGGGATGATTCTACGCAAGTCAATCAAGCCGAGACCTTCCTAACCCAGGGCGTGGACGTTTTGATCGTCGCGCCGCACAACGGTCAGATCGCCGCGTCGATTGTCGAGGCTGCGCACAAGCAGGGAGTGCCCGTCATCAGCTATGACCGCTTGATTCGGAATGCTGACGTTGACCTTTACGTCTCGCATCAGGTGGTGAAGATTGGTCAGATGCAGGCGCAGTACGCGCTCGATCACGCGCCGAAGGGCAATTACGTCTTGATTGGCGGCTCGCCGACCGACAACAACGCGTTGCTGTTGCGGGACGGCCAAATGCAGATATTGAAGCCCGCCAAAGATCGTGGCGACATAAACATCGTCACCGATCAATTTGCGAAAGAATGGAAAGCCGAAGAAGCTCTGCGCATCACCGAAGACGCGCTCACGAAAACCAACAACAACATCCAGGCGATAGTGGCTTCGAACGATGGCACCGCGGGCGGCGCAATCTCAGCACTTCCGCCGGATCTTGTCGGCCACGTCATCGTCACGGGGCAGGATGCGGCGCTTGATGCTGTGCAGAGAATCGTCGAAGGCAAGCAGACAATGACGATCTACAAGCCAATTCAGCCGTTGGCGTTTGCGGCGGTCGACGCCGCGATCAAACTCGCCCACAAAGAACAGGTCGAAGCGAAGGACAAAATCAACAACGGGAAAATCGACGTGCCTTCCATGCTTTTCGAACCGATGGTCCTGGACAAAAACAACGTGATGCAGACTGTCATCAAAGACGGCTATCACAAAATCGAAGACGTTTATAAGAACGTACCGCGCGACCAATGGCCGAAGCAGTAACCGAAGCAATTGCAAATTGAAAAATGAAAATTGCAAATCGCAAATTCACCGTGACGACCAATTTTCAATTTGCATTTTGCACTTTTCAATTTTCAATGTTTTGTGACCGGACCTAATGAACTTGCCACTCCTTCAAATGAAATCGATCACGAAGTCCTTTCCGGGGGTTCGTGCTCTCGACGGAGTTAGTTTCGATCTAAATCAAGGAGAAATCCACGCCCTCGTCGGCGAGAACGGAGCCGGCAAATCGACGCTGATCAAAATTCTTGCGGGCGTCTATCCGCATCCTGAATACGGGGGCGAAATAATTCTCGACGGATCGGAGCGTCGCTTTGCAAGTGTGCGCGAATCCGAAACATCGGGCATTGCGATCATCTTTCAGGAACTGTCGCTGGTTAAGGAGTTGGGCGTCGCCGAAAATATCTTTCTCGGTCGCGAGCCGCGTCGCTTCGGCGTCATCAATTGGGAAGAACTGTACAGTCGCGCGCAAAAGCTGCTCGACGAGCTTCATCTTCAGGTCGATCCGCGGACTCCCGTCATCAATCTCGGCATCGGTCAGCAGCAACTCGTCGAAATTGCCAAGGCCCTGTCGCAGGACGCGCGTATCCTCGTGCTGGATGAACCGACCGCGGCGCTCACTGATGCGGAAGTCGAAATTCTTTTCGGCATTCTCAATGACCTACGCGGCCGGGGAGTGGCGATGATTTACATTTCGCACAAGCTGGACGAAGTCTTTCGCATCAGCGATCGCATCACTGTCTTGCGCGACGGACGAACCATCGACACGGCCGCGACGAATGCCACGGACGAAGCACGCGTCATTGCAAAAATGGTCGGTCGTGAAGTCGATCAAATCTTTCCCGACGCCAAACACGATCGGGGCGATGTGATCTTTGAAGCGCGCGACGTAACAGTTGAGGACCCTTCGGTGCCCGGAAAGCTTCTGGTCGATCGAGTTGGTTTCACCGTGCACAAAGGCGAAGTGCTGGGCATCGCCGGATTGATGGGCTCAGGCCGCAGTGAATTGTTGATGGCCATCTTCGGAGCGCACGCCGGCCGCAAATCTGCCGAAATCTTCGTGAATGGAAAACAGGTTCAAATCGACAATCCTTCAGACGCAATTAAGCACGGCATCGGGTTCGTCACCGAAGATCGCAAACGCTATGGACTAATTCTCGACCAGACGATTTTGAAGAACATGACGCTTGCATGTTTGCGGACGCTGTCTGGCAGATTCGTCACCAGCGAAGATGCTGAAGCGGCCGCGGGAGAAAAAGCGGCGCGCGATCTGCGAATCAAAGCGAATTCAGTTTTCACTGTGGCCGGAACTTTGTCCGGCGGCAATCAACAGAAGGTTGTGTTGGCGAAATGGCTGCTGACAAATCCGCGCGTGTTGTTCTTGGACGAACCAACCCGCGGCATCGACGTCGGCGCGAAGCAGGAGATCTATGTGCAGATTAATCGCCTTGCGGAAAGTGGACTCGCGATCGTCTTAGTCTCGTCAGAACTTCCGGAAGTTCTCGGTCTTTCGGATCGAATCATCGTCCTGCACGAGGGTCGGGTGAGCGGAGAGTTCGCCCGCGGCGAAGCCACCCCCGAAGCGGTAATGTCGTGCGCGACGGGACATGTACGAATCGCAGCTTGAGGCGCGAAAACACAAACCGATCCCGTTTAGACGCCGGACTTGTCCGGCCCGTTGAAATCCGACATGCATCTCTTCAAATCACGCGAGCCAAATCTCGTTCACTACGTTACTGCTGTCACGTACGAACGTGTTCCGGTATTTTCGAGCGAGCGTTGTTGCTCGCTATTTATCGAAGCCCTCGCTGAAACTCGATTGAAGGATCCATTCAAGCTGATCGGCTACGTGATCATGCCTGATCACTTTCATCTACTCGCGAACCCTCTCGATATGAACGTTTCTAGATTGGCCGGAAGACTGAAAGGAAGGGCAGCATCCAAGATTCTCAAATGGCTGCGCCGCGAAAACCAGACTGCCTCTCTCAATAAGCTCGCCTTATCAAAGGCTTTAGCATCGGGCCAAACACATGCTGTCTGGTTGCAGGATTTCTCAGCCATTGACATCTGGAGCCATAAATTCATTCGTCAGAAGCTGAATTACATTCATATGAATCCGGTGCGAGCTGGATTGTGTGATCATCCAGCGAAATGGCGTTGGTCTAGTTATCACGCTTATCTGCCACACGACTCCGGAAGCGTTGCAATCGAGATTGATTGGCGCTGGTTATGGTCGGCGGATGAGATAGCGGCGAGGGCGGACAAGTCCGCCGTCTAAACGAGTCAATTTGTTTGTTTAATTGTTTATGAGTGAAGCAACGCAACAAGGAAGATTAAAGCTCCGCACTTCGGCGCTGCGCGCCTACACGATGCTGCTCGCGCTGATCGTGATTTGTCTGTTCTTTCAATGGGCTACTATCGATCAATATCATCCTTACGGCATCTTTCTCGGCGCGATTAATTTTTCGAAGGTGCTGCAGCAAACAGCCGTCACCGGCGTGCTCGCGGTCGGCATG
>Ga0114129_10016834_pt1 | contig 10409 bp, 11 predicted proteins | sample RhiMetdeltSRZDD1_FD_80071 | JGI IMG/M metagenome (GOLD analysis project Ga0114129, IMG submission 80071) | Populus rhizosphere microbial communities from Tennessee, USA - Rhizosphere MetaG P. deltoides SRZDD1 (version 2) (version 2) | ecosystem: Host-associated > Plants > Roots > Rhizosphere >... | reverse complement strand
GGCAATTGCTGGCTGCCGCACTTTGGCGAAGTACGACAGACCATTGGCGACCTGCCAGTTCATGTCGGTGAGCAGAATGTCGCGCTGATCGTCGAGTCCGGCCGTGAGATGACCGATGACTTCAGCCGGACGTGTATCACCGCTGCGGTCCAGCGCCGGAAAATCGCGATACGCCCTGGTACCGGCATACGCGATCGTCAGCGCCGCCACAGGCAGCATCGCTCGCGGCGTCAGGCGCGCGGCCAGCGCCACGCCGGGCGCGACGAGCAGCGCCACAATGAAATGCGACGGCAGATAGAACACGTGCGCGTCGCCGACGTTGTAACTGAACGCAAAGGCGAGGTTCGTCGCGAAGAGCACCGCCATCAGCACGGCGCGACGCGCATCCCGTGTGGCCAGCTGCACGAGGCCCGCGGCCGCCAGCAGCGGCGCGATCGGTCCGAACTGTTGCCGCAGGTCGAACCAGTACATCGCCGCGTGGTCGCCAAGCATCGAGCGCGGCACGTGCATCACCATCGTGTCGCGCCAATCGGATTTCGTCACGTCGAACCAGAACATGGAGAGCGCCTCGAGCAGCCCGGAAGGCGGCTGCGGCTGGTACCAGAGGGCGCGCAGATTCCAGATGTATTGGGCGGCCCCGACCGCTGCGCACGTGGTCGCCAGGAGCACGACACGGGGTGCGAGCACGGATCGCCAGCCGCCCTCCGCGCCGAGCAGGAGAAACAGGGTGTAGGCCGGCACCAGCAGGACCATCGACAGGTGATTGCCGAAGCCGACCGCGAAGGCGAGGAAGAAGAGCGCGAGACGCGCAGTTGTCGGCCGATTCGCCCACCGCAACAGCAGAAGCAGCGTCAGCGCCATCAGCCCGATGTGAAGGGCGTACACTTCCGCGATAATCGCCTGGCTCCAGTAGGTGTACGACACGGCAAACAGGAGCACGGCCGCGACCGCCGCGGCGATCGATCCCGAGAGCTCGATGGCGACGAGCACGCTCAGCCCGCACGCCAGCGCCGCTTCGACCGCGGACGCCAGGTTGAGTGCGCGCGCGGGATCGCCGCCGACCACATGTAGCCACAGGTTGGCGATGGCGAAGTAGAGCGGGTAGCCGACTCGCGGCGTGATCAGCGTCGAGCCAACGGTCGTCTGCAGCGATCCGGTGTCGCCGAAATCGAAGCCGGGGAGCAGCGTCGCGCGATAGAGCGCCCACGCGGCCAGGGCGACGCCGATGGCGGCGGCGCCCGCCCGGATGTCAGCGCGAGGTGCGTTTCGCGGCAATGAGGGCACGGACTTCATCGAGCGGCCGCGCATTGATCACGTGGCGCGTCTCCACCCATCCCCGCCGCGCCATCACGAGGCCCAGCGCCATCTGACGGTCGAGCCACTCCGCGCGATGGGAATCGCTGTCGATGGCGACCATCGCCCCGGCGGCAATGGCGCGGCGCGCGAGCTCGCCGTCGAGGTCCAGATGCGACGGGGAGCCGTCGATTTCCACGACGGTCCGCGTCTCGACGGCCATCTGGAACAGCCGATCGTAGTCCAGCTCGTAGCCGGGCTTGTGCGGCACCATCCGATTGGTCGGATGCGTGATCAGCGTGACCAGCGGATGCCGCATGGCGCCCGTATATCGCTTCATCAATTGCTCTGGCGACTGTCCCGCCCGTTCGTGAAGCGAGGCCAGCACGATGTCGAAGCGCTCGAGCACGCGATCCGGAAAATCCAGGCGGCCATCGGGCAGGATATCGACCTCACACCCGTGAAGAACCGCGATCTCCGGATATCGCTCGCGCGCGGCGGCGATTTCATCGGCCTGCCGCTTCACGCCATCGACCGTCAGGTTTCTGGTCGCCGCTGAATGAGGCGAGTGGTCGGTGATCGCGACGTACTGGTAGCCGAGCGCCCGGGACGCCTCGACCATCGCGTCAATCGAATCGCGTCCATCGCTCCACGTCGTGTGCATGTGGAGATCGCCGCGAATGTCGTGCCGGCAGACCAGCGTCGGCAGCGCGCCTCCGGCCGCCTTGTCGACTTCGTTCTCGCCGTTTCGAAGCTCTGGCGGGATCGACGGCAGGCCGAGGGTGTCGTAGATGTCGTCTTCCGTCGCGGCGGGCCGCAGCTCCCCGTCGGGACCGAACAGGCCTCCCGGCTTCAGCTGCCATCCCCGCTCCGATGCGAACCTCTGGACCAATGCGAAATGCGCCGGCGATCCACTCAGGTAGAGGAGCTCGGCGCCGGCGTTCTCGGGGGCCGGCAGGCGGATTCCCACCTGCACGCGGTCCGACAGGATGTAGGTGCGGCGCTCGCTCCGATGGAGGCATCGCCCTTGGTCGCCGATCGACAGCAGCTGCCGGACGATCGGCGCGGGATCGGCGCACGACGCCACGATCTCGATGTCGCCGACGGTGTCCTGTCCCCGACGGAGCGATCCGACGGGATACGCCCAGTTGATGCCAGCAGACGCGCGTAGCGCTGCGAGAAACGGTTCGACGACCACCGTCGCACGGCCCAGCGGAACGCGCGGAATGGACACGCGCAGCAGCGGCAACGCCGCGGCGACCGCCGTCTCCACTTCTGGCCCCACTCCGTCGATGCCGCCGAGCGCGCCTTCGGCGACCGCAGCCGCCAGATCGGCAACCGACGTCGCACCGCGCGATCGATAGATCGCGGTGAGCTGCTCCAGCGTCACGGCGCCCGATTCGAACAGCCATCGGAGATCCGCCGGGAGATCGGCGATGGCCGATTCGAGGAGCACCCAGCCGCCGGCTTCGAACATCTGGCGGAGACGCCGGATCACCTCCGGATCGGCATTCTCCGGTGACTGAAACAGCGGGCCGAGCTGGTCGTCCGAGTCGATGCCGTGTTGCGTGGCCAGGACCGCGGCGCGTTCGAGGAGCGCTTCTTCGGCGGCGTCGCCCCGCATCATCGCGAGCGCTGCAAGCTGCGCGAGCGTGCGGGTGAGGGAGGTGGTGACGGCTAGCCTTTCAACGCGCCGGGTTCGGGCGGCGCCTGCTTCGGCGCCTCCTTGGTTTCCGTCGGCAGGTTCGCCGCGAGCCAGTCGACGATGCCGCCCTTGAGCGCCACGGCGCGATAACCGAGCCGGATCAACTCGGCCGCAACACCCGAGCTGGCCAGTTCGTTGGGATCGGAGTCGTAGACCACGATGTCGCGATCGCGCGGCAGATCCGCGTACGCTGTCCCGCTGAGCAGCCGGATCGCGCCAGGCAGCTTGACGGTGCTGTGCTCGTACGGGTACTTGAGTCGGGCGTCGACCAGAATCGGCGGCGCGCCGCTGTCGAGACGCTGTTTCAGTTCTTCTTTGGTGATCCGCAGGACGGGCACGCGACTGTATTGTGATCGCGCGCCGCAGACAGTGTCAACAACAGGCGACGCGTCAGCGCGACGCGGCGCGAGTGAACGGCAGTACGCGCGTCGCGCGCGCGGGTGGCACGTGCACGTGCGTCACCGGCGCCGTCTTGCGTTGAGGCTTTTGGTCGAGTGCCCAGCCCGACGACCGCTTGCCGCAGTGGATGCAGCGGAGGAACACCGAGCCTGGTTCACACCAGGCGCTAAATTCGTGACGTCCCGAAAGGTAGCAATTGAACAGGTTCCACATCGCGAATTCCTCGGTCGGCGCTCGTTTTCTTGGGGCGTTGGGTGATCACCCTATGGCAAGCAGGGTGCCGCCGTCTAGGGCATTTGCAAGCCGTAGCCGTAACTGAAAGATCTAACGGCACTTCTGGACGAAAAATGCGTGCAACGACGAGACGCGAACCTGCGGGAAGTTCTGGTCGATCGACGTCTGTTCTGGTGCACGGCCAACATTTCTGTAAGCCGTCAGACGCGGATTCGCACGCCTGCAGCGCCGACAGGCACATCCGTTGCTGCAACCGCCGAAAACGGAGGTTGGATGCACCCTATCGAGGACACTGAGACTCCGCGGCCGTCACGACGGGAATTCTGCGTGCACGCATGTCAGGCTGCGTCGTTGGTCGCGGCCGGCGCGATGTGGGAGGCGTGCGGTGGGAATTCGACGGCACCAAGCAACGCGACGAACCTTCCGACGATCAATGCCACCGCCGCCTCCGGGACGCTGTCACTGACGATTGACGCGGCATCGCCGCTCGCCGCCGTCGGCAGCGCGGCGCTGGTCAATAGTTCCGCAGCAAACGTGCTGGTCTCCCGCACCGCGCAGGACTCGTTCGCGGCGGTCACCGCTGTGTGCACGCACGAAGCCTGCACGGTCAGCGGCATCTCGGGCAGCATCTACGTTTGCCCCTGTCACGGCTCTCAATTCAGCGCGACGGGCGGCGTCGTCAAAGGGCCCGCCGCGCAGCCGCTGCGGCAGTTCACGACGCGCTTCTCGGGCAACCTCCTGACGATCACACTTTAGGCGCGCGATCGCGCCCCTGAAAGGGCCGCGCGACGACGCGGTTTTTGGGGCCGCGTTACGACTGCGGTTTGCCTGGCGGTGTGTCCGGTTCGTAACCCTGACAGGCGATGACCGGCAGCGCGGGATAGCGCCGAAACGCGGGATTCACCTCCGACAGTCGACACAATACGAACGACGAGCCTTTCGACGAGCGGACGATCTGCATGTGCGTACACATGCCGCAGAGCCCCGCGCCGACTGGCGTCACCACGACTTCATCCATGCTTCGCTTTGCTGGTTGCGCCGTATTGTACCTGGCCGATAATCAGGCGCATGAAGCCGAGACGAATCGCGCCGGGGTTGATCGTCCTGTCGGTCATCGTCATCGCGTACGCCGAACGCGCGGCGACCGCGCCACCGGTACGGATCGCGGGCGTGACCTGCGAGACGCCGCCGCCGCTCCACTGTCCGGGTAGTGATTGCCCTGGGGCAACGGTCATCGAGCAGGGGACCGCCATTGAACCGAAGACCGGCCGCAAGTTCTTTCTCGACTACCCGTGCGACCTGAAACGCGGCGAAAAGGTGACGTTCGTGCTGAGCCTTCACGGCGGCGGCTCGTATGGCAACTGGCAACGGCACTACTTCCCGATCGTGGACTACAAGGACAAGTACCGACTGGTCATCGCCACGCCGAACGCGCCGCCGCGCGTCTGGACGGCAACTGACGACGAGTACCTGCAGAACATCGTCAATCTCGTGTTCGATGAGCTCGGCCAGAAGAACATCAAGGCGTTCTGGCTCGTCGGCCACTCGCAGGGTGGCATGACCTCGAACAGGATAGTCCGGACCGACTTCTTCAAGGACCGCGTGGACGGCTGGCTCAGTCTGTCGGGCGGGCGCCTTGGCGGCAGTCCCGGACGCGGGAACTTCGGAAACCTGTTGCGTGGCGGTCCTTCGCCGGCGGGTCGAGCGGCGGCGCCCGAGGCCGGCCGGTCGGGCACGCCTGCTGCAGCGCCGCGCGGCGGGCTCGCCGGCCTGCCTCCGGTTCCAACCGAGCTTCCAGCCAGCGGTTTTTCCTTCATCTTCGAGACAGGCCAGCGCGAGATGGACGAAAAAGGGCTGCCCGAGAGCTCGACATGGGCCGCGAAGAACAGCTGCGGCCCGCGCCGAAAGGTCGAGGAGATCGTCGACGTCAAAGCGGGATACGTTTACGACCGGACACGTCAGGATCCGCCAAACCCGCCCTGGGGCCTGTTGCCGCGACCCGGCACCGCGGAAGTGTACGTTTATCCAAAGTGCAAGGACGGCCGCGTAGTGGCTGACGTCGTGCGGCTCGAGAAAGGGCACACCGAAGGCCTGGAGCCGAAGGTCACGGAAGCACTCGTGAAGCTGATGCTCGCGGCGAAAGGTGGCAAGGCGCAGCGCGGAAGTTAATCGCTCGCCGAACGATGTCTGGAAGGTCTGGCGCCTTTGCGTCCGGCGGGATCATCCGGTACCATCGAGATGAGTAAAGGACCCGCACATGCGCACACGTTTCGGCCTTCTTGCAGGCGCAACTCTTCTGGTGACCGGCGCTGGACTCGTAGCCGCTTCGGCTTGGAGCGCCGCCGAGTGGTCGGCGTCAGGTGGGCAGCGGTCGGCGGCTCCGGCGGCACAGAAGCCGGCAGGGCCTTCGATGGTCGTCTACAAGTCTCCGACGTGAGGGTGCTGCGGCGCCTGGATTGACCATGTCCGGGCGCGAGGCTTTCAGGTGGAAGCCAACAACGTCAGCGACTCACAACTCGGAGTCATTGCCATCCAGTCAGGCGTGCCAGGCGATCTGACGTCGTGTCACACCGCCAAGGTCGGCGGCTACATCGTCGAGGGACATGTGCCGGCGGAAGACATCCACCGCATGCTGAAGGAGAAACCCGCGATCACCGGGATCGCCGTGGCCGGCATGCCGCTCGGGTCCCCGGGGATGGAGCAGGGATCGTCCAAGCAGGCGTTCACGACGATGGCGTTCACGAAGGACGGCAAGAGGACGGTGTTCGCCAGGCACTGACGGACGACGCACTTGCCGTTGTCGTTTGTTCTACTGTGCGCGTTTTGCCTTGAACGGTTGCGACCGGTCGCCTCCGGCGTTCTCCAACTCGAGCGTCATCGTCCCAGCCGCGTTGTCTCCCGAGACCGTGCCACGAAAGATCCACCGAGCCCGTGCCGTCGATTCCACACCGTCTCGCGTGGCGGGGATGTCACGCCACTCGCTTTGCAGGACGAACGCGCGGTCGTTCAGCTGGCCGGTCACTGCCCACGGCGCCGGCATCTGACCCTTCCACGAGCCGGTGACATCACTGCCTTCCTGAGTGAGCGTCAGCGCGCCGGTGAGAGCGCCGAGGCTCCAATTACTGCCGTTGTCAGTTGTGCCTCGAGCCGCCTCCGTCGTCACGGTCCAGCGGCCATCCAATGACGCCGCCTGACCACCAGGCGACACCAGGAGCGCAGCCCACAAAGGGATCGCCAGCGTCGCTCGCATCGCAGACCTCCGCTTTCTGACGTTCGTTGGGACGCGTTGCATACGACGGAGGTGCGTGCTGAAGCGTTGCCTGGCGTATCCTCTGCGGCATGAGCAAAGCAAATGCGGCCGCATCCACCGGAATCGGCTTCGGTAGCGCCCTCGCGATCACGATTTCATGGTCCCAGTGGCACTCGATCCTTTGGGCCATCATCCACGGGATTTGCAGTTGGTTCTACGTGCTGTATTTCTGGTGGACGAGACGGTAGGTCGTGAACGGCGTGCGCGGGCTGGCGCGGCAAGCCATGACGCCTGAAGAGCTCGCCGAAGGGGAAGCGATCCGGCAGGATAGGGCGACCGATCGGCGCCCGCAGACGTCACGGTCTGCTAGTCGAGTTACGGACGCATTGACCGGTCGAGGAAGGCAATCGCATCGTCCGCCCACACGTGCATCCCTCTGGCGCCGCCGAAGCAGTGGCGCTGCTCTTCGTCAGGACCCGTCCCCGGATAGACCTTCCCGACGTAAGACTTCTTGTGCTTCACGAACTCCGCGCCTAGCACACGGCTCGGCTCAAGGCTATCGTCTTTCGCGGGCTGCAGCAGCATCACCGGTACGGCGATGTTTCGGACCGCACGCAGCAGGCGATCGCGCAGCAGCGGGTTGCTCTCCCAGCTCTGCGCTGCGGGCGAAATCGCGATCGCGGCTTTGTAAACACCGCGCTCGGCGCCGAGGAGCGTCTGGATCCCCCCGAACGAGCAGCCGGCAACCGCGATCCGTGCCTTGTCGACGTAATCCAGCTGCTTCACGTACTCGAGGCCGGCAAGCTGATCGTCGAGCTGCTCGGTCTCGTGCAGGCGTACGATCGTTTGCGCAGCCTGGCCCCGGCCGCGCGCGGCATCCCGCTCGTCGAGGATGTAGCGGCCTTCCGACATCTGATGGCCGCGCCGAATCGGCGCGAAGACGACGTACCCGTGCGGCACGAAGATGCCCCCGACGGTGTCGAACTGCGGTCCGCCGCCAGGATTCTTTTCGCTGCCGTGGTTCCAGACGATCGCCGGGAACGGCCCGGGGGAGTCCGGCCTGAGCAGAAACCCGGTGAGCATCAGACCGTGGCTCTTGAACGCGATGCGCTGTTTTGCGGGCGTGGGCGCTTGAGCGGCGGCAGCCGCGACGCCGATTGCGAGCGCCGTAACGGCAGCGGCGAGCAGACGATGCATGGCATCGGTCAGCCTACTTCCACGGGGCTCGAGCCTTCAACTCCTCGAACCAGAGTCGAAGATCTCTGTGGCGACAGACTGACGAGAATGCTGAGGAAAAAATGGCGGGCGCGGTGTTCGGAGCGGGCGTGCGGCTGGCGGCGAAGACGTCTTCCAATGAACGTGGTTCGTTTGACGGCTCATCGGACATACCGGCGCTAGAGATGACTCTGGATGAAGGCGCCGGCGCTTACGAGTGCGCAACGGCCGGGCTCCAGATGAGCATTCCACAGATGCCACGCGTGGATCATATGCGGCCAGATTTCCAGGGTTACCGGCACATCGGCGGCGCCGGCCGCCGCCGCAAAACGGGTGGCGTCCTCGAGCAACACCTCGGCTGACCCCACCTGGATCAGGATGGGAGGGAAACTCCTCAGGTCGGCATAGAGAGGGGATACGCGTGGGTCCTTCCTGTCCATGCCAGCGTCGAGGTAGGCGTCGGCCAGTTCTTCCAGGTAGCCCTTGTGAATGAGGGGATCGACGGCGTCCTTGGTGGCAAGCGTCGACCCGGACATCGTCAGATCCGTCCATGGTGATACGAGCCAGGTACAAGCCGGAACGTCTTCTCGAGCGTCGCGGAGCCGAGTGATCAACGCAACTGTCAGCCCGCCGCCCGCGCTGTCGCCGCCGATGGCAATACGGGCAGCCGGGATGCCCTGGCTCCGCAAGAACTGCCACGCCGTCACGGCGTCGGTGACGGCGGCCGGAAATGGATGCTCAGGGGCCAGCCTGTAGGCAATGGCGAGTGTGCGCATACCGGCCGCGCGGCCTGCTTCAGTCACCAGACGACGATGGCTCAGAATCGACCCGGAGCAATAGCCGCCACCATGCAGAAACAGCAGGATGCGGGAAGGATCACTGCCGGGAACGATCGACCATTCTCCTGGTACTCCGCTGACATCGACCTCGGTGAGCTTGACGTCGTCGGCTACCGGCCAATGCGAACCAACCTCGTCGAGGCGCTGGCGCCGGTCGGCCCATCCGACGGGTCGCGGCTTGGAACTCAGGAGCGCGCGAACGGCCTCGATTTCGCTTTGAACCATTTCTTTTGCCTGTTGTTCCAGTGCGTGCGAGCGGTCATCGCATGGGTTTGTATCTCCGAGTTCGCGTTAGGGCTCGCCGTCGGATGCGACGTTTGGCCGGTCAGATTAGCGCCGCACGGCAATGCGCCTGAGCCGAGACGCGTCTATAGGTGCCACGTCTGCCCATCTGGAATTGACGCTCGACGCAACCACACAAGCTGACCGTCGTCCCGTTAGTAACTGCCGTGTATCGCCGCGTGACTAACTCCGAGCCTTAGGAGTCAAGTCAGCATCAACGTGGAGTCAACAAGGCAGGCCGGAAAGCTCGAACCGTCCGCCAGAGTTGGCGGGCGAGTGCTCCGGACCCACCTTTGCACCGCGGTCCGACAGATGTCGAGACAGCAATCGGATCGCTCAATTGATGAAATATCGGGACGGAACGATGCGGGGCGCAACTCAAGCATTCCACGCCGACGCTTTTCCGATCGGATGCCGCCTTGTCCGTTCTGTGGCTCGATGAATGTCACGCGGTCGTACGTGCGCTGGCACGAACGCCTGCGAAAGCTCCTGGTCAATACACGCCCGTATCGCTGTCAAAGCTGCAATCGGCGGTTCTGGGCGGTGGCTCTCCGCCCGATGTCTTAGCTCGGTCTGCCGCCTACTCCACTCGAACATTACATTACGCTCGTGGTCGAGAACGCACCTCTATGAGCCGCGCCGGAGCAGACCTCGAACCAGTCCCCGATCGGGCTCGGATAGCGTCTCTCCCGTGGCCACTAATCACCGTCACGCCGCGGGCTTAGGTAGATCCTCAACGAGTCCTTCCTGACCTTCGGGAATATCAGCGAGCGCTTTCGCGAGCTGGTGCCGATCGCCGATCGCAATTTTTCGCGTACCGCTTTCCGCTTTCCGCGCGTCGTTGGTTACCGTGTTGACGACCACCATATCGCCACTTCGTATCGTCGTCCGTGCTGTGACGATTCTAGCCATCTGATTGCCTCGTCGATGTGCGAATGGGATTAACTGTTTTTCCAACGTCATTGTAGAGCGTCAAACAATCCGGGCAGAACGTCCAGCGACCGGGATCATTGTCGAGCGGCTCTGGCCGGCACGATCCAAGAGAGCCGCACATCGTCTCCTGCCGCCGTCGCCGTTCGCCGGGGTCGGTGTTGAGCGCGGTCTCGAGTGCTTGCCTCGCGGTCATGCACCAGAGTGTAGCGCTCAGCGGTGGGTCGGCTCGTCTGTTTTCGGCAGCTGTGGATGACTATTT
>Ga0114129_10016832_pt1 | contig 10409 bp, 7 predicted proteins | sample RhiMetdeltSRZDD1_FD_80071 | JGI IMG/M metagenome (GOLD analysis project Ga0114129, IMG submission 80071) | Populus rhizosphere microbial communities from Tennessee, USA - Rhizosphere MetaG P. deltoides SRZDD1 (version 2) (version 2) | ecosystem: Host-associated > Plants > Roots > Rhizosphere >... | reverse complement strand
GAACCTTGCGAACCCTTATTTCCCTTCCCATCCCCCGTCAACGAATATGGACTGCCCCGTGACGTAGCTCGCTTCGTCGGAGGCGAGGAACGCGGCGACCTTGCCGATCTCGCGCGGCTCGCCGGCGCGGCCGAGCGAGATCTGCGCGAGGATCAGCGGGAGGATCTGCGGATCCTTCATGACCCACGACGTCATCGGCGTGTCGATGAGTCCAGGATGGATGCAGTTGACGCGAATCCCCTGCGGCGTCACCTCAGCCGACACGTTGCGCGTCAGCGCCTCGAGCGCAAGCTTCGCGGGCGCGTAGTGCGTGCGGCCGGGCAGGACCTTCGCCGCCTGAATCGATCCGATGTTGACGATGCTGCCCCTGCGCCCCTCGGCGATCGCGCGGCGGCAGAACACCTGCGAGCAGAGCCAGGCGCCGCGCAGGTTCGTGTCGACGAGGCGCGTCCACTGATCGTCGGTCAGCTCGAGGAACGGCACGATCGTCTCGATACCGGCGTTGTTGACGAGGACGTCGATCGGCCCGAGGTCCTTCCAGACCTTGTCGATCATCGGCTCGACGTCCGATCGTTTGCCGACGTCGGCCTTCACCGCGACGGCGCGGACGCCTTTCGCGCGGATCGACTGCGCCACCTCCTCGGCCTGCGCGATGTTCTCCGCGTCGTTGATCGCGACGTCGGCGCCTTCGTCGGCGAACACTTCCGCGATGCCGCGGCCGATGCCGCGGGCGGCTCCGGTGACGAGCGCGCGTTTACCACGAAGCTTCATAAGCCTGTGACGGCGGCTTCGAGTCCGGGAGCGCGAAGACGTAGTAGCCCTGCGCTTCCAGCTTCCCCGGGAAGATCGCGATGTTCTTCGGATCGGCGTCAGGGTAGTGCGACGCGCAGAAGACGACGTACTCGCGGCCGCCGAGCTCGAAGACGGCCGCCATGCCCTCGGGATTCGCGTCGAGCGCGTGCTCCCACAGCACCGCGCCCGTGTCCTTGTCGAACGCGCGCACGTAGCCGTCGGCGTTCGACCCGACGAAGATCAGCCCGCCCGCCGTCACGACCGGACCGTTCCTGTGGATCCGCTGCGCGTTTCCGGTCTTCGAGATCCCTCGTGCCGCGAGCGCTCGAACGGACCCCAGCGGCGCGCGCCACTTGATCGAGCCTTCGTTCAAATCGTACGCGACGATCTCCGCCCACGGGGGACCGATGGCAGGCAGGCCGTTGCTCGTGCGGAACATCGAGCCGAGCGGGCCGGTGTAGCGATCGAGGCCCTGCACAGCCGGCAGCGGCGTGCGGCGCTGATCGTTTTGTCCCGTTGCGTTCGTCGGCATCCCGTCGGCACCGACCTGTCGCAGCCTGTGGATGGCCGGTTGATCCGCGGTCCGCACGTACAACATCCCGGTCGTCGGATCCGCGGCCGTGCCGGCCCAGTTCGAGCCGCCCAGCTCGCCCGGAATCGAAATCTGATCGCGCGTCAGCGTCTGGGGCGTGAACAACCCTTCGTTGCGGGCGGTCTTCAGGATCCCCCGCAGCCGCTCCTTCTCGGCATCGTCGACATACGGATTGATGTCGCCCGCGTCGAACTTCAGCCGCGCGAACGGCGGCGGCACGGTCGGAAACGGCTGCGTCGGCCACGACTCTTCGCCCGGGACATCGCTCTTCGGGACCGGACGCTCTTCCACCGGCCAGATCGGCTCGCCGGTGACGCGGTTGAAGACGTAGAGCAGTCCGAACTTCGTGGCCTGCGCGACGACGTCGATCGGTCTCCCGTTGCGTCGAATCGTCAGCAGCTTCGGCGCGGTCGTCAGGTCGTAGTCCCACAGGTCGTGATGGACCGTCTGGAAGTGCCACAGGCGTTTGCCGGTCCGGGCGTCGAGCGCGAGCAGGCAGTTGCCGAACAGGTTCGCGCCTTTCCGATCGCCGCCGAACATGTCGTGCGTCGGCGATCCGAGGGGGAAGTAGGCGATGCCACGCTGTTCGTCGATTGAGATCTCGCCCCACGTGTTGACGCCGCCGGCCCACTTCCAGGCGCTCTCCGGCCACGTGTCGTAGCCGAACTCGCCTGGATACGGAATGGTGTGGAACGTCCACACCAGCTTGCCCGTGACGATGTCGAACGCGCGCAGGTCGCCCGGCGTCGAGCCGTAGTTCTCACCCGTGTTCGATCCGGTGATGAAGAGGTTCTCGAACACACGGCCCGGCGTGGTGCTGGGACTGCCGAGCGGACGGACCGGACCGACGCGCATGTCCACGCGGCCGTTCTCGCCGAATGTCTTGATGGGCTCTCCGGTGCGCGCGTCGATCGCGCGCAGCGTGCCGCTCGCGCCGTACACGAGCCGTCGATCCGAACGATCGCGGCTCTCCCAATACGTCACGCCGCGCAGTGCGCGGCTGCCGGGCGTGGCGCCACTCATCGCATGCGACCACCGCTGTCTGCCGTTGGCGGCATCGACGGCGACGATCGAGCCGTTCACGCCCATCAGGTACATCACGCCGTCGACGACGATCGGGTTGAAGCCGAGCGTGCCCGACTTGTCGGGTACGGGAAAGAACCACGCCTGCTGCAGACGCACGACGTTCGTCTTGTCGATCTGCGTCAGCGCGGAGTACTGCATCGAGTCCGACGAACCACCATACGCGGTCCAGGTTGTGTAAGCGGTTTTCGTGGGTGGCTGCGCGCGAACCACAAAGCCATGAACCACAAAGCTCACAAAGACCACTAAGAGGGCCTTGGTGATCCTGGTGAGCGTTGTGGTTCCTGACATCTTTGTGAGCTTCGTGAGCTTCGTGAGCTTCGTGAGCTTTGTGGTTCGTTCCATTTCTTGCGTCGCTTCCTGGTTCGTCAGCGCGTGCGGTCGCCGGCCCGGAACGTGTACCCCAGCTTCTCGAGGTACTCCTTTCCGATCTGCAGCGTCTGCAGCGGCGTGTACGGCTGGTTCGCCGATCCGTCGAGCTCGTGCATGATGTTCGCGCTCGGGTTCGCGACTTCGACCATGTCGAGGATCGCTTTCAGATCGACTTTCCCCTGGCCGAGCGGACAGTAGCCGGCGAAGTGTTCCCAGCCTTTGTAGTCTTTCAGGTGCATGTGGACCGTGATCGGCAGGAAATCCTTGACGACCTTCGCCGCGTCGGCGCCGCCTTTCTGCAGCTGGCCGACGTCCGGGGCGAACTTGCAGTAGCGTGTGTCGACCGCTTCCATGACGGCGTAGGCTTCGTCGCGCGACTCGACCGCGGTCCCGGTGTGCTGATGCAGGCCGGCGCCGAGGCCGACGTCGTTCATCGCCTTTGCGTACTCGTTCAGGCCGTCGATGATGTTCGCCTTGTGCTCGGCGAAGTTGTACTCCCTGCGCGGAACGCCGTTGGGCGCGAGGACCATGAACCGGCCGCCGTGCTTCCTCACCACCTTCGCCCATCCGATCAGCTGCGCGAGATTCTCCTTGCGCTTCGACGTGTCGGTCAGCTGAACGGAGGAGTACGTGGAGATGAGCGGGATCCGGTGCTCTTCGAGGAGCGCCGCGAGCGTGCCTTTCGCGTCCCAGTCGTGCACGATCGACGCGAACGTCTCGAACCCGTAGAAGCCGAGATCCGAAATGTCCTTCACGGCCGGCCGCAGGTTCTCCGGCGTGCGCGGCACGGCGCCCCAGATGAGCGTCGTGACGCCGATTTTCAGCTTGCGCGACTGCGCCCGGGCGCTCGTCGCGAACCCCGGAATCGCGGCCGCGCCGAGACCCGCGGCGACCGTCTTCGTGAATGCGCGCCGGCTCAGTGTGATCGCCATGGCGACAACGTCTCCCTTCGGGCGTTCAACGCTAAAGGAGTTTACTTTAGCGGTCAAGTTCGATATATCCAACTGACACGGCCGTGAGCACGTATCTCGATTGGGTCGTCGCCGCGACGCCCACGCAGTGGTGGCACGACTCCGCCGATCCGGCGGAGCTCGACGTCGGTCTGCGCCGCGGCGCGATCGGCGTGACGACGAATCCGGTGCTCGCGAGCGCGGCCCTGAAGAAGAACCGCGAGCGATGGCGCGACGCCATTGACCGCGCGCTGGCCCGCCATCTGCCCGCCGAGCAGCAGGCCGAAGCGCTGATGCACATCGCCGTCGTCGACGCGGCCGAGAAGCTGCGGCCGGCGTTCGGCGTGGGAGACGGCCGATCGGGATTGGTCTGCGCGCAGGTGAATCCGGCGCGCGCCGGCGATCGCGATTGCATGTATCCGATGGCGAAGCGCTTTCACGCGTGGGCGCCGAACATCGCGGTCAAGCTTCCCGCGACGGCGGCGGGCCTCGACGTGCTCGAGGACTGCGTCGCCGAGGGCATCACCGTGACCGCGACGGTGAGCTTCACCGTCCCGCAGGCGATCGCGATCGCGGAGCGGCATCGCGCCGGCAGCAAGCGTGCGAGAGCGAACGGCGTCGAGCCAGGAAAATGCTTTGCCGTGCTGATGATCGGCCGCCTGGACGACTACCTGCGCGAGGCCGCGCACGATGCGCGCGCGGACGCGACCGAGTCCGACATCTGCCAGGCCGGCCTTGCCGTCACCAAGCGCGCCTACCATTTATATAAGGCGCGGCAGTACGAGGCCGTGCTGCTCGTCGCCGCGCTCCGCGGACCGTATCACCTCACGGAGCTTGCCGGCGCCGATCTCCTGATGTCGATCCATCCGACGTATCAGGAGGCGTTTGTCTCTGAGGACTTTCCGCGCGAAGTGCGAATCGACCGGTCGATCGCCGCCGACGTCGTCGAGCGGCTGGAGAAGATTCCCGACTTCGTCCGCGCTTACGAGCCTGACGGTCTCTCACCGGAAGAGTTCATGACGTTCGGCCTGACACAGCGTACGCTCAGCCAGTTCAGCGAAGTCGGCTGGAAACCGCTGGAGACCTACGCGTAGATGGCGACGCCGGTCGAGCTCCCCAAGTCCGGGAACACCGTCGAAGAGTGTCTGATCGCCCGCTGGATCAAGCGGACCGGCGACATTGTCTCCGCCGGCGACGTGCTCGCGGAAGTCGAAACGGACAAGGCGACGTTCGAGATCACCGCGCCGGTCGGCGGCACGATGCTCGCGACGTTCTTCGACGAAGGCGCCCTGGTGCCGGTGTTCACGACCGTCTGCATCATCGGAACGCCAGGGGAGGGCATCGAGCAGCACATTCCTGCCGGTGGTCGGGACTCGGGATTCGGGATTCGGGATTCGGCACTGCCTCAGAGCCCGGATGGTGGAGCACGGATCACCACGCCGGCACAAATCCCAAATCCCGAATCACAAATCACGACGGCGAGCGCGCTCAGCCCGCGCGCGAGGCGCGTCGCCAGCGAGCATGGCATCGACGCGGCGGCGCTCGCCGGTACGGGGCCCGGCGGCCGCGTCCTCGAGCGCGACGTTCGCGCGGCGTACGAGTCGTCACCAGGTGTAGGCCGGGTCCTTTCGGACCCGGCGATGCCAGGTGTAGGCCGGGTCCTTTCGGACCCGGCGATGCCAGATGTAGGCCGGGTCCTTTCGGACCCGGCGATGCCAGATGTAGGCCGGGTCCTGTTGGACCCGGCGATCGGCGAACACCTCGCGTCCGCAAGGACATCTGGCGGCGCCGCATCGTCGTTCCACATCTCCGCGGACGCGTCGGGCATCGCCCGGCTTCGTGCGCAGATCGAATCGCTGGGGCCGAAAAAGGTTCCCGACGTCACGGCCGCGGATCTGATCGCGTTCTGCGCGATCCGGGCGCTCGTCGGCGCGTCAGTGCTCGACGGCTTCCGTCGCGTTGCCGTCACCTCGCCCACGCCGCGAGGACTGATCACTGTCAGCGTTCCCGACGCGGACACGCTGTCGCTGGTGGCGCTCTCCGCCCGGATCCGCGAGCTGACGACGACGGTTTCCGCTGCGAAGGGCCGCCCGGCCGCGGCCGATAATCTGTCTGGCGCGACGTTTACGATCAGCCATGCGGCAGGCGCCGGCATCGAGCGATTCACGCCGGCGGTCGCCGGGTCGGCGGCGGTGCTGGGCGTCGGAGCGATTCGCAACGACGCGATCGAGCTGTCGCTGACGTGCGACGGACGGATCGTCGACGCGGTCGACGCCACGCGATTTCTTGCCGCGCTGAAGGACACGATCGAGCACGTCGAATACCACCTGATTCTGCGAGGTTCGTGATTCATGCCCAAGTCGATCGTCATCGAGCCGTCGCGCGTGTTCACGCGCGAGACGATCCGGTTCTCCGAGATCCCTGCGAACGCGTATGACAAATCGATCCGCGAGGAGCTGGCCCAGTACTCGCCGGACGATCTCGTCGCGATGTGGCTCGACATGTGCGCGATTCGCGAGTTCGAGACGATCCTCAACGAGATCAAGACGAAAGGCGTCTACGAGGGCATCAGCTACACGCACGCCGGTCCGGCGCATCTCTCCATCGGTCAGGAAGCCGCCGCGGTGGGGATGGCGTTTCTGCTCGGTCCCGAGGATCACGTCTTCGGGTCGCACCGCAGCCATGGCGAGATCCTCGCGAAAGCGTTTTCGGCGATCAGGCAGCTGGACGACGCGCGCCTGATGACGATCATGACGACGTACCGCGACGGGGCGCTGCTGCGGCCGGTCGAGGCGACGCGCGCGCCGAACGTGAGGGAGCTGGCGCGGCGGTTCTTCGTCTACGGCGCGTACAGCGAGATCTTCGCGCGCGAAACCGGATTCAACCGCGGCCTCGGCGGATCGATGCACGCCTTCTTCTCGCCGTTCGGCATTTATCCGAACAACGCGATCGTCGGCGGTTCGGGATCGATCGCCCCCGGCGCCGCGCTCTTCAAGCGCGTCAACCGCAAACCGGGCATCGTCGTCGCGAACATCGGCGATTCGTCGTTCGGCTGCGGGCCGGTGTGGGAGGGGATCACGTTTTCGGCGATGGATCAGTACCGCACGTTGTGGGACGTGCCGCTCGGCGGCGGCCTGCCGATCATGTTCAACTGCATGAACAACTTTTACGGGATGGGCGGCCAGCCCGTCGGCGAGACGATGGGCATGCAGTACATCGCGCGGCTGGGCGCCGGCGTCAACCCCGAGCAGATGCACGCCGAGCGCGTCAACGGCTACGACCCGCTGCCGGTCATCGACGCGTTTCGACGGAAGAAGCAGGTGCTGCTCGACGGCCGCGGGCCGGTCCTGCTCGACACGGTCACGTACCGCATCAGCGGCCACTCGCCGTCCGACGCGTCGAGCTACCGGTCGAAGGAGGAAATCGAGCGGTGGCTCGCGGTCGATTCGATCCGCGCGTTCCGCAGCAAGCTGATCGACCATGGCGTCGCGACCGAAGACACGCTCGATGCCGCCCGTGCGACGGTGGATGCGACGATGCTCGAAATGTTCCGCCTCGCCGTGGATCTCGAGGTCAGCCCTCGCGTCTCGATCGATTCGAGCCTCGTCGGCGACGTGATGTTCTCCAACGGCCGCGTCGAACGCTTCGACGACCGCGCGCCGGAGTTTCTCCACCCGCCGTCCGAGAACCCGCGCGTACAGCAGATCCGCGGCAAGGTCCGGACGCCCACGGCCAACGGTCAGCCGGTCCCGAAGATGAAGGCGTACAACGTCCGCGACGCCATCTTTGAAGCGATGCTGCATCGCTTCGCCGTCGATCCGACGATGATTGCGTTCGGCGAGGAGAATCGCGACTGGGGCGGCGCGTTCGCCGTCTACCGCGGGCTGACCGAGGCGCTGCCGTACCACCGGCTGTTCAACTCGCCGATTTCCGAGGCCGCGATTGTCGGCGCCGCCGTCGGCTACGCGCTCGAAGGCGGACGCGTCGTCGCCGAGCTGATGTACGCCGACTTCATGGGACGCGCGGGCGACGAGATCTTCAACCAGTTGTCCAAATGGCAGGCGATGTCGGCGGGGCAGCTGACGATGCCGGTCGTGCTGCGCGTCTCGGTCGGATCGAAGTACGGCGCGCAGCACTCGCAGGATTTCACGGCGCTCGTCCATCACGTTCCGGGCCTGAAGGTCGTGTATCCGGTCACGCCGTACGACGCGAAGGGGATGATGAGCGCGGCACTGGCGGGCACGGACCCCGTTGTGTTCTTCGAGAGCCAGAAGATCTACGACGTCGGCGAGATGTTCGCCGCGGACGGCGTGCCCGAGAGCTACTACGAGATCGCGCTCGGGGAACCCTCGATCAAGCGCGCGGGCACCGACCTCACGTTGATGACTCTCGGTCCGGCACTCTACACCGCGGTCGCGGCGGCACAGGAACTCGAGGCGCGGTTCGGGCTGTCGGCCGAGATCGTCGATCTGCGCGCCGCGAACCCGCTCAACTACGAGCCGCTCGCCGAGTCCGTTCGCAAAACAGGGAAGGTCGTGCTGGTCGGCGATGCCGTGGAGCGCGGCAGCGTCATGCAGACGGTCGCCGCGAACCTGACGCAACTCTGCTTCGACGATCTCGACGGTCCGCCGGTCGTCGTCGGCTCGCGAAACTGGATCACGCCCGCCGCGGAGCTCGAAGCGATGTTCTTCCCGCAGCCGGTCTGGATCCTCGACGCCATCCACGAGCGGATTCTGCCGCTGCCCGGCTACCAGCCGTCGACGAATCAAACGCTCGAGGAATTGATCCGCCGGGAAAAGTCGGGAATCTAATCCCGTGTGCAGTTGTGTTGACGTAGCTGCGCCACGAATCCGTGTCCGGTCGCCGGACCGCGCTCCGAGGACGAACAACGCCCTGACATCTCGCCTGTCGTGGGCTGCTCAGGACTCGGCCGCGCCGTGCGGGTCGATCCAATCGTGTTGTTGAAGAGGACCTGAGAACGGCCTGGTGACCGACGGGTTGACAGGAACAAGTATGAACGCGCAAACGCTGCTGATGATTCTGTTCGCGATGATCGCCGTCACACCGAGTCGGGCGACCGGCGATGCGGCGTGGACGGCTGTCGGATCGGTTCAGCCGTCGACGCTGCTCGCGAGAGCGGTTCCGTTCGAAAACAACTGGTGGATCACGGAGACGAACCACTTCGCGATCACGTTCAGGGCTATCGACTCAGCGGACCTCGACGACATTGCGCGGGCGGCGGAGCGGGCGTATCAGCGGACGGCGTCGGCGTTGGGGCATCAATTGTCGACCCGCCCGCTCATCGTAGTGTACGCAACGCGAGCCGATCTCCGGCGTGCGGTGGCGTCGCGTGCATTTCCCGGCAATCGCGAGCATCTCCTCTGGGCTCTGGATACGCCCCGGAGGCAGTCCGACGGCGACTTCGTGCACGAGCTCGTGCACGTGTTCACGTTCGATGTTGTTCCCGTGACGGTACGGCGCGACTTGCCCACCTGGCTACAGGAGGGATTCGCCGAACTCCAACGCGGCAAATGGGACGAGAGCGACCGGCGGGTCGTGCGAGAGTTGGTCCGTACCAAGACTCTTCCCGCGCTGGGCACGCTGTCACGAGATGATTCCGCGAACGCACCGGCCGTGCAGAAGGTCATGGGCCATCTGGCCCTGGATTTCATCGTGACACGTGCAGGTCCGGACGCGATGAAGCGCATTCTGCTTGCGTTGCGCGAGAATGTTTCGGATCCACTTGATACGTGTGTTGCCGCAAGTGGATTGTCGAGGCCGGAGTTCGATCGACAGCTCGCGCAGTACGTCGAAAGACGGTTTGCGCCCTGAGGGCCCTGTCCCTGCGGACGCCGCGCGGCCGCTCGGGCCGCTCCCAACCTTCCACGCGCGCCACGCGTCAAACGAGGCGTGGGCGACCGGATCCGTCAGGACGTCCGATACGCGCTGCGCGCTCTTCGGAGGAGCCCCGGATTCAGCGCCGTCGCCATCCTGTCGCTCGCCCTCGGGATCGGCGTGAACACCACGATCTTCACCTTCGTCAACGCGGTGCTGCTTCGCCCGCTGCCGTATCCCGAGTCGCATCGAATCGTGGTACTGCGCGAGCGCCAGCTGGGAGCCGAAGGGACGGTCAACGTTCACCCGTTCAATTTCCTCGCATGGCAGGCGCGCGCGCGGTCGTTCGACGCGCTCGCGCTCGTGCAGACGCCGCCGCTCAACGTGATGAGCGCCGACGGCGCCGAGCAGATCTATCGCGTCCAGACGACCCCGGAGCTGTTTCGCGTCTTCGACGTCAGTCCGATGCTCGGTCGCGCGTTCACCGACGAAGACATGCGTCCAGGACAGCGGGCGATCGTCGTTCTCGGGCACGGATTCTGGCGGCGATGGTTCGGGGGCGATCCCGGAATCGTTGGACGAACGCTGCCGCTGGCGAACGGATCGCTCACGATCGTCGGCGTCGCACCGCCAGGCCTTCGGATCGGATCGAGAGAGCCTGAGGCTTATACACCGCTGGCCATCGATCCCGCGAACCCGGCCGCGGTGGGATCGCGGTCGTTTCAGTGTTACGGACGGCTGAAGCCGGGGACGGATGTCGCGATGGCCAGGGCCGACATGACCCT
>Ga0114129_10016831_pt1 | contig 10409 bp, 7 predicted proteins | sample RhiMetdeltSRZDD1_FD_80071 | JGI IMG/M metagenome (GOLD analysis project Ga0114129, IMG submission 80071) | Populus rhizosphere microbial communities from Tennessee, USA - Rhizosphere MetaG P. deltoides SRZDD1 (version 2) (version 2) | ecosystem: Host-associated > Plants > Roots > Rhizosphere >... | reverse complement strand
GCGGCCGCCGTCGAGCACGAGGATGCGGTCGGCGTCGCGCACGGTCGACAGACGGTGCGCGATGACGATCGTCGTGCGTCCCGCGCGCAGCCGGCGCAACGCGGCGAACACGATCTCCTCGGAGATCGCGTCGAGCGACGAGGTCGGCTCGTCGAGGATCAGAATCGGGGCGTTCTTGATGATCGCGCGCGCCACGCTCAGCCGCTGGCGCTCGCCGCCGGACAGGCCGCCGCCGGCTTCGGCGATTTCCGTGTCGTACCCCTTCGGCAGCCGCGAGATGAACTCGTGCGCGTGCGCCGCGCGCGCGGCGTCCTCGATCTCCTGCGGCGTCGCGTCGAGGCGGCCGTACCGCAGGTTGTCGGCGATCGTGCCCTGGAACAGCACCGGATCCTGCAGCACGATCGCGATCTTGTCGCGGAGCGAGCGGATGCGGTACTGGCCGACGTCGGTGCCGTCGACGAGCAGCTGCCCCGTCGTGGCCGCGTAGAACCGCGGAATGAGGCTGACGAGCGTCGTCTTGCCGGCGCCCGTCAGGCCGACGAGCGCTATCATCTCGCCGGGCCGCGCGCTGAACGTGATATCGCGCAGCACTTCGGTGCCGTCGGGATACTTGAAGCCGACGTCCTCGAACCGCACGTCGCCCTTCACCTGCGACGCCTCGATTGCGCCGGGCGCGTCGTCGGTCTCCGGCGTCATCGCCAGGATCGATCGCACGCGTTTGGCGCCCGCGACAGCGCCCTGCACCTGGCCGCTCGTGTGCGCGATCGCGGACAGCGGACCGTAGACGGCGCCCAGATAGTTCAGCACGACGGTCAGCTGGCCAATCGTCATGCGGTGGTCGAGCACGTGCATGCCGCCGACGACGATCACGACCGCCGTGCCGAGCAGCGTGATCGTGCTGACGGCCGCCGAGAAGAGCGATTCCTGCCAGGTGATGTCGATGCGCGCGTTCATCACGTCCGTGCCGGTGCGCTGGTAGCGCGCCGCCTCGAACGGCTCGCGCGCGAAGCTCTTCACCAGCCGCATCGCCGAAAACACTTCGTAGAGCCGCTCGACCAGCTTCGACTCGAGCTCCTTCACGCGCTCGAGCCGGAAGACGAGCGTCTTCATGTAGTACCGCAGGCAGATGTACAGGAACGGCACCACCGAGAGCGAGAGCAGCGCGATCCACGGATCGATCTTCACCATGAACCAGAACATCACGACGAGCGCGGTGACCGACGTCGCGAGCGGGAAGATGCCGCTCATCACGAGGTTCTCGACCGCGTATGCGTCCACGTCGACGCGGTACACCGCATCGCCCGTGTTCGTGGTGATGTGGTGATGCAGCCCGAGCGCCTGCAGGTGGTTGAACAGCTTGTAGCGGAGGTCGTACACGAGGCGCTGTCCGGTGTCGACCTGCACCTGCGTCGCCTGCAGCGTCACATACTGATTGACGAGGTTCAGCAGCACCGCGCCGGCCACGACGAGGACGAGCAGCGACACCGGATGCGCCGCCTGGAGCGAGGCGATCCACGCCGGCACCCACGACGGGAACACGTGGCCGCTCAACACGTAGTCCACCACGATCGCGAGCGGCCACGGCTGCAGCGTGCCAAGCCCGATCTCGATCAGCAGCAGCGCCGTCAGCAGCGCGACGCGGCCGCGGTGCGGCCGCAGGAACGACAACGTCCACGGCAGCAGGCGCTGTTCCGTCATCAGCCCCTCTTCCGCGGTGCCACCGGGCGCGACACGATCAGGTTCGGCGCGATCGTCGGGATGATGAGCGGAACGATCTTGTCCTCGGCCGAATCGGCGACGTAGAGGATGCGGCGCCGCGGCGCATACGCCAGGCGCGAGGGCGATCCGAACACGATGCGTCCCTCGTCGGTGAGGCTGCGCATGATGCCGTCGGGACCGACCGCGCGGACCGTGCCGTCGTAGAAGTCGGCGACGAAGACGGTCACGTCCTTCCCGTTGGGCTCTTCCATCAGCGCGATGCCCGCCGGCCCCTGCAGCGTCGCGTTGACGGCCAGGCCATCGTCGCCCGTGTTGCCCCACTTGCCGTTGCCGGCGACGGTCGTGATGACGTGCGTCTTCGCGTCCACCTTGCGCACGCGGTGGTGGTGCATGTCGGCGATGTAGATGTCGCCGTTGGTCGCCAGCGCCACGTCGCTCGGCATGAAGAGATTCGCGTCGGTCGCCGGTCCGCCGTCGCCGATCGGCCCCTTCTCGCCGGTGTCGCCGTTGCCGGCGACCGTGCGGATGTAACCCGTCGCGTGGTCGATCATGCGGATCCGGTTGTTCAGCGTGTCGGCGACGTAGATGTCGCCGTTGGCCGCGCAGGCGACGGCGCTCGGCGTGTCGAGCGCCGCCTCGGTGGCCGGCTTGTCGTCGCCGTCGTAGCCGTTCTCGCCCGAGCCGCCAATCGTCGTGATGACCTTCGTCGGGTAATCGACGCGGCGAATCCGATCGTTGTGCGAGTCGGCGACGATGAGGTCGCGATCGGGTGCGATGCAGACGCCGTCGGGCGTGTCGAGCTGCGCCTCGGTCGCCACGCCGCCGTCGCCCGCGAAGCCCGATCCGAGGTCGTACTCGCCGGCGACGGTCGTGACCTCGCCGCGGGGATCGATCATCCGGATGACGTCGTTGTTCGAGTCGGCGAAATAAATCTCGCCGCTCGGCGCGACGACGAGGCCGCCGGGCGTGTCGAGCCAGGCGTCGATCGCCGGGCCGTAGTCGCCCGCGTAGCCCTTGCGGCCGCCGATCACCTGACCGGTCGCCGCCTCGCGCAGCATCAACGTGCCCGCGCCGAGCGCGACGATCATGATGAGGAACACCATCGCGCTGCGGAGCCCGTACATGCGCAGGAGCGACGGCGCGATGAGCGGCGTGCGCGCCGGGCCCGACGGCATCGACACCATCCCCTGCGCCCGCGCGACCTGCTCGATGCCGCGCCGCACGACCGCCGTGGTCTGCGCGGTGCGCCATGCCGCGACGGCGCTGACCGCCAGCCCCAGGATGGCTGCCGCCGCGCCGGGGAGCGGCCGACGGCCCGCGACGCCGGTGATGGCCGAGATCAGCAGCGCTGCGCCGAGCACCATCGCGCCCGTGACCCCCCACATCGTCGGGCGCAGGTGCGTGCTGACGCGCAGCAGGCTCCGGCCGGCGCCGTGATCCTCGACGAGCGCGCGCACGTCGAGCCACGCCCAGCGGCCGACGAACACACTGACGTCGCGATCGTCGGACCACCCTTCATCGATCTCGATGGTCCGCACCGACCGCGAGCGCCGGAGCCACTCGGTGATCTTCGAGAGCACGCGGTCGGCCGACGTCCACGTCTCGCTCCAGAACCGATCCTCGATCACGTTGCCCGAGATGAGCAACAGCGCGCGCCACGCTTCAGGCAGCGAGGGCCGCGGTCCGTGGCTCGTCTGGCGATGCGCGACAGGCAGCGCGATCGACGGCGGCCGCAGCACGCCGCGGATGCGGCCGCGCAGCCGCGCCATCGGCTGGATGAAATGGAGGTACGCGACCATCGCGCGATACCAGACCGCGCGGCCCGGCAGGCAGCTCACGTCCGACCGCTGCGCGTACGCGAGGTTCTTCGCGATGGTGAGCAGGATGCCGATCGAGCCGGTGCCGAGCAGCAGCGCCGACGCCCAGGCGTGCTGCCGTGTCGCCGCGACCACGCCGCCCGCCACGGCGAGGACGAACGACAGCACCTGCCACTTGATCGAGTGCGGCAGGAACGCGAACGGATGCACGTCCGTGCGGTACACCGACGGAAAGGCCGCCGTGCCCCAGACGCCCGCGTTGATCCGCGTGCCCCACAGCGATTGCACGAACGGCAGCGGGCTGTAGATGCGCCCGTGCCAGAGCATCTTGCCGTCGAGGAACTTCTCCGGATGGTGCGCCATCAGCCACGTCTCGCCCTCGCCGTAGCCGACCTGCTGCCGCCAGTACGCCTTGACGCTCGCGCGGTGGTGATGCCAGACGAGCGCCGCGGGCGCGAAGCCGATGCGCCAGCCGCGCGCCTGCAGCCGCCAGCACACGTCCACGTCGTCGCCGGCGCGAAGGTAGATCGGGTTGAAGCCGCCGATCGCGAGCAGCGCGTCGCGCCGGAACGCCATGTTGCAGCCCGGCACGTGCTCGGCGATCCGATCGTCGAGCAGCACGTGCGTCGGCCCGCCCGGCGCGCGGGCGATGCATTGCGCCATCGCGGGATCGTCCCCCGGCACGACGTTCGGCCCGCCCGATCCGACGACGTCCGACGTGAGGAACGGCTGAACCAGAAACGTCAGCCAGTCAGGGTCGGCGCGCGTGTCGGCGTCGGTGTACGCGACGAGTTCTCCGGTCGCCTCCGCGAGGCCGACGTTGCGCGCCGCGCTCAAGCCGCCGTTCGCGGTGTCGATCACGCGCACCCGCGGATGCGCGCGGCCGATCTCGCCCGTGCGGTCGCTCGACCCGTCGTTGACGAGGATGATCTCGAAATCCGGATACGTCAGCCGCTCGAGCGACGCGAGGCTGTCCTCGAGCGTATCTGCGGCGTTGTACGCACAAACGACCACCGACACGCGCGGCCACGTGGCTTTCGCCGCCGCCGGGAACGGCGCATTCGCGAACACTGCCTGCACGGCGACGGCCGCCGGCTTCGGATGGCGATCGCGGTCCACGAGCCCGAACGCCCAGTCGACGACGGGATGGCCGCCGCGCCACCACTCGTCGGTCCACGCGAACGCCACCGCGCCGCACGCGCCTTCCTCGAACGCCGTGCGGATGTGCATCGACGTGATCTCGGCCTGACCGGCTTCGCCCTCGCGGATGCTGTCGGCCCCGGCTTCGGCGAGCAGCAGCGGCCTGTGCCCCGCGATGTGCTGGAGCCGCGCGAGGTAGGCGCGCAGCTCGGGCTCGCGGTGCAGGTACACGTTGAAGGCGCAGACGTCGAAGAAGGAGAGATCGAGGAATTCGGTCGGCGGGAAGTTGACGTAGGTGAACAACGCGTCGGGCGCCGTCGCTTTCGCGTCGTGGTAGAGCTCGCGCAGGAAGCGCTCGACGCGCACGCGGCCATGCCATCGCACGACGTTGGCCGGGATCTCGTTGCCCAGCGCCAGCATCAGCACCGCCGGATGAGCGGCGAGCTCCGAGACCTGCGCAATCACCTCACGCCGGATCGCGCGCTTCAGCTTGCTGTCGTCGAGAAACGCCACGTGCTGCGACCACGGGAGGCCGACGATCACGCGCAGCCCGCGGCGCGCGGCCTCGTCGAGCAGCTCGATCGACGGCGGCGTGTAGACGCGCACCGTGTTGATGCCGAACTGCGCCATCAGACGGAAGTCTTCGGCGATCTGGCGGAGAGGCGGGAACTGATGTCCGCTCGCGTCGGGTGCGAACGTGCCGTAGGTGACGCCCTTGACGAGGAAGCGGTCGTTTCCCGCTCGGAGGAACTTGCCGTCCGTGACGACCCGGGCGGCTGGCGCCGGCGCCGACTCGCGGCGCGCCTCAGGAGCAGCCTGAACGGCAGTACTCATGCAGGACGCCTCTCCCCACGGAAGAGGCAAATACCTATTGTATCAGGAAGATACGGCGCGGCTGGATCGCGAGGGCGGGAAGGGCAGGATGGGCAGGAAGGGCAGGAAGGGCAGGAAGGGCGGGAAGGGCAGGAAGGCCCGGAGCCTACCTGTCAATCCGCACGTTCCCGCTGAACGTCTTGAACCGCAGCCGCCCGCCGCGCGCGTCGCCGCCGAGCGTCGCGCTGAGCGATTTGCGGCTTCCGCTGCGCAGCGTCATCGGCATGTCCGAGGTCAACCGGCCGCTGAACGAGCGGAAGCTCACGTCGGCGTGCGCCGATTCGGGGACGTGCACGTTGATGTTGCCGCTGAACGTGTCGACGTCGATCGTGCGGTCATCGCCCCAGGAGCTCGTGCGAATCTCGACCGGGCCGCTGAAGGTATGCGCCTGAACGGGGCCCGAGACGTCCTCCAGACGAAGCTTCGCAGAAAACGCGTGCACCTTGTGCGACCCCTCGACGCCGACGATCTCGACCGGGCTGCTGAAGACGCTGACGTCGAGGTTCGTCCGCGCCGGCACTCTGATCGTGAACTCGGTCTCGACGACGTTGTTCCGGCTGCTCCAGTCGAACCAGGAGCGATCGTAGTGGTTGGCGTCGATGACGAGGGTCGATCCGTCCGTGTGGATGTCGAGCTTGATGCGCTCGAGGCGTTCGCGCGGCGCGCTGCGCACCGCATCGATCGCGACATCGGATCGATCGGCGCCGGTGATGCTGACGCGGCCCGAGAAGTTTTTCAGCCGCAGCGTTCCGCCGGACCCGAGCTTCACGGTTCGGCTCACGCGCTCCGTGTCGTAGTCGGCGCGGCGCTGCTCGGCGACGACCGTGGCCGCGAGCGCAACAATAGCGAAAGCGGACAGGAATCTCGTCATGGTTCCGTAGACGAGCGGAGCCGGCCTAAGGTTGCTTCGGCGCCTTGAGATACCGATCCAGCCAGCCGATCGCTTCTTTGAGGACGTCCTGAAACTGCAGGTGCGGCGTGCCGCCCCTTCCGAAGTCGGCGCCGTGCGTGCCCCCCGGCACTCGCACCAGCTTCACCGGCACCTGCGTCGCGCGCAGAGCGGCCTCCATGTCGAGCGACTGGTGGAACGGTACGGTCTCGTCGGCGTCGCCGTGGATCAGCAACGCTGGCGGCGTCGACGGCGAGACGTGGGTAATCGGCGATGCGGCGCGATAGATCTTCTGGGCGTCGGGCGTCGGCCCGTGCTCGAGGAACGAGACGACGGCGGCAGTCGCGATGCCGCTGGTGCCGATCATCTTCGCGAGATCGCCGGGCCCCGCGACGAGGACGACGCACTGAAGCGTCGCCGGCTGGCGCCCGACCGGATCCGAATCATCGGCCGTGCCGGAGGCGCCGAGCGCCGCGACGAGGCCGACGAGGTGCGCGCCCGACGATCCGCCGACACCGCCGATTCGGTCGGGATCGACGCCGAACCGCTTCGCGTGCTGGCGGACGAATCGCACGGCGCGCTGGACGTCCTCGACCGCGGCTGGATAATGGAAGCGCGGCGCGCCGCGGTGGTTGATGGTGAACACCGTGTACCCGGCGCGGGCGAGCGGCGTGACCCACACATCGACCTGTCCTTCTTTCAGCCCCGTGGCGCCGTACCCGAGCCGCGCCTGCCAGCCGCTGCCCGAGACGAACACGATGCCGTATCCGTTCGGCCGGTCCGCCTGGTGGACGTCCATCAGGAGCGCCAGCCCGGAGTACATGCCGTAGATGACGTTCTTCTCGACGCGGACCTGCGCTGCGGCAGGCGGCGCGACGCACACCACGAACGCCACGACGAGCAGCAGTCTCCTCATACGTAGAGATCTTACGAGCGAGGGGCTCGAAGGTTAACGGCCCCCCGGCCGGCCGGCATCGACGTCCAGCAGGCCCGTGTAGATGGCCATGCCGACCACCGCGTCGACGCCGATGGCATCGAGCGCCGCGATTTCGTTCTCGGTCGTGATGCCGCCCGCCGCAGTCACTCGTCGGGTCGTCGCGTCCCGCACGGCACGGATCGCGTCGAGGTCGGTGCCGCGCATCAGGCCTTCGCGATCGACGTGCGTGTAGAGGAACTCGCCGCAGTACGGCTCGAGCGCGCGCACCGCGTCGACGGGCGAGATCGGCAGCGCGGTGGTCCATCCGTGGATGACGACCCGGCCGCCGCGGCCGTCGACGGCCGCGATGACGCGATCGATGCCGACGGCGCCGGCGAGCGTCTTCGCAAACTCGAGGTCGGGCGCGCCGTCGGCGAAGAGCGATGATCCCACGATGACATGCGCGGCGCCGGCGGCGAGGATCTCCTGCGCGCGCGCAACGGTCCGGATGCCGCCGCCCACGCGACAGCGCAGCCGTCCGGCGATCTCGCGGACGAGCGCACGATTGTCGCCGGTGCCCTTCGCGGCATCCAGATCGATCACCTGGACTTTCGCGAATCGCTCGAATCGCCGCACCCACCGGAACACGTCATCGTCTTTGACGGCGAGCCGCTCGCCCTGCACGAGCTGCACGACCGCGCCGGACTGGAGATCGATCGAGGGAATCAGCATGTCTTCGTGATTTACAGACGCACCGGAATACCCAAATGCCGCAAGTACATCTTCAACGCGCGCACGCTCGTCTCCGCGAAATGGAAGATCGACGCTGCGAGCGCCGCGTCGGCGCGGCCTGCCGTGAACACCTCGCCGAAGTGCTCGAGCGATCCGGCGCCGCCCGACGCGATCACCGGGATCGAGACGGCTGAAGAGACGGCACCCGTGAGCGCGCAATCGAAGCCGGTCTTGGTCCCGTCCCGATCGATCGACGTCAGGAGGATTTCGCCCGCGCCGCGCGCTTCGGCTTCGCGCGCCCATTCGATCGCGTCGCGGCCGGCGTCGCTCTGCCCGCTGCGGGCGTACACGCGATATCCCTCGCCCTGCCGCTTCGCGTCGATCGCGACGACAACCGCCTGGCTGCCGTACCGATCCGCCAGTCGCGTGATGAGCGTCGGGTCGGCGAGCGCCGCGGTGTTGAGGCTCACCTTGTCCGCTCCCGCCTCCACCGCCGCCGTCGCATCGTCCTGGCCGCGGATGCCGCCGCCGACCGCGAGGGGAATGAAGAGCTCGCGCGCGACGCGGCGGATCGTCTCCGCGAGCGCGCGCCGCCGCTCGAGCGTGGCGGTGATGTCCAGGATGACCAGCTCGTCGATCCCCTCGACGTTGTACCGGCGCGCGAGCTCGGCGGGATCGCCGGCGGCACGCAGCCCCTGGAAGTTCACGCCTTTCACGACGCGGCCGTCGCGGACGTCGAGACAGGCGATGATGCGCTTGCTCAACACAGCCGCACGAAATTCCTCAGAAGCGTCAATCCCGCCTCGCCTGATTTCTCGGGATGGAACTGCACGCCGGCCACGTTCGCGCGCTGCACGATCGACGCGAATCGCTCGCCGTGCTCCGTCACGGCGAGGGTGTATCCGGAGATCGGCGCCGCGAAGCTGTGCGTGAAGTAGACCTGCGCGCCGGGCGGCACGCCGTCGAGGAGCGCCGACTCGCGCGTGAGCTCGAGCGAGTTCCATCCGACGTGCGGCACCTTGAGGTTGTCGCGCATCCCGTTTCCGAGCCGATAGCAGCGGCCGGCAACGACACCAAGGCCCGGACAGTCCGGCGCTTCGTCGCTGCCTTCGAACAGCCACTGCATCCCGAGGCAGATGCCGAGGAGCGGCCGGCCCTCGCCGACGCGCGCGGCGATGGCATCGGCCCAGGCGCCCGCGAGCACGCGAGTGGCACCGAAATGGCCGACGCCCGGGACGACAACGGCGCTGGCGCGCTCGATGTCCTCCGGCCCCTGGGGCACGAAGATCTCCGCGCCGATTGCGGCGAACGCCTTCTTCACGGAGGCGAGGTTGCCCGCGCCGTAGTCGATGAGCGCGATGGCTGTCACAGCAGGCCTTTGGTGCTTGGCAGCATGCGCGCCAGACGTTTGTCTTTCGCGCAGGCGACCCGCAGCGCACGCGCGAACGCCTTGAACACCGCTTCGACCTGGTGGTGGCTCGAGCGGCCGTACATCACCTTGACGTGCACGTTCGCGCGCGCGCCGATCGCGAAGCCCTCGAGGAAGTCGTGCACGAGCTCGGTTTGCAGATCGCCGACGCGCGCCGCGCGCACCTTCTTCAGATCGACGGCGGCGTACGGGCGCCCGCCGAGATCGATCGCCGCCAGCGCGAGCGTTTCGTCCATCGGCATCACGAAATAGCCGGCGCGGTTGATCCCGCGGCGCGTGCCGAGCGCCTTCGAGACCGCTTCGCCGAGCGCGATCCCGAGATCCTCGACCGTGTGATGCTGGTCGACGTCGAGATCGCCCCTGGCCTCGACGCGGAGATCGAAGCCGCCATGCCGCGCGACGAGCTCGAGCATGTGGTCGAGGAACCGGATGCCGGTCCTCACCGCGTAGCGGCCCTTGCCGTCGAGCGCGATCGTCAGCGCGATCGCGGTCTCGTGCGTCGTGCGCGCGATTACGGCGCGGCGCATAACACCTCGTCCATCACCGCGATGAATCGTCGCGTGTGCTCGACGATGCCGGTCGCGATCCGGATGCACCCGGCGCAACCGGGCTCCGTCGATCGATCGCGAATGTAGATGTGGCGCGCCGCCGCGCCCTGCACCAGCGCATCGGTCCGGTCGCCGGCGCAGACGAGCACGAAGTTCGCCTCGCTCTTCCAGTACGGGAGGCCAAGCCGATCGCAGGCGGCGTAGAGCAGCGCCTTCGACTCGGCGACCTCGCGGAGATAACGCTGCAGGTGCGCCGGATCCTCGAGCGCGGCCCGAATCGCAACCGCGGCGGCGACGTTCACGCTGTACACCGGAATCGCCAGCCGGATCGGATCGAGCACCTCGG
>Ga0114129_10016829_pt1 | contig 10410 bp, 7 predicted proteins | sample RhiMetdeltSRZDD1_FD_80071 | JGI IMG/M metagenome (GOLD analysis project Ga0114129, IMG submission 80071) | Populus rhizosphere microbial communities from Tennessee, USA - Rhizosphere MetaG P. deltoides SRZDD1 (version 2) (version 2) | ecosystem: Host-associated > Plants > Roots > Rhizosphere >... | reverse complement strand
TGCTTCTGCGTTTCAATCGGGCTGGAGCACAAGGGAAGCTTAGAACTCGGCGTTGTTTACGATCCGATGCGTGACGAACTCTTTACCGCGGAACGCGGCGAAGGCGCGGCGCTCAACGGCAAGCGCATTCGCGTCTCGCCCGTGCCCAATCTTGCGAGTGCGCTGCTTTGCACCGGGTTTCCGTACGACGTGCGCGAGCGGAGCGAGTTCGCACGCCACTTCGCAAACTTCATCATGAACGCGCAGGGTGTGCGGCGCGATGGCGCGGCGGCTCTCGACCTCGCGTATGTCGCGGCTGGGCGCTTCGACGGATTTTGGGAAGAGGGACTCAAGCCCTGGGACGTGGCCGCCGGCGCTTTGCTGATTGAAGAGGCAGGCGGAAAAGTTTCGGATTATCACCGCGGGCCGTTGGATATTTTCAATCCGCCCATTCTCGCCAGCAACGGATTGATTCATGAACAGATGATGCGGGTGCTGGCGTTGTAACTTTCCGATGCGCCCCGTCGGAAAAACCGCAAAAATACTTGATGCTCGATGCGAGTTTCGCTGTGAAACGATAACATCCTATTCTTGGCGCTCGGGTTTTGGGTGTTGAGAACATCTTAAAAGAGGAGATTTTTATGCGATTCAGCAAGACTGCCATTCTTGTAACGTTGATTTGTTTGCTGGCGGCTTCAATATCAGCAGCGAAAACTCAGCGCACCGCAGCGAATGTGGCCGGCGTTTACGAAAACTTCACGGTCGGCAAACCATCGGGCGACCTGGAAGGAATTCGCATCGTTATCATTCCCGCGGGCGGCGGATATTACGCGATGGTGCAAATCGCACAAGGCGGCGCCGAAGATCCGAAGCCGGAATTTGTTGAAGCGACCGTGAATGGAATGAAGGTCGAGTTCACTGTCGGCGATCAGAAATTCACCGCGACGGCGAGCGCCACCGTGTTGCGCGTAAAAGGTTCGGACGGCGCGACACACGTGCTCAAACGAAAGCCCTGCACGTCACTGTTCCGGTGATCACCGGCTGGCACTACTGCGTTGCTTTCTTGTGCGTTAGGATGTTGCAGGCATCTGCGGCGCTCGTCGGATCGATGGCTTCGTTGCCTTCCTTTATGTGTTGAATGATTCCGTCCTTATCGATCACAAACGTCGCGCGATTGCCGTAGCCACCTTCCTCGTTGAAGATGCCGTAGTCCTTGACGACCTGACGTTTGGCAAAGTCGCTCAGGATCGGAAACGTGACCCCAATTTGTTTGGCAAACTCGCGATTGGCATAGACGCTGTCGGCGCTAACGCCGAAAACCTGTGTGTCATTGGCTTCGAATTTGGCGATATCAGCCTGATACGCCTTCATCTCCTGCGTTCAACCACCGGTGAAAGCAAAGACGTAGAAGGCGAGTACCACGTTCTTCTTGCCTTTGAAATCGCTGAGCCGGTACCGGACGCTTCTCTTGTCTTCGCCCACGATCGTGCTCGGCAGGTAAAAATCCGGCGCCTTATCGCCGACTTTGAGATTTGTGTGCGGCGCTGGCGGCGGCGTTGGTTTTGCCGGCGTTGGGCTGGGCGTTGGCTGCGCGAATGCGACGGATGCCGCAGCGAATAAGAAGACGACTGACAGAATTTTATTGATCATTTTCGACTCCTTCGCTAGGTCGGATCGTTTTACTACTGAATACTATCTACTGCACGGTCTCGGAAGCAGCGAGAGTTTACATCCGCTAGCTGCCGGACGCCAGCAAAGTCCTCAGTAAAACTGCTATCCGATCCGTTACGTCGTCCCACGCCGCCGCCGATTGCAATCAAACCTCAAGAATTCCTCAAGGCTGGTCTGGATAATGGCAACACCCTAAAGCAAACGGGGTCTGCGCGCGGTAATCCCACGGCAGCGAACACTTTGAAGAAAGATGACGCGCTGATTTTGCGCGAACGACCCGGCCGATTGCGGGGCGCTCGAACTCTCAAACGATGCGAAGACACGAAGACCAACTCATCCACGAAAAGATTACCGTTACGAACGGAGGGCCGCGGACTTCGCGGCAGCGTCTGCTGAAACTGTTGTCAGACAATTTGTCGACTTACAACGCAACAGTTATCAGTGGGCGGGCTGGAACAGGAAAAACGAACCTAACTGCTGACTTCGCGCGCCACGCGAAGCGGCCGGTTTGCTGGTACAAAGTCGATGCCGCCGACGGAGAGTTCAGCGTCTTCTGCCGGTATTTGGCGGCAACTCTCAGGCTGCAATGTCCCTGGCTCGATGGATATCGTCTGCTAAAGATCACCGAGTCCGTCGAAAGCGATCGAGCCGAGCTGCTCGCCGAGGCCCTTGTATTTCAGTTGACCGAACACCGGACTGAGCCGCTGCTCGTCGTAATCGAAGACCTGCACCTGGTGTACGACGCCGACTGGGTGATGCCATTTTTTCATCGGCTGCTGCCGCTTCTGCCGTCGGAAGTGCACCTGATTATCACGTGCCGCAGCCTACCGCCGACGCCGCTGTGGCGATTACGTTCAAAGCAGATGCTGCGCGTGATTGAAGAGGCAGAGCTGGCATTCAATTTTGAAGAGACACTGCAACTATTCCAAACCTATGGACTCAGCGAAGAGCACGCACGTATCGCGCTGCGCGAAACCAATGGGCGCGCGGCCGCCGTCGCAAGTTTTGCGGCGACGCCGGGACGCGCCGGACGCGCCGTGGCCGACAGTTTCCTGGCAATCGAACCGCGCCAGATGAATTGTTTAGGTCAGCGCACTCCGGATTTTCAAACGTAGAAATAGTCTTTGGCAGCAATGCCTGAATCGATCCTTTCCCCCGCACCTCGTCCCGACGTCATCAATGGCGCCACCATTCTCGACCGCGTTGCGAACAATAGAAGTCGCTGCTTTGGCTGTGTTACTCTCCGCAACAGTTCCCGACAATCTGTTCCGAAAATCGCCATGGCCAAAGGCGAACACAAAACCGCCAAAGCTGATTCGTCGACGGCTGCCGCACCGATAGTCGCGCTGCCCGGCACATTCTTTCTGCGCACGAAACTGCTGGCGCCAAGGCCGGCGCCGGAGCTCCTTTTCCGTGAACGTCTGATCGAACGTCTGCGCGCGAATCTTTCTTTGCCGATGACTCTGGTCGCGGCGAACGCGGGCTCGGGGAAGACCACGCTGGTCGCGGACTTTTTGCGACAGCAGGAGCGCCCTTACGTCTGGTATCAGCTCGATCACACGGACAGCGAGGCGGCGGTCTTTCTCGGATATCTCGCGCAGGGAATTCAGCAGCGCGTGCCCGGCTTTGGCGAGACGATTTTCGCCTATTTGCAAGCCGATGAATTGGCGCAGCAGCCTGAGCGTGCCGCCGACGTTCTGCTGAACGAAATTCTCGAGCACGTCGAGCAGCAGTTCATCGTCGTGCTTGACGACTATCACCACCTCGGCGCCGAAACATCCGTGCATGCGGTGGTCGATCGCCTGATCGCGTATCTGCCTGATGTGATGCACGTGATCATCATTTCGCGCGACGTGCCACCGCTGACGCTCGCGCGACTACGTTCGCAGGATTCGCTCGCGATTATCGATCGCAACGATTTGCTGTTCACGCCGGAAGAAACGCAGGAGCTGTTTCGGAAGGTTTTCGGTTTGGAGCTGACGGCGGAGCAGCTGCGTGAATACGGCGAACGCACGCATGGATGGATTACGGCGCTGCAACTGGTCCGGCAGGTGGCGCAACGACAAGTTGCTGGTGTCGATGGCGGTGCGGCTGACCCGCTCGGCGTGCTGCATCAATCTGAGCGCGACATTTTCGAGTATTTCGCGGAAGAAGTCTTCAACGCGGAAACGGCTGAGGTCCAAGATTACTTGATGCGCATAGCGTTGCTGGATCGGATCGATGTGAACACGTGCGCGCGCCTTTATCCCGAAGTCATTTCCTCTGCGATTCTCCCTCAGCTGGTTCGCCGCAATGTCTTCATGACCGTCGCCAGGGACGCGCGCGGCGAAGAGTACCGACTGCATCCGCTGTTTCAGAGCTTTCTGCGCCGCCGTTTGCGGACCGAGGTCGGTTTGGCGGGCGTAGCCAACGAACACGCTCGCTGTGCCGATCATTTTCTCGCGCGCGGCAATTGGGATCGGGCCGTGCGCCATCTGCTCGACGCGGAGAATTTCGATCGCGCCGGCGAAGTAATTGCCGAGCGCGGCGGAGAATGGATTGCGTCCGGCGAGCTCGCGTCACTCGCTTCGCTGGCTGAGTCGTTGCCGACTTCAGTGCTCGAGGCGCATCCGCGCGCCATGGCCCATCGCGCCGAAGTCGCGCGTTTGCGCGGCGAATTCGAGACGGCGCAGAGCCTGTTCCGGCGGGCCACCGCGGCGTTGCGCACGAAAGGCGACGATGAAGGCGAAGCCGAAGCGCTGCACTCGCTGGCGACCATCGCGCGACGTCAGGGAGATTACGAGTCAGCTTTCAAATATCTCGATCGCGCAGTCGAGCTGACGAAACCAGATTCACCAGTGCGCACAAAGTGCGGGAACACGCGAGGGCTGTGTCTGGTTTCGCAGGGCGAGTGGACGGCCGCCGAACGTGAGTTTCGGGTCGCTTTGCAATCCGCTGAAGAGCGGAATGACGAACATCACGTCCGGCTGATCACACATAACCTTGGTTTGCCGGCGCTGATGCGCGGCGATTTTGGCGAGGCGTTGCACTGGCTGCGCCGCATGCTGCGAACGGACGAGCATGAAACGCCGATCCCGCAGGAAGCGTGGGCGCACCTGAACATCGCGCGCTGCCATCTGTATCGCGGTGAGTTGCAGGAATGCGAGCAGCATCTCGATCGCGCGCTGGAGCGCTGCCAGCTTTTCAGTCTCGTCGGCCAGCTCGGCGAGGCGTTGGAAGCATACGGCAACCTTTGCCGCGAACGCGGCGACGTGGCGCGCGCCGCAGAATTTTACGAACGCGCGGCGCGAAGTTACGACGAAGCCGGTATCGAACTTTCGCGGGTCGAGCTTTTGGAAGAGCAGGCGCTGCTCAGTTTGAAAGCGGGTGACGCATCTCGCGCGCGCGCGCAAATCGATCGACTCGTTGAATTGCGCAAAGGCCGCAATGACGAAGCTGGAGTTTTCACGGCCACGCTCGCTCGTGGCCGCGTACGAATTGCGCAACGTGAATTCGAGCCGGCACGCAACGAGTTGCTTCCCGCGCTCGAATATTTTCGCGCTCGGGGACTCTATTACTACGAAGCACAAGCGTGCACAGAACTGGCCGCGTGTGAACTCGAACTAGGCCGCGAGCCGCAGATGTTCGAATGCCTGCGGCGCGCGCTGGACCTCGCGGCGCGGTACGACTACGACTATTGGCTGCGTCAGGAGATCGCGCATCGGCCATCGTTGTTTCAGTCCGACGTGGCGCAGGAAATGTTGCCGGCGGATTTGCGCGCGCAACTTCCCGCGATCATGGTCAGCGCGGCCCAACCCGTGACGACGCCTAACTTGTCACCGGGGCCGCTCGTAGACCTGACGGTGAATATGCTCGGCCCGGTTGAGATCTTTCGCGATCCGGCGCGTTCCTTTGCCGCTGACGCCTGGACGACGCGTCGCGCGCGCGACATCCTGTGCTTCATCGTTTCGCGGCGCCATCATCGCGCGCCGAAAGACACGATCATCGATACGTTTTGGACTGAGGACAACATCGAAACAATCGAAAAGAATTTTCATCCGACTATCTCGCACATTCGCAAGGCGCTGAACAGTAATCAGCCACTGAAGCAAAACTTCATCATCTATCGTGACGGCGACTATCAGCTCAATCCTGAGTTTTCCTATCGGATCGACACTGAGACTCTCGAGCGGCTGATCAACGATGGCGAGACGGCGCGGCGCGAACGTGACTATGCGCGTTGCATCGATACTTACGAGCAGGCAGTTGCGCTTTATCGCGGCGAATTCATGCAGGGCAGCTACGAGCCGTGGGTCGATGAGCAGCGCTCGTATTACCGCGAACAGAATCTGCGGATGCTCGAATCGCTGGCCGCGGTGGCTGAGAAGAAGCAGGAATGGCCGCGCGCGATGGACCTGGCGCAGCGCATCCTGCGCGAGGATCACTTTCGCGAGGACATCCACTGCATGCTGATGCGCGCGCACGCGGCACTCGGCAATCGCGTGGCGGTGAAGGAGCAATACGAAACCTTGCAGGCTCTCTTGCAAAAGGAACTGGGCGTGGAACCGGCAATGCAAACGCAGAAGGCCTATCGCGAACTAGTCGGAAGTTAAAGAATTGCTCGAATTGTTGAAGAAAACTGCGGAAAACCAAGATACAAATGCAAGGCGAACGCAACACATCTTGCTTCCCGGGCGACCTAGAATTTGGCGTTGTCTCAGTTCTTATATTTAAGCAACTACGCCTCGCCTAGAGTTGTAATGAACAAGCCACTGTCCTGACCCGACTGTGGCCATGGCTTGTATCCGATGGCGAATCACTTAGTCGAAAAATTTCGAATCGCGCTGGCGTTGACGCTGGTTGTATTACTGAGTGCTGTACCTGCGCTAGCCGGACTAACGATCGTCGGATCGAACGGCATTACTGCTTCGGGCGCCGACGGAATCAGTTTCACGAACACCTCTGGAATTACGGCGAGCGGCGCCGACGGCGTGCTGGCATTTCTGCCGAACGGCATCACAGCTTCAGGCGCCGACGGGATCACTGCTTCGGGCGCGGATGGCATCACGGCGAGCGGCGCGGATGGCATCACGGCGTCGGGCGCTGATTCAATCGCGATCACACGGGCAGACTCGTTCACGGCGGCGTCAGGCCCGAATGGAATCACAATTAGCGGGGCTGACGGCAATACCTACCAGGCCGATTCAATTGTTGTTCGCAATCCAACCGGCATCACCGCGAGCGGGGCAGACAATGTGATCGCCACCGGCACCAACGGTATTACCGCGAGCGGTGCTGACACTCGAAACATCGCGCGCGCCGATGGCATCACCGCGAGCGGCGCTGACAACGTCGTTACGATCAACGGTTCCAGCGGAATTACCGGCACGAGCAGCAACGGCCTCATCTTTTCCGTGACGCCAAGTTCCGTGACCATCGCGGGCGTGAGCGGGATCACCGCCAGCGGCGCGGACGGAATCACGATCAGCGGCGCCGACAATTTTGTGCTGACCGGCGTGGGCGCGCTGATCGCCGCGTTGAATGGCGCTGGAGTCAACACAGGAATCGCCAGCGTTGATCCGGAACTCGCGGTCCTGCTGAACTCCGCCACTGACGACAGCAACATTGATGCGGTTATCGTCTACCGCGCAATGCCCACGGACAGCGATATTGCAGAGTTGCAGCGAATCGGAGTGCTCGGCGGAACGCGTTATCGCGCGTTGCCGATGATCGCCGTGACGACGAGTAAAGCGAACCTGACTTCGATTTCGCATTTGCCGACAGTGCGATCGATTTACGGAAATCGCACCCTGCAATGGAATCTGGACACGACCACTCGGAACGTAACCGGGGCTGAACGCGTGCGGCGCACCACCGATTTGACAAACGCGAATCACGGCCTGCCCATCACTGGCCACGGCGTGACGGTCGCCGTGCTCGACACAGGCGTGGACGGAACACACGGTGATCTCGCTGGCCGCGTCGTGCAAAACGTGAAGCTTGCCGACACGCAAAGCGTGGGGCCAGGCTTCAACTATCCGCTTGCCTCGGCAAATCTTCCGGACACCGATCAAGTTTACGGTCATGGAACCTTCGTCGCGGGAATAATCGCGGGGAATGGTCAACAATCCGGCGGCAAATACTCGGGAATTGCATCGGGCGCGAACATTCTGGGGGTCAGCGCCGGCGATGCGACTCTGTTGTTTATCCTGTCGGGTCTTGATTACCTGCTCGCAAATGCCGGAGCCTTCAACGTTCGTGTCGTCAATTGCAGCTTCTCAGCGAACACAGTCTTCGACATAAACGATCCCGTGAATATTGCCACGAAGATGCTGACTGACTCGGGCGTCAGCGTCGTTTTCTCCGCGGGCAACACCGGCCCGGGCGCTGATTCGCTGAATCCGTATTCGGTTGCGCCGTGGGTCATCAGCGTGGGCGCGACAGACAATGCGGGGCGGCTGGCTGACTTTTCTTCGCGCGGCGATTTCGGTAGCCCACTGTTTCGACCGACGCTGGTTGCGCCGGGCGTCCGCACGATCAGCCTGCGACCTTCGACGTTGGCTTCCGTCACCAGCGCCAGCAGCTTGACTGAGAGCGACCCGCAACTGAGCGCGACCGAGCTGCCTTACTACACACGTGGCAGCGGCACCAGCTTCTCTGCACCGCAGGTCGCGGGCGTGATCGCGCTGATGCTCGAAGCGAATCCGCAACTAACACCTGCGCAGATTCGCGACATGCTTCAGCGGACGTCAACGCCGTTGCCGCCGTACTATCTGTACGAAGTCGGCTCGGGCATGTTGAACGCGCAAGCAGCCGTGCTCGAGGCGGCTTTCCCGCAGCGTCATTTTGGTTCGTGGCGTGGTATTGCGTTTCAGAATCAGGTTGAGTTCGTGCAAAGCGCGCCGCAAACATTCGGTGGTTCAGTCGCGCCAGGGGCATCGACAGATTCCGCGGTCGCGCTACCGGCGGGCGCGCTACGCGCATCGTTTGAAATCGCGTGGGGCGGATTGGCGAGCGCGAGCAAATTGAAGTTGGCGTTGTTGGATGCGCATGGCATTCAACAATCGATTGCGGACGCGGCCAATGCTCCCGGATTGACGGGCCGGCGGCAGCGCTCACTGATTGACATGCCGACCCCGGGGACGTGGACGGCGCGCGTTTCAAATGTCATCGGGCCTACTGACACGAATACTGATGAGGCAACCGGGACAAACGTAGCCGGATACGGCCAGCAGTATTACGGCGTGTTACAGGTGACGAGCGCACGTTACGCGTCGCTTTCGGATCTTGGCGGAATCGATAGTTCTTCAACGAGCGAGATTTGGCAGAACTTCCGTTCATTGACGATGGCGCCGATAGGCTCGCGATTTCGACCCGACTTCGCAGTGACACGCGCGGATTTGGCGAGCACAACCGTGCTTGCTGGTCGCGTTCCGCAGTATCTGCCGGCGTCGTCGAGCTACCCGGACATTCGCGACAAAGTGACCATGTTGTTTGTTGAAAGCGCGCAAGCCTCACCAAACGGGGCGCTGTTTCCGTCAATCGCGGCGGGCTCAAACTTTCAGCCTGATGCCGTTGTGGATCGATTGACGGCGGTGGTTGCGCTGGTTCGCGCGGCTGGGTTACGGCAACAGGCTGAATCCGGAACTTACACGCTCGGCTACACCGATGCGGTTTCCATTCCCGCCTCTCTGCGCGGATATGTTGCAGTGGCGGTGCAGAACGGATTGATCAAGGCGAGCGGCACGACCTTCAATCCTTCCGGAGCCTTCACCCGTTTGGATCTGGCGCACGCGATGGCGAAACTGGCGAGTCAGTAATTCAGCGAACCTGTCCGTAATAAACTTCAGTATCGTAATCAAAGACGACCCTGCCGTCGGTTTGATTCGCTTCGAAAACTCTGCCGAGCTCCCGAATCATTGGCTCGTAGTTCGAATCATCCTGCTGTGGCGCGTACGATGCCGACAATAGCCGTCCTTTCAATCCTTCGAAATCAAACTGCTGCTGAAAATCGAGGCGCGCGATCTTGAGCTTACCCGGCGCGAAAAATGATTCGACATCCGTGTCTTTAATTTCGCGGAGCACATCGCGGTAATCGCTTCCGTATCGCAGCAGCACTTCGTGGTAACCCGCGAGTAGCGGAGTGCGGTCTACGCGATAACCGTTCCAGATGATGACAACCCATCCGTTTTCCTTCAGGACACGTAGAAATTCGCAACCGGCCGGTGCGCGATCGAACCAATGAAAAGCCTGACCGGCGGTGACGAAGTCAACCGAAGCGTCGGCCAGCGTAGTGCTCTCGGCAGTCCCATCGATGCTGGTGAAGTTCGGATAGGTTGCGAGTAATTGCTCACCGGCAGCGCGCATTTCGGCGTTTGGTTCAACGCCAAAAACTCGATTTCCGTGGCGCAGGAAGAGTTCCGTCAAAAAACCCGTACCTGAGCCGACGTCAGCAATGATTGAGTCAGGCGTGAGACCGCATTCTCGTTTCACCAGGGGAATAATCTCGGCCGGGTATCGGGGACGATACTTGAGATAATTGTCGACGCGATTTGAGAAACGCTTCGTTGGATCGAGCATTTAGGCTTGTTCCGCAGGCTGGCTTAGGCTGGCGATCAATTCATTGAGTTGCTCCAACTGTTTTTCATCGGCAATTGAGAACGACACGCTGAAGCCTGTCAGTTGCTGATAGAACGCTACTTTTCCGCGCAGCGGCAACCAGGCGCCCGTTGGAAGCTGGATCAAAAGGGCGATCATTTCGCCCACATCTACGGTTCCCTT
>Ga0114129_10016826_pt1 | contig 10410 bp, 15 predicted proteins | sample RhiMetdeltSRZDD1_FD_80071 | JGI IMG/M metagenome (GOLD analysis project Ga0114129, IMG submission 80071) | Populus rhizosphere microbial communities from Tennessee, USA - Rhizosphere MetaG P. deltoides SRZDD1 (version 2) (version 2) | ecosystem: Host-associated > Plants > Roots > Rhizosphere >... | reverse complement strand
TATTTTCATCGCGGCAATCCCAAAGAATTTTCATTCATGTGCGCAGTCAGGTTTCGATAAAAATAACCGGGGTCTCCAAAGCGGACAAAACGGGTTGTGACTTCGGCGGCGTGAATATCTACATGGTCATCATCCATCAAGGTGATGGATGGTTGACCATCCACACTCAAGACAGCATTCTCGCCTCGCACGCGAATACTCACCCTGGAACCTTCAGAAAGCACCACGCCTCGATCCACCGAAAGATGCGGGGCAATTGGCACCAGCAGAATGTTGCGCAATTCGGGCGGCAAAATCGGACCACCCGCCGCAAGCGCGTAGGCGGTTGAACCTGTCGCAGTCGCGGCGATAAGCCCATCCGCGACATAGCTTGTAAGCAGACGTCCGTCCACGGAAGCCGAGAGCCGCACCGGGCGGAGGATCGGCCCTCGTCCTACGACCACTTCATTCAACGCATTCCACTGGCCCAGCGAGTCGCCGGACCGGATGTGCTCCGCATGCAGCATCATGCGATTTTCGATCCAGGCTTCGCCGTTCAATAATCTGTCAAAGTACTCGCGCCATTCGTGACGGTCGATTTGAATCAGGAAGCCAAGCCTGCCCAGATTGACCCCTAGAATTGGCACACCCAGCGGCGCACACAAATGTCCGGCACGCAAGACACTTCCGTCGCCGCCTGCCATGATCAGCAGATCAAATTCGAGATTCTTTACGCGCTTCCGCAGATCTTCATCATAGAGCGAGCCAGAAGGAGCATCAAAACCCTTCTCCTTCAGGTAGGCAGACATCAGCTCCACTTCACCTGCTGTTTCTGGCATTCTGGGATAAGCGGCAACCACAGGTCGTTTGGGGATGAAGGGGTCGGGCATCGTGCGGTAATTATATAGTAAACAGGTAGACACGTATACAGGTACACCGGTGGATGTGTTGTTGGCTTTGACCTGTTTCCGTGATTCCTTATCGACTTCCTTACTCACCCAAGCTTTTGATCACAAACATGACGAAACCCGCATCGCTTACAACGAGAGGCCTGCTCATGTGACCGGGCTACGTCTTTCTTGAATTCGTCGCGTTTCATCTCGGTGAGCAACTCCAGTAAGGATTGTTCCAGTTCGTGTGTGTAATCCACAGCAAAATCGCGGTCCTGATAATGGATGATTCCGTAGGGAGGACGTTTACTATACGTTTTATCCACGAGCAAGCAATAGGATGCAAGTTGGTAAATATGGGAGTCATACGGCGCTTCGGGCGCGCGACCTGATTTGACTTCCACGGGAATGATCTGTCCGTTTTGCTGGATGAGGTAATCAGGTTTACCGGTCAGATCAAGAGCGGCGTAGAAGAGTGGCTTCTCCACTTTACCCCAGCCACGCGTGTCGGTGTAGATAACGCGCCCGCCGGGCAGCCCTGCGGCTTTCCGCTGGCGATTGGATTGCCAGAAGAAGACAACGGCCAGGAAGAGGAGGAAAAGAGCAAAATAAAGCATATATAGCAAGTAGCTCTCACCGATCAGCCGCGGATATATTCGGGGTGTTCCGCCAGAAAGATATCAAAATCGAGTTCACCCGGCGACTGACCATATCCAGTCAATATAGCTGCCGCTTCGCTACGATGTTGAGTCCCGTGATTGATAACATGAACAATCTTCTGCCAAACTTTGAGGCTGGCTTTAGGGTCGTCTCCATACCCTTTGTTCAGGGTATCTTCATTCAAACCAGATTCATATGTCAGCCATGCCATGCGTTCCACATTCCAACGAGTTCTTAACGCCATCACGTCGGCGAAATCAACCTGATCCAGTATTTCTGAAGCATCTTGCGCTTGCAGAATCAAGCGCCAACCATACTCTGTATCCAGTGCATGAACCAGGATCCCGCGCAGACTACCCCACCCGGGATTCGGCGTAATCTCGCGGGTAAATTCACCCAACGATACCTGTTCACATGCGGCAAGAATACGATCGGCCGCCCAAAAATTGTAGGCGATCATTGATGAAATATCGGCTCTGTTCATTTTTCGTGATGCCTTTTATAAAGTCTGTGCCTGTTTGATCACCTTCTTCACCCGCGACAACCCTCCACCCGATAAATCTTCCATGCGTCTTTCGAGCACTTTGATGAACTCGTTCTTATTGGATGTATTTACAGCAGGCAATGTCTTTTCTGAATGTTGTGGTACTTCTTTTGGACGGCAGGATGAAAGATGTTTAAGTAAATAGGGAAAGATAGCCTTGTTATATTTGTCATTCGCGGCGGTGTAAGCCAATGTGGATATGGCATTGTCTACTGTAATCACGGAGCCGGTCTCTTTGGCTTTCTTGATTGCATCGAAATGTTTAAAAACCGCATCTGGATTGGCCTTTGCGACTTCCGCCAATGCTGTCATCCCACCCCAGACAAGACGATTATTCTTGCTCTTCAATAATTTCACAAAGTCTTCGGCGTAATCCGCGATCAGTTTGGGCTCGATGTAGCCGACTTCGTATAGAACTTTGATACAGTCCGCTTGAATATTCTTGTCCTTATTCCACAGGTTTTCGGCAACTTCACGAATACCCTTCTGATCATTTTTCGCAGCCAGGTCGCGTGCCAGTTCCTGATTGGGAACTTCATCACGGCGACCGAGGGAGTGGGCGAGCTTATCAGTAACAGACATATTGTTTCCTCCGTAATCTTCAAACGATTTTCGCGGTGCAATAGGCCACCAGCATGACTAACGCGATCATCAGCAGAATCAGTCCAACTGTCCGCGTGATACCGGAAGCCAGTACCTGCCGTCCATGGCGGATGTGGATTTGGGTCCCAGCTGCGAGTTCGGCCTGATTTGCCGATTCCACGCCTTGTTTTTTGTACCACCAGGCGCGGCGACAGTAGAGGTAGGTGCCAATGTCAGAGGAGCGGATGATAGCCATGATTTTCACCACAGAAAGAACAAAGGATTGGAAAGGGAAGTATAGCACAAATTTTCTAATTTTTCTGTGCGCGCGGAGCGGAACGAGCCGTAAGGCGAGTAAAGTCGAAGTGCGAGTTTCATGAAAATGTGGAGTGTTCTGGTTACGTGCGCTTCGCCTGCGGGCTCGATGCTTGCCTCTCACCCTCCGCTCAACGCGGAGAGTTTAACCTTGTGAAATATTTCTCACCTCCCTTGCGAAAACTTTCCTTGAAGAAAACCTCCAAACGAAGATAATACCAGTGTAGGTTGAATTGTGAATAAACAAAATATTGTGTGGAGGTGCAGGATGTCGAACGAATTGAAAGTCAAGTTTTGGGGTGTGCGTGGGAGTTATCCTACGCCCGGGACGGGGACGGTGAAATATGGTGGGAATACTGCAAGTGTGGAAGTATGTGCAGGGAAGCGTACCATCATTTTGGATGCGGGCACAGGCATCATTCCATTGGGTCGTGAACTGGCACGCACGAAACGGGCGGGTGAAATCCTATTGCTATTCAGTCACTTACATCACGACCACACGCAGGGCTTTCCATTTTTTGTGCCAGCCTATCTGCCAACTGCACGACTGCACATCTATGGACCGGATGGCACCCACGAGTCCATGAAGAATGTGTTGGAACGCAATCAATCGTCCGAGACATTCCCGATAGGTCTGCGTGAAATGGCTGCGTCGAAGGATATTCAAGCCGTGCGCGAGACGAACGTCATTGTTTGGGATGAGGACGGAGTCCGGGTGACGGAGTCAAGTGTCGGCTTGAGGGAGGAGGCGGTGGTCATCCGCATTCACAAATCGTACGCGCATCCGGGTGGTGTCTATGTCTATCGCATCACCTGGCGCGGCAGGTCCGTTGTGTATGCGACAGACACGGAGGGCTACATTGGCACGGATAAGCGGCTGGTGGCGTTCGCGAAGGATGCGGATGTTCTCATCCACGACGCACAGTATTTGGAGGAACACTATCGTGGGCAGCTGGAGGGGTTTCCTGCGACGCAGGGATTCGGTCACTCGACTGTTTCGATGGCTTGTGAGGTCGCCGCCTCGGCGCGGGTGGGGCAGTTGATCCTGTTCCATCATGACCCATCCTACGCTGACGATGTGATCGCGGGTATGGAGAATACGGCGAAGAATTTATTTCCCAATTCAGATGCGGCTTACGAAGGCTTAGAGACCGTGTTGCGTGATGCGAAAATGCCAATGCGATTGCAGTCACCCGCCATAAGCGGGAGGGATGTACAATATGCTCAAAATGGCTAATATAATCAAAAGCGACACTCGGAACCTGCTTTCAGACATTCCGCTGTTCAAGGGCCTGACGCCTGTGCAGTTGGACTGGGTGGCGCAACACGCTCATCGCCGCAATTTTGAAGCGGGCCGCAATGTGATGACCATTGAACAGCCTGGTGAAGCGGTGTATATTATTCTACATGGATCGGTAAAGATCCATATAGAGCAGGGCCAACGTGATGTGATTCTCGCGATCCTGGGGGAGGGTGACATGCTTGGCGAGATGAGCCTGCTCGAAGACAACGTGGGGCGGTCTGCCAGTGCTGTGACACTGGAAACATCTTTGATGTTGTGGATGGATAAGCCCTCGTTCAACCACATGCTCGATAACTTCCCGCCCGCAGCGCGCAATCTGGTGAAGATCATGGCTGATCGCGTTCGGCTTTCTGATCAGTTGATTCAGGCGTTGGCGACCCTGGATGTGAATGGACGGGTTGCACGTCAGCTATTGGCATTTGCCGCACGATACCGCCGTGAAAAAGGCGGCTTGACCCAAATCCGGATCGCACTCACACAAGGTGATATTGCGGATTTGGTCGGCGCGTCGCGCAAGCGGGTCAATCAGGCGATGGTGTTATTCAAAGAACAGGGGTTAATTGATGATGCGGATGGGAGAATCGCGATAAAGGATGGGGAAGGGTTGGCGAAGTATTGCAGGTAGGGACCCAGCATCGCTGTCTCTTTACAACGTGCAAAACGGTATAATCGCGGAATGTCACAATTCCGCTTTTATCATCCCATCGAAGTCCGGTACGGGGATTTGGATCCGCAGGGACATGTAAACAACGCCAAACATCTCACCTATTTTGAACAGGCGCGCATTGCCTACTGGATTCAATTGGGATTGTTCACAAAGGACCAATCCTTTATGGAGATTGGCGTGATCCTGGCGGACGTTCACCTCACGTATCTCGCGCCTATTTACTATGGGCAAGATATCAAGGTCGGGGTTCATATTTCGAAACTGGGGAACAAGTCCATGACGTGGCTGCAAAATATCGTCGCTGTAGATACAGGCGAAGAGTTAGCGAAAGGTGAAGTCATTATGGTGGCGTATGATTACCGCGCCGAAAAAACAATATCCATTCCCCAGGAGTGGAGGGAAAAGATCACCGAGTTTGAAGGTTTATGGGTTTGAATGTTGGAAAGTAGAAGGTTGGAACGTTGAAACTTGCTAACCTGCCAGCTTGTAACACAAAAACATAGAGGAGAATTATGTCGCTACCGACCATCGATCAGGACTATTTCGTAGACTTTCTCGTAAAGCTATTGAACATCGCATCGCCTACCGGCTTTGCTGAACCCGCCGTTGCCTTTGTGGAGAAGGAATTGTCGCAGTTCAATCAATTGGAATTATCCAGAACGCGTAAGGGTGCATTGGTGGCAAAATGGAAAGGAGAAAGCGATCTAACGCCCATCGCCCTGACCGCGCATGTGGACACGCTTGGCGCCGTGGTAAAGGAGATCAAAAAGAATGGACGGCTCAGGCTGAGTCGGATTGGTGGGATTCAGTGGCCCAGCGTCGAAAGCGAGGGTGTTTGGATCTTCACATCGAAGGGTGAGAAGATTCGCGGATCGGTGTTGATCGATACGCCGTCCGGACATGTCCACGGCGCAGAGGGCAGCAGAACCCCGCGTGACGATGATCATATGGAAGTGCGCTTGGATGCACGTACGACCTCCGAAAAGGAGACTCGTGAGCTGGGCATCAAGATTGGTGATTGTGTCGCGTTCGACCCGCGTGTGGAGGTCACGAATGGCTTCATTCGCTCGCGGTTTCTCGATGACAAGGCTTGTGTGGCAAATATCGTTGCGGCCATCAAGTCGATGGCGGAGGCAGGCCTTACTCCAGCGCGAACCGTGTATTTTCACATCTCCAATTATGAGGAGGTGGGTCATGGCGCGTCGGCGGGCATCCCGTCTGAGGTTGCGGAGTTGGTCACGGTGGATATGGCAGTGGTGGGCGCGGGGCAGGAGTCCGATGAGTTCAGTGTGACGTTGTGCATTAAGGACGGCGGCGGTCCGTACCATTTTGGTTTGAATAATAAAATGCGCGCGCTCGCTGAGAAGCATAACATTCCCTACAAGACGGATGTGTATGTATTCTATGGTTCGGACGGAGAAGCCTTCTGGCGGGCGGGCGGCGATGTGGCGCTGGCGTTGATTGGGCCAGGTATCGACGCATCGCACAATTACGAGCGTGCCCATATGGATGGGTTGAACGGCACCACAAATTGGATTATGGCCTATCTTCTTGATTAATCGAAACACCAATGGTCGAGTACGAAGGTATCGAGACCATCAAATCAAATATACACTTGAGATTGGTGGTCTCGATACGTGCCTCGCTTTGCTCGACACTACTCGACCACCGAGGTGATTATGAAATTCGACGCCGCATTACCTCCGGTTGGATTGAAAGACGTTCCTGCGATAGCCAGGGCCGCCGAGGAAATTGGATTCGACGCGCTGTGGACTCAGGAGACGCAACATGACCCCTTCCTGCCCTGCGCGTTGATCGCCGAACACACAACGCATCTCGACTTCGGGACGGCGATCGCGGTGTCCTTTGCGCGTTCGCCTGCCAATCTGGCCTATACTGCCTGGGACCTGGCCGCCCAATCCAACGGACGATTCATCCTCGGTCTGGGTACACAAGTTAAAGCACACATGGAGCGGAGATTTGGTCAGCCCTGGCCCGAATCTGTGACAGGCAAGCTACGCGAGCAAATCCAGGTCATACGCGCGTTTTGGGATTGCTGGCAGAACGGGACGAGGTTGAACTTTCGCGGGGAATATTACAAAATCACGTTGATGTCGCCATTTTTTAACGCAGGGGCCATTGAATATCCGAACATTCCAATTTATGTCGCTGGCGTAAACATGGGTTTAGCAAAACTTGCGGGAGAAATCTGTGAGGGATTTCATGTGCATCCGTTTCACAGTGTGAAATATTTGAATGAAGTGATTCTTCCGTCGATTGAAGAAGGTGCGGCGAAGGAAAGCAGAAAGAAGGAAAATGTCAGCGTATCCGTCACGGCGTTCATCGCGACGACTCCCGAAGAGATGAACTTTACGCGTGCGCAGATTTCGTTCTACGCCTCCACACCCTCCTATCGCCCCGTGATGGATCTGCACGGCTGGAGTGATGTTGCAGAGAAGTTGTCGACGCACGCGGCGAAAGGTGAATGGATGGAAATGCCCATGCTCATCACGGATGAGATGCTGAATGAGTTCGCCGTGGTGACAGAAGAAGATAAATTAGCTGAGGAATTGAAGAAGCGCTATGCCGGGATTGCTGATCGGCTGACTTTATACACTCCCTTTGTGCCTGGAGAGAAGGATGAGTGGTGGAAGCATTTGGCGTACGAAATAATGTGAGTAGAAGGGAGAGTATTAATGGAAAAACCTGCTCAAGTCGCTGCAGTGAGATTTCACGATGTGGAGTTCAGTCCTCAAAGTGTAGCTTTATTCGATCAACAAAGCAAAATATTGACCGTTCTAAAGAAAGATGTCCGCCAGATAATTCTAAAATATGGTTTTCAGTCAGAACGACCTGTTGTTCAAGCAGTCTTTGGTGTCGTTCTATTTCTAATCGGGTTATATTTTATTGCTAACTTCATTCTTCATATACTAATTAATCATATAGTTTACACAACTATGTTACTAAGCATTTTACTTTTGCCGGTGGGTGTTTGGTTCGTGCTGGATGGCTTTCGTAAGAGACTTTATTTTGAAGTATGGCTGGATAATGACAAACGCAAATTCCCACTTGGGAAAACCCCCGACAAAGTTAAATTGCAGGAATTTATCAAAGTTGCATCTCAGTTAGGCTATTTTATCGATACAGGAATTCTGGACAAAAATATTATCAACTAAAGAGTACAAATGAACTTCAACCCTCATCAGACCAAATCCTGTAAGACTGTAGGTTATACCGTTCTGGGCTGGTCCACGATGCGAAAGGCAAGTAGTAGAAGAATTCGTCAGGAGGACACCATTAATGGAATCCTGTATCTTTTGTCAGATCATTGAAGACAAAGTGGAGTCCAGTAGAGTCTATGAAGATGATGTTTGCCTGGCCTTCATGGATATCCAACCGGTCAACCCCGGCCATGTCCTGGTAGTGCCGAAAGTCCATTTCAGGGACCTTTCCGATTTGCCTGCGGACATAGGTGCGCATCTCTTTCAGATCGCGCAACGAATTTCCTTGACCATGCCAACGACTCCAGTTAAGAGTGAAGGCATCGCTCTCTTTCTGGCCCATGGCGAGGCCGCGGGTCAGGAGGTTTTTCACATTCATCTGCATATCATTCCGAGATTTGCAGGCGATGAGTTTGGATTCAGGTTCGGCCCAAATTATGCGAACCTGCCCCAGAGATCCGAATTGGAAGCGGTTGCAGCTCAAATCAGACGACAATTGGAATCTTGAAACGTTCATAAACTTCACTATTTTCAAACCAAATCCCTTAAGAGTTAAAGAGGATGACTTATGCCACTTGTACAAATTCACCTGTTGGAAGGCAAGCCCGTTGAATTCCGCCGCAGAGTGGGCGAAATCGTCTATGAGACCATGGTGGATACCCTCAAGGTCCCACCCAGAGATAACTTTCAGATCATCACCGAACATGACGAAAACGGCCTGATCTACGATCCTGAGTATCTCGATATTCAACGCACGGATGAAATCGTCATTATTCAAATCACGCTGAATGAAGGCAGGACCGTTAAGCTCAAAAAAGCTTTCTATAAGCGATTGACAGAACGCCTGCAAAGCCTGCTTGGCATCCGTGTGGAAGATGTGTTTATCAGCCTAGTTGAAGTCAAAAAGGAGAACTGGTCTTTCGGGAACGGGGTGGCGCAATACGCGAAATGACCCATTAGAGCTAAAAAGTTACAAATATCTTGACACGCTTATAAAAAGTTCTATAATTAGTACAAAAGTTCTAACAACCAAAGATTCTTGATAGGAGGCACCCATGCTTACCGAACTCTTGATCCGTGATGAAACCACTGCCAGCCTGGGTAAAACAGAACACAGCTTTACCGTTCACGTTTCGGGGGAAAAGATCAGCGTACGTGAATTAATCCGTCTGCGTGTCACTCAGGAAGTGGAAGAATTCAACAGCCGCCAACCGGCAGTTTTCCGCATGCTGGTCCAGCCCAATGACACGGAGCGAACGCTGAACGGGTACAAGTTCCATAAGCCGCGTCTCGTTGACCCAATGACTCAATACCAAAAGGCCATCGAAGCCTTCGAAGGCAATGGATTTATCGTTCTGGTGGATGACTATCAAGTCCAAGAGTTGGATGATGAAATTGCGCTTCGTCCGGAAACGTCAGTGACATTTCTCAAGCTGGTACCTCTCGTTGGTGGGTAAAGTAAAATGACGGGAGGATTTCTATGTTCAACTTTCTCAAATCTACTTTTGCCCCAAAGTCCCGCAATGTCGATGCCGAAGCCTTGGTGGAGGAGTTTGCAAAGCAGGAATCGCGCCATTACTCCACTAAACTAGAAAGTTTTACAGCAGGAATCAAGTATCAGAATGCCGAACCACAATTGCAACGCGATGTCGTGAGGGCGATGATTGCGTGGTTCGAACGAAATCCGATCCAACCGCTCGACCCGAATGGCAACCGACAGGAGTGGAATTTGCAGTGGCAAAAGCAATGGAAGATGCGTGAGTTGTTCCTCGCCATGCTGAAACGCAAATTGCCATTTTCAGAGCAGGATGTAATAGCTGTATTGGATTGGTCGGTAAACAGGTCGGAAAATCATTCCTACTATCGCGGAATCCCACAAATGATAAAAGTCGTGGGGGATTATGTGAAAGGGAATGATATCAGCGATAACTTGCAAAAAGTTGTGGGCAGGCTCATCCATGTGATTGAAGCTGAAAACATGAGTGTTGAAGCGCGTCGGTGGGTGTTGCGCCTCAAGGACGTGAGAGGTGATTCAGAAATCAGCCTACCGTTGGCCGCGGGGTATGTCTGGGCGGATAGCGCGTTAAATGAACTGCGTGCCCTGGATTCAAAGACCCAAACAGCCTGGGCAGAGATCCTACTCTCTTGTTTGCGCGCGACCGGGTCTGCACCAAGCAGTAAATGGCTAAAAGGGGTGGACAAATATTTGGATGTTATCGGGGCTCCGGATTTTTTCAATAAACTTGTGC
>Ga0114129_10016825_pt1 | contig 10410 bp, 9 predicted proteins | sample RhiMetdeltSRZDD1_FD_80071 | JGI IMG/M metagenome (GOLD analysis project Ga0114129, IMG submission 80071) | Populus rhizosphere microbial communities from Tennessee, USA - Rhizosphere MetaG P. deltoides SRZDD1 (version 2) (version 2) | ecosystem: Host-associated > Plants > Roots > Rhizosphere >... | reverse complement strand
TCGAGCTGTGCGAGCAGGCTAGCCTCGGCGTCTGGCAGCCCATCGCGGCCGCCCTGCTCGGGGCCACCCTCGTCGCCCTCGATCGCAAGGACGACGGCCACGCGCTCCTGCGCGAGGCCATCCGCCGCGCGGAGGCGCTCGGCGTGAAGGCCTATCTCGCGCGCTGGACGGCGCTGCTGGGCGAAAGCATGCTCGCGCGCGGCGACGTGGCCGGCGCCCGCGCCGTGGCCGACCGCGCCATCGAGCTCTCGCTGGCGCACGGCGAGCGAGGCCACGAGGCGCTGGCGTGGCGCCTGATCGGCGACATCGCCGCCCGCGGCGCCGTCGGCGATCTGACCGCCGCGCGCGAGGCGTACGAGCAGGCGCTCGTCATCGGCGACGAGCTCGGCCTCCGCCCCCTGGTGGCGCGCACGCACTTCAACCTCGGCCAGCTGCAGCGCCACCTCGGCCACCTCGAGGACGCCGAGGAGCACGTCTCGCGCGCGGTGGTGATGTTCGCGGACATGGGCATGCGCTCGTGGGTCGCGCAGTCGGAGCCCGAGCTGAAGGCGCTCGGACACCTGGTGATCGTGGCCCGCAGCAACGTGGACCTCTTCGAGTACCTGCGGCGGCAGTTCGCGGGCGATCCCGAGATCATCCTCGACCGCCGCCACGACCAGGCGCCCCGTGTCGGCCCCGGCGAGCGCCGTCATCACGCCGTCGACCGGGCGCTGCGCACGCGCGGGCTGGCGGTCGTCCTCCCGCAGTAGCGCCGCGCCGCTAGCCGGTGTTGCGAAGGCCGGCGGCCACGCCGTTGATCGTCAGCACGATCACCTCCCGGCACGCCTGCGCTTCCGTACCCTCCTGATCGGCGAGCGCGCGGACACGCCGCAGCATCTCCACCTGAAGGTAGTTCAGCGGATCGACGTACGGGTTGCGCAGCTGGACGGAGCGCTGGATGACGACGTCGCCGTCCATCAGCGCCGTGTGACGCGTGACCGCGAGCACGGCGTCGCGCGTCCGCCCATGCTCGTCGCGGATCATCGCGAAGAGTCGCCGGGCAAGCGCGTGGTCCGGCACCAGGCCGGCGTAGAGGGCGGCGATGTCCATGTCCGCCTTGAGCAGGGACATCTCGGCGTTGTCGAGCAGGGCGCGAAAGAAGGGCCACGACGCGTACATCTCCGCGAGGGCGGCGGTGTCGGACCGTGCGAGGGCGGTGCCGAGCCCGTACCAGCCCGGCAGGTTGAAGCGGCTCTGCATCCAGGAGAACACCCACGGGATCGCCCGCACGTCGCCGAGCGTCAGGGCGCCGGTGCGCCGTGCCGCCGGCCGCGAGCCGAGCCGGAGCCGGCTGATCTCGTCGATCGGCGTGGCACCGCGCCAGAATTCGAAGAAGCCCGGCGTGCCGGCGACGAGCTGGCGATAGGCCTCGCGCGCGGTGAGGGCCATCGTTTGCATGGCCTCGCGCCACGGCGGCGCCAGCGTCGTCTCCGGCTCCGTAGCGGAGGCCAGCAGCACGGCGCTCGCGATCTGGTGCAAGTGCCGCTCGGCGAGCTCGGGCGTCGCGTAGCGGGACGCGATGGTCTCGCCCTGCTCGGTGAGGCGGAAGCGGCCACGGATCGTCCCCGGAGGCTGGGCGCGAATGGCGCGTCCGGCCGGGCCGCCACCGCGGGCGACGGTGCCGCCGCGCCCGTGGAAAAGCGTCAGCGTGACGCCATGTTGCGCACAGATGCTTGAGATCGCGTCTTGGGCCTCGTACAGCGCCCAGCTGGACGCCAGATAGCCGGCGTCCTTGTTGCTGTCAGAGTAGCCGATCATCACCATCTGCTCGCCCGCACAGGCGTCCAGGTGCGCACGGTAGACGGCGGTCGCGAAGAGCTCGGCGAGCACCCGCGGTCCCGCCTCGAGGTCGGCGACCGTCTCGAAGAGCGGCACGATGCCGAGCCCCGGAGCGCATCCCGCCCATCGGCTCAGGAGCAGCACGCCGAGGAGATCGGCGGCATCGCGCGTCATCGAGATCACGAAGACGCCGAGCGGTGCTGCTCCATAGACGGCGTGCGTGCGCGCGATCAGCCGGAACAGGCGCCACGCCTCCTCGGCCTCCGGACGGCTCGCCGCCGCCCGCGTGACCTCCGCCGGCTTGGGGCGTTCGCCCGCGAGCAGCCGCACGAGGAGTGCTCCGCGGGCGGCCGCGTCGAGTCGCTCGTACGCTGGCTCGATGCCGAGTCCGGCGAGGATCGCCGCCAGCGCCGACGTCAGCCGCTCGGCGTCCTCACGGATGTCGAGCCGCGTCGCCTGCAGCCCGAAGATCGCGAGCTGGGCGCGGAGGGTACGCACGCCATCGCGCGCGAGTGCCGGCGGCAGGGTGCCCGCCACGAGGTCGAGCACGCGGACGATCTCCTCGGCGCTCGCGCGCGCCTGGTGCGGCGCCTCGTCGAGCAGGCGGCTGGTCATGGGGTCCTGCGAGGCCGCCTCGAGGTCGGCGGCCAGCAGGGCCAGCGCGAGGCGGTACGGCTCGTTGGCGTACCGCTGCTCGAGGAACGCGACGCGCGCCGGCAGCGGACGCCGCGCGTCGAGCCACACCTGGAGCGCGGGCGGCACCGGACAGCGCCGGCCGCTCAGGCTCAACCGTCGCGCGAGGGCGAGCAGGCTCTGCCGGTGCCGCTCCACGGCCAGGCCGCGATGGAGCCGCAGGGTCTCCGCCGTCACCGATGTGACCACGGAGGGATTTCCGTCGCGGTCGCCGCCGATCCACGAGGCGAGCGTGAGCCAGCCGCTGCGCGCGACGACGTCCGGATAGTGCGGACGTAGCGCGGCCTCCAGGTCGGCCTCGAGGCGGGGCAGCGCGTCCCAGAAGATCGTGTCGACGAAGTAGAGCCCGGTGCGCACCTCGTCGGTGACGCCGGGCCGCGCCGTCCGCGCGCGGTCGGTCAGCCACAGCGCGGTCACTTCGGCCAGCAGCGCGTCGATCTCCGCCTGCCGCTCGCGCGCCAGCAGCTCGGCGCTCTGCAGGCGACGCAGCATTTCCCCGATCCGCTGGAGCTTCGACAGGATCGTGCGCCGCTTGGCCTCGGTCGGGTGCGCGGTGAGCACCAGCTCGATCCGCAAGGAATCGAGGAGGGCGCGCATCCGCTCGGCCGTCACGCCCTGCGCCTTGAGTCGGGCCACCGCGTCGGCGAGGGACTCGGCGATCGGCACCGGGTGCTGGGCGCGCTCGCGGCGACGCAGCTCCAGGATCCGATGCGCTTCCTCGGCCAGGTTCACGAGGTCGAAGTAGACGGCGAAGGCGGCAGCGATGACACGCGCGGCGTCCACCGGCAGCGCGGCCACCTCGGCCGCCAGCCCCGCGGCCGCCGCGGCCTCGCCGCCGCGCCGCGCCTTGGCGAGCGCGCGGATGCGCTCCTCGGTCTCGAAGAGCGCCGGCGACTCCTGCTCGCGCACGACCGCGCCGAGCGTCTCGCCGAGCAGATGAATCGTCGCCGACAGATCCACGGCGGCGGCGGCGCCTCGCGCGATCAGGCCTCGACGCGCACGGTGACGGAGCGGGTGGCGCCGAAGGTGGGCACGATCGACGAGTGCTTGCCTGGCCCGCCGGCGACGATCACCGCCACGTCCTCGGGCGTCGGACACCAGGGCACCAGGGTGTCGGGCGGCTTGTCCTTGAACCGCTCGGGCGCGATGGCGACGAAGCGGGCGAGATTCTCCTCACTGAAGGCCCCGATCGGGACGCACGCGCGCTCCCAGAAGCGGCGCTTGAAGTCGGCCTTCGACCACCCGGAGCCGGCGATGGTCTGCGCGTGCTCCGGCCCCAGGATCACCAGCGGATCGCCGCCGAGATAGATGTTGTTGCTGCCCGGCGTGGCGGCGGTGCCGGCGAGCCCGCGCACGAGCCCCTCGGCCGTGGTGGACCCGTGATCGTTGACGTTGTGCGGCCCCTCGGCGCCGAAGACGGTCACCGTCGTGTCGCCCACGGCGAAGCCGCGCTCGACGTGGAGCGGCGGCCACGGCGACTCCGCCTCGTTCTCCGCCAGGCAATAGGTGAACTTCCCCGCGTGGCCGAGAGTGGCCCGATCCTCGCGGCCGGGACGCGCGCCGCCCACGTTCTGCAGCACGAGCCGGAGCGCGCGCCCGATCACGGCGTTCGCGCGCTGGCCGTTGCCGAGCGCGTTGGCGCCGCCGGCGATGCCGAGGCGGGCCGCACCCGGGCCGTTCACGACGATCAGCGGTGTGCACGGGTGCGTGGTGCACTGGATCGCGTTCAGGTTGAACTCCGGCCGCCCCACCGCGCGGACGGCGGCCACGATGACGGCCATGTACTCCGGCACCGCGCCCGCGAGGGCGGCGTTGACGGCGATGGCCTCGCGCGTGGCGCGGCCGTCGAGCGGCGCCACGGTGGCCACCAGCTCGTCGCCGGCGCGTCCCCCGAGCAGGCGACCGACGCGCTCCGGCGTCGGCGGCAGCACGGGGAGACCGTCCGACCAGCCTTCCGCCATCGCGAACTCCTGGAAGGCGTCGAGATCGTCGGGCGCCTCCGTCTCCTCGATACCGGCGACGTCGAGCGTGCGCGGCAGCGGCGGATCGCTCGTGAGCGCGCGCAGGACAGCGCCGAGGACCGACGGTGCGCGGTCGGCGATGATCGCCGGGGCGACGCCGCCGAGCGGATGCGGGATGGTGGCCACCGGGAGATGGGGCAGTCCGTGCTTGGCCGCGGTGGCATGCGCGAGCGACAGGAAGGCGTCGGTGCCGAGCACGACGGCGGGCACGCCGCGGCCTTCGAGCTGCGCCGCGTCGTGGATACTCCACGACGTGCAGGACCCTCAGTCGGCGGAGCCGGTCAGGACGACGTCGACCTGATCCGCGATCTCCTCGATCATGAGCGCCGGCCGCGAGGAGCCGGGCTTCTGCCACGACTGGACGGACGCGGCGCCCTGCTGCTCCGCGAGCAGCGCGGCCACGCGATGCAGCAGCACGTCGGCGTTCGGCTTCGAGTTGTCGAGCACGCCGATGCGGAGGCCGCGCAGGCTGCCTCGACGACGCGCTAGCGCCTTCGTCTCGGTCGCGCGGACGGCGAGCGGGCTCCACACCTTCATCGCCCGGCAGTATAGCGCCGCCAGCCGGCCGATCGCCTCACGCGCCACCCCGCGCCCACACGACACCGAGGACCGCCGCGGCGGCGACGCCGAGGGCGGCCACGACGAAGCACTCGTTGAAGGCGGCCGCGCCGACGGCGAGGCGGCGCGCGGCGAAGAGCTGACCCAGCACGGCCACGCCGAAGACGGTGCCGAGCGTGCGCGTGAAGAACATGAACCCGCCGGCCACGCCCTGCTGCGTGCCCGGGAAGGCCGCCATCGCCGCCGTCATGTTCGGCACCTGAAAGACGCCGAGGCCGAACCCGGCCCCGAAGAGCACGGCTGCCAGCGCCGGGAGCGGCGTCTCGGCACCGGCGCGCCCGAGCAGCGCCAGGCACACCGCCTCGCAGGCGAGGCCCCCGATCACGGGCGGCCACGGCCCGCGGCGCTCGGCGAGGCGCGCGGCCAGCGGCGCCGCCACCGCCGTGCCGAGGGGCGTCAGCATGAAGAGGACGCCGCCGGCGGTGGCGTCGAGGCCACGCACGGCCACGAGGTAGAACGGCGCGAGGAGCCAGACGGAAAAGATGCCGGCGTTGCCGAAGAAGGCGAGCGTGCCGGGACGCAGGGCGGCGCCGGCGAGCACGTCGCGCGCGACCACCAGACGCGCCGACGTCGTCCCTCGCGCCGCCGGCAGCTTCAGCGCCAGCGCGAGCGTCAGCACGGCCAGCGGCAGTCGCACGTGAAAGATCGCGCGCCAGCCGACGGCGTCCACCAGGGCGCCGGCCAGCACCGGTCCCCCCGCCAGCGCCAGCCCCATGGCCGCGTTCAGGAACGCGAGTGCGCGGCCGCGCTCGCCCGGCGCCGCCGACAGCGTGACCAGTCCGGGCGCGGTGCCGTACACGAGGCCGCCCGCGAAGCCCTGCAGCACCCGGGCGCCCAGCAGCATGCCGAACGTCGGCGCCAGGCCACCGAAGGCGAAGGCCACCGCGCTCAGCCCGACGCCCGCCTGGAACACGCGTGCGTGCCCGACGCGATCGGCCAGCGCGCCGCCGCCGAACGCGGTGAGCGCGTACGTGAAGACGTAGCAGATGATCACCCAGCGCATGCGCTCCGGCGGCTCCGCGAAGGCGGCGGCGATGGCGGGGAACGCGATGTTCATGACGGAGTCGAGCGAGACGAGGGCGGCGCCGGCCGCCGCGATGAGGCGCGTCACGGCGGCTATCATGTCACACGGGGTTGCGCCGTCCCCCGCTTCCACGGTACAAACCCACGCGATGGACCTGCGCCCCGGCGCCACCCACGAGATCGCGTGGACCGTCACGCCCGACAAGACGGCCGACGCCATGGGCAATCCGGGCGTGCGCGTCTTCGCCACCCCATGGGTGATCGCGCTCCTCGAGCAGACGTCCAACGGCGTCATCGGGCCGCATCTGCCGCCCGCCGCGTCCACCGTGGGGACCATGATCGAGATGCGCCATCTGGCCGCCACGCCCGTCGGCATGGGCGTCCGCGCCAAGGCAACGCTGCTGGAGACGGACGGGCGGCGTTTTCTCTTCGCCGTCGAGGCGTGGGACGCGAAGGAGAAGATCGCCGAGGGCCGACACGAGCGCTTCGTGGTGCCGGACCTCGCGAAGTTCCTCGAGCGGGCCATGAAGAAGGGCGCCTGATGCCGACCAAGATCAACACGAGCGTCGTCGGCAAGGAGTACCCGCCCTACGTCGTCACCGTCGAGCGCGGCAAGATCAAGGAGTTCGCGCGGGCCATCGGCGATCTGAACCCGCTCTACCTCGACGACCGCGTCGGGCAGGCCTCCGAGTGGGGCGACATCATCGCGCCGCCGACCTTTGCCACCACCTTTCGCGACGAGACGGCCGACACCAGCGTGCTGCTGCGCGACCTCGGCACCGACATCTCGCGCGTGCTGCACGGCGAGCAGGAGTTCGAGCTCGCACGCCCGATCCAGCCCGGCCACACCTACGTCTGTCGCTCGCGGATCCTCGACATCTACGAGAAGACGGGCAAGAGCGGGCCGATGGCGTTCGTCGTGCGGGAGACGGCCATCACCGACCGCCACAACGAGATCGTGGGCACCATGCGCCACATCACGGTGGTGCGGCTGTGAAGTACGCGAAGGTCTACTTCGAGGACGTGAAGGTCGGCGACGAGCTGCCGCCCCTCGTGAAGGGACCGATCCAGCAGATCCAGCTCACGCGCTACGCCGGCGCCTCCGGCGATTTCAACCCCATCCACCAGGACGACGAGTTCGCCAAGGCGGCCGGCATGGGCGGCGTCTTCGCCCACGGCATGCTGTCGATGGGCTTCGTCGCGCAGGCCGTCACCGACTGGGCCGGCGCCGGCCGCGTGCGCAAGCTCGGCGTGCGCTTCGCCGCCCTCGTCCGATTGAAAGACACCGTCACCTGCCGGGGCCGTGTGCTCTCCACGTCCCAGAAGGACGGCCTGAACCTGGTCGAGCTGGAGATCTGGGCGGAGAATCAAAAAGCCGAGAAGGTCGTCACCGGCAAGGCGATTGTCGCGCTAATCGCGCGCGATTAGCGATTAGCGCAACGTGGGGGCCCCGAAATGGCCCCCACACCCCCAACGCTCGGAGCGCCGCGGGAAACCCGTGGCGCTCCTCGACTCTCGCTACCCGCCCGGGGTGATGCCGCGCGCGGCGACCCACTCGCGAAGGGCCTCGCGGGTGGACGGGAACGCGAGCGTGTCCCAGTCGATCGACTCCGGCGCCACCCACTCGAGGCAATCGTTCTCGTCGCAGGTCGTCAGGGTGCCGCCGAGCACGATGGCGCGGTAGACGATGATCACCGGCGAGCCGGGATACGAGTAGACGTTGACCAATCCCGCCAGGTCCACCTTGAGCCCCGTCTCCTCGAACGTCTCGCGCACGGCGGCGTCGGCCACCGACTCCCCGAAGTCGACGAAGCCGCCCGGAAAGGTCCACAGCCCCTTGCCCGGGCTGATGGAGCGCCGGGTCAGGAGCACGCGACCGTCCTGCTCGGGAATGGTGCCCGCCACCACCTTGGGATTCAGATAGAAGATGAACCCGCAGGCGAGGCACACGGCCTGCTCGCGCTGATCGGGCGGGACGGCCGCGCGGCCGAGGGCGCCGCCGCAGATCGGACAGAAGCGGATGGTGGTGGGCGTGAGGAACCGCCCTTGCTCGTCGCTCACGGTCTCAGTCTAAACCATGACCCGTGTTGACACTCCGCGCAGCGCGGTGTTACAACCGGCGCGTTTCCCACTACCAGGAGGACGCCATGTCGCGCCGTCTGCTCGCCGTCGTCGTCGTCTCGCTCTTCGCCTTCGCCGCCCTCGCCGCCGTCACTCACGGCCAGTCGGGCGAGTACAAGATCGGCGTGCTGGAGCCGCTCACGGGCCCCCTCGCGTTCGAGGGCAAGCGGCATCTCGAAGGCTACGAGGTCATGCGCGACCTCATCAACGAGCGCGGCGGCGTCATGGGCAAGAAGCTCGCGTTCGCCGTCGGCGATGCCACCGATCCCACCGCGGCCGCCAGCGAGGCCAACCGCCTGATCACGCGCGAGGGCGTGAAGATCATCACGGGGACGTACTCGTCCACCCTCTGCGGCGCCGCCAGCGAGGCGGCCTCGCGGCAGAGCGTCATCTACTGGGAGACGTCGTGTGTGGACCCGCGCTTCGCGCAGCGCGGGCTCAAGAACGTGTTCCGCACCGAGATCGACGGCACCGGGTTCGGCTGGTACAACATCGAGTTCATCGCCAAGCACCTCTCCCACCGCTTCAACATGAAGCCGAACCAGCTGAAGATCGCCTTCCTGTCCGAGGACTCGTCGTACGGTCAGGGCGTCACCGAGGCCGCGCGCAAGCGGGCCAAGGGCGACTTCGGCATGCAGGAGGTGGCCGCCGAATACTACGCGTTCGCCTCCACCAACGACTTCACGCCGATCATCGTGAAGCTGAAGCAGCTGAACCCGGACATCGTCCACCACATCGCGCGCGGCAACGACGCGGTCCTCTTCTGGCGGCAGTCGCGCGAGCAGAACTTCGGCTTCAAGGCCCTCGTGCACGCCGGCGCCACCGGCTATGGCTCTCCCGACTTCGGCAAGGCGCTCGCCGCCGACGGCAACGGACCCTTCGTGCTGGCCGAGCCCGGTCCCGGCTTCAAGGTCGAAGGCCTCAAGCCCGAGGCCCAGAAGCTCGAGAAGGACTTCACGGAGGCCATCAAGAAGCGGACGGGCGCCGAGCCGTACGCGAGTCACCGCCTGGCCGGCCCCGGTCTCTGGCTGCTCAAGCTCGTGCTCGATTCCGCCAAGACCGACGAGCTCGACAAGTTCCGCGGCGCCGTGATGTCGCTGGACATTCCCGTCGGCTCGCTGATCAACGGCTGGGGCGTGAAGTTCGCCGAGAACGGCCAGAACGCCAACGAGCGTGTCCAGCACTACATGCTGCAGTGGCAGAACGGCCAGATGGTCACCGTGTGGCCGGAGGAGTTCACCACGGGCCGGGCGAAGTGGATCCCGCTCGGCGCCTGGGATTCCCGCAAATAGACGTCCTCGCGCAGCTCGGGGTCTCGACGATCCTGCTCGGGGGCATCTACGCCCTGATCGCGGTCGGCCTCACCCTCATCTTCGGCATCATGCGGGTGGTGAACTTCGCCCACGGCGAGTTCCTCATGCTCGGCATGTACCTCGCCTTCTGGGCGTGGCACCTCTGGCGGATCGACCCCTACGTCGTTCTCCCATTGGGAGCGGCGATCTTCTTCGTGGTGGGCCTCGTCGTCTACCTGCTCGTCATGAAGGGCGTCATCCACGCCTCGCACAACGTCCAGATCTTCACCACGGTCGGCCTCTCGACCCTTCTCGAGAACGTGGCCCTGGTGGCGTGGACGGGCGACTTTCGCTTCGTGCGGCCGTGGCACTCGTCGGTGGTCCTGCGTCTCGGCGCCACCGCCTTCAACCTTTCGCAGGTGGTCGCCTTCGCCATCGCGGTCGCCCTCACCATCGGGCTCTTCGCGTTCATGCGCTGGACGCACACCGGACGCGTGATGCGCGCCACCGCCCAGGATCGCGACGCGGCCACCCTGATGGGCATCGACACCGACCGGATCTATCGGATCACGTTCGCGATGGGCATCGCCGCCGTCGGCGTGGCCGGCGTCCTCGTCTCCCCGCTCTACTCCGTCTATCCGCAGGCGGGGCTGCAGTTCGTGCTGCTGGCGTACGTGGTGGTCGTGCTCGGTGGGCTGGGCGACATGGTGGGCGCCCTGCTCGGGAGCCTCATCGTGGCCGGCGTGGAAGTGGTGGGCTCGTACTTCTTCGGCAGCGCCTGGAAAGAAGTCCTCTACTTCCTCCTCTTCATCGGCGTCCTCGTG
>Ga0114129_10016824_pt1 | contig 10410 bp, 10 predicted proteins | sample RhiMetdeltSRZDD1_FD_80071 | JGI IMG/M metagenome (GOLD analysis project Ga0114129, IMG submission 80071) | Populus rhizosphere microbial communities from Tennessee, USA - Rhizosphere MetaG P. deltoides SRZDD1 (version 2) (version 2) | ecosystem: Host-associated > Plants > Roots > Rhizosphere >... | reverse complement strand
TCCGGGCAGTTGCACTCGACCAGCTCGGCCGAGCTGAGGACGATGACCGTCCCTTCCCGGCGCGCCGCCTGACGACGGTCGTCGCGCTCGTATTCCCTGGTGTGTATCGCCGCGCTGCTCATTGCCTCATTTAGAGGGTATGCCCGCTTCTCGGTATTCACAAAATCGTTTTTTTCGATGCCTGCTATAAACTGCTTCTATGGCTCTGCTCCTTTCGCAGGTCGAGACGTTCATCGAGGTGGCGCGCACGCGGAACGTGAGCCGGGCCGCGGACGCTCTCTACCTGACACAGCCGGCCCTCACCGCACGGCTCCAGAAGCTCGAGGAGGAGCTGGACGCGAAGCTCTTCGCGCGCACGCCGCGCGGCATGCGGCTGACCGAGGCGGGCGAGGTCTTCCTCCCGCACGCGGTCAAGGCCCTCGAGAGCCTGGCCGACGGGCGGCGGATCGTGAACTCGTTCGAGCGCGGCGGCGCCGGGCGGCTGGCCCTCGGCGCAGCGCCGGCCGTGTCGACCTATGTCCTGCCGTCCATCCTCAAGCGTTTTTCGGTGGGCCACCCACGGGTCAGCGTGAGCGTCAAGACCGGCCACTCCGAGGAGATCCTCGAGCTCGTGCTGCGCGAGCACGTCGACCTGGGGCTCGTGCGCGCGCTCCGCCACCCGGACATTGCCACCACGCCGCTGTATGAAGACCGGCTCATCCTCGTCGCCGAGCCGCGGCACCGGCTTGCCACGCACGGGAGCATCCACCTGGACGAGATGGCCCGGGAGCAGCTCGTGCTCTTCGACCGGACCTCGAGCTACACGGAGCTCACGCACGCGCTCTTCCGCGGCGCCGGCGTCCAGCCCGAGGGCGTGATGGAGCTCGACAACATCGACGCGGCGAAGAAGATGGTGCAGGAGGGCTTCGGTGTCGCGCTCCTCCCCCACACGGCGGTCGCCGCCGAGCTGGAGGCGGGTGCGCTCGTGGAGGTCGAGCTCGAGGACGCCGAGCCGGTGCGGCGCCAGATCGTGGCCATCCGCCGCCGCGACCGGGGCGCTCCGGGCGGCGCCGTCGAGTCGCTGCTCTCGACCCTGCGGGAGATGCAGCCGGAGCTCAGCCGCTCGTAGCGCCGGCGCGCCGCAGGGCCTCGTCCCGCGGCAGCGCCACGAGGATCGCCCACAGCTCCGGGCCCTTGTCTGCCCCGGTGAGCGCGAGCCGCAGCGAGCGCAGGTCGCCGCCGACCGCCTTGAGCTCGCGAAGGATCGCCTTCGCCTGCTCCTTGTCGAGCTCGTCGGCGCCGGCCGCCCGGAGCTCGCGGAAGCGCTCGAGAGTCTCGGGCGACGTCGTCGCTCCCGGCTCGGGCGCGCGCTCGAGGGCCTCGGCGACCGCACGCGCCTCGGCGAGATCGTGCGCACCGCGAAGCGCGGGCCCGAAGCGCGCCGGCGCGCCCACGCGGGCGGCGAGCTCCGCGTCGTCGAGGGCGCCCAGGGCCTCGACCGCCAGCCGGCGCAGGCGGGCGCCGTCGAAGCGCACCTCGCCGCGCGGGAGGCCGAGCTCGTCCAGGTAGGCGCGGACAGCCTCCGGCGGGAAGCCGAGCTCACGCAGGCCCTGCAGCGACGCGGCCTGGCCGCGCTTCGACATCTTCCGGCCGTCGTCGCCGACCAGCAGCCCGTGGTGGACGTACTCCGGCGGGTCGGCGCCGAGGGCGCGCGCGATCGCCTGGTGCAGGCGCGCGCTCGGGAGCAGGTCCTTGCCGCGGATCACGTGGCTGATCCGCAGGTCGAGGTCGTCGACGACCGAGGCGAGGTGGTACGTCGGCCGTCCGTCCGCCCGCACGAGCGTGATCCCGGCGAAGCGGAGCGCACCCTCCTCGTCGGGCTCGCCGATCGCCGCGCCCGCCTCGCGGTGGCGCTCGGCGCGCTCACTCTGCCGGAACGGCCCCTCGTCCCAGCCGACTCCGAGCCATTCGAGCTCGCTCAGGATCCCCTCCTCGGAGCCGGGCACGACGCGGGCCGGGTCGGTGTCGTCGATCCGCAGGACGAGCGCGCCGCCGTGCTCGTCGGCGAAGTGACGGTTTGCGACGGCCGTCAGCGCGCCGCCGAGGTGCAGGGAACCGGTCGGGCTCGGGGCGAAGCGCACCCGGACGGGCATGCGCTAGACCTTGGCGTTCTTCTTGAGGTCCCAGGCTGCCTTGACCGGCGGCTGGGCCTTCCCCGTAGGGTCCTGCGGCGTGTAGACCGTCTCGACCTTGGCGAAGGCGAGCGCGATCTGGTCGAGCGGCGGCTCCTCGTCCGAGCCGTCGATCTCGTAGGAGGAGATGAGCACGTCGGTGAGCGTGATCTTCAGGAACTCGAGCGGAGCCTTGCCCGGCTTGCGGCACGTCAGGATCGCGCTCTTGATGTGCTGCCCGCTCGCGCAGGCGAGCCACAGCTTCGGCGAGGCCTTGCTGGTGTGCGCGACGACGAGGAGATCCTCGAAGACGGCTTTGCCCGCGCCGCCGCCGCCGGGCCCGGATGCCTTCGGGTGGCTGACGCCCCAGCTGAACGCGAGGACGTCGATCTCGTCCTTGTGCTTGGCGTCCGTGCTCTCGCCCGGGATGCCGTCGAGCTTCAGGAAGTAGTCGACCGCCATCGGGGCCGGACTCTATACGCTCCGGTCGAAGTGTCCGTGACGACGACGCCTGACTCGCGAGGCGCGCTGTCCCTGGTCGCGCCCCACGTCCACCGCACGCCGCTCCTGAGCTCGCGCACGCTCAGCGACGAGACCGGCTTCGACGTCCGGCTCAAGGCCGAGCTCTTCCAGCGCACGGGCTCGTACAAAATCCGCGGCCCGCTCGTGAAGCTCTCCCGGCTGACGCAGGAGGAGCGCGACCGCGGCGTCGTCTGCTCGTCCGCCGGCAACCACGCGCAGGGCGTGGCGCTGGCGGCGGCGCGGCTCGGCGTTCACGCCGTCGTCTGCATGGCCGAGAACGCCACGCCGTCGAAGATCGCGGCCACGAAGGGCTACGGCGCAGAGGTCGTGCTCGAAGGGTCGATCTGGGACGATGCAGACCGCAAGGCGCGCGAGCTCGTCGCCTCGGAAGGGCTGATCTACGTGCATCCGTTCGACGACGTCGACCTCATCTCGGGCCAGGGCACGGTGGGCGTCGAGATCCTCGACGACTGGCCGGAGGTGGAAGTGGTCGTCGTGCCGATCGGGGGCGGCGGGCTCATCTCGGGCATCTCGGCCGCCGTCAAGCAGGCGCGGCCGGACGTCAGGGTCGTCGGTGTCGAGTCCTCCGACGGGGCGGCGATGAAGGCGAGCGTCGAGGCCGGCGAGCTCGTGACGCTCGAGCGCTGCGACACGATCATCGACGGGCTGCGGGTCAAGCGGGCAGGCGAGCTCACCTTCGACCTCGTGCAGCGCTTCGTCGACGAGATCGTCGCCGTCCCCGACGCGACGATCTTCGAGAACGTCCTCTGGACGATGGCGCACACGAAGCTCGTGGTCGAGGGCGCAGCGGCCGCGCCTGTAGCCGCGATTCGCGAAGGGCTGGTCGACGCGCCGCCCGGGAAGAGGGTCGTCTGCGTCCTCTCGGGCGGGAACATCGATCTTTCCCAGCTCAGCGGACTGCGCTGGAACTAGCCGCTCGAGGCTCCGCGAGTTCCCCGAGCACGGCTGCGCAGAAAACCCGGATGCCGCGAGGAGATCGCCGCGCGAGACTCCTCGTATGACGCGGACTGCTGCCGAGGCGCACGGCGACGTCTCAGTCCTCGTGGCGGGAGGAGGGGTCGCCGCGCTCGAGACGGCGCTCGCCCTGCGGGCGCTGGCGCCTGGCCTCGTTGATGTCGAGCTCGTCTCCGCCGAGCTTCATTTCTTCTACCGTCCCCTCGCCGTCGCCGAGCCCTTCGGCGCCGGCCGTGTCCACCGCTGGGAGCTCGACGATCTGGCGCGAGCCGCAGGAGCGGCGTTTGCCCCCGGCCGCGTCGCCGAGATCGACGCCGTGGCGCACGTCGCCCGGCTCGCAAGCGGCGTCGAGATCCCCTACGACGCGCTAGTGCTCGCGACGGGCGCAGCGCCTCGCTCCGCAGTTCCCGGCGCCCTGACCTTCCGCGGCCCTGCGGACGTCGAGGCCATGGAGCGGCTACTCGGCGAGATCGTCCGCGGCGAGGCGAAGCGGATCGTCTTCGCGATCCCGACGGGAATCGTCTGGCCTCTCCCGCTCTACGAGCTCGCGCTCCTGACCGCCACGGAGCTCGAGGCGAGAGGCGTCTCGGCCTCGCTCACCATCGCGACGTCGGAGCCTTCGCCGCTCGCGCTCTTCGGCGCCACCGCCAGCCGAGCGGTCGAGACGGCGCTCTCGGAGCGCGGGATCGACGTGCTGACCACCACGTACCCGGTGGAGGTCGTGGACCGACACCTGGCATGTGTGCGCGCGGAGCCGCTCGAGGCCGACCGCGTCGTGGCCCTCCCTCGGCTCTACGGGCCCGACATCGGCGGCATCCCTCAGGACACCAACGGCTTCGTCGCAACGGACGAGCACGGGCGCGTGCATGACCTGGCTGACGTCTACGCCGCCGGCGACGTGACGAGCTTCCCCATCAAGCAGGGCGGGCTCGCGGCGCAGCAGGCCGACGCGGTCGCCGAGACGATCGCCGCGGCCGCGGGAGCGTCCATTCGGCCGACGCCGTTCCGCCCGGTTCTCCGAGCGCTTCTCCTCACGGGCACGGCCCCCGCGTTCCTGCGCGTGGAGCTCGCCGGCGGGCGCGGCGAGACGTCGACGGCCGCCGACGAGGCTCTTTGGTGGCCGCCGGGGAAGATCGTCGGCCGCTACCTGGCTCCTTTCCTCGCGGAGCTCGGCGTGCTCGAGATCCCGCCGGAGCCCAGCGAGGACGTGCTCCGGATCGAGCTCGACGCGGCCGGCGCGCACATGCTCGGCTGGCCCCGCTAGCCGTAAAGTCAGACCGGCGCGCCCAGCTTCGCCGCGATGCGTTCCGTGACGACCGCGGCGTCCTCGGCCATGCCGACCAGGGTTGCCGACTGGCGCTTGCGCTGGAAGTGGACGCCCATGAAGTAGAGGCCCGGGACAACCGAGCTCTCACCGTCCTGCTGGAGCGGGAAGCCGAGCTCGTCGAACGCTTCCGTCCAGGGAACGAGCCCGCCGTAGTCGGGCCGGAACCCTCCGGCGAAGAGGACGGCGCCAAAGCCCGTCAGGTCGACTTCCTCGGGCGCCTGCGGGTCGAACGGCGCCGGCGGGTCGGGCTCCGCCACGTCGATCCCGTGCGCGGCGACGACCTTGCGGACGAGGTTCATGAACTGCTCGTAGCGCTCGTCGCCCCAGGCGGCCGTCTCGCCCAGATCCGGTGCGAACCGGGCACGACGGCCGGTCGCGCCGATGAAATGCCCCGCCAGGGTCACCCCTCGCTCGCGCAAGGTCCTGAGGTTGAGATCTCGACCTCCCCCGTGCCCGGTCACCAGGACGTTTCCGAAGAGCCGCGCGGCCGGGCTCGGCAGAGACTCGAGACCGGCGTCCAGGAAGCCGCTCGCGGCCGCCCACCAGACGAAATCGCGGCCGCCCACCCGGCGCGGCGCCCAGGGCGCCTTTCCGCAGGCCACGACGACCTCGCGTCCGGCATCGTGCAACTCCTCGGCGAGTTGGCAGCCGGACTGCCCGCTGCCGACAACCAGCACCGCCCCTGGAGGGAGCTGACCCTCGTTCCGGTAGTCCGTGACGTCCAGTTGGAGCAGGCCCGATGGCAGCGCCGCTGCGGCCGAAGGGCGGTGCGGGCGCCGGTAGGTGCCTGTGGCGACGACGACCGCGTCCGCGTGCATGTCGCCCGTCGAGGTTCGCAGGGTCAGGCCACCTCCGGAACGCGCCGCCAGGGAGTCGACGGCGACGCCTTCCCTGACGGCGGCGCCGAGATCGTCGGCGCAGCGCTCCAGGTACTCAACGACCTCGTCGCGCGGCATGAAGCCATCCGGGTCGGGCCCGTCGTAGCAACGCCCCGGCAGCTGCGTCGCCCAGTTGGGCGTCACGAGGCGAAACTCGTCCCAGCGGTCCCTCCAGGTCTGACCGACGCGATCCCGTTCCAGGACGACGTGCTCCACACCGGCGTCCAGTAACTCGCGCCCGGCGGCGAGCCCCGCAGGCCCGGCCCCGATTACCGCAACCTCTACGCGCTCCATTCCAACCTGACGCCCCGGGAGGCCGCTTTCTTCCACGGCCGGCTCAGCCCGGGTCGATGTTGTGGTTGTGGTGGAAGACGTTCTCCGGGTCGTAGCGCCGCTTGAGCTCGAGCAACCGCTCGTAGTTCGGCCCGTAGGCAGCCCGTACCGCGTCCCCACCCTGGTCGTCGCCGAGGTAGTTGAGCCACCGTCTCGCCTCGAGATGCGGGCCGAGGGCCTGGTGGGTGTCCCGCGTCCACGCGACGTTCTCGTCGGTCGCCGCCGGATCGGTCCAGACCGACGGGATGAGGATGTTCCAACCCTCCTGACGATGGGGCACCGCGGTGTCGGTCACACCCACGCGGGTCACGGCGCCGTGGAAGTGCTCCATCAGGATCGCGCTCATGGGCGAGGGAACCGAGGCGAAGCGCTCGACCATCTGGTCGATCAGCCCGTCGGAGAGGCTCTGCGCGAAGCTCGAGAGCCAGTAGTTCAGGGACCCGGCCGGATAGCCCGCGTCGAGGAGCGTATTCATCACCGGATACGGCATCCGCCCGACCTCGACCAGGAGCGGCGAGCCCCAGGACTTGAAGGGCGCCAGGTCGGCCTCGGCCTGCTCCGGATCGCCCGTGTGGAACACCGCCATGGCCGACAGCTTCGCGCCGGACCCGTCGGGAGCATGCGCGAGCACGGCGAACACGGTCAGATCGTCGGGGCAGTCGGCCACCGCGTCGCGGTAGAAGCGGAGCAGCTCTGGCGCGGCGTCGACCGGATGCGCGATCAGCCCGCCGGTGACCGTGTCCACCGGGTGGAGGCGATACGTGAACGTGGTGGCGATGCCGAAGTTGCCGCCCCCGCCGCGTAGCGCCCAGAAGAGGTCGGGATCGGAATCCTCGGTCACCTGGAGAACGTCTCCTTCGGCGTTGACCAGCTCGACTTCGAGCACGTTGTCCGCTGCGAGCCCGTGCTTCGCCATCAACCAACCGAGCCCGCCGCCGAGCGTCAGCCCGGCGATGCCCGTGGTGGAGATCGCACCGCCGGTCACCGCGAGACCGTGCTCGGCAGTGGCGGCGTTGAGCTCAGCCCAGTTGAGCCCGCCCTCGGCCCGCACCGTGCGGGCGTCGGTGTCCACGCTCGTGCCTTTCATCTCGGCGAGGTCGATCATGACCGCGCCGTCGACGACTGCGCGGCCGGCGACGTTGTGGCCGCCTCCGCGCACGCAGACGTCGAGGCCCGCGGCGCGTGCGAAACGCACGCCGGCGGATGCGTCGGCCGCGCTCCGGCAACGCACGATCACGGCCGGAGCCCGGTCGACGAGGCCGTTGTGCACGCGGCGCGCTGCGTCGTAGTCGTCGTCGGTTGGTCGGAGGACGCGACCGGAGACGCGTCCGCTGAGATCTTCGAGGAGTGCGGAATCAGGGTTCACGGGGGGCCTCCTTCCGGCGCGCCGATAGTGGCGCGACGCCGTCGAGTCTAGGTCACGTGCATGGGAGATGCCCTCGCGGGCCGGAAAAGTCCGCGAGGCGTCCCTCTCACCCTTTACGCTCGCCGTCGTGGACGACCGGCTCCTGGCGTGGTTCGAGGCCAACGGGCGAGACCTGCCCTGGCGTCACACACGCGATCCTTACGCGGTCCTGGTCTCCGAGGTGATGCTCCAGCAGACCCAGGTCGAGCGGGTCATCACGCGCTACCTGGCCTGGCTCGAGCGCTGGCCCACCGCGGACGCGCTGGCCGCGGCGACGCCGGGCGACGTCATCCGCGAGTGGCAGGGGCTCGGGTACTACCGGCGTGCCGTCAACCTGCACCGTGCGGCTCGGGTGATCGCGCAGCACGGGTGGCCGGACGATCTCACCGAGCTCCCGGGTGTCGGGCGCTACACGGCCGACGCCGTCGCGGCGTTTGCGCTCGGCGAGCCCGTCGTTCCGGAGGACACGAACGTGCGCCGCGTACAGGAGCGCACGGGCCACCGCTTCGGGCCCGAGTGCGGGCAGGCGCTCATGGATCTCGGCGCCACCGTCTGCCTGGCGCGCATCCCTCGCTGCGGCGTGTGCCCCCTTGCGGAGGCGTGCCCCTCGCGCGGCAGGCGCTACGAGCCGCTCCGCAAGCAGGGGCCGTTCGAGGGATCCTTCCGGCAGCGCCGGGCACGTGTCCTCAAGGCGGTGGCTGCGGCGCCGCAGGCCGCCGTGGAGCTCGACGCCGACGCAGTGCGCTCGCTCGAGCGCGACGGGCTCGTCGCCGTCGTCGACGGCTCGGTGCGGCTGCCGGCCTAGGCGCGTCGGAGCAACGCGACCGCCTGGGCCGCCAGGCCCTCGCCGAGGCCCGTGAAGCCGAGGCCGTCGGTCGTCGTCGCACGCACGGTCACCTGGCCCGGCTCCACGCCGAGCGCGCCGGCCAGCCGCTGCTCCATCTCCGCGCGCAACGGCGCGATCCGCGGGCGCTCGCCGACCAGGACACAGTCGGCGTTGACGAGCTCGAAGCCCGCCTCGCGCACGGCGGCCATCGCGCGCTCGAGGAAGAGGAGCGAGGACGCGCCCTCCCACTCCGGCTCGTCCGAGGGGAAGAAGGTCCCGATGTCGCCGAGCGCGGCCGCGCCGAGGACGGCATCCACGAGGGCGTGCGCGACGACGTCTCCGTCGGAGTGGCCGGCGAGCCCTGCTTCGCCCGGGATCTCGACGCCGCCGACGACGAGCGCGGCGCCGTCGGAGAACGCGTGCGCGTCGACGCCGATCCCGACGCGGAAGTCGCTCATCCGAGCGGCTCCTGACGGGACGACCTGCCCTCGAAGACCGTCACCGTCTCGTAGCCGGCGGCGCGGAGATGCTCGAGGCCCGCATCGAAGTCGCGGCCGACGTCCTGGGCCACGTGCGCGTCGGAAGCGAGCGTCGCGCCGACATCGCGCTCGCGGCAGCGCGCAAGGAAGCCGGCATCGGGATAGAGCTCACCGACCGGCTTCCGCAAGCCTGCAGTGGAGACCTCGACGGCGAGGTCGGCGGCCCCGATCGCGGCCGCCGCACGCTCGTGGCACTCGGCGACGACCTCGGCGGGCGGGCGGCGCCCGAAGATCTTCACCAGGTCGGGATGGGCGAGGACGTCCGCGAGCCCGCTCCCCGCGAGATCGCAGAGGGCCTCGAAGTAGCGCCGCCAGACGTCCTCGACGGAGAGCTCGTCCCAGAGCCCCGGCTCCATGTCGACCGCCTCGCCGTCGATCAGGTGCACGGACCCGAGCAGGTAGTCCCAGGGGTACGGCTCGAGGATCTCGGCGAGCTCGCCGTCGCGGCCGGGCAGCCATTCGAGCTCGAGGCCGAGCTTGACCGGGAGCCCGCGCTCCTTGGCGGCGACGATCGCGCCGCAGTAGTCGTCGAGGTCGTGAGCCACGCGCGAACGGTGGTAGGGATGCCCGAGAAGCGCCTCGGCCTCGCGGAAGTAGTACATGTGCTCGGTGAAGCCGAGCTCGTCCACGCCGCGCGCCCGGGCCTGCTCGGCGAAGCGCTCGACCGCGCCGACAGTCAGCTCGACCGGCCCCTCGCGGCCGTTCGCGGGGCCGCGCAAATGCATGTGGTAGTCGACGATCAGGCTTCGGCCCTCAGGAGCGCCTCGGCGAAGTCGAGGTCGGCCTGGGTCGTGACCTTCAGCAGCCGTGAATCGCCGTCGACGATTCGCACTCGGCCTCCCGCGGCCTCCACGAGCCCGGCGCAGTCGGTCGCGTCCCCTCCGGACGCGTGCGCGCGCCGCAGCGCGTCGACCATGAACGCCTGAGGCGTCTGGACGGCGACGAGGCCGGTGCGGTCGACCGTCTCGACGACCGCGTCGCCGTCGGCACGCTTGACCGTGTCCGCGATGCGAAGTCCCGGCGCGACCCCGTCCCAGCCCTCCTCGAGCCCGGTGACCACGCGCTCGACGACGTCTCCGGGAAGGATCGGGCGCGCGGCGTCGTGGACGAGCACGACCGCGGCGTCCTCGGGCACGTCCTCGAGCCCGGCGCGGACGGACTCGGCACGTGTGGAGCCGCCCGTGACCGCAGAGTGCACCTTCCCGGCCGAGAGCTCCTCCGCGACCAGGATGCTCGGCTCCTCCCACTCCGGGGGCGCGACGATGACGATCGACTCGATCCAGTCCGAGCGGTCGAGACGCTCGAGGCTCTCGGCGAGGAGCGGGCGGTCATGAAGCTTGGCGAAGGCCTTCGGCCGGTCGCCGCCGAAGCGCTCGCCCCGACCGGCGGCCACGAGGACGGCCCAGACGCCGGTCTCCGCGCTCACTTCAGCACGACGAGCTTGCCGTTCTCCTC
>Ga0114129_10016823_pt1 | contig 10410 bp, 8 predicted proteins | sample RhiMetdeltSRZDD1_FD_80071 | JGI IMG/M metagenome (GOLD analysis project Ga0114129, IMG submission 80071) | Populus rhizosphere microbial communities from Tennessee, USA - Rhizosphere MetaG P. deltoides SRZDD1 (version 2) (version 2) | ecosystem: Host-associated > Plants > Roots > Rhizosphere >... | reverse complement strand
TCAGGCCTCCGTCACACCACTGTCATCCCGAGCGGTCTTGCCTGTCATTCCGAGGAGCGAAGCGACGAGATCACCGAGCGCCTTCTGCCGAAGGCAGAAGCGCGACAAGCGCCGTCGTCGAGACGGCGCTCATCTGGCGTCACTATGACCACTCGATCCCTCGCTGCGCTCGGGATGACAGGCGTGAGAGCCCTCGGAATGGCAGGAAGGAGAAAACTCAGAACCATCTGCTGATGACGACTGGTCCGCGCCCGTCGCTGCGCGACCGGCGGACGGAACTTTGAACGAGAGCTAAAACCATCTCGAAATCACCACTTTCTTGTCTGTATAAAACTCGTACGCGTCCCTCCCGTGCACCTTCAGGTCCCCGAAGAAGCTGTCTTTGGATCCGCCGAACGGGAAATACGCCATCGGCGCGGCCACGCCGATGTTCACTCCGACCATCGACGCGGACGCCAGCCGCGCGAACTCCCGCGCCGACTTGCCGCTCGTCGTGAAGATGGACGTCGCATTCGCGTTCGGGTGGGCGTGCATCACTTCGATCGCCTCGGCCAGGCTCTTGACCGGGGTGATCGCGGCGACCGGACCGAAGATCTCCTCGTGGCCGATCGCCATCGAGGGTTTCACGTCGTCGAAGAGCGTCGGGCCGAGAAAGAACCCCTTCTCGTGGCCCGCGACCGAGAGGTTGCGCCCGTCGACGACGAGCTTCGCTCCCTCGTCGACGCCCTTCTCGATGTACCCGAGCACTTTCTCGCGGTGGCGGGCGCTGATGACCGGTCCCATCGAGACGCCGCTCTCCATGCCGTTACCCACCTTGAGCGCCTTCGCCGACTCGGCCATCCGATCGCGCGCCTCGGCGTGCGCCTCTCCCACCGGCACGAGCACGCTTCCCGCGAGACATCGCTCGCCGGCGCATCCATAGAACGACTCCGTGATCACGGAGATCGACCGATCCCAGTCGGCATCGGGCATCACCACGATGAAGTTCTTCGCTCCGCCGAGCGCCTGGACCCGTTTGCCCGCCTGGGTCGCGCGGCGCCAGACCGTACGCGCGATCGGGGTCGATCCCACGAACGAGACCGCGCGGATCTCGGGGTGGTCGCAGATGGCCTCGACGACCTCGCGCCCGCCGTTGACGAGACTGACCACTCCGGGCGGCAGGTCGCACTTCTCGAGCAGGCGGAACATCAGCCTCTGGGACAGCGGCACCTGCTCGGACGGCTTGACGATGATGGGGTTGCCCGTCGCGACCGCGAAGGGAAGGAACCAGAGCGGCACCATCGCCGGGAAATTGAAAGGGGCGATCGCGGCGACGACGCCGACCGGCTGACGGATGACGTTGCAGTCGATGCCCGACGCGATGTTCTCCAGGCCGTAGCCCATCATGAGCGACGGCGTTCCGCACGCGACCTCGACGCACTCGATCCCCCGCCGCACGCTGCCCCGCGCCTCGTCGATCGTCTTGCCGTGCTCGGTCGTCACCGTCCGCGCGAGCTCCTCGAAGCTCTCTTCGAGGAGCTGCTTGAAGCGGAACATGGCGCGAGAGCGGACGACCGCCGGCGTGTCCCGCCACTCCGGAAACACCCTGTTCGCGGCGGCGACGGCGGCGTCGAGATCCTCGGCGGTCGAGAGCGGCGTCCGCGCGATCACCTCCCCCCGCGCCGGGTTGTAGACGTCGAGATATTCGCGCGTCCGCGACTCGACCCACCGGCCGCCGACGTAGTTGCGCAGGGACTCGACGTCTTTCGGCGAAGGGCGCGACCCGGCCGGAACGCGATCGGCCACCGCGGAATCGGTCATGACGACCCCCTCTCCTCTTCGAAGAACTCCGTTCGAGGAAAGCGCAAATAGTAGTCCCGCCTGCGTACCCTCGCAAGGCGCTGGCGCTTCGGCACTTCCGCGAACCCGGGATCTCGGTGCAAAAAACCCGCAGACGACTGTGCTACGCTGCGATTGTTCTCGATCCGCTCGTTCTGCCAGACCCTGCTCTGACGAATTCCGAACGATCAGCAGACGGGAAGACGCGACGCGCGCGGCGGCGGTTGCGTCCGGGCAACAGCCGTTTGCTGCTGGTCTGGTCCGGCACGAAAGGAGTTCGGATGAAACTGTACGTTGGCAACCTCTCCTACAGCATGGACGAGGGCGATCTCCGCGACCTCTTCACGCCGTATGGAACGCCCACTTCCGTTGCGGTCATCACCGATCGCGGCACCGGCCGTTCCAAGGGATTCGGCTTCGTCGAGTTCGAGAGCGACGCCGAAGCCAAGGCGGCGATCGCCGCGCTGCACGGACGCGACTTCAACGGCCGTGCCCTGACCGTCAGCGAAGCTCGGCCGCGCACGGAGGCGAGCGGGAATCGCGGCGGGGGCGGCGGTTACGGTCGGGGCGGCGGGCGTTACTGATCCGGACGACCGGGGGGAGGGGAGAGCCTTGAACACGATACCTGTGAAGAAGAAGAAGGACTGGATCAACATCGCGTTCCTGTCGCTGACGCCCGTGATCGGGGTCTTCGGCACGGCGGCATACGCTCTCACGTTCGGAGTGCGGTGGTGGGAGCCCGTTCTCTTTCTCGTCTTCTACGCCCTCGTCGGGCTCTCCGTGACCGCCGGCTACCACCGGCTCTACGCGCACAAGGGCTACGACGCTCATCCCGTAGTCCAGGCGTTCTTTCTCTTCTTCGGGGCGATGGCCCTCCAGAACGGTGTCCTCCAGTGGGCCTCCGACCATCGCGTTCACCATCGTTACGTCGACAAGGACTGGGATCCCTACAGCATCAAGCGGGGTGGACTGTGGGCGCACATCTTCTGGCTTTTCTACAAGCGACCGCCGCACGAGACCTTCGACAACGCGCCGGACCTGAAGAAGAACCGGCTCGTGATGCTCCAGTACCGCGCGTCGAATTACATCGGGATCGTCGCCGGCCTCGGATTGCCGACCCTGATCGGCTGGGCGTTCGGTGACCCGCTCGGAGGGCTCCTGTGGGGAGGCTTCCTGCGGATCGTCGTCATTCACCACACGACGTTCTTCGTCAACTCGCTCGCCCACCTCTACGGCTCGCGGCCGTACTCCGAAGAGACCTCGGCGCGCGACAACTGGATGCTCGCTTTCGTGACGAACGGCGAGGGGTACCACAACTTCCACCACCGGTTCCCTTCCGACTTCCGCAACGGCATCCGCTGGTATCACTGGGACCCGACGAAGTGGCTGATCCGCACGCTTGCCGCGTTTCGGCTCGCGGATGGCCTGCGGCGGACCGATCGAGCGACGATCGAGAAAACGCGACTCGAGATCGCGATGCGTCATGCCGAGGGGCGATTGGCGCACTTGACGGCGGACGTTCGCGAGCTCGTGCGGATCCGGCTCGAAGCGGCTTCCCGATTCGTCGAGCGCGCCGCCGCCAACCGGCGCCGCGCCCGCTCGGTCAAGCGGAGCCGCCTCGCCGAACGCGCCTGTCTCGCGCGGGCGCGAAAAGAGCGCCGCGCGGCGCTCGCCCTCCTGTCCACGACCACCGAACCCGCGTAAGCGGAGGGTCGGCGGCTGGACGACTCGGCGCTCCTCGCCGTCGCGATCGAAGAAGCGCGGCTCTCCCTCCGCGAGGGAGGGATCCCGATCGGAGCGGCGCTCTTCGATGCGTCGGGAAACCTCCTGGGAAGGGGCCACAACCGCCGGGTCCAGGAGGGTGATCCGTCGGCCCACGGCGAGACCGACGCGTTCCGCCGCGCCGGGCGGCGGGCGAGCTACCGGGAGACCACGATGGCGACGACTCTCGCCCCGTGCTGGTACTGCAGCGGACTGATCCGGCAGTTCGGCATCGGTCGCGTGGTCGTGGGCGAGTCGGTCAACTTCTCCGGTGGGATCGACTGGCTGCGCGAGAACGGGGTCGCGGTGGTCGACCTCGCTTCTGCCGAGTGCATCGAGATGCTCGGAAGCTGGATCGCGAAAAACCCCGCTCTCTGGGGCGAAGACATCGGGACGCGGTTGTCATCCTGAGCCCTTCGGATCTCATCCTGAGCGCAGCGAAGGATCTCCTTCTCGATCACCCGGCCGTCCGGCTCACGGGCAGGCTGCGCGAAGGATCCCTCTCTTTGAAAGGTTCCTCTTCGCTCCTCGGAATGACAGCCGAGGGAAACGCCACTTTTGGGATTGCCCTCTGACCGGATTTGTCACTTTGGGCGAATCGTGCGTTCCTCACATCGTCCCGATCTTCCTTGTTTCCATCAGTTGTCCCGGAGGGTGCCGCGGAACGCCCCTTGCACCTTTCCCGAACAGAAACTCAGGGAGATCCAAATGGCCGACCGCAGAAGCACCGAACGTGTCCGGGTGGATGCCGAAGAGATCGAGCACATCGTTCCGGACGCGCTCCGTCCGCTGGCGGTCGAGAAACCGGGCGAGCGCCTGATCGTTCCGCCCGAGAGCCTCGATCGGGTCTGCATGGAAGAGGCGCGGCGCGATACGGAGGACCGGACCGAGCCGATTCGCCTTTCGTTCCTGGCCCTCCTCGCCGAGCGCGATCCGCTCGTCCAGGCGCGGTTGAACATCCGCCGGGCGCACGCCGCGAGACTCGAAGCCGACGAAGACGAGGATCGGCCGACCGATCCGATGATCCTGACGGCGAAGTTCTCGGGCTGACTTAACTTCTTTGCGTGGAAGCCGCCGAGTCTGCGGCGGCAATCCGCAACCTTCTCGCCTTCTGGCGCTGCCGCAACGCGCTCGCGGAAAAGTACTCCGGCGTCGCGTCCGCGTCGATGATCGCGCCGCGCCGGACGGCGATCCGATCCGGGATTTGCGCGTTCTTGCCGATCGTCGTGATCCCGGGACCTTCTCCCGGTTTCGCCCGCTGACCCACACGCGCCCGCCGGCCGATCCGGACGGACTTGTCGAGGATCGCGCGGTCGACGCGGGCGCCCTCCTCCACGACGGAGTCGGTGAGGATCACGGAGTCGCGCACGATCGCGTTCTTCCCGATCCAGACGCCCGGCGACAGGACGCATCTCTCGATCCGCGCTCCCGGTGAGATCACGCATCCGTCGGTGATCATGCTGTCCTTGACCAGGGCGCCCTCCTGAATCGTGACCGGGGGCCGCTCCTCCGACTGCGTGTGGACGACCCACGTCCGGTCGTTCAGGTCGATCGGCGGAGGATGTTTCAGAAGATCCATATGGGTCTGCCAGTAGGCTTCGACGGTCCCGACGTCGACCCAGTAGCTCTCGAACGGGTAGGCGAAGACGCGCATGCCGCCCGACACCATGCGGGGAATGATGTCCTTTCCGAAGTCGTGGGAAGAGTCCCGGCGCTTCGCGTCCTCGGTCAGCATCTGCGCAAGCGTCGCGAGATCGAAGACGTAGATTCCCATCGACGCGAGAGTGCCCGGCGGGTCCGCCGGCTTCTCGACGAACTGGGTCACGCGAGACTCGCTGTCCGTCGCGAGGATTCCCATGCGCGTCGCCTCTTCGCGCGTCACGTTCAACGTTCCGATCGTCACGTCCGCGTCGCACTTGGTGTGGTAGGAGATGAGCGACCCGTAATTCATCTTGTAGATGTGGTCGCCCGCGAGCACGAGGACGCGGTCCGGCCCGCCCCGCTCGACGAAAGAGAGGTTCTGGTAGATCGCGTCCGCGGTGCCCCGGTACCAGTCGGTGTCGAGGCGACCCCGGTACGGCTGGTAGACGTGGACGCCGCCGGTGAACCCGCGGTCGAGGTCCCACGGACGGCCCGCGCCGATGTGCTCGATGAGCGAGTGTGGCCGGTACTGCGTCAGGATCATCAGGTCGAAGATCCCGGAGTTGACGCAGTTCGAGAGCGTGAAGTCGATGATCCGGTACTTTCCGGCGAACGGCACGGCCGGCTTCGCGCGGCGGTCGGTGAGCACTCCGAGCCGCTGTCCTTCACCGCCGGCGAGGATCACCGCTCTCGTCTTGACCGGCATCAGCGTTCTCCGTCAACCGAGCGCGGCGTGCCGCGGCGGAAGTGCATCGCCTCTCGGTAGAGCGCTTCGTATTCCGAGGCCGATCGGCCCCACGAGAAATCCGTCTTCATTCCGCGCCGCTGGAGCTCCCTCCACTCGTCGCGTTCAGCGTACACCCGCACGGCGCGCTCGAGCGCATGGAGGACCGACGCGGAGTCGTAGCCGTCGAAGAGGATTCCGGTGCCGTCCGGATCTCCCGCGTCGGTGATCGTGTCCGCGAGACCTCCGGTCCTCCGGGCGACGGGAACCGCTCCATAACGCATCGCGATCATCTGGGTGAGCCCGCACGGCTCGTAGCGGGAGGGGATGAGAACCGCGTCCGCACCGGCGAAAATGCGGCGGGAGTACGGAGGGTCGAAGCGGAGGCGGATACTCGCGCGTCCGCGCCATCCGAGCTCGAGGGAAGCGAGCTCCCGCTCGATCGCGTCGTCGCCGGTCCCGAGGACGACGAGCTGTCCGCCGGAGTCGAGCCACCGACGCAGCGCGGGCAGCGCGATGTCGAACCCCTTCTGAGAGTCGAGGCGCGACACCATCCCGAGAAGGGGCGCGCGCTCGTCGGCGTCGAGCCCCGCCTCTTCGCGGAGCGCCGCGCGATCGACCATCCGCTCCTCGATCGTGTCGGCATCGAAGCGGGCCTGGACAGCCCGATCGGTCGCCGGGTTCCAGGAGCGGGTGTCGATCCCGTTGAGCACTCCGTGGAGGCGGTCGCTTCGCGCGCGCAACGCGCCGTCGAGACCGTATCCGCCTTCGGGGGTGCGGATCTCGAGAGCGTAGGTCGGGCTGACCGTCGTCAACACGTCCGCGGTCGCGAGGCCGATTCCGAGCAGGGAGTCCCGCGCCCACTCCGGCAGCAGGAAAAGCCGGTCGCTCGAGCCGAAACCCCACTCCGCGAGAAATCGTCCGGCGCCGCGTCCGGTGTACGGAAGGTTGTGAATCGTGTACAGCGTGGCGGTGTCACGGAAGAAGTCGTCCGACGCCGGGGAGGTCGCGAGGCGGTAGACCGCGGGACCCGTGTGCCAGTCGTTCGCGTGGACGACGTCCGGTTGCCACCCGAGCTCGCGACAGGCGGCGAGCGCGGCGAGCGAGAAGAAGAGGAACTTGGGCGCGTCCTCGTCGATCGAGTTGCCGTATATGCGCTCGTCTTTCGGGATCGGCGGTCCGGTCAGCAGGTAAACGGGCACTCCGTCGCTCGACGTTTCCCACGCCTCGCCGGCGAATGCGGTCCCGTCCCGGGGAACCACGAAGCGGGCGCGGAGGTCCGGCCGGTGGGACGCCCAGTCGATCGCCCCGTAGCCCGGCAGCGCGAGGCGGACGTCGTGGCCGAGCGCCGCGAGCGCGCCGGGGAGCGACCCGGCAACGTCCCCCAGGCCCCCGACCTTCACGAACGGCGCGGCCTCGGCCGCGAGAAAGAGGACTTTCAAGCGGCGGGATTATGGCCGGGTCAGGCAGCCTTTCGGCCTTTCCATGGCAATAAGGCCAAAACCCCGGCCTGACCCCTTACAATTGTTCTCGGTTCATACATGACACAGGAGAAGACGACCGACCGCGCGGAGCGGCGTGTCTCGACGCGCGTATCCCGGCGGGACGTATTGCGCGGCCTCTCGGGGGCCGCCTTCCTCGGCGCCCTGGCGCCCGGGGGCGGGACCGCGCGCAAACCGGCGCCGGCTTCCGCCCGGAAGAGTCGGTCCGGGAAGCGCGTGATCGTCGTCGGTGCCGGCGCTTTCGGCGCCTTCTCCGCACTCTCGCTCGCGCGCCGCGGCGCGCGAGTGGTCCTGGTCGACGCATGGGGACCCGGCAACTCGCGCGCGAGCTCCGGCGGCGAGACGCGCGTCATCCGCGCGGTCTACGGGCCGGAGCCGATCTACGTCGAGATGGTCTCGCGGGCCTTCGAGCTCTGGCAGGAGAACGAGCGCCGCTGGAAGCGCAAGCTCTACCATCGGACCGGCGCCATCTGGATGGTCACGGGGCCCGACGAGTTCGTCCGCGCGTCGCTGCCGCTCCTCTCGAAGCACGGTTTTCCCTACGAGGAGGTTTCGACCTCCGACGCGCGCCGTCGATGGCCGCAGATCGACTTCGAAGGAGTCCGCTGGGTCCTTCATGAGCAGCGCGCGGGATATCTCCTGGCCCGCGCGTCCTGCGCCGCGGCCGTCGAAGCTTTCGTCGGCGACGGCGGAGAGTATCGGGAGGCCCGCGTCGAGCCGGCAGCACTCCGGGCCGGGAATCTCGACGGGCTCCGTGCGGACGGCGCCGCGCTGTCCGCGGACGAGTACGTGTTCGCCTGCGGACCGTGGCTCGGCCGGCTGTTTCCGGACGTCCTCGGGGACCGGATCGCTCCGACGCGCCAGGAAGTGTTCTTTTTTGGAACGCCCCCGGGCGACCTCCGGTTTTCGGAGGGAACGATGCCCGTCTGGGTCGATTTCGGGTCGCGCCTCGTTTACGGAATTCCCGGGAACGAGAATCGCGGCTTCAAGCTCGCCGACGACACCCGCGGGCCGGACTTCGATCCGACGAGCGGGGATCGTCTCGTCTCGGCCTCCGGGCTCGCCGCGGCGCGCGAGTTCCTTGCCCGCCGGTTCCCGACTTTGAAGGAGGCCCCGCTTCTCGAGTCGCGCGTCTGCCAGTACGAGAACACTCCGGATCACCGCTTCGTCTTCGATCGTCATCCCCGCGCGTCGAACGTCTGGCTCGCGGGCGGAGGCTCGGGTCACGGCTTCAAGATGGCGCCCGCCGTCGGCGAGCGAGTCGCCGACCTCGTGCTCGGGAAGCGCCCGGTCGACCCGTTCTTCGGGCTCGCTCGATTCGCCGCTTCTTCCGGACGCGCCGCGCCGGAGGTTCTCGCTTGAAGAAGCTCCTCCAGCCCAGGGTCGGAGTCGGCGCCGTCATCTTCCTCGTCACGCTCGGCATCGCGATTCCGGACTCGCCGGGCCGGACCCGGTCCGCGGCGATCGCGATGGCATCGACGCGCAGCTCCGAGCTGCTCGCGAAGGCGGAAAGGGACTACTTCGACTTCCTCCAGAAGCGAAGTCTGCCGCTCCGACTTCGCCTGGGGCTGCCGATCGACGAGCTGCCCGACCTCTCCGAGGGACGCGTGGTCGCGGACGCGCGGTACGGCGCTTCTCTCGCGGAGAAGCTGCGCGGGCTTCGCGAGCACGAGCTGACGCACGACGAATCTCTCTCGCTCGACATGCTCCGCGAAGAGGCGCAGGAGCTTTCCGACGCGCGCCGCGACTTTTGGCTGACTTTTCCGGTCACTCCCGATGCCTCGCCGCAACGGCTGGTGCAGCAGATCTTCACGACATGGCGGTTCGAGACCCCGCAGGACCTCGATCGCTACGCCGCGCTCCTGACCCGCTACGCGGCGTTGGTTCATCAGATGGAGGACAAGCTGCGCGAGCAGGCGCGCCGCGGAATCCGACTTCCGAAAGCGGAGACCGTCGTCGTGGCGGAGACCTACCGCGCGGCGATCGCCGAGCCGGCCGGCAGCTTCTTTTTCGTTACCGCCGAGCGCCTCGAGCGAGTCCCAGAGCAGGATCGCGCGCCGTTCAGCCGGCTCGTCGAGTCGCTGATCGCGTCACGAATCAATCCGGCGCTCGAGAGCCTCGCGGCGTACGTGACCGGCGACTACGCGCGGAAGGCTCCGGCATCGGTCGGCCTGGAGCAGTACAACGGCGGAAAGGCGTACTACCGGCGGCTCGTCCGGCTCTACACGACCCTCGACGTCACCCCGGAGGAGGTCCACCGGCTCGGGCTCGCCGAGGTCGAAAGGCTGAATCGTGAGCTCGACGACGTCCGGACCGCCCTCGGATTCGAGGGAAGCCTCGCGGAGTTCCGCCGCTCTCTCAGGAACAACCCGAACTTCGTACCGGCGACGCCCGAAGCCATCGGCGAAAGGCTTCTCGAGGCCCAGAAGCGAATCGAGTCGAAGATCCCGCTCTTCTTCGGCCACCTGCCGTCCGAGCCGGCCGGAATCCGCCGCCTCGCGCCGGCCCTCGAGGGCGCGATGACGTACGGTTTCTACCAGGCGCCGACGGCTTCGGACCGGCGCGGCTACTACTACTACAACGGCGCGTCGTTGAAGGACCGGTCGCTCCTGAACGCGGCGGCGCTCATCTACCACGAGCTCGTTCCGGGCCACCACTTCCAGGTCTCTCTCCAGCAGGAGAACGGCGACCTGCCGGCCTTCCGCCGCGAGTCGGGCTGGATCGCGTACTCCGAAGGATGGGGCGAGTACGCGTCGTCGCTCGCCGGCGAGATGGGAATGTATGAAGACCCGTACGACCACGCCGGCCGCCTGATGATGGACGCGCTCCTCTCGGTGCGTCTGGTCGTCGACACCGGGATGAACGCGCTCGGATGGAGCCGGGCGCGGGCGATCGCCTACATGAAGGAGAACACGCTCGAGTCGGACTCGCAGATCGCCGCCGAGACCCTCCGCTATTCCTGCG
>Ga0114129_10016822_pt1 | contig 10410 bp, 10 predicted proteins | sample RhiMetdeltSRZDD1_FD_80071 | JGI IMG/M metagenome (GOLD analysis project Ga0114129, IMG submission 80071) | Populus rhizosphere microbial communities from Tennessee, USA - Rhizosphere MetaG P. deltoides SRZDD1 (version 2) (version 2) | ecosystem: Host-associated > Plants > Roots > Rhizosphere >... | reverse complement strand
CGACTGCATTCTCGAGTTGCGTCGGCAGCGAACGACCCGGGACGTCTGGTGCATCCAATCCGGTCCGCTCGGCACGATCGCGATCCCGATCATCGAGCGGGCCGGGCTCGACCGCGTGCTGGCAGCGCGCAGTCCGGAGGACCGCCGACCGTGGCGCGGGCCAAGGGGCGTGCGAATCCGGCTCGATGCCGACTTCGCGATCGACGTGCGCGTGCCAGGAGCGGAGATCGTCGGCACCTATCTCTTTGCGGATGGCTCGCCTTTCGGCGGCTTCAGTGGGCCCCTGCCAACGCGCCGCACGCTTGCGCCGCATCTGCGCGCCTGGGACTGGCTCAGAGGACGTCGCGGCTCCGGTCGCATCGAGTACGCGGTACACCGCGACCGTCCATGACCGAGCGCTTGCTGATCGGGAGCGGGAATCCCGGGAAGCAGCGCGAGTACCGAGAGCTCCTCGCAGGACTTGACCTCGAGCTCGTCGTGCCCCCTGACCTCGATCCCGTTCCACCCGATCCGGAGGAGAACGGCGCGACGTTCGCCGAGAACGCATCGCACAAGGCCCGCGCGTACGCGGCGGCGAGCGGCTTGCGCACCGTCGCGGACGACTCGGGCCTCGAGGTCGACGCGCTGCGTGGCGCCCCGGGTCTCCGCAGCCGTCGGTTCTTCGGTGAGGACGCGAGCGCGGCGGAGCGCAACACGCGGCTGCTCGCGCTGCTCGAAGGCGTCGAGACGCGCGGCGCGCGCTTCATGTGCGTCACCGCGCTCGCGTGGCCGGACGGGCGCGTCGAGCTCTTCGACGGCGAGGTCCGCGGCGAGATCGCTCTCACGCCGCGTGGCGATCAGGGCTTCGGCTACGACCCGCTGTTCGTGATCGCCGGCGACGGCCGCACGATGGCCGAGCTGCCGCACCACGAGAAGCACCGGATCTCGCACCGCGGTCTTGCGGTCGCGAAGCTGCGAGCGTTCCTCGCGGAGGAGCCGCGATGATGCGCGCGCGGATCGTCCATCACAGCGAGTACCTCGCTCTCGTGCTGGTCCTCATCGGCGCGGCGGTGTGGCAGAAGGACCAGATCACGGCGTGGTTCTGGTTCCGTGCCCCTCTACAACTTCTGGCACAACTTCACGCTGCCCGTGGTCCTCTCGGTCGCCTCGCCACTCCTGTTCGCGGGGAATCCATGGCCGCTGCTGGGATGGCTGCTGCACGTCTCGCTCGATTGCCTCATGAGTTTCGGACTGCGCGGCAACGACGGCGGTCAGGCGCTCATCTAACTCGCGAGCAGGGCTCGTAGCTCGGCGACGTCACGCGCGTATTCGTCATCCTTGGGCGCGTCCTTCAGGTCGATGCGCATGAAGTGCGCGGGATGTCCCGGCTCGCCGTCGTCGAGGTAGCGCGGCACGACGTGGGTATGCAGGTGCGGCAGAGAGTTACCGAGGATCTCGAAGTTCATCTTGACCGGCCGGAATTGCTCTTCGACGGCGCGGCCGACGCGCAGGACTTCCGCGAAGTATTGACCGGCTTCGTCCGCCGTCAGCTCGGTGGGATCCGCGACGTGGCGGCCCCTCCAGATGACGACGCAATATCCACGCTGGCCGACGTCGTTGCGCACCAGGAACGCGTCGGAGACCTGGCCGGTCGCGATCCGCGCGTTGCCATGCACGTCGTCCGGCCGGCCCTCAGCGCACATCGGACAGCCCTTGCCGCGCATGCGCTCGCTCCAGTCCGTGGGCCACTTGCGCTTCATCGGTCGGGAACGCTAGCGCCTCCCGCGAACGCGGTGATCCGCTCGAGGTCGGGAACGTAGCCGTCGGTCGTGTCGACGATCAGACGCGGCATGCCGATGTCGATCTGGTGCTCCGCGTCATCCCCGGACCACTCCTCGAGCACGGCACTGTCGACGTGGACGCGGTGTCGGCCGTGGGCGGCGCGCTGCGCGAAGCGCTGTCTCGCATCCGGCGTGCGGCACACGATCACGACCGTCGGGGCGAGCGCCGCGAGCGCGCGCAGCGGCGCGTCCGAGATGCCGCGCCGGAAGTTGCTCTCCAGGACGAGCCCGTGACCGCCAAGGAGAACACGCTCGGCGACGGTGAACAACACGCTGTACGCCGCGACGCCGAGCTGACGCGACCAGTCGCGATCGCCGGTCTCGAACGGAGCCGCGAGGGCCTCTTTGATGTCGTCCTTGGTGAGGACCGGCAACGCGAGAGACGTGCCCAGGGCGAGCGCGAGCGTCGTCTTGCCCGTTGCCGGCGCGCCTCCGACGATCACGAGGCTGCGGCTCACGATCCCAACGGTATCGCCCCACCGTCGTACACGAGACGACCATCGACGAGACGCGCGACGTCCCAGAGCCGATGCCGCTCGCTCTTGCCGGGCGCCAGCAGATGCACCACGTCCCAACCGTCAACGGTCAGACGATCCGACAGCAACCGACGGTGGCAGCGCCACCACAGGGTCTCCGCGCACATGAACGCCGTCGGGTTCTCGCGCGCCAGCGCGTCGAGCCGTGCGTAGTCCGCGGTGAACTCCACGCTCGCCATGTGATCGGCGTACCCGCGGAACGCGTCCACCTTGAGCGCGACGTGCGGCGAATCCGGCGCCGCGTCGCGGCGCCCGCCGAGACCCCGCAGGTGTACGTACTCGATCCCGACCTCCGCGAGAGATGCGGTGAGCGCGGCCTGGCCGAACTGCGGATGGCGGCGCGATCCCGGCGCGCTGCGCACGTCGGCGAGCGCCTCGATCCCCGCGCCGGTCAGCGTCGCGAGAAGCTCTTCGATCGGCCGCGTCCCGTGACCGATCGACCACACCCTCGGCATGACGTCAGTGTGGAAGACTTGGGCGGTGAAGGTCGCGTGGCTCTACGTCGCGCCGGTAAAGGGTCTCGCGATCGAAGCGCGCGACCACATCGAGCTGGGTCTGCGCGGCGTGGAGGACGATCGCCGCTTCTGCTTCGTCAACGCCCAGGGGCGCATGCTCAACGGCAAGCGCTTCGCGCCGATCACGACCATCGGCGCGCACTTCGATCCCGAACGCGAGCGCCTCGAGCTCCGGATGGCGGAAGATGTCGTCTCGGGCGTCGTGAGCTGCGGCGGGCCGATCGTCGTAGATATCTACGGCAATCGGGCCGCCGGCCATCTCGTTGAAGGTCCATGGACCGCGGCTGTGAGCGAGCGGTTCGGTCAGGTCATCCGCCTCGTGCGTCTCGACGAACCCGGCAACGGTCACGACCGCGCGGACGAACGGGCGAACGCGACCCTGCTCTCGCGCGCGTCGCTCGAGCGCCTGGCCGCGGAGGCCGGGATCGAGACGCCCGTCGACCCGCGACGGTTCCGCATGCTGATCGGCATCGACGGCGCGACGGAGCACGAGGAGGACGACTGGATCGGTAGGCAGGTGCGCGTCGGAAGCGCGGTCGTTGTGCCCGGCGGGAACGTCGGTCGGTGCAAGGTCACGACCTACGACCCCGACACCGGCACGCCGGATCTCGAAACGCTCGAGGTGCTAACGCGCTATCGCGCCGAGGTGCCGTCGAGCGAGCCGCGCTCGTTCGGGATCTGGGCACGCGTCGAGACTGCCGGCCGCGTCGCGCTGGGCGACGACATTAAAGTGGCTTCCTAGAAGTGAACCCAGCGGCTGGAGCTGACTTCGCCGCGTTCCTCGCGCGCCACGACCTCGGCCAGTGGGCTGATCGAATCGTTGGGACGCAGCGATCGTCGCTTCGGCTCGAAACGCTGCGGCGCGGTCGTCGGGTGGCAACGATCGGAGGCTCTCCGCATCTCGCCGCCGACGTTGCATGGCCCGACGCTGAAGGCGAGCCTCTCTCGTTCGTCGCAGAGGTCGACCTCGCGGCTGCCACAGCGCTGCTGGGCGACAGCACCCTCCCACCGAGCGGCCGTCTCGAGTTCTTCTATGACTCGGAGCAGACTGCATGGGGATCCGATCCGGCGGATCGTCCGAAATGGCGGGTGATCTGGGTCGACGACCGGGCCGCTCGGCGAGACTTTCCGTCGGGCATTCCGGAACATGCCCGTTTCACGCCGCTCGATCTAGAGGGCCGTGTCGAGCCCACCTTCGCCGAGGGGGAGTCATGGCGTCTCGGCGAGGGCGGAATGGATCGCGAAACCTATGCGCGCTACGCCGACGCGGTCGTCGCGTGGAAGAACGCGACACAGCCTCAGATGGCGGCCGTGCACCGTCTTCTCGGTCACCCCGATGAGCTCCAAGCTGAGATGATGCTGCTGTGTGAGTTGGCATCGAACGGAGTCTCTCTGACGACAATTCATGAGCGCAGTGAGGTGGACGCACGCTTTGAGGAAGGTGCCAGAGACTGGCGCCTTCTCCTCCAGATCGACTCCGATCAGAACGCGGGAATGATGTGGGGCGATACTGGTCGGATCTATTACTGCATACGCGAGCGCGATCTCCGCGCGCGCAATTGGGACAGAGTGTGGCTGGCATTGCAGTGCACATAGTTCAACGAGTTGCCCTATGACGGATGTCGCAGTGCGACCGATCAGTCCGGATCAGCACGAGGTGGTGATGCACTACTTCGACATGGTTGCGTATGCGGATAATCCGAACTGGTCTCGCTGCTACTGCATGGAAAGGCTCCGCGAGGACTACGCGTCGAGCACCAAACCGGAGAACCGCGAGCGACGCAGCGAGCTCATCCTCTCGGCGAAGGCCAACGGACTGGTCGCGTACCGGCTCGGTCGCGTCGTCGGCTGGTGTCACGCCGCGCCGAAGACCGAGCTCGCCAACATCGAAGGCGTCAGGGATCCCACGGTCGGCGCGATCGTCTGCTTCGTCGTCGCGCCGGACCAGCGGCGGCAGGGCGTCGCGACGACGCTGCTCGAAGCCGCGCTCGATCATCTGAAGACCCGCGGGATGAAGGCTGTCGAGGCGTACCCAGTCCTCGGCGAGATCGACCCGACCCGCTGGAGCCAGGTCAACTACATGGGACCGCTCGCGATGTACGTGAAGGCCGGTTTCGAGATCGTCGAGAAGAACGACGACCGCGCCGTCGTGCGCCGGACCCTCTAGGCTGGTCCGGTGACCGCCCGCGTCGTCGGCCTGCATCTCCACGAGCGCCACGGCGAGCACCCGCGCGCCGTCGGCGAAGTCGTCGGCCGCGTCGGAGGCGGGATCGAAGGCGACTCGCACGCGGACCGCGCCAAGCGCGCGGTCGTGATCGTAGACCGCTCGACGCATGAGGCGCTGGGTCTGCGCCCCGGCGACCTTCGCGAGCAGATCACCATCGACGGGCTGCCCGGCGTGAGCGCCCTCGCGACGGACACCGAGCTGCGCGTCGGCGGGCTCACACTTCGCGTGAACGGTGACGCCGCGCCGTGCCTGCACATCGGCGAGCTGGTCGGCGTCGACGACGCCCTGGCCTTCCAGGCCTCGCTCGCGGGCCGCCGTGGTGCCACCTGCACCGTGATCGCGGCCGACGGCCCCGCGCGGATCGGTGATGCGGTCGAGGTCCTGCTCGCGCGCGTTCGCGCCTAACGCCGTTTCGCGACCCTGGGGACCCTGTTCCGCAACCTTCCGTTCCGCTACAAATTCCGGCAGTGACAAAGGCTCGCTCGTCCGCAGCAGCCGGCACCGCAGGTGGTGGAGGCTGAGTCGCGTCTGCTGAGCGAAACGTCGAGACCGACGAAGCCTCCCAAGACCGGGAGGCTTTTCTGTTTGGTAGGGAGGTAACGGTGAGCGACGAGCGCGATGCCTGTGCGCTGGTCTCGATCGCCCGCAAGGACGGTCGGCCGTCGCGCGAGGTGCTCGACGGCGTCCTTGGTGGGATGGCCGCGCTCGCGCACCGCTCGGGGCTCGTCGACGGCGAGGGTGACGGTGCCGGCGTGCTCACCGACATCCCGCGCTCGCTGTGGGCGAGCGTCCTCCGCGCCTCGGGCGTCGACGCGACGGTCGTGCGCAGCGGGCGCTTCGCGGTCGGTCATGTCTTCATCCCGCCGAGCGATGGCGACGCGGATCAGGCCGCCGTGCGGCGCAGCCTCGCGCGGCACGGCATCGAGATCCTCGTCGAGCGCGAGAGCACCACCGAGAGCAGCGTGCTCGGTCCGCGCGGGCGCACCGAGGAGCCGCGCTTCTGGCAGCTCGCGGTCCTCACGCCGTCCCGCGATGGACCCGGCTCGCGCGCGCTGTACGCGGCCGCGGTCGAGATCGAGCGGCTCACCGCCGCGACGATCGTGAGCCTCTCGCGCCACACCGCGGTGTACAAGCTGCGCGGCGCCGGCCATCAGCTGCCGCTGTATTTCGCGGACCTCGCCGACCCGCGTTTCGCGACCTCGATGGCCTTCGGCCACAACCGCTACGCGACGAACACGAGCACGAGCTTCGACCGCGTTCAGCCCTTCGCCTCATTCGCGCACAACGGCGAGATCAACACCATCGGCCGGCTGCGTGAGGAGGCGAAGGCGCTGCGCATCCCGCTCTCGCGCGCGGGCAGCGACTCGCAGGACGTCGACGCGATCCTGCGCGGCATGGTCCTCGGCCTACGCCTAACCCCGATCGAGGCGATCGAGCTGCTCTTCCCGCCGATCGTCAACGAGATCAAGCGCATGCCCGCGGAGCTGCAGGACCTGTACATCCAGGCGCGCGCCGCCTTCGGCCCGTTCGCGCAGGGACCCGCCGCGTTCCTCACGCGTGTCGGCGACACCTGCCTTTTCGGCGTCGACGCGCTCGGTCTGCGCCCGCTGTGGCACGTCGAGACGCCGGACGAGCACGTCTTCGCCAGCGAGCGCGGATTCATTCCGCTCGAGAGGTACGTCCGCGATCCGTATCCCCTCGGTCCGGGCGAGCGCGTCGGTCTGCGGCGCACGCACGCCGGCTGGCGGTTCCTCGACCAGGACGCGCTGCGGCGCGCGTTCGTCGCGGACCGCACCGCCCGCGGCATCACCGTCGAGGGCATCCGCGAACGCATCGACTGCGGCGGACCGGAGGAGGCCCTGGGAGACGTCCGCCGTCCTGGCGCGCGCCGCGAGCCGACGGCGCGCTGGCAGATCGCGACGCCGCCCGACGAGCTGGACGACCCCTCACAACGGCGCGAGCACCAGTTCGCGTCGCTCGGCTTCGAGCCCGACGACCTCAAGATGGCGCAGTTCGCGGCGCAGACCGGGGACGAGCCGATCGGCTCTCTGGGATGGGATGGCCCGCTCGCCGCGCTGTCCGCGGCGCGCCCGAACCTCGCGGACTACCTGCACGAGACCGTCGCGGTCGTCACCAATCCCGCGATCGACCGCGAGCGCGAGATCGAGCACTTCTCGACGCGGGCGCTTCTCGGGCCGCGTCCATCGCCGCGCGCCGCGGCGACACGCAGCGGCGATCGCGGCCGCTGGATCGAGCTGCGAATGCCGATCCTCCTCGGGGGCCATGCCCCCGAGACCGGGCTGCGGGGCGACGACGAACGCGCGCTGGCGCGCAAGCTCGGCACGTGGATCGTCGAAGACGTCGTCGCGCAGTTCACCGCCGACGGCGCGCGTGTGCCGGTGATCCTCGAGGCGGACCGCGACTGGGAGGAGCATCCGCGTGACGCGCTCGCGCGTCTCGGCGCGCAGGCGTGCCGCGGCGTGCGGGGCGGCGCGACGCTCGTGGTCGTCCAGGACCGCCACGTCACGGGCGAGGGACGCGCCTGGCTCGATCCGCTCCTCGTCGTCGCCGCGGCGCACCGCGCGCTCATCACGCAGCCGTCGCGTAACGGATCGCTGCGACGCGAGTGCGCTCTCGTCGTGTCCGCCGGCAGCCTGCGCAACCTCCATGACCTCATGGTCGCGCTCGCGCTCGGCGCCGACGCGGTCAATCCATACCTGCTGCTCGAATACGCGCTGTCGCTCGGCGATCCCGATGCGCTGCCGAATCTTGTCGAGGCGCTGCGCAAGGGGATGGAGAAGGTCATCTCCACGCTCGGGGTGCACGAGATCCGCGGCTACGGGCGGCAGCTGTCCGCGATCGGCGTCGCGCCCGAGGTCGCGCGGATGCTCGGCATCACGACGTTCTGCGCCAGCGACGACCGCGGCCTTTCGTGGGAGCGCATCGGCACGGATGGATTCGATCGCGGCACGATGCTCCGGGAGCGGCGGCCGGCGCGCATCGAGAACGTGTTCCGCCTGTACCCGCGCGTGTGGAAGGTCGCGGGCGCGGTCGCGAACGGCGAGCAGCCGTACCGTGCGTACGCCGACAAGCTCGAGGAGTTCGAGCGTACGCATCCCGTTTCGCTGCGGCACCTCCTCGACTTCCGCGCGCCGCTCGAGGGCGAGCCCACCGCCATCGCGCGCACGCGCACCGGCGATCACGACGCGCCCTTCTACATCTCGTCGATGTCCTTCGGCTCGCAGGGCGAGACCGCGTATCGCGCGTACGCCGAAGCGATGGCGCGCATGGATCTCCTCTGCGTCAACGGCGAGGGCGGCGAGCTGCCCGACCTCATCGGGAAGTACCCGCGCAACCGCGGACAACAGATCGCCTCGGGCCGTTTCGGTGTGTCCGCTCTGCTCGCGAATTCGTCCGATTACCTCGAGATCAAGATCGGCCAGGGCGCGAAGCCCGGCGAGGGCGGACATCTGCCGGCGCGCAAGGTCTCGGTGAAGGTCGCGCTCGCGCGCAACGCGCAGCCCGGCGTCGACCTCATCTCGCCGTCGAACAACCACGACATCTACTCGATCGAGGACCTCGCGCAGGTCGTCCACGAGCTGAAGACGGTCAACCCGCGCGCGCACGTGTCGGTGAAGGTGCCGGTGGTGCCCGACATCGGGATCATCGCCTGCGGCATCGCGAAGTCAGGCGCCGACATCGTCACGCTCTCCGGTTACGACGGCGGCACCGGTGCCGCGCGGCAACATGCCCTGCGCCGCGCCGGCCTGCCGGCGGAGATCGGCGTCTCCGAGGCGCACCGCGCCCTCGTCGCGTCGGGCCTGCGCGACAAGGTCGAGCTCTGGTGCGACGGCGGGATGAAGAGCGCGCTCGACGTCGCGAAGATGCTGTGCCTCGGCGCGGACCGCGTCGGGTTCGGGACGCTCGCGATGGTCGCGATCGGCTGCACGATCTGCCGTGGCTGCCAGCTCGACACCTGCCACGTGGGGATCGCGACGCAGATCGCGTCGGCCGTCGAGGCCACCGAGCGTGGCCTCAAGCGCTTCGAGCCGCAGGAGTTCGAGCAGGCCGTGACGAATCTCATGCGCTTCTTCAGTGCGCTGCGCGACGAGCTCGCGCGGATCGCCGCGCTGCTCGCCGTGCGGTCGACGGACGAGCTCGTCGGGCGCACGGATCTGCTGGTGCAGGCGCGCGGCCTGGACCGCATCGATCTCTCGGGCCTTCTCGCTCCCGCGGGTCCCGCGCGGCGCGGCGGCCGCGAGCTCCGCGTGCTCGCCGCGCCCGCTGGACCTTCCGTCGAGGCGCAGGTCGACGACGAGTCCGACCGTCCGCGCCTCGGCAGCGAGCATCGCTTCGTCGCGACAGCGACCGCGGGCCAGTTCGCGCGCCAGCGCATCGCGGGCACCATCGTCACCGAGCTCGCGACGTCATTCGGCCACGGCTCCGTCGCGGGCAACGGCTTCGGTGCGTACTCGACCGACGGTGTGTCGCTGCGCATCGCCGGCGGCGCGCAGGACGGCGCGGCGAAGACCGCGCTCGGCGGCACCTTCGCGGTCCTGAAGGCGCGCAACGCGACCGGCGCGTGGGTCGACGGGTCGGTGGGGAAGTGCTTCGGCTACGGCGCGCAGCGCGGCCGCTTCTACGTGCAAGGTGGTGCCGATGCGCGCGCCGGCATCCGTCTCTCCGGCGCCGACGTGCTCTTCGGCGGCGATCTTCGCGGCTTCGCCTTCGAGTACATGACCGGCGGCCGCGCGGTCGTCCTCGGCGATCCGGGTCGCTGGATCTGCTCGGGTATGAGCGGCGGCGTCGTGTTCCTGCGGCACGACGCCGCGCGCGGCCTCGACGAGCGCGGCCTGCGCGATCGCTTCGCGAAGGGCGCGAAGGTCAGTCTGCGGCCGCCATCGTCCGACGAGGACCTGGTCGCGCTGCGGGACCTCGTCGGCAGCTACGCGACGCTGCTGCACGACAGCGGGCAGACCGAGGCGGCCGCGACGACGCGCGCTCTCTTGGATGACGCGGCGGCACACTTCCGCGTCGTTCGGCCCGGCGCGGACATCGTCGACCAGACGATCTCGACGGAATAATCGCGCGGAGTAGTACCAACGGGGCGGCGCCCCTGACCGATTCGGCTATGGCGTCGTCCAGCGCTCCGCCGGAGAGTGCGGACCGATGCCACCGCGCAGGGTGGCGGGGCAGGGGAGGCACGCGGTGTCACGACGGGGGGCACGTCGGCCGATGCGCGGCGTAGCGCATGCCTTCGCGACCGTCGTCGCGCTCGCCGTCATCACGACGATCGTCGCGCTGTCGTTCGG
>Ga0114129_10016820_pt1 | contig 10411 bp, 5 predicted proteins | sample RhiMetdeltSRZDD1_FD_80071 | JGI IMG/M metagenome (GOLD analysis project Ga0114129, IMG submission 80071) | Populus rhizosphere microbial communities from Tennessee, USA - Rhizosphere MetaG P. deltoides SRZDD1 (version 2) (version 2) | ecosystem: Host-associated > Plants > Roots > Rhizosphere >... | reverse complement strand
GCCCGCTGGGGATCGAACCCAGGACCCACGGCTTAAAAGGCCGTTGCTCTACCGACTGAGCTACGAGCACTCAAACGGGGGCAAGAGATTATCAGATCGATCGGATTCTGTTTAGCCTCGATGGGCTTCGAGCCAGCGCCGGAATTCCGGCTCGTCACGGAGGGGGTCAAGGTCAGGATCTTGTTCAATCGTGTCCCACTCGCCGTATCCCGCCTCCACCGCCCGCTTCAGTACATCCATGGCTTCCGTCTTCCTTTCCATGAGCGCGTACGCGCAGGCGCAGTTGTAAACCGTGTGTGGATCGGAGGAGCCAATCGAGTGTACCTTTCCCAGCTGATCAAGGGCTTCGTTGTGCTTCCCTTGCCTCGCAAAATTCACCGCAAGTATCACTCGAGCGCGGGTGTCCTCGGGCGCCCACTCGATCTGCCGTTCGAGTACGACTTGGAGGCGTTCTTCCAAATCCTGCGACGCTTCAAATCGTTTAAGCGCTAAAAGAGCATTCGCGTACGGCACGTAAACGTTGTAGTCCTCGCCCGTCATGGCAATGGCTTCCTCGGTCAGGGCCGCGGCTTCCTCCCAACGCCCCGACGCAAAGAGAGCGCGACCGAGAAGATCCCAGGAGCTTTCGCAATCCGGCTTCGTTGCGATCGCCGTGCGCGCGGCCGTTTCGGCATCGACGTAGCGTCCCTCTGCATAGCGAATGCGGGCGAGAGCTACGAAGGCCTCGGGCAGTTGGGGGCTTAAGGCAAATGCGCGCTCGACCGCCCCGGTGGCCCGGTCGAGCCAACGTGCATTCTGATCTTTCAAGTAATACTGCATGGCACAGATGTTCGCCATGCCGGCATGGGCGAGAGCAAAGTTCGGATCGAGGTTCAGGGCGCGCTCGAACATCTCCGACGCAAGTTCACGATTTTGCCGTCGCGTGTGGCTACGCCCGCGCAAGAAATAATCATAGGCTTCGGGATTCGCGGTGGGTTTGGCCGCGATATTTTCCTTTTCTCGAGTCGACAGAGAAAGGCGAAGCGCCTGAGCGACGCTGCGAGCGATCTCCTCCTGGACGGCGAAGACATCCTTCGACTCCCGATCGTATCGTTCCGCCCAGGTCACGTGCCCGCTTCCGGTCTCGATCATCTGCAGGGTAATGCGCAAACGTTCGCCGGCACGGCGGACGCTGCCGCTCAGAATGTGGGACGCGTTGAGTTCGCGGCTGACTTCCGCAGCCGCCTCGACATGGTCACGAAACGGAATGACCGAAGCGCGCGGAAACACTCGAAGGCTTTGAATCTTGGCCAGCTCGGTGGTGATGTCCTCGGTGATGCCATCCCGAAAGAACGCGGCGTCGGGGACACCACTCAGGTCTTCCAGATAGAGAACGGCTATCGACGGCTTGTCGCGGACGACATGACCGGAACTCGATGTTTTCCCCTGTTGCAACAGAGCCTCGAGATCCTGGCGGAGAGCCTCGGCGGAGGCATACCTTTCCTTGGCAGTTTTGTTGAGCGTTTTTTGAATGATCGGTTCGAGCCCTCGGGGAAGCTGAGGATTGAGCCGGCTCGCCGAAAGCGGTTCGCGGTTGAGAATCGCGTCGAAGATAACCGCCATGGTTTCGCCGGTGAAGGAGCGCTGGCCCGTCGCCATCTCATACAGAACCGCGCCCGCGCTGAAGATATCGCTTCGCGCATCCACCGTATCTCCCCGGGCCTGCTCGGGGGACATGTACGCGATCGTCCCCATCGTTACTCCGGGTTCGGTTAGGGAAGGATCGGCGAGAGTGGCCAGTTCTCCGAGGGTTTCCTCGTACCCGAGCCGCCGGCTCAGTTTAGCCAGACCAAAATCCAGAATCTTGATGTGCCCACGGGTGGTTACGAAAATATTGGCCGGCTTCAAGTCTCGATGAATGATTCCGATGTCGTGGGCCGCCGCAAGCGCATCTGCGATTTCGATTCCCCAAGTCAAGAGCTGTTCAGTGGACAGTGGCTTGCCGGCAATTCGCCTCGCGAGCGTTTCTCCCTCCAGAAGCTCCATGACATAGAACGTTTGGCCGTTCTCCTCGGCCAGATCAAACACGGTACAGATGTTGGGGTGATTGAGGGCCGAAGCGGCTTGGGCTTCACGCCGGAAGCGCTCGACCGTTTTCGGATCTCCGGAGACATCGGCGGGCAAGAGCTTGAGCGCAACGGCACGCAAGAGTCGCATGTCCTGAGCCCGATAGACGACCCCCATACCGCCCCGGCCCAACTCTTCGAGGACACGATAGTGCAGGAGGGTTCGGATGGTCATCGTCTGATTACCAGATCAAGAAGGAGCTATTTACCCTTCTCCAGTTCCTGCGTCCAGTTCTGGACCACATTGAAAGCGGCCGGCCGTTGGCCGACCGGCAAAAGAACGAGAAAGCGATCACCCTCCGGAGACGCACAAACTCCCCAGGGGTCCGGGGGAAGTTCGAACAAGGACCGGGGTACGCCCACCGTTGCATTAGTGCCAAGTGTTACGTCGCAGGCCAGTAACGTTCTCCCGTTGGGCCCCAGAAAATAAAGCTCACGATCATCTTTTCTCCACTGAACGAATGCCGCATTGGCAATGCTGCCTGCCCCTGACGGCGAGACACGCTTGGCACCTCGGGGATTGGGAAACGTATCCAGGTAAATTTCGCGACGACCGGAAATGTCGCTGGCATAGGCCACCCAGTGCCCCTCGTGCGAAAACGCAGGCGTCTCCTCCATGGCGGGCGTGCCGACCCAGGTAGGCGTCTCATTGCTGCCGACCGTCATGGTGAGCAGATCGCGTTGGTGTCCGGGAACGTTTTCAGTAATCAACATCGCCCGGCCATCCGGGGACCAAACCGCCGGTTCGAAATACGTGTGGGCTTGAGGATCTTCCAAGAGAGTTTTCTGTTCTCCACCATCCGCGCTCAAATACACGATCCGGTTGATTCCAGGAATCTGCTCGAGCCAGGCCACCCCGCGACCGTCCGGGGACCATTTGGGATTGACAAGAGATCCCTTGGACGGCATCACCGCGCCGGTTCCATGAGCTAAGTCGAATATCCATCCTTTCCCCAATGTCCCGATGACGTCGCTGACCGCGAGCCGGTCCCCACTGGGCGAGAGATCCGGGGTGATGAGTAGACCGGGGTGATGCCCCGCGATCTCCAAGCGGTGCCCTCCACGGTCGAACCAAACCATATCGGTGGGGCGACGCTCGGTGGCTCCATACAACAGCAAACCTCCATCCCGGGATGAGCTGGTTGCCGGCGATTCAGAGATCGGAGAGAGCACATTGGGCAAGTCCACGAGCTGCACCGGCTCGCCCTGCGTTTTCAGGCTCTTGGCATCGAAGCGTTGGGCGAGGAGGGCCTGACCGCGGGGGAACAGGAGATAGCCGGGGGCCATGTATCGTGCCGCGAGGGTGGCCAGGACAATGGGTTTGCCATGTGGATCGCTCAGCGACGCGACGCAAGTATTGAAAAGATCCCCCTGGGCCTCCGGACCGACGGCATAGAGAAAGTGACGTCCATCGGGCAGAAACTGCGGGAATCGGTGAGTAATCTCTCCCCGCGTCGAATCCAATTCGGTCACCGGAGCCGGGACGCCGCCTTGCGCGTCGACTTTGAATAGTGGTCCTTTGGGTTCGGGCGAGAAAACGATGACTCCGGAGGGTGCCCACGCCGCGCCGCGACCGTTCGTCACGTCACAAATGGTCTGCACCGCTCCGCCGGCCGCCGCCACACGTTTCAGCTTTCCTTCGGCAAAGAAACCAATATGCCGCGAGTCCGGCGACCAGAAAGGAAAGGTGGCTCCCTGCGTGCCCTCGATGTCATGACACATCACATCGTCCATAGCGCGCAACCAAAGTCGCCCCGTTCCTTGGTCATCGCCGAGAATGAATACAATCGCGCGACCGTCGGGAGACATGTCGAACGTACCCGGGTAACCGGTGAACGCTCCCTCGCCCGGCGTGTCGATGCTGAAGCGCTCGATGGCACCTTGGCGTTGGTGCGTGCGTGGGACGAGAAGTGCAATGGCGGCAATGAGGGCGATTCCTAGCCCCGCTGCTATGACCCAAGGAAGAACACCGGTGCGGGCTTGCTCCTGCGTTCTGATGCCGGCGATCTGAGGTGGCTCGGCTTCGGCCAGCTCGAGCCGCGCGTCACCGATGTCACGAAGCCGTTCCCGGGAATTCTTCCGGAGACACCGCTCGAGAAGCCGCCGAACGCGGGGCGGAGTCTGGGGCGGCAACGCGCTCCAGTCCGGTTCGCGCTCCAGGATCTTGGCGATCAGGTCCGAAACGGTTTCTCCCTCGAACGCTTGCTTACCGGTCAAGCACTCGTAGAGCACGCATCCGAACGACCAAATGTCGGTGCGCCGGTCCAGGCGCTTGCCGCGCGCTTGCTCGGGGCTCATGTACACCGCGGTGCCCAGGATCACGCCGGCGCCGGTGGGCGCGTAGGTCATGGTGGGAGAGGCGGAGAGATTGGGATCCATGGATCCACCGGGGTCGTCGCCTTTGGCCAAACCGAAGTCGAGCACTTTGACCCCGCCGTCCTCGGTCAGCATCACGTTTCCCGGCTTGAGGTCGCGGTGCACGATGCCGCTCTCGTGGGCGACTTCGAGCCCGGCCGCAATCAGGCGGCAAACTTCGATCGATTCGTCGACCGGAAGCGGACCTCGGGTGAGCCGCTGGGCCAGGCTCTCGCCCTCGATGTACTCGAGCACGAGATAGCGTTGCCCGGCTACCTCTTCGAGACCGTAGATTGCGCCGATGTTGGGATGGCTGAGCGAGGCGAGCAGCTTCGCCTCCCGCTCGAATCGCGACACCCGGTCAGGCTCGCGGGCGAACGCTTCGGGAAGCGCCTTGACCGCCACATCACGTCCGAGGCGCGCGTCGCGGGCGCGGTACACCTCCCCCATGCCGCCCGCGCCGATGGGCGCGATGATTTCGAATGCGCCTAGACGGGTGCCGGAAGAGAGGGCCATGGACCGGGAGTATAGACGGAAAGGGGGGCGTCTATGCGATCTAGGAGCGCTTCTCCAGCACGTGCATGGAGATCACCTTGGCTACAGGCGTGGGGCTAACGAGTGAGTAGCTTCAGCCGAGGTAACCACCGGGATCACCTCAAATTCGACCAAATCGTTCCAAGCGGCCATCCATCGGTCGAGGAGAGCGGGGTCTGAACTCTCCATCACCTGATAGCAGATCGAAAGATCCTGAGTCACCCAACTCGAAACGTAGGTGAGGCCTTCCGGGGCCAGGCGCCCTCGATCGCGGAATCTGCGGTAGACCGGAACGGGGTCTCCGTTTCGAAAACGTTCGATCACCATGTAGAGCATGCTCATCTCCGAAATGACGTGCCACGCTAAAGACAAGGACGGCCCCTGGATCATCTCCAGGGGCCGTGTCGAAAATCAAGCAAGAGCTTGGCCTCAGCCCACGCTGCTTACGAGCAGTGGGCATAAGCCCTATTTGGGAAAACCCAACGCCCCCTCTAGTTATTGACGGACAACGTCGACAAATTACCTAGAGAAAATATCTTGTACTTCACGAGCTTGACGTCCGTCTAACTAAGTACAGCAGTTTTTCAGATTGATCGGGATGCCCCCCGCATTCCGGTCGTTCGAATGCGCTCTTCTACGTTTCTTCGGGCTGCCCGAGTACGGGGTCCTTACCGCCAGCATCAGGCAGGAGGTGCCGCGTGCTCAGCCCATTCACTCTTCAACCCTCCTCATTTGCTTCCCGCATCCACGAGCAGCCGATCATCCAATGGCTTTTTCTTTCGGTGGTGATCGGAGCGATCGTTTGCCTCACTCCGTTTGCCATCATTGACGACGCCTACATTTCGTTCCGCCATGCCCACAACCTCAGCACCACCGGGCAATTGGTCTTCAATCCCGGCGAACATGTGGAAGGTGTGACCAATCTTCTGTGGTCTTTGGTTCTGGCCGGCAACGACGCCCTCCGATTGCTCCCCCCGGAGCGGTTTGCCGTCATCGTTTCGATTCTCTGTTTGGTTTGGGCGGTCTTTCGGATCCTGCAGCTCGGGCGACTGCTGGAGGCTCCGTTCTACGCCGGCCTAGCCGCTTGCGGTCTCTTGTTTCTGACTCCCGACTTTCTTCTCGCCACGTCAAACGGACTGGAAGGCGGCCTTTTCACCGCCCTCGTGCTCGAAATGATCTGGCAGTACTACCGGAACCACGTTGTTCGAGCTTATGCCGTCGCGGGCTTGTTGTTTCTGACCCGGCCGGAGAGCTTGGCCTTGGGCGTCTTGCTGACGGTGGTCTTGTATCGCGAGCATCGATCGTGGCGCAAGTTACAGGTTGGCCTTGGTCTTCTAGGTGGGATCGTGTTCAGCACGACCCTGTGGCGACTTCTCTATTACCACAGTCCCCTTCCGAACTCCCTGATCGCAAAATCCATGGGCATCCCGGCTTGGTTGAGTCCGCTTGGACTCATCCGCCTCAAGCTCAGCCTGGCCTACATGTTGAAGGTCGGGTTCGTGAACTGGCACTATGTGGTGGTACTTGGATTCGGTCTCGCGTGGTCCCGTCGCACGCGACGGTCAAGAACGCATTCGGATGGATTGCTCGCTCTCTCCATCGGCATCCTGCTTTTTTCCATTCTCATCATGGTGGGAAATGGAGGGGATTGGATGCCTCACGGTCGACTCTTCATGTATTACGGCACGATATACGCGGTGATTCTTCTCGTTCTGATGGCACGGCGGGCGATCCCAATCTTCCTTTGCGCGGTCTTGCTAGGCTACGGCCTACTACAAACCACGATGGAGGGGCTCCATGCGTCGCCTGGTTTTGGACTCCACATCAATCCCGGACCGGATACTTTCGACGGGTCAGTAAGCGCTCGTTTACGGGATGGTCTGGAACCCGGGGACATCCTGAGCGCGGAGGCGATCGGTTACATCTCGTACCGGTTCCCGAGAAATTACGTGCACGACCCCGCAGGGTTGACCGACCGTCACGTTGCACGCTACGGAAGACCTTCGCATCGATTTGGAAAGTGCGATCCCGCCTATACCCTCGGTGTGGTGCGGCCGGCCGTGGCCGTCTGGCACTATGGCGCGCACCTCAAGGGAGTCGATCAGGACATTCTGGATCAATATGAGACCTTTTGCGCGAAAGAATGCGGAACGGAGTCCGCGGATATCGTGATGGTCCGGCTCGATCGCGCCCCCGCCTTGGCGCCCCTCTTTGCCGACTGGCAACCGGTGCGCCCCACCTCCGAGGGAACCGAGGAACCGTTGGCGGAACGCATGGGCGCTCGGTAAAAACTCTCGCCTTGGAGTTCGGATAGCGGCCCCTGGTCTTCTCCAGGGGCCGCGGTGCAAGCAAACCGTTGAGACTACTTACTCAAATACATGCGCTTGGTATCCGTGAACGTGCCGGCTGCGATGTGAAGGAAGTAGATGCCTGCGGACACGGACTTACCCCCCGCATCCAACGCGTTCCAGGAAACTTCGTGAGTCCCCGCAGGATAATCGCCATCGGCCAAAACACGAACAACGCGCCCCGTGAGGTCGAACACCTTGAGCATCACGTGCCCCGGTTCGGGAAGATCGAACGACGCTTTGGTGGCACGGTAGAACGGATTGGGAGAGTTTTGATACAGCCGGTGCCGTGTCGGAAGCGTTGGCTCGACCCCGGTCGCGGCGCTGATCGTGAACGGGCCATCGCTCGTGTCGTAGCCCATCACCCCTTGGGGATCGAACAGGACCACACGAATCCGGCCGTTCTGAGTCGCCTCCTGCGGCACCGCCAACTCATAGCTTTCCCCGGTCACTTGGTCCGCCACCATAGCCCACGTGTCACCTCCGTCGGCCGAATAGTAGATCTGGGCATGACCGACGGACCATCCGTTCGGGTTCGTCCATTGCACCAAGGCTGTGGCGCCTGGCGCGTACAATTCTCCGCCATTGGGATGAACGACGTGCGGGCGAATGACTCGTACGAACTCAGTTCCAGCAAACGTACAGTCATCGCCAACGGCTCCAGTGATGGTCACCTGAACCCGATCGCCTTCGGAGAGGATGGACTCTACCTCTTGACGAAGGAATTTGACCGTGAAGTCTGAAACACCGTTGTGGTTGAAGTCCCCGAGGGTAAACTCGGTTGCCTCGACTGAGCCATTCACCTTCACTGTGCCTACGGGCACACCGGCAGGATCGTAGCCGCTGGGGAGCTCAATAGAAGCAGAGACAAACTTGGCTCCCGAATTGAGATTGAGGTTGTTGGGCTTCACATCCATGTCGGTCGCACCGATGGAACAAATTGTTCCCGCCGAACAAGGCGTATAGCCGCCAGTTCCTGCTCCAAACTGAACACTACCTAGGCGAGAATTTACTTCCTCTGGCGAGAGTACGTCGAACAGGTTTGTCATTGTCACGCTGGAGTTATCGAGCCCGACGCATGTCATTACTCCCAATTCGCCACAACAGAAGGCACTGGTGTTGGGAGTGAGGCGCAATAGAGCCGAGCTGTAGGCGTAGACATACAGTGAACCTATGACGGCGTGGACCCCTTCGGAGCCGATGACCTCCCGTTGGCACGACTCTGGATTAAAAAATCCCCACAAAATCCTCAGGCCGCCGCCTGATCGGGGAAAACCGCCACTGTCGAAATAAATCCCTTCCGTGCAAGAGTTGAAACTCACGTACCGAGGATCAATCCCGCTTGCCGGAAAACCGCAACAAGCCGAATGTCCGTTATAACTGATACCGAAGGAAGCACCAACAACTCCCTCCGCAGGATCCGCTTGGCCCACAACAATGTAGACCGTGCTTCCGCCTAAAGGAGCATTGACTGTGTACTGGCTGCAAGGGATGTGATCGTAGTTGGGGCTGTAGTTTGGTTCGACCGTGGACGTGGACGGGTCGTCGCAAAGAACGGTCGGGTAGCGTTCCGGGTTCTTGCGATGGAGGGCGAAGCGAACGTTTTCGACCTTCCCGTGAACGACAAACTCCGCATCGCTCGTGTCCGTGCCATAAATGCTCCCGGTATTAGAGTGGGCGACGCGAAGCAGACCGTGCAACGAGGCTGCGGAGGGATGCCACACGTAGCTCTCCCCGGTCAGATGATCGGCAACGGCATTCCAATGGGCTCCGCCGTCCCCCGAGAAGGCAAGCTCCGACTCAAATTCGGGGTACGGGATCACCCACCGCACCGTCACGCTCTGACCGATGATGAAAGATTCACCTCCATTTGGCTCCAACAACTGGAGTGTGCCATCAGCCAGCACTCGATTCGGAAGCGTCACCTGAAGCAAGGAGAGAAAAAGGAAGGTAGCTAGTGGAAGAGTGAAACGCATGGGCACCTCCCGTTGATGCGAGATGAAGCCATAGACCCCTGCCTCTGGTAGACGGATTCTGAGCGAAGATTACGCCCCGCCGTGAACAGAGCAGGTCGTGCCACTCCGGCGACATATTGAACCCTGCCCCCGGACCGGTGCTACCTGTTTCTGGTGGTGGCCGTCGGCCAACCCTGCAATTTGTGGTAAGATACGTCGCTTTTTTGGTGTTACTAACTCTTACTCATAAAGCAACGAGGAATCCATGGCCGATGAACCGAACAAGATCATCTATTCGATGATCAAGGTCAGCAAACATTACGAAAAGAAGCCGGTGCTGCAGGACATTTCTCTGTCCTATTTCTACGGCGCCAAGATCGGCGTTTTGGGCCTCAACGGGGCCGGAAAAAGCACCCTTCTCCGAATTTTCGCCGGGATAGAGACCGGGTACAGCGGGGAAACCCGGCTCGCCCCTGGGTACACGGTCGGCTTTCTGGAGCAGGAGCCCCTGGTCGATGTGACGAAAACGGTCCGAGAGGTGGTGGAGGAAGGCGCCCAGGAAGCCGTGTCCTTGTTGCGCGAGTTCGAGGAGATCTCGGCCAAGTTTTCCGAGCCTATGGACGACGACGCCATGCAGGCGGTCATCGATCGCCAGGGCGAGGTACAGGGTCGGCTCGATCAGTTGTCGGCCTGGGATCTGGATTCGCGGCTCGAGATGGCCATGGACGCTTTGCGCTGTCCGCCCGGCGATACGCCGGTGAATGTCATTTCGGGCGGTGAGCGACGCCGCGTCGCGCTTTGCCGGCTGCTCTTGCAGAAACCCGATATCTTGCTCTTGGACGAGCCCACCAATCATCTCGATGCGGAATCGGTGGCGTGGCTCGAACATCATCTCCAGGGCTATCCCGGTACGATCATCGCGGTCACGCACGATCGTTACTTCCTCGATAACGTGGCGGAATGGATCCTCGAGTTGGATCGCGGGTACGGGATTCCGTGGAAGGGTAACTATTCCTCCTGGCTCGAACAGAAGAAGGCCCGCCTGGCCACCGAGGAAAAGCAGGAGTCGCAACGCCAGAAGACGCTGGAGCGCGAACTCGATTGGATTCGCATG
>Ga0114129_10016818_pt1 | contig 10411 bp, 6 predicted proteins | sample RhiMetdeltSRZDD1_FD_80071 | JGI IMG/M metagenome (GOLD analysis project Ga0114129, IMG submission 80071) | Populus rhizosphere microbial communities from Tennessee, USA - Rhizosphere MetaG P. deltoides SRZDD1 (version 2) (version 2) | ecosystem: Host-associated > Plants > Roots > Rhizosphere >... | reverse complement strand
CAGGTCATCATCAGTAAACTGAGAGATCAGCGAGTTGGCGTCTTTAATGGCGTATTGATAGAGCAGACGAATATCACCAGGCTTCTTTATGGCCCCCAGGTTCACTGAGCCCATCACAGCATCTCGCAGGAAGCTGGCCCCGTAGTTGCGCGATACTTGGAAATTAAACCAGAGAGGCATCTCCGAGTTTCCGAGTTTGACGCCCTTGTGTTCGATGCGGTAGGAGGCTCGCACAATATGGAAGTCTGGGGCGGTATAGATGGCGCCCCCAGGCGTCGTCGTGGCATTGCCGACCCCAGTGGTAGGACCAGAAAGCACCAGTCCTATTGCCGGGTTAACGAGGACCTGAAACCCCATGGGGTTGGAGGCGCCTGGCACAGTCCCTGGCACAGTCCCTGTCGTGGAAGCGAGCTGGATCTCATTTGGGTTACGGTAGATCGAAACATCACCAACCAATTGATGTTTCCATGCGCCTCCATTGCCCAGATTCAGGACAACCCCTGGATGAAAGAGATTACTGTCGCGCACTTTTTGTCCTACCTGGTACCCGGCTAAGACATAAGGAGAGTTGGCGGCCAGAATTGCAATATTGGGGTTGCTCAGCCAGTATTCTGCGGCGCGAAGCTCGAACGAGTTGTTGGCGTCGATCGGTAATTTGACGGTCTGCTGGAAACCATTGAAGCGCACATCGTCATCCCAGAGGTACCTCGTGTTGTCCGCGAAGACCTCTTCCATCCGCCCGCCTCGCAAGGCGATGTTCGAGTTCGGATGGTAATCGAGATACCCTTCAGAGATGAAGAAAGGATGTTTGGAGGCCATCCCGGCAAAGTCCTGGTCGTTGGTGATTTGATTGTTGATAGGCGCCGTGGAGAGCTGCAAGTGAAACTTAAAGCGAGGATCGATGTCTTTGTCGACGTTAAAGCGAATGCGGTAACGAGCCCGGACATTCTGCAGAGGTCCCGCGATATCGTTTCCTGAGCGGGCCTGCACGTCAGCCCGAAATCGAAAATCCCCGCTGAACTTGAAGCCGTTGACAGAGAGTGCATTTGGGGCCGGCTTTTCCTCAGGCTTCTTTTCATCCTTTTTGGCCGAGACCACATTGCTCTGCGATGAGGCTGCCTGCGCTGCTACTTCCGAGCTCAAGGGCAAAAGGCTGGCCGATTCCGTATTGCCCGATGGTTCCTTAGCATCCTGGTTCCCCAGATCTCGCTGTTTTTGGAGGGCCTGGATCATAGACTCTTGCTGCTTCAGTTTTTCCTTTAGGTCCTCGATGGCCTTATTCTGGTTCAGGATGAGACTCTTCAGCTGGTTGAGTTCTCCACTGAGGAGATTCGAGGGCTGGGTATTGGAGAACCCTGGACGACTAATCTTGACACTAGTTGGCGTCCCGCCAAGTTGTGGATCCGAATCCGGCTCGGCTGCACGACCTGGGGAAGCCCCTCCAATCATGAAGACTCCTGCCAGCAACGTGTTGTATAGGACCGCTCGCTTCGAGACCTTTTCTTTCCTTGCTTTCGACTGACTGAAGTTCACTCTCTCCTCCTTAGGTTGTGAGTTAACGGAGCGCATTGTCGACCTAAATCAGAACCGGCGCTTTTGTTCTCAGACGATTATTGGGGTGCTTTGCTCGACTCAACGGGCGGTGGGAAATCTAGTGGCTCAATGTTAACATCATATTTCATTCACATTAAATCCTGGTTAATTCTCGTCCGCAAAGGTTCTCATCGGTCAAAGGCGGCTTATAATGACGCACACGTTAGGGGAACCGAAGACTTGCCAGAGTGGACAATTGGCGAAGTCGCGTACTGGGAACACCGAGATGGAGAACTCCCAACGCTGGGTAATTGTGCGAATGGTATTGGGCGTTTTGCAGATGGCAGGGGCTATCTCTTCAGTCAGTTTGCTTTTTCATTCTGGGTTGAGTGCCCTGTCACTCACCTGTGTGGTTGCCACTTCATTTCTCACAACAGTAAGCGTTTTCCTCTTTGGTTCCAGGCCGGACAAGAAGAAAAATTAGAGGGCCGCGACAGTTTCTTGAGATCAAATCAGGAGAAGCGTTATGCCAGATGTTTCGTCTCCCGTCTCTACCGAATTGGAACAACAGATCGAACCGGAGCAAACAGCCCCACCCACCTTAGAAGACCCGCAGTACTACATTAATCGCGAGTTGAGCCTGTTGGAGTTTCAGCGACGGGTTCTCGAAGAGGCCCAGGATGAGCGGAATCCCCTGCTGGAACGAGTCAAGTTCCTCTCGATTGTCAGCTCCAACCTGGATGAGTTCTTCATGGTTCGGGTGGCGGGCCTGTTGCAGCAGGTTGCCGCGGGAGTTCACGATATCTCGACTGACGGGCTGTCGCCGGCTGAGCAACTGGCCGCTATCCGCAAAGTTGCAACCAGGCTTATGATTCAGACTGAAGAGTGCTTCTTGCTGAACGTGCTACCCGCCTTGAAGCAGGCAGGCATTCATGTCTTGAACTACGGCGAACTTACGGAACGGCAGCAAACCAAGGTTAAGAACTACTTTGATGAGATCGTCTTTCCGGTCCTGACTCCCCTTGCTTTTGACCCCGGTCGGCCTTTTCCTCACATTTCGAATTTGAGTCTTAATCTTGCCGTCCTCATTCGGGACCGGGAAGGCGTGGAGCACTTTGCGCGGCTCAAAGTTCCTAAAACTCTTCCTCAGCTGTTACCCATCAAGAGATCGTCAGGAAGCTTGCGCAAAGACGGTACGGTTCCCTACAACCACTATTTCGTATGGCTGGATCAGGTAATCCTTGCGAATCTCGCGGCTCTCTTCCCAGGCATGGAGATTGTGGAGGCCCATGCTTTTCACGTGACCCGGAACGCGGACATGATGATTCAGGAGCTGGAAGCAGACGATCTTCTCGAAACCATAGAAGCCAGTGTGAGGCAGCGGCGATTTGGAAGTGTCGTCAGAGTTACCGTGAACAAGGCAATGCCTCCTCATATTCTAGGCATACTGATGAGCAATTTGGAGGTCGACCCAAAGGACGTCTACACGCTCGATGGCCCATTGACCCTGAGCACTCTGATGGAGCTCTATGCCATCAACCGGCACGAGTTGAAAGATACACCTTTCCAGCCGGCCATTCCGGCCGTGCTGGATTCGCGATCGGGGGACGGAGAGTTGTTTTCAACCATCAGGCGGGAAGCGACTCTCCTGCATCACCCGTTCGACTCGTTCAAACCCGTGGTTGATTTTCTTCAGGCAGCGGCGCGAGACCCGGAGGTCTTGGCAATTAAGATGACCCTGTACCGGGTGGGACGGAATTCGCCCATCGTTCACGAGCTACTCAGGGCCATGGAAAACGGCAAACAGGTGGCGGTGCTGGTTGAGCTTAAGGCGAGGTTCGACGAGGAAAGCAATATCCATTGGGCCAAGGCGCTGGAACGAGAGGGAGTCCATGTAGTTTATGGATTATTGGGACTGAAAACCCATTCGAAGATTGCCTTGGTTGTGCGACGAGAAGGTACCAGCATCCGCCGATACGTTCATCTGGCCACAGGGAACTACAACCCGGTGACCGCCCAACTCTACACAGATCTCGGCTACTTCACCTGCGATGATGAAATTGGCCGCGATGCCTCCGATTTGTTTAACTATCTCACTGGGTATTCTGCCAAAACGGACTACCGGAAGCTGTTAGTGGCTCCGATCAATCTCCGTCGCCGATTGGAAAGCTTAATCCAGAGGGAGATCGCACACCAGAAAAGCGGTCAGCAAGGACAGCTAATTTTCAAGATGAACGCGCTGGTGGACAAGCCGCTAATCCGCCTGCTTTATGAGGCCTCCCAGGCTGGAGTGAAAGTGGACTTGATCGTCCGAGGCATGTGCTGCCTGCGCCCGGGTGTGGCTGGAATCAGCGACAACATCCGGGTTATAAGCATTGTGGGCCGCTTCCTGGAACACAGTCGTCTCTTCTACTGCCGAAATGGAGGAAATGATGAGATCTTTCTGGGTAGCGCCGACTTGATGCCGCGGAACCTGAATCACCGGGTCGAAGTGATTTTCCCTGTCGAAGATCCCAGGCTTGTTAAGCAGCTTCGAGACGAGGTGCTGGCTGTCTACCTTTCCGACAATGTGAAAGCCCGGCTAATGTCCGGTGATGGGAGCTACAGTCGTCGGACAATAGCTGATGGGGAGGCACCGGTAAACGCTCAGGCAAGGTTGCTAAAGCCCAGGGGTGTGACTCAGGTTCAAGTTGAGTACTCCACAGACTCAATGTGATCCAATGCAGGAGGGCCTGCTCGGAATGGGCAGGCCCAGAATCCCGCTCACCGACGCGCAGACAAAACCCACCAGGAAGCAGATGAAATAGACAACGCCCATAGAGTAAATGAAGCAGATTCGTCAATTGTGTTGCTGAAATTATTGATTCACTTTTCAAAAAGCAACGTCAATCCGGCGAGAAAGGGAGGAAGAGAACAGGGCGAGAGACACTGACCAGATAGTGGTCGTGTCAACAACCTCCGCGCAAGATGATCACAAGGAAATGCTCAGATCTTCACCTTCGACCTTAGTTTCGTAACAGTTCACTTGGGCCGCAGGATTGGTAATCGAAATACCTGTTCGCACATCATACTTCCATCCGTGCCAAGGGCAGGTAACCAAATGCCCCGTCAGTTCACCTTCGCCCAATGGCCCTCCGCGATGGAGGCAGGTCTCGTCGATTGCATAGAAACTTCCATCCACGTTAAAGAGAGCGATGTTCTTGCCTGCCACCTGAACGGTTTTGCCTTGACCTGGTGGGACGTCATTCACTTTAGCCACAGACACAAAACTAGACATAAGAGTTCTCCTTGCGGTTTTCACTGGGGTATCAACGGGCCCTACACTATGGAGGCTGCTTATGATTAGCGCAAGAGAGGTTCAAAGTCAAACCTCTGGTAAATGACAACAAGACTTTCGCCTTTCCGATCAACCCTCCTTCGCGTCAGCGAAAGCGGTACTTGCGCGCAAGCTGACTGAATGGGTGACGGGCCGTGGGCAACGATCTCAACCGCACGAGCGTCGGGTTGGATGACGCCAAAGCAGATTCAACTCTCCTGCATTTTGTGATAGAGTCGCCCAGCAAGGACCCTCTACCGTCAAGCCATGAACTGCGACTGGAGTCGATATCAGTGGGCAGCCAGGTTGGGGCTAGTTATTCTCGCCTTCCTAACATCGTGTCCGGTCGGTCTGGCGCAAATCAATTTTGAAATCACTCCGGAGATTGACGAGCTTCTACGAGCTGGCTTGAGCTCACTCTATAACTTCGACTTGACCGAAGCCAACAAGAGATTCCACGAATTGACACGTCGCTTCCCTCAACATCCGGTCGGTTATGTTTACAAGGCTGAGGTCATCTGGTGGAAAGCACTCCAGGATCGAAGCAATGTGGCACTGCACGAAGAGTTTGATCGTTACACGGCACAAGCGATCTCCAGCGGGGAAGCACTCCTCAAGAAGAGCCCCCAAGACTTCTACGCACTTCTCTATCTGGCTGCCGCCTACGGGAACAAAACTCGTTATCAAGGCGGAGTCAAAAGGGCCTATTGGGCGGCGATGCAGTCGGGTCTCAGAGGCTATGCTTATATCAAAGAGGCCGCAACCCTGCGGCCAGAGAACATTGATTGCCTGATTGGCACCGGGTCTTACAACTACTTCACTGGCGCGCTCCCTGCGGTCGTCAAGCCTTTTGCTTGGATGTTCGGTGCCAGAGGTGACAAGAATGAAGGGATAAGGCAGTTACAGTTGGCCTCACAGCAGGGAGAGTACGGACAAACAGAGGCCAAGACCGTGTTGCTGCCCATCTATTCTAATGAAGAACGCTTCGACGATTATCAGAAACTGCTGGCCCAACTAATCGACCAATATCCATCTAATCCTGTCTTCTATATGTGGATGGGCAATTCCTTCATCTCTCAAAAGAAGGCCAATGAAGGCATCCAGTTTTTTGCCGAGTTGATCAAACGAGGCGATGATTCTTCTGCGGCAAGGGTGGACCTGCCTGCTGCTAACTATGAAAAGGGCCGCCTAGAAATGGATCGGAAGAGCTGGGATGCTGCCGTTTCCAGCCTGACCCGAACGATTGAAGCCCGTCCGGCAGACGCGAAGCTCCTGGTTAGGGCCCATTTGCAGCGAGGGTTTGCTCTGGATTTGAAGGGGCAACGCGCTGGAGCAATTCTCAACTACCAAACCGTTCTCAACCTACCCAACGTTGAAAACTCGCACGGAAAAGCCAAGCGCCATTTAAAGACTCCCTATAACGGAGCGCTCTGAATCGCACCTGTGTTTTCGAAGGGAAGGACAATTTCAAAGCGCGTTCCTCGGCCGTTAGCAACCGGGCTCACGCACTCAACCTCCCCTCCCAGATCCAAAATTCGACGCTGGACAATGTGCAGTCCCAGCCCGGCTCCTTTTGCCTTGGTTGAGAAAAAAGGGTCGAAGATCTGCTGTCGAATACGGGGAGGGATGCCAGGCCCTTCATCCTCGATCCTCACCGAGACCGCTTTCGCAGGACCCTCGCCCAAGACTTCGGCTCGAATTCCAATCCGACTTTTCTCCGGCGCAACATCCCAGGCGTTGACAATGAAGTTTTGAAGGACCTCGGAAAATATCTCTTCTGTGCCCCGGACGGTGAGGGGTCTGCAGCTGAGCTCTAATTCCAGACGTATGCCTCTTCGCTCAGTCTCGGGCCTGAACAACAGGACCATTTTCTCCAGGAGCTCGGCTAAATCGACGTTGACCGGAAGTACCGTTCTGAATTTCAGTACATCTTCCACTCGTTTAGTCAAGCGATCAATTTCGCCGCTGATTAGGTTAAGATCACGGTCGTATTTCTGCGTAAACTCTGTGTCCTCCAGCATCAACTGGACGATGGTCTTAATGGAACTAAGAGGATTCTTCACGTTGTGCGCAACGGCGGCGATGATTCGTCCGAGGTCCGCCATCTTCTCTTGGTCTTTCAAGTCTCGCTCCAGCCGAATCTTCCCTTCCGTCATCTGGCAATTCTCAATTGCCGCCACAATCTGGGTCACCAGAAAGCGCAAAGCCGCCTGTTGTTCCGCGGAGACTTTGCCAGACCGGCTTTGAACGCGAATCTCTCCCAGAGTTCCTTTCGCCGTCGATAGCACGAGCGATTCAAAGCCCTCGCCGGAAGAGGAGCTGGCAGCACGGGGATCCAGGGTCTGAGACTCATGGCCAGGCGAAAACAAAACGATCTTCGCAACCTTCAGATTCAATTCCTTGGTCAGCAATTCTTCAACATAGCGAAGCAACTTTTCCATTTCGACCGTCGAGCGCGAAACGTTGTCCAATCGCGATGCGATCGTTTCAAACTTGGAAACTTCCAGGGAAAATAGAGCATTCACCGCGCGGTCAATCCAACGTTTGACGGGTTGGGCAAAGCCCAGCAAAGCGAGAACCAGAGCATCCTCAATAACGATGCCGGGAAGCCGGTAATTGCTCTGGAGGACCTCCTTGAGCGAGTTCACACATAAGAGGTAGACGAGCAATAGCAGAACTCCTACGAAGGTGTAGCCAAAGCTGCGCTGGATGGCGATTTCCAGAAAATTGTATTGGAAGATATAGTAACCGATGAGCGCACAGGGAACCGTTGACCAAAGCATCAACAACGTTTCAAGCACTCCTCCTTTCGCCAGCGCAGTCCGGAAATCCGGAACAAGAAAGTAGCTGTACAAGATCAGGGCGGCGATGGAAAGAAAGATAATGATAAGTGCCCGGAACAGAGAACGCAGCTGCGCCCTTTGAGCTTGGAGCATCATCCTCCAATCAATGAAGGCGGATACGATCAGCGAAAGGGCAAACCAGGCCGCAAAGGGCTGGGCAAAATCAGTTGTGGCGAGAATCGACTGGTCGGAGTTATGAGTTGCAATGAAATCCTGCAACGCCCACGGAAAGGCGACAAGGGGCAGGTAGACGGCGATCTCCCGGAAAGCGTGGAGTCGCGAGGGCTCCTTCGTGAATCGCGCCTGAAAAACCAAATGAGTATGAAGCAGGAGAGAGGGAAGCAAAGCCAAGACGCAAAAGGAGGGCAAAGCCACCGCGAGCTCAAACAGGATCGCGTTGAGGGGCTTAAACTCCGTGATCTGAAAAACGAGGAACAGAAACCGACAAGTGTTCCAGAGAAACAGGCAGGAAATGAGACTTAAGAACAATATCTCAAGCTTCTCAATTCGCCGATAACGGCGAATGAGTACGAACAGGGAAAGTTGCAACACAATCCCAATGACAAATCCGAACAGTGCAATCGCATTGAGAAAGGTCATGGCGACCCGGTGCTTTGATCTGTGAGTACCAGCTTCTCGCTTCTAGCCTGACAGAGACTGAAGATAGGCGAGATCGCTGAAATCCTCAGAGAGTGATCCGAATTCGAAGTGCATGCCGGCCGGTCTTCCGAAGGCCCCGGCGAGCAGCAATCGACCTGCCCGGGAACTGAGGGATGTATCCGAATATTCAGCTCTTTCTATCACACGGTTGGGGAGTTTGTAAACCGGGAAGAGTCGCATCCATTGCAGGCGGGTGTCTCCGGAAACTCCCGGCACCTATCGAAAAACTGAAAAAGATTTCCCAAGGTTCTAGCTGGTTAGCCGGTGTCTGCGTGGCCTTTGGGCTGTCGAGATTCAGCCAAGGTGGATGTGTTGGCAGAAAGCTTCCTAAATATTGCTTTGCGCAGAGATCAATAAGTGGACTTGGATTTGCTCTTATGGGTCAACGAAATTCTTGGAGTGACATCGAATTCCCGGCGTTGGTCGCAAACCAGGGCTAATTAGAATTTCTGATTTTAGAAAAAAGAGCTTGACTCAAGAAATCGAGTTTGTTTAGATTAGTCTAGTTAATTGATAGGCTGATGAAGTAGTACCCTGAATGCTTTCAAACAAAGCCAAGTACGCCCTGAGAGCCCTGTTTGCTCTTTCAAAAAAATACAATGAGGGCCCGGTCCTCATCTCCGATCTGGCCGCTGAGGAGGGAATACCCAAAAAGTTTCTCGAGCTTATCCTGCTTGAGTTGAAAAACCAGGGCATCCTGCAAAGCAAGAAGGGAAGGGGAGGCGGGTATTTTTTAGGCAAAAATCCGGACTCCATAACGTTAGGACAGATCATTCGGATTCTCGATGGACCGCTGGCTCCGCTTCCCTGTGTCAGCCAGATTGCTTACCGGAAATGCGAGGAATGCGAAGATGAGGCGACTTGCGGAATCAGGATCGTTATGAAGGAAGTACGGGATGCAACGGCCAGCATTCTTGATGGCGCGAGCTTGGCAGACGTTCTGACGCGAGTCGAAGTGGCTGCGAAGCCAGAGAAACCTTCCAAGCGCCGATGAGAGCCTATTTTTGGCTTGTTACTCCATTAAATCTATAGAGTAAATTAATAAAATAGATTGATAGAGCCATGAGTGAAGAAAAATCTTATCCGGAAGATCAGAGACAGAAAATCGAGCAGGAGATTCTACAGGCGATCAGAGGAATTTCCTACGGCTCCGTAGAAGTTCTCATCCACAACGCCAAGATTTCAGATTCTGCGCAAAGAGAAAGTGCGCTTTGATCAGAACGCCAGCGTAGAGAGCCATTGAACCTGAGGCAAAAAAGCGCATGCTGTCGGGCCGACCAGACCTCTGGAGGCTCAAGATCAGTAGGCTTGACGTCGCTAAAACTAAAGGAATTGACTGGACAACCGGAAGTTCCCGATGATCTAAGGAGAACCAGGTTATGAAAAACCGATGGTTGTCGATAGCGTCAATTCCAGTCCTGACCATTTCTGGGGCATTTAAGACGGACGCCCTGGCGGAGGATGCAGGGTCTTCAAAGTCTCAAACCGTGGATAGGGCGCAACCGACGCCAGAAAACTCCGCTGCGGGGGCCGTAAGCATGCCCGGGCAGAAACGGCTGCCGGCTGGACCGGTGGCGGACACTGTTCTGAGTCCCTTGGGTGGCTATGGCACTTCGCCTCCGCCCGAGACGGGCCCCTATGATGCGCCTGACCTTGCTCCGATCACCAAGCTGAACGAACAACTACCAAGATGGATCGAGTTTGGACTTGAAGAGCGTTTCCGGTGGGAAATGCCCATCGGCGCCGGTTTCAAGCCCCAGAACGACGATTCCTATCTTCTCAACCGCTTCCGCTTCGGCGTGAGCCTTCGGCCTACCAGCTGGTTTGGGGTGGTCGCCCAACTCCAAGACGCACACGCCATGTTTCTCAAGCCTCCGGCTGGGCCACCTAACGAGGTGAAGTGGGATCTCAAACAGGCTTATATCAAACTATTTGGATCGGAGACCAGTCCCGTCAGCATTCGCGTAGGCCGGCAGATCATTGACTATAACAGCACCATTTTCGGCAATTCCGAGTGGCGCAACCAGGGCCGCTCCTATGACGCCGCTGTCATGAATAT
>Ga0114129_10016816_pt1 | contig 10412 bp, 6 predicted proteins | sample RhiMetdeltSRZDD1_FD_80071 | JGI IMG/M metagenome (GOLD analysis project Ga0114129, IMG submission 80071) | Populus rhizosphere microbial communities from Tennessee, USA - Rhizosphere MetaG P. deltoides SRZDD1 (version 2) (version 2) | ecosystem: Host-associated > Plants > Roots > Rhizosphere >... | reverse complement strand
CTTCTAGCTTGCGAGCGGGCGCCAACGAGCTGCCGCCCCCCAGAGAACCGAGCAGGCGGCCCCACGCGGCGAATGGACCCCGCTGCGCGCCGACGCAAGCCAAATCAGCTGATTTGCCTGCATGCCAGGGTTGTTGACGCCCCTGTGATGGGAATTCGTGCCTGCCATGCATCAGGCCCATCAGAATCGAAACATCGGCGTCCAGGAAGCGGCCTAAGGCCTCCGCATAGCCACCCGGATCAGTGGCCAACTTTTCATAAAGAAGGATGCAAACATTGTCATGACCGAAAACTTCGCTGTAGCGATCGACCACACTCGCATAGTCCAGGGTCGCCACGTAATTGCGCTCATCGGCGGTTTTTTGCAGCGCCAGCCAGTCGAGTAAAGGTATCGGGTAGCGAATGCGCATGTGCTGATCTTTTGGCCCAATCGTCAGATATTCGCCAAAGCGGCCATGCATCCAGTAGAAGGACAAAATCGATGCAATTTGCTCACGGATGGTGATCAAGACCTTGCTGGACCCGACGCTCTTGCGCAGGCGCTCGGCTACCAGGGCAATATCAACGGCCATAGGGTGGACGAAAGACTCCGAGGAAATAACCACACTCTTTCGCGCGGTTTGCTTGCGAACGCCCTCCACCATTAGGCGCAACTCATCGGTTTGGCGAAAGGTGGTGGCGCCGCACTGGAAGATGTTATTGATTAATTCATGCATTCTGCCATTGACGAAGCCAAATGATGGGATGAACTTTCCCAGATACTCCAAGTCTGGATGCTGCGGAAAGACATGCCTCTGGAATGTCGTCGTCGCCGTCTTCGGGTACCCGACGTGAACGACAAGAGGCGCCATGGCAGTCATGCTGTCTCGACCATCAGTTTTGTTGCCGAATAGCGAGGTCGCAAATTGACCAGAGACTGTTCCAGCCCTGGCTCAGCGCGGACCGAGAAGTGGAATGCGTCCACTCGGCGGTCGTAGTGTCTTTCGGCATGCAAGCTCCATGCACCGAACGTGACGAAATAGTCGCCCGGTCCCAGATTCATGTTCACGTCCAGCGTGACGCGAACGATGTCACCCTTGCGCATCGGCGGTAGGCGGACACGGTGCTTTGCCGAATTATGTGCGGCCAGGACAATGCCAGTCCTTGTGCACACGCCTATTCCGATCTGCAGGTCTTCAATGCTCTCGACGTTGCAGTGCGCATCGCAAAACAGCCGGTAGGTCGCGCCTGAGAGGCAGATCGAGGTTGGCGCGCCGCCTTCGTCGTGTAGACCCCAATGGGTGATGGTGACTTCGCCGGTTCCGTATCGCCGTTCGACCTTCTCCGATGGCCTTCGCGCTTCGATTGCTTTGGCTTGCTCCTCAACCGCGGGAGACTTGCCCGGGCAGGTTGCTTCCTTTTCCTGTCCGAATAAATCCTGGAAGTATTGGGCCACGGCCTCGCCTGGCGGCCCATCGAAAGCAACAGCGCCGCTAGCGAGATAGATTGCCCGATTGCAAATAGCTTCCACCATCCCGGACTGATGCGTAACGAAGAGGACGGTGGCCCCTGAGGCGCGGAAATCTTCGAACTTGCGGAGGCATTTGCGCTGAAACTTTGCGTCGCCAACCGAAAGCGCCTCATCTACGATCAAAATGTCTGGATTGATGCTAACGGCGACGCTGAAAGTGAGGCGGGCTTGCATGCCGCTGGAGTAGGTTTTGAACGGCTGGTCAATGAAAGCCTCAAGCTCGCTAAAGGCGATGATGTCGGCTTCCCGGGCTCGGATATCCTCACGCCTGAGGCCAAGGCACAGACCACCGATATAGATGTTTTCTCGCCCCGTGTACTCAGGATTAAAGCCGCTACCGAGCTCGAGGATCGCTGAGATACGTCCGTTGACTTCAACAAGACCAGCGCTTGGTTCGAGCATTTCAGCGATGATCTTAAGCAAGGTGGACTTGCCGGCACCGATGCGGCCGATAATTCCGACGATTTCGCCACGCGCAATCGAAAACGTGACTGCATCGAGGGCGGTGAACTCGCGATGCCGGATTCGGCCAGTCAATAACTCCCAAACCAAGTCTGCTGCACGTTTGTAGATACGGAAGCGCTTGGACACACCTTGCACAACGATGGCCGGTTTGCTCACAGAACCTCTCCAAACATATGACGCAAGCCGCGAAACATCCGGTATCCAATCGAGAGGCTCAGAAGCCCGGCGGCGGGAGCAATCAACCATGATGCCGGGTGAGAAATTTCGCCCAGAACAACATCACGAAAGAGCCAAATGAGATGCGCGAAAGGGCTCAACTGAAACGCACGCTCTAGCCAGGGCGACAACATACCGGGCACGTACAGGACCGGATGCGCGAATAGACCGATGGTGAGAAGGAGCTGAATGATGTTGCGTATGTCGCGCAGGAATACGCCCGCTGCCGCGATGACATAGCAAAACCCAGCCGTGAGCAGCAAATAGCTGAAGACCGGAAGAGGCAGTAGCAGCCATAAAAGCGGCTTCGCCGTGCCGTTGAGGACCGTCAGGACCATCGGGAAAAGGAGGCCGACGCCCAACACGAGCAGGGTCGATAACGCCAGCTTGAGCGGCAGCACCTCGACGGGGAAGACGAGCTGCTTGACGAGACTCTTGTTATCGATGATGCAGGTCGATGCTCGACCGACCGCCTCCTGAAAGGCAAGCCAGGGTACGAGTCCGGCGAGCAGGAACGCAACGTAGCCAAAGCCATTGTCGCCGACACCCAAGCGCACGGTAAACACGAACGAGAACACAAAAACATAAACCAGCATCATCAGCAGAGGCTGGCCGATCACCCAAAATGCCCCAAAGGCCAATCCCGCCTGTCGGTCCAGGATTTCGCGACGCGTCATTTCCCACAGCAGCTCACGATATTGCGTGAGCGTCTGCAATATGAGATTGAGAGCGCGAAGATTGGCAGACGGGCTCAGGATCTGCTGCATGCTCAGACCAACTTTCGTCCCAGCACATGCCAGGCGCAATTGTTCGGTTCGTGTCGGTTGAGCGTCACCACATCCGAAAACCCAAATTGGCGATACCATCCGTGAATGACCTCTTCAGGAATCGTCCAATTGTAGAATGTGTTCAGCATGTCCAGGTAATTAATTGCATTATCGGGGTGTTGCGCGACCTCAAAGGTGAACTGGATTTTGCTTTCGATTGTCTGGCATCGGCGATGAAACCGGCGACGCATGTCGCGCACGGCATCGGAGGAGTGGTAGGTGGGAGCATAGACCATCAGGTACAGGCTGCCGCCCGGCGCGACCGTTGAGGCCACATATTCGAACGCCTGCTTCGGGTCGTGCGTGCACATGACGACGCCCCAGCATAGCGTGAAGTCAAAGGCCTCGTGCAATTCCGGATGTTTGGGCATATCGAAGATATCAAGCCGCCGCACATCTCTGTTGAAGCGCCCCGTTGACTTAAGAGCGTGCTCCGAGATGTCGACCGACGTGACGTTGGCTCCGAGCGCCATCAGCGTCTTGGTCCAGCGGCCGGCGCCGCAGCCGAGGTCAAGGCAACTCTTCCCTTGAAAATAGTCGATGGGGAAACTGGGCTTTAGATAGAGCCTTCCGCCGACGCCGCGCCGATCATCGTCCCCCGTGTAGCGGCGCCACGCCGCCACCATCGGATAGAGGCCTCCCCACTTTGGTCGCTCGACGACCCCTTTCACACCGGTCAACTCGAAAATCCGATCGTCGATATACAAGTCCGAGACTTCGACGCCTGTGTGGTCGTGAAACCCCTTCTTTCGCTCCAGAAAGAGACGCCATTGGTCATCAAACTGGTCGCCGTAGGCCACAGGTCGGTAGCGCCCAGAGTAATGGTCCGCCCAAACGACAACGCCATCGTCAAAGTCGGGATTGCGAGGCATCTCCTGCGCGTCAATATTCATGGCCTTCATCATCGATCTCGTCGGTCCTTAGCATCCAAACTCCCGCCCACCGCAGGAAAGACGCTCAGCAGAGGGGGTGCCCGTCGCCTTGTCTAGCGGTCATGCGCGCAGCGCAACTGGTCGTTGCCAACGCCCTATGGAGACCCGTTCGGTGGCGGTCTTGGTTGTTGCCGCGTTCGCCTTCCAACAGGTGTCACTGAACAGAGCTCCGTTGATGCTGATGTGATAGCCCCTCATGTCCGAGCCAGTGCCCGTCCCCCAGCTTATCAGATAAGTGTACGCTCAGTCCCAACGCGCCCCCTCTTGCCGCCTTTAGGCCTTGCGCAAGGCGTACTCATCGCATCCGGTCCCAAAAAGGCCGATGCCAGGCCTGCGACAAAAAAGGCGAATGGCCGACAAGCCGAGGTCCTGCGTGAAGCTCAACATCTCGTCTTTAGAGATCGACTCGTAGGGATATCCGCCCAGCCAGTCCCTCACATCGGTCATCCAATGCATGCCGCGGTTGCGCACGTACGACGCCACATAGTCCCGAAAGTTCCTGCCCTGGATTGCCATGGCGAGACGAAAGGCGGCAACGTATCCGATCTCGAGGCTCCGTCGCCCCCAGTTGGGAGCATTCGTATATAGCCATTTTTCCGCGCGCCAAAGCCTGCACATGGGAGTTTTTCGATAAAGCGCCAGATACAGCCCTCCGCCGGGCGCAACGCGGTCGGCCGCACAGCGGATGGCCCCATACATATCGCCCGTGTGATGCAGGACACCCCACGAGTACACGACTGGAAACTGCGGCATGTCCTCCAGGTCGAAGACGCTTTTCACCGTCGCCGACCAGTTTGCACCTGGCGGCGCATGGAGCGACAAGACCTGTCGCGTCGTCGCGACCGAGTCCTCGTCGATGTCGATAGCGGTTACGCTCGAGGCACCAAGCCGCAATGCCGCCAGGGCATGCAACCCCGAGCCGCAACCGATGTCCAGGACGTCGCGCCCCGAAATCTCGTCGGCCGGCAGCAGGCGTGCTAGACCCAAAGCCGCCTGTTCAATGGACGCGGCAGAAAGTTCGTTGGCGAATTTCTTCCAGTTCTGTCCGAATTCATAGCGGGTCGAAACACAAGTCGGCGTGTTCATCTGTTAGCCTAATTACACGTGCGTTACAGTTCGCACCATCTGCTGGCGAACTCGCGCCAAGGCTCCGGAAAATGCGTAGCGCTTTACGGCGGTATCGAATGTCTCGCCGACAACATGCGGGTGCGATTGCAGCCACACTTCCAAGATCAGCAAAGACCATACGCGATACGCATTAAAATCCGTCTCCATTTCGTTGAGATAGGCCGATAGCTTTTTGGCTGATATCCAACGACTCAACCGGGTATCCGATGTTTCAAGCAACCGCCGAGCGGCTGGCAGGAGGGTGGTTGCGCCCCACAGCCCCATAGGCAATCCGAAGCCCCGCTTGCGGCGGCTGATGCATTCCTCTGGTAAGTGCCGCCGCGCCACCTCCTTGAGTACCAATTTGCCCTGACCGCCGCCAAGGCATTCGTCGGCTGCCAGGTTCTGCGCGAATTCCGCGACGTCGCGTCCAATCAGTGGCGCACGGACCTCGAGACTGGATTGCATGCTCATGCGATCGACCTTGGCGAGAACAGCGCCCGGCATGTAGTGCGAAGCGTCCACCTCCCGCAGGCAATTGATCAGTGGACGTCTATCCGTTTCGAGGAACCTGCGCGCATCTGCCAAATCCCGACTTAGGCCAACGGGGACGCTTCCGGTCAGTTTTGCCAGCTCGGCTTCGGGGAACACGAGGATTCGTGAGGACCAATAGGCGAGGCCGCGAGTCCACCATCTCATGCCGCCTTGGGCCTTGCGCTGCTCCTCATCTACGGTGGCGAGATAGCGGCCGTAGCCGCCGAACATCTCGTCGCCACCGTCACCGGAAAGTGCCACTGTCACCTTCGTGCGAGTGAAAGCGCTGAGCAGGTACGTTGGTAGACATGAACTGTCGGCATTTGGTTCGTCCAGAACCAGACCGATGTGACCGCACAGCGCCACAGCGTCCGGCCGCAAAAGCTGTTCGTGATGGTCGGTGCCGAGAAAGCGGGCCGTCTCTGCCGCATCGCAGTGCTCGGAGTCGGGAAAGTCCTCGAACCCAACAGTGAAGGTCTTCACCGGCTCCTTGGTGAGTTTCGCCGCCAGCGCGACTACCGTGGACGAGTCGACGCCGCCCGACAGGAATGCGCCGATCGGCACGTCGCTAATCAATCTCCGTTTGATCGAGCTGGCCAATATTGCCTCTAGTTCGTCGGCAGCCTCAGAAAGCCGGCGACCCCCGCTCACGCTTCTGCCAGTGGCAAACCGGTAGTACCGAGTCACGTGCAATTGGCCGTCTCTCTCGCGGGTGAGCACGCTGCCTGGTGGCAGCTTGCGCACGCAGCGGTAAATGGTCTCGGGCGCGGGGACATACTGATAACAAAGATAGCGTGCGATTGCGCTTGCATCGATGCGGGCATCGAAGTTCGGCAGGGCGAAAAGCGCCGAGAGTTCCGATGCGAACGCGAAATATTCAGGCCCGTCGACGTAGTAAAGCGGCTTCTCGCCAAAAATGTCCCGGGCGAGGATGAGCCGCTTGGCTGGCTCATCGTACCAACCGAATGCAAACATGGCGTCAAGCTCGTTCAGCCCCGCAACGCCGCGCTGCTCAAGTATTTGGATCAGCACCTCGGTGTCAGTGCGCGAGCGAAATGAGATACCTTGTGCCTTCAATTCCTCGCGAAGCTCGAGGAAATTGTACAGCTCACCATTGAAGACAATCTGCTTGCAACCGTCGTGGCTGGCCATCGGCTGATGGCCTGCACCTGAGGTGTCAATGATCGACAAGCGGCGATGTGATAGAGCAACCTGACCATCACCGGACACCCAGACACCCGCGTCGTCGGGTCCGCGGTGGACCATCGCATCGGCCATCTGCTTGGCTACCTGCGCGAGCCTGGCAGGGCCGAGCCGTAACGACTTGTCGATGAGTCCTGCAATACCGCACATGAGAGGTTGAATGGCCTGCTATTGGGGAAGCGCGCGCAGCCCGGCGCGAATCGTTTGCTTTGCAAGTACTCAGCCATCATCGGCCTAAAATGCTGAGGCCGTCAATGATGGGGTGGCTCGCTCACAACGGCAGGCGTGGAAAAGTGGCAAATTCTTGCCACACTTTTGTAGGCCTGCTTTACATACTGCGAATGGGAGTGCCCTGATTGCAATTGCATTGACGGGGGCGATTAGCAGCTACGGCTAGCAACATTCGCTAAAACCTCTCCGGGGTGTGTGAGCAGGGACGCTGAAGTCTTCCATCGCAGCATCATTGCTTGCAATTGTGGGCAGCTGATCAGGCCGTTCCGGGGCACAACCAAGGCAGCGTCGCGGATGTGCGCAGGCATCGGCTGGGAGGCGACATCGGCAGACTAGGCTCGTTGTTATTGCATGCAATTGGGGGCGCCGGCTCGCTTGTATCGGAACGGACAGAGCTAGGCCCAAGTTAGACGTTGCTCAAAGACGCAGGGACGAAGATGTCGGATCGAACGAGAGAAATGCGCTTTGGCTTCGGCAAGAACTGGGCGGAGTTTATCAAAAAACGCCTCAGTGAGAGCACCATCGACGCCTCACGTCTTCACTTAGCCGACATGCTACGAACCGATGACTTAACAGGCATGACATTTCTCGACATCGGATGCGGTTCTGGCATCCACTCGTTGGCGGCATTGCGGATGGGAGCGGAGCGGGTCGTCAGCTTTGACTACGACTGGGACTCGGTCAACACCACGCAGCGGGTGCGCGAGCACGCCAAGTCACCGACGAACTGGCAGGTCATGCAAGGCTCGGTGCTGGACACAGCCTTCATGAGCAGCCTTCCCAAGGCAGACGTCGTCTACTCTTGGGGGGTGTTGCACCATACGGGAGATATGTGGTCAGCGATCAGAAATTCAGTAATCCCTCTTAAGGCGAGCGGCGTCTACTACATCGCACTCTATTCGTCCGACAATTATGTCGATCCTCCGCCAGCCTACTGGATGGGGATCAAGAAGCGATACAACCTTGCTGGTGAACGTACGAAGCGATGGATGGAATGGCGCTATATGTTGCGGTTCCATTTTCTCCCAGAACTTAGAGCTGGTCGCAACCCCTTCGAGCTCATTCGTCGGTACGGTGCTCGAGGCATGACGTATTGGACGGACGTGAAGGACTGGCTCGGTGGTTGGCCAATGGACTTCGCTAGCCTCGCGGAGACCGAGGCCTTTTGCAGATCGGAGGCAGGGCTGACGCTCGCCAATGTCAGGACTGGGGAAGGCTGTTCAGAATATGTTTTCACCCACCCCGAATACAACGCTCACTGGCGATCGATTATTGAAGCGCGTGGGCAAGTCAAACTGGCCGGCCCGTTCGCACGCAATGGCGGAATGAGCTATTCGATTGCTCTTCCTGACCTGGAATTGCAGGCTAACTGCATTGATGCACCTCGGCGTTCACGTCTCATGCTCTACGAGGACGGCGTGATGCTAGGTCTGGCGCATAGCATCCATGATCACATCGTACGCTATGGCAACGGCCGATTCTGTCACTGGGGCCGGAATCTTTTCTTTTCCGCCTCTGATGGTTCTGATCCGAATACAAATGGTCGAGCCTATACGTATTGCGAGAGGTTCTGATCGCGATGGATGAGAACGCTGCTCTGTTCGCCAACGTGATCGCGGCGTACGAGGCGGAGGGTTTCCCCCACGAAATAATCGGCCAGTGGACGCTGCCAGAGAACGATGCGGCCGATCTTATCGAGCTGGTTCGCAAGTATCAGCCCAAGCGCATCCTGGAGGTTGGTACGTTCGTCGGGGTTTCGACGATGCTGATCGCCCTGGTTGCCGGGGAGGATGCGCGCGTCGTTTCGATCGACCCTGGATTTCCACTTGGGGTCGAGATGGGTAGCATGGGATCCAGCTTGGGCAACGTCGACCCGGCAATGCGAACACACGATGTCGCCCGGGCGGTGGCTAGGCGACTGGGCCTCGCTGATAGGATCGATTTAATCGCGGGCGGCTTTTCGTCGGGCGCGACTTTTGCATCAAGACGGAGCAGCACGCAGATATCAGTGCCGGTGGTGGGGCCAACGGTATGCGCTGAAAGTGGCCCATTTGATATGGTATTCATCGACGGCCTGCACTATGCGGATGTCGTCGAAGCCGATCTCGAGCTGGCCTGTCTCAACACATCCGCGAACGGTGTTGTGTTGGTCCATGATTGCATTGGAATGTGGGGCAGCAATGTCCGCTGCGGCGTGTTCCGCCTCCTTTCCAGACGGCCGGATTGGAATCTTCTACACGCGCCATTTCAGGCGCTCTACCGCTCCATTGGTCTCGTCTTCCGTTCCGCAGGATCTCCAGATTTGTTGGCTCAGTTGCTGGACAGACCAAGCATCTCACCATACCTTGCCGCATTTTTGCAGCCCCTGGTGTCCTCGCTGACGGAGCACCTTTGCCCGCGCGGCGTCATCGAGATTGCAGTCGGCGAGGCGCTCCTGGCACCTCATTTCAAGAACGTCGAAAGCTGCGTAGCCATATTGATTGAAGGCAATTGGACGCAGTCGCTTGAGGCACGCGTGGATGAACTTCTGGCCCGAGGTATCCATCCGGCTAACATTTTAATCACAGCAGCGGGTGCTTTGGACGTTGTCGACGACGCGGCATTTGTGCGCGTGCTCGCTCTCATAGGCAATCGCGGTATCCTCGGGGCCTTCATGCGGACGCCACCAGGAGAACGAACCGCTGCATGCCGATTTAGTCGCCCTCTGCGCCGTTGGGTGGCCATGGCGATGGCGAGCGGGGTGCAGGTACGTGAGATGAGACCTTTCGATCTAGCGCCATCTCGATTTCTGTTTCTGAAGGGGGCGGAACGCTCACCCACTTCTTCTTCTCTATGCAATATCGTCGTCATCTCATCTGAGAGCGCGCAGGCTTTCGAGTCCCTCAAGGCCTTTCCGATCCTTTCGGAAAACCAAGCTGATGCGGTGGAGCAGGCTGAAATCCTGCAAATCCACTACTCGGCAGGATTGCAGAGACTGTTTCTTGATAATGAGATCGTTAATCGGCAGCGCAATGTAGAAATCGCTCAGCGAATGATGGCCGAGCGGCGGACATTTATCAGCCGGTTGCGGCATTATTTTCGAATCTCACGATTATTCGGGCGACCTGCCTTCGGAGTTGACCCGGTCCGCGACATTGAAAATGCGGTAATCCATGCAAGGCGCCGGGGCAGAAGCAATCCCATTGTCGCGCTGAATTGTGATCCGTCCGATGAGGTCATGCAGATGCTCTTGGCAGACCCGCGGATCGGCGGTGTCGGCGGCAAGGGCACCCGCGATGATTTGTTGGTGGCGCAGCTACCCTGCAATCCGCGCATCGGCTTTTACTACCATCATGATCGAGAGTGGAAATTGCCGCAAGGCAGCGAGACGGTTTATTTCGCCGGTCCT
>Ga0114129_10016815_pt1 | contig 10413 bp, 12 predicted proteins | sample RhiMetdeltSRZDD1_FD_80071 | JGI IMG/M metagenome (GOLD analysis project Ga0114129, IMG submission 80071) | Populus rhizosphere microbial communities from Tennessee, USA - Rhizosphere MetaG P. deltoides SRZDD1 (version 2) (version 2) | ecosystem: Host-associated > Plants > Roots > Rhizosphere >... | reverse complement strand
GTGCAACTAGAGAGGAAGCGTCCTATTTGATCACTCTCAGATCGAAATTCTTCGGTGTACTGAGTAATTTCCTGGGGCACTTGGAGCCCACATTCGACCCAAACTCGAAACCCTTCAAGAAGTCGGTTCAAAAACTTTTAAGTTTCGCAAGCAAGAAAACATCTGGATTTGCGATAGTCTCATTCCAGGGTACTAAAATCAGTCGGCGCCAAATGGCTTCATCCGTGCCATCGATAACCGGGCAGTAATTGCCTGACATCGTCAATTTGAGTTGTGGATTAAACGCGCCGTATCCATTGTACAAAGCGCGTGTCAGAATTGTATCGCCTCCGGTAAGGAGCTTTACATTTCCTTCGGCAAGTTTAGCACCACTCTTCGGTTCAGAAGTTCGCACGAAGCGAGCACCCCGTAATATGTCAAGATCTGGTGTCGCCTGGCCGGCCCAGCGGGGCCGCCCAGAATTCAACAAACTCTCGATTGGCACCACTACCGTATTCTCTGGCAATGTGTGCCATGGTTTGAGAAACGTCGCTTTCCCATTGTTGCCTTTCCCATAGTTGAAAACGAACCGCTGCTCCGAGGGACCCCCCGTCAGCGATAAACCATGTTTGAGGCCGTGTGCGATCTGGGACTGGAAGGCATCGTGTCCAAGCGCCTCACATCAGTTTATCGGTCGGGTCCGTCGAGAACCTAGATCAAAGTCGAAAATCCGAAAGCGTCAGCTGCGATACGCGCTTTTGATGGGACTTTCTAAGGAATTTATCTGTTTGACCCCTAAATTTAATTCTTCCTGGCGCCAAGATCACATACCGCCTCGTTTTTGCCGCAACGGCGCCATCTCGGGATAACTTTGAAGGTTTTAAATAAAGTCGGGCAACCGTTGTGCCTCCTCCCCTTTTGGCTACTGTGGTTGTCTGCTCTCGACACCTCGTGTCTCGACAAGCGAGGTGTCGGGGGCCCAGACATGTGCTGTTTAAAGAAACTCGACGCGCCGTAATAAGTCCGGGCCATCAAAGGCGTAGCTGAAAATCAAAAATTCGAAAGCGCCGACAGCGACACGCGAAATCGACGGAACGTTCTAATGAACCGAAAGGTCATTGTTGCTATTTTGCTGGTCGCCGCCGTGCCGGCGTTCGCGCAGGCTCAAAAGCCGTACGTAACCAAGGATGACGCACAGACGGTAGTGGCAAGTATTAGTGGCGATAAAGCCAAGATCCAAACCTATTGCGAAATACAAACAATCGGTGAGCAGATGGAGCGAGCTTACGAAAAGAGAAACCTCAAACTCGTCGATGTGTTGCTCCAGAAAATTGAAGCGCTAGAAGAAACGCTCGGTCCCGAATATGCCGCACTGATGGGTGGGCTTCAGGACATCGATCCAGAAAAAGACAAGCTCGGCGCGGAGATTGTGTCGATGTTCGCAGAACTCGATAGGCAATGTACGAGATAAATTTCAAAAATCCGAAGGCACCTGCGGCCACTCGCGCCATTGATGGGACGTTTTAATAAGATTTCCCCGAGTTTTAATTCCCCCGGGGTCCGAATACAGGGCGCACCACGGATAAGGATCGTAAGCGTATAGGCGCGTATCTCTTGTCGTTTGTGGCCGCCTTTGTCAGCCCTTTGAGGATTGTAAAATTGATTGGGCACGCAAAATCCACCGATGCCGCTGACGTTGCTCTGCACTGCTCGATGGTAAGGAAACCGCAATTGGAGGCACCGAGAGCACTATCGCCGGTTGCCTGAAACAGCACCGGCACCATAACGAGCACCACCGAAACCTTGCTCACAAAGCGCATCTGCAAGCCTCCTCTGGTTGTATTTGAAATAACACCGCGCACCAAAAATCATTCATCCTGCTATCGACGGCGTGGCATTGGCCCAAGGTCCAACTTCAAATGTTTGCCCCATCCGGTAACGAAACAAGAACAAGTAGAAGATCCCCAATCTTCAAACTCAGGCCAGTAACGGGGTGTTGCGGGCTTTTTGTTATGCTGGCGCCAAGTTCGTTGTGTTCACCACAAACCCCATAGCCATTTTTGTAGCAAACTACGCGGGTCCATAATCACAAGCCAAATGGCCAGTAGCCAGACAACCACCAGCACAACGATCACTGCGCTAAGGATAATTCTGCCCCACACAAGGAGATTATAGCGTGAAAAGGCCCGCAACGCTGGGGGCATTATGGGCCGATCCGCGCTAATTATTTACTTGCAGGCTTGGAACGCTCTGCTTCCATCGCGACTAATTCGATGAGGTGTTCTTTTTTCGTGTTTGCGAGCCGCGTTAGCAATTCCATCTTGGCCCTTTTGTAGACCTCTGGCCGATTGTCCAGCAAATCGTCAATTAGCTCCCAAGTCGGCGCGGTCCGATAACTATCGTCGGGCGCAGACATGGTTCATGCTCCTGCGACAGTAGAAGTTACGTGGGACCAATCTAACCAGCTCGCGCTTTCTCTTGCGCCTCGCGAGCGAGACGCAATCGCCTCAGCTCTTGGGTGCGGTCGCGAATCCTCTGCTGCGCTGCGTAATAATCTGCGGTCGCCCTTGGAGCATCAGCTTCTCGACGCTCGCGCGCCTTGAAGATCCGCTCAGCGCGGGCACGATCTGCGTTTTCATGTTCGGCATGTAGAGTGAACGCCTTAGGGCCAGCAAAGTTCCAATTGTACGATCTCGCAAAGGGGCACACCAAAGAACAAAAGTGCGACAGCAAAGTATAAAGTATAATGAGGGAGACAACTGAAGAATGTAATGATCGGGATCGCTCTCGGTCCATAGGGAGCGCGGGCTCGATCTAACCCGTCCCCAACGTCCCCAAGAAGGTGGGGGCCGACATTCTGCATTACATTTTGACTGTTGGTTGGCAACTTCGGATCAAACATTGGATCGTAGCGAGGATGGCTGTAAATAGGACCATGTTCCGGTACAAAGGCCGCACTAACCCCAAGGAAATCGAAAGAGACTTTCCGCACATCGTTGAAACGGTTGTGCCGCCCGGTGGCTTAGGCAAGCGGTTAAATGACATGTACGACTTTCATGCTCACCACGGCATTCGAGCGCGACTCGGACTGGGACGGCGTGACGAGAATGGCCGCGATGTTATTCGGTTTCAGGGGAGCTGCTGAGGTAGCGCGATGCTACCCACTGATCGCGAATTGCACCCGCACTCTGCGACGCCATTCCCGTTTGGTCGCAAGAGGGCGGAGCCAAGTGCCCAGCTCCTCAGCACAACGGATGCGCCGCTAAAATTTTCTTGGGCGAGCTTAAAATCACAGTTCCTCAACAGCTTTATACGACTCGACGCTTGATCAGAGCAGGCACACCATTTCGAGACGCCGACCGAAGGATTGCAGCTGGTGGCCAGCCGTTCATCCCTAGGAAGGCGCACCCGCCCCGACTTTGAGCCGAAGGTTTCAGAGCCTCGGGGAGCCAATGGGTACCGCTATCGACGATCATGAACGCCAATGGCGGGGCCGATGCTGGTCATAAACGGCGGTCGAAAACCGTTTGATGGTGCGCAGACGCGATCCGTAGGGTCTCGCCGGCGTGGTGCGAGAGTTCCAAGAACTTTCGGGTCAGTGTGAGGTCAAGATCAATATTGCCGCGCGCCTCCGGGCACCGCGGCAATATCGAGATCTAGATCTGACAGGGCGGCGAGGATCGTTCACGCGATCCTCGCTTCTTTGTTTTGTATAGCCAGATTCGCAAACATCATGCAACTCAATGATACTTGCTCGCACGTTTGCACACCGCTGGGACGGCTGGCCGCATAGATGAACCGCGACCGTTAATCGCCTGCAGATCCATGCGAATGAAAGCTGATGAACTGTTCCGACACATCCCGGCAAACATTCATGAACTTCATCTAGCTATCGCTGGTTTGCCGGACGACATGAAGGTTATAGCTCACTCCGAAACGGACGTTTTGGAGAAGACTGTTGACGAACTTCGAGCGCGAACAACATGGCCATCGGGTTTGGTGGTATCCACGCCGCGCACACTCTCCGAAATCGGTGGTCAAGATAACCAAGGCAGCATTGCAAAAATCCTGAACCGCATTCGGCGACAACAGGCGACAGCAAAGCTACGAGACGAGCCTTGCCCCGAGTTTTACAAATTGCTTTCCGAATACTCGGCGCACCACGGACAAGGATCGTAGGGCATCGCGAAAGCACGTACCTCTCCTCGTTTGCGGGTGCCTTTGGCCGACCTTTGAGGATTGTAAATTGATTAGGCAGTCAAAATCCACCGATGCCGCTGACGGTTGCTCTACACTGCTTAAGGGTGAGAAAGCCAGCAATTGGTGGCAGCGAGACCGCGATCGGCGGATGCGTAAAGCGTCGCCGTAACCACTACGAGCGTCGCCATAAGCTTGGTCTCAACGCGCATCTGCACCTCCGACCTCATGGTTGCTCCAGGAAGTAAATACATCGGCTTCACATACGATATTCCGACAAATGCGCGCCATGTCCGCTTTCGAATGGCAGGAGTCCGGCGAGTTGCGATGTAATAGGCGTGGGCAACATCTGGGGGATGTGAAGTGCCCGAAGATTTCGAAACGTTTTTGCGCCTTTGGATCGTTGAAAATATCCATCCTCTGGCGCCGAACACAGACGAATCGGATCGGGATCGCGAAGCGCGGCGGATCGCTGACGAGTTGGTACAGCCCGCTACAGTGAAAGGATTTTACGGCGAACTCGTCGAGGCGGCCAAACCGTACGGTGATGTAGTCGGCTTCGTGCGGGACAAAATGGGTCCTAACACCGGCTGAATTGCATCGTCGTCCACTAGAAACGACTGCCAATGTGAAATAACACCCCGTCCGCGCAGTATGCTTAATACCGCTATCGCACGCTAGGCACGATGTTTTGGAGGAACGACGCCCGCAGGGTGCACGACTCATCAGTCAGTCTCCGCGACGACCAGACCGCGATGCCGTAGGGAACGGAATTCGTCACTAATGACGATGGAAGGGGCCGCGTTGGGTGCCTCGGCCAACGCGGCCCCAGCAAGGCGGCTTCATCCAGCCGACGCTTGCTGCTAGTCACCTTCCGGGCTTTTCGATTTCTTAGCGGAATCCTGGCTCCGTTGGGCAATTCCACAAACCGACGAACAAATTCAACGCAACTTTCGACGACGTACTTCCTCCCCACCGGCAAGCGCCGTGGAAGCTGAAACGCGCTGTTCACTGACTTCCCCCAGTCCCCAAATTGACCCGCAGTAATTAGCCGCAATCGCTTGTCCGGATTTTGTCGAAATTGCAGTTATCCACGCAATCAAACCCGATAAAATCCAACCTAAGTCGGCCCGCTGGCTAGGTCTGGCCAGGCGCGGATAACCGCGCACCGAATCTTCGTAAGAAATTTTCCAGTCCGGAAACAGCCAAGCCGAAAAGAACGGGCGCGGAAATCCGAAATAAAAAAGCGGGCCGCGCCCCGGCTTGTGTGCCCTGCCTCGGCACGGCCCCTTCCTGCCGTAGCATGCACGGGCAGAATTGTCGGCGTGCCGATTAATTTATCGCGGGGCCTGTCTTGTGATGTTTAGCCCGCAAGCAGCGGAGAAACGATCATGACATCACCCGCCCACGATAGGCGTTATCTGACCGATGAGCCCTGGAAAAAGCCCGGGCAGGATGAAACGCAGCAACCCAACCCGAACGTCTTTGAGAAGCCGAAGGGCAAGAAGCGACGCGGCAGTGTCAAGGATGAGCGCGGCCAGGATCAGCCTGCATGCGCAGTTAGGTTCGCGCTATCAGCGGGGTGATCCGGCCATCGAGGCAATCTGGTGGGTCTAAAGCCCCAAGCCTTTTTCGAAGTTCCGTTCAGGGAACGTCAACACTCGGACCGGCGTTGTCCGACAAATTCTTTTGCGGATCGGCGTTCACAATGGCACCGCGTGCCTATTGGAAAGGGTTTCTGCGTCTTTCTCTCGTCTCGTGTCCGATCGCGCTATTCCCCCCGAGCTCCGAGCGCGAAAAGATCCGTTTCCATCAAATCAACCGAAAAACCGACCACCGCATCCGCTATGTCAAGGTTGATGCTGACACCGGCGAAGAGGTCGACAAGGGACGACATCATCAAAGCGTACAAAAAAAGAAGGGCGAGTACATTCCGATCGAGCCCGAAGAACTCGAAGCGGTCGCCATCGAAAGCAAGCACAGGATCGAGATCGATGAGTTCGTTCCCCACGAGGAAATCGACGAACTTATGTGTCAAACCCGTATTACATCGTGCCTGACGGACATGCCGGCACGCAGGCCTTCGCCGTCATCCGGGATAGCCTCGAAAAGGAAGGCATGGTTGGAATCGGCCGCGTCGTATTCACAACGCGGGAGCATACGATTGCCCCGGAGGCGCGCGGCAAGGACATCCTGGGCGCGACGCTGCGCTATCCCTACGAGGTGCGCGACAAACTGAAATATTTCGACGATATCCCAAGCGAGCGTAAAGGACATGCTCGATCTTGCAGCGCATATCATCAAAACCAAATGTGGACATTTCAATCCGAAAAACTTCAAGGACCGCTACGACCAGGCGCTGAAAGAACTGCTGCGTAAAAAGGACAGAGGCGAAAAGATAGAAGTCCCGCCTGATCGAGAACCGGCCAAAGTCATAAATCTCATGGAGGCGTTGCGCCGGAGTGCCAAGGGGGACATGCAGCTGCGACTCACTCTCGCCGTCGACAGCCCGCCCACCATCGAAGAGGGACACTGAAAACACGATCGCCTGCGCGCCATCGAAAGGCGGGTTGAAGATGCCAAAGGCGCGCATCAGCACAGGCAGCAAACCAGAAACGATGGGAGGCGATGGGCTCACCGGACCGGATCAGCAGCAACATGACTTGCATGACCAAGGCGGCGGCACGCGTGATGAAGCTGGATCACAAGATCAGGCGAGGCCCGAACAAGGAAGAAAGGATACTGCTCAACGAGCGCGAAAAAAATTCCCTAACGGCTTCGCCGCCTGAAAGATCCCGACAGGATAGAAGATTAAAAATTGCAACGCGTTCCGGGAGCGGATTTCAGGTGCGATGCGACGTTCTCGCGATCGAACCGACCTTAAGTGACTCGACGCTCGCGGTTTCCTGCTCGGGCACGATGCTTACCCGCTCGCCGCACGACACGGCTTTCCTGGACGGTAGGTTTATCTTTTTGCCATTCGGCAACTCGACAAACCGCCGGACGACTGGTCCATCACTCTCCACGACGTATTTGGTGCCCTCGGGCAAACGCCTCGGCAGCCGGGACGCTTTACGCACTTAGTCAGCTCCGTTTCTGGTCAATGTATTAGCAGCCTACCAAGCGATACTATTTGTCTGGATCGTGGCCTAATTGCAGCTATCCCCAGCCGCGTTTATAGGATCCCTTCGACCGCGATGCCGAGTTTCGATAGTGGAAGTTAAGATGACGCTAACGAGCCCCCTCACGACCGACCTTTACGAACTCAACATGGTCCAGGCGTATCTGGATCGCGGCGAGGACAAGGAGGCCGTGTTTGAATTCTTCGTGCGGCGGCTGCCGGCCCGACGCAATTTTCTGGTTGCAGCCGGCCTCGAGGATGCCCTCGTCTATCTCGAGACGCTGCGCTCTTCGGCGCACGAGATTGACTGGCTCAAAAGCACCGGTCGCTTTCGAAGCAATCTCCTCGACTATCTCGCCGGACTCCGCTTCACCGGTGACGTTCACGCCATTCCGGAAGGTACAATCTGCTTTCCGCACGAACCTCTCATCCGGATCACCGCGCCGCTGCCGATAGCACAACTGGTCGAGACCCGGCTGATCAACATTTTGCATTTCCAGACCATGATCGCCTCGAAGGCGGCGCGAATGGTGCTCGCGGCACCGGAAAAAATTCTATCGGACTTTGGACTACGCACGGCGCACGGCGCCGAGGCCGGGCTCTTTTCGGCGCGCGCGAGCTATATCGCCGGGTTCTTCGGCGCCGCCAATGTGCTTGCCGGCGAGCATTACGGAATTCCGATTGTTGGCACCATGGCGCACTCCTTTGTGCAGGTGCATGACGACGAGACGGCAGCTTTCGAGAATTTCGCGCGTTCGCGACCGGACGGTCTCATTCTTCTCATCGATACCTACGACACGGAAGCGGGCGCCCGCAAAGTCGTGCAGCTGGCACCGAAATTGAAAGCCGATGGCATCACGATCCGCGGCGTGCGCATCGACAGCGGTGATCTGCCCGCGATGGCCAGAAAGGTGCGTGGCATCCTCGATGCCGGCGGACTGAACGATGTCATTATTCTCGTAAGCGGCGGCATTAATGAAGACGTGCTGCAAACAATGATGGCGACCAAAGCGCCGATCGATGGCTATGGCATCGGCGTCAACCTCGATGCTTCGATCGACGCACCGTCGCTCGATTGCGCCTACAAGCTTCAGGAATATGCCGGCACGCCAAGGCGGAAGCTGTCCGAAGGCAAGGTCACCTGGCCCGGCCGCAAACAGGTGTGGCGCAGCTTCGGAGGCGATGGGCGAATGTCCGGGGATATTCTTTCCCTGGAGAATGACTCACAAAAAGGCGATCGCCTGGTTGGGCCGGTGATGCGCGCGGGAAAACGCATTGCGCCAGCGCCGACTCTTTTCCAAATCCGCGAGCACGCAGCGCGCGAACTCGCCCGTCTGCCCGAGTGGCTCCGGCGGCTTGAAAAGAGCGAGGATTATCCCGTTCGGCTTTCTGAGAAGCTTAAAGTGCTAGCGGCGAAAGCAACTACCAAGGCGCGCAACTGAGCCAGCTTGCCCGACTTTGTGCCGGACATCTACGAGTTGCTGACGCACGCTACCGCACGCCTGCCCTGTTCCAGCCCCGCGCGCTTTCGCCATAGACCTCGTGACCGTCCTCGGTCACCGTCACGGTGTCCTCGAGCTTGATGAAGCCTCGTGACGGATGCATGAGCGTCGTCTCCACCGAGACCACCATGCCCGCTTCAAGGGGCTGATCGGCATATTCCGCGGGATAAGGTACCGGCCCGCGGTCGGTCAGCCGAGGCGCCTCGTGGCTGACCATTCCCATGCCGTGGGCGAGAAATTCAATGTGGTTGTGGTGTTTCGATTTCTGCACCAACGGCTTGGCCGCGGCATAGATCTCGCCGCCAATGACGCCGGCGCGGATCGGCTTCATCGCTGCGCGCTGGATGGCTTCGATTTCGCCCAGCAGATCTTCCAGTTCGGCGTCCGGCTCGCCTTGGATCGCCATGCGGCAGACGTCGCCGATATAGCCCCCATAATTTCCGCCGGAATCGATCGACATGATGTCGCCCTTCTCCCACTTCTGATCGGAGGGTGCGCGGTTCATGCCGGTGCCGCAGGTGATCAGGCAGTATTCGAAGGTCAGTCCGCGGTTTGTTTCCTCGCGTCGCAGCGCTTCAACCACATCCGCCTTCGTGACGCCGGGCTTGCTGCCGCTAATCACCGCCCTCATGGCATCGATCACAACTTCGGAGGCGTATTTCAATAATTTCAGCTCCTCGGCCGACTTCTTCACGCGCTGCCGCTCGAGTACGTACAGCGCGTCCACCCATTCAGCATCCGGAAAAGCGGCGCGCAGCACCCGCGATGCGTCATAGGGCAGAAAGCCGAATTCGGCGGCAATGCGCTTCGGCTTGATGCCGATCTTGCGCATATGCTCGACAGCCTTCTGCATGGCGTCAACGGAGCCCCAGGTATTGGTGTGTGTTTCCGGCGTCCACATCGGCTTGACCTCGCGCTGGAATTTCTCGAGGCGGTGACCGATGTAGGCGGCCTTCTCCGGCGCTCCCTTCGGATAGACGAAAACCGGCAGGTAGCGGGTGACGCCGGTTGCGTCCATGTAATCGAAGAAGTCCGCGCGGTGGCCGCCGAGCAGATATTGCACATTGTGCTTCGACGTCGCGACGACGACGTCAATGCCGGCTTCTTCCATCAGCCGGTCGAGGCGGTGATGGTCGAACGGAATTGCCAGACCACTCGACGACTGAGCGTTGATATTCATGGCCATTGCTCCGGCTGCTTGCGCGTTAACCGGGAGACTATGACCAGAGTTCCTTGCTCGCAAGCCGGGCGCCCTCGCTGAGCGCAATGGATGGACGCGTTCAAAATACTCCGTTCGTCCCCGCGAAAGCGGGACCCAGCGCTTTTGAATCCTGGATTTCCGCTGGCGCGGGAATGAACGGGATTTGATGACGGTTCAATTCAATCGTTAGGCCCTCCCCACGCCAATAAATTGCTCAAGCTTCGCTGGATCGTTGCGCAGCGTCTCGCTCGGACCGTCATAGACGATGCGGCCGCGATCCATCACCACGGCGCGCGGAGCGATATCGAGCGCGAGGCGGGAGTTCTGCTCGACCAATATCGTGGCGAGGCCGCTGGCCTGGGTCAGACTCTTCACCGCACGCGCAAGCTCTTCAACGATCACCGACGCGAGAC
>Ga0114129_10016814_pt1 | contig 10413 bp, 9 predicted proteins | sample RhiMetdeltSRZDD1_FD_80071 | JGI IMG/M metagenome (GOLD analysis project Ga0114129, IMG submission 80071) | Populus rhizosphere microbial communities from Tennessee, USA - Rhizosphere MetaG P. deltoides SRZDD1 (version 2) (version 2) | ecosystem: Host-associated > Plants > Roots > Rhizosphere >... | reverse complement strand
TTCCAGGACCGGCTCAAACCCGAGCTGGTGCGCTTGCAGAGGTTCCTCGCCGAGGGCGGCCTCGGGCGAGTGCTGCTCGCCTCGGCCCGCGTCAAGTGGCACCGCCCGCACGAGTACTACTCCGGCTCGCGCTGGCGCGGCAAGAAGGCGCTCGACGGCGGCGCCGCGCTCATCAACCAGGGCGTCCACACGGTGGACCTGCTGCTCTGGCTGCTGGGCAACGTCACGCGCGTGAAGGGCCTCACGGCCACCGCACTCCACGCGATCGAGAGCGAGGACGTCGCGTTGGCGCTGCTCGAGTTCGCCTCGGGAGCCTCAGCAACGATCGAGGCGACGACCGTGGCGTGGCCCGGCTACCCGCGCCGGGTCGAGATCTCGGGGACCGAAGGGACCTTGATCGTGGAGGGCGACCGGGTGGTCGCCGCCGACCTGCGCCGGCCGGCCCCCGACCTGGTCTCGACGGGGGCCGAGGGTGCTCTGAGCGCGCAGACGGCGACCGTCGCCGACGCGGCGCCGCACCGCCGCATGATCGAGGACTTCGTGCGCGCGATCGAGACCCGAACCAAACCCGCCTGCGATGGGCGTGAGGGGCTGCGCAGCCTGGCCGTGGTCGAGGCCATCTATCGGGGCGCCGGCGACGGCGGCGTGGAGGTCCCGTGACGCACGGGCGGGTCGCCGTGCCGCCGGAAGTGACGAGCGCGCGCGAGCGTGTCGTCGAGCACGTGCGGCGCCTGATCGAGAAGGGTGCGCTCGGGCCGGGCGACCGGCTCCCGGGCGAGCGCGACCTCGCCCAGGAGCTCGGCGTCAGCCGCCCGAGCGTGCGCTCCGGGCTCGAGGCGCTCGAGGCGATCGGTGTGGTGGTGTCGCGGCGCGGCGCGGGAACGTTCATCGCCGAGGGCCCCCCCGACCTGGGGACCGCGCCGCTCAGCCTGCTCGCGTCGCTGCATCGCCTGACTGCGGGTGAGATGTTCGAGGCGCGCCTGGTGCTCGAGGCCGGGGTCGCGAAGCTCGCGGCCCGCCACGCGACCGCCGACGAGCTCGCTGCGATGGCCGACGAGGTCAGCGAGATGTTCGCTTCGCTCGGCGACCCGAAGGCGTTCCTGGTCCACGACGTGCGCTTCCACCGCGCGGTGGCGGCGGGCTGCGGCAACCGCGTGCTGGCCGCGCTGATGGAGATGGTGTCGGCGCAGTTCTACGAGCTGCGCAAGCAGACGATCGACCGCGCGCGCGACCTCAAGGAATCGGCGGAGATGCACCGGCGCATCTATCGCGCAATCCGGGCCCGCGACCGCGAGGCCGCGCAGGCCGCCATGACGGAGCACCTGGAAGCGGCCCGGCACGCCCAGACCCTGGAGACGCCGGAGCGCGACGGCTAGGAGAAGCAGAGTGGCGTGAACCAGTAGCCGAGTCAGGGCGGTCCCGCGGGGGCCGGCACCAGGGAGGGCGACATGGCCGAGACCAGCACTTCTAGCGCGACGCTGCAGCCGGGTGGGCGCGTGGGCCACTTCCGTTGGGTGGTGTGCGCGTTGCTCTTCTTCGGCACCACCGTCAACTACGTCGACCGCCAGGTGCTCGGCATCCTGGCGCCCGACCTCAGGCGGATCATCGGCTGGGACGACGTGGACTACGGCAACATCGTCAGCGCATTCTCGGCGGCCTATGCGATCGGGTTGCTGCTGTCCGGCCGGCTGCTCGACACGATCGGCACCAAGCTCGGCTACGGGGCGGCGCTCGTCTTCTGGAGCCTGGCGGCGATGGCGCACGCGCTCGCGCGCACGCCATTCGGGTTCGGCGCCGCCCGCTTTGCGCTGGGACTGGGCGAGGCGGCCAACTTCCCGGCCGCGATCAAGACCGTCGCCGAGTGGTTCCCAAAGAAGGAGCGCGCCTTCGCCACCGGCATCTTCAACGCCGGGACCAACGTCGGGGCGATCGTGGCTCCGCTGGTGGTGCCGTGGCTCGCCCTGAGCTACTCCTGGCAATGGGCCTTCATCCTGACCGGCGCCTTCGGCTTCAGCTGGCTGCTGTTCTGGTTCTGGCTGTACGAGGTTCCGGAGAAGAACAAGCGTCTCTCGAAGCAGGAGTTCGATTACATTCGAAGCGACCCCGCGGAACCACCCGTCAAGATCCCGTGGTTGAGCCTCGCCCGCTACCGCCAGACCTGGGCGTTCGCGCTCGGCAAGTTCATGACCGACCCGATCTGGTGGTTCTACCTTTACTGGGTCCCGAGCTTTCTCAACCAGCAGCACGGCATCACGCTCTCGAAGATGGGGCCACCGCTCGTCGCGATCTACCTGATCGCGGACGTGGGCTCGATCGGCGGGGGCTGGCTGTCCTCCTGGCTGATCCGGCGCGGCTACAGCATCAACCGTGCGCGCAAGACGGCGATGCTGGTGATGGCGCTATGTGTGACGCCGATCGTGTTCGCCTCGCGCGTCACGAACGTCTGGGCCGCGGTCGCCCTCGTCGGTCTCGCCGCCGCCGCCCACCAGGGCTGGTCGGCCAACATGTTCACGATCGCCTCGGACATGTTCCCACGGCGCGCCGTCGGCTCGGTGGTCGGGTTCGGCGGGATGGCCGGTGCGATCGGCGGAATGCTGATCGCGACCGCCGTCGGCTGGATCCTGAAGCTCACGGGCAGCTACTTCCTGCCCTTCGTCCTGGCCGGCTGCAGCTATCTGGTGGCGCTCGTCCTGATCCACCTGCTGGTGCCGCGTCTCGATCCGGCGCCGATCGGCGAGGGAGCGAAGGCATGAAGCCATTCGTTCACGACGATTTCCTGCTCGAGAGCGAGACGGCGCGCGAGCTCTACCACGGTACGGCGAAGGACCTGCCGATCATCGACTATCACTGCCACCTGTCGCCCGAGCTGATGGCCGCCGACCACCGCTTTCGCTCGATCAGCGAGATCTGGCTCGAGGGCGACCACTACAAGTGGCGGGCGATGCGTGCCAACGGCATCGCCGAGTCGTTCTGCTCGGGGGACGCCTCGGACTTCGACAAGTTCGAGGCGTGGGCCCGCACGGTGCCGGAGACGCTCGGCAACCCGCTCTACCACTGGACGGCGATGGAGCTCAAGCGCCCGTTCGGCATCGAGGAGCCGCTCTCGCCCGCCACGGCACGCGACGCCTTCGCGCGCGCCAACGACAAGCTGAAACTGGACGGCTTCACCGCGCTCGGCCTGCTCGCGCAATGGAAGGTCGCGGTCGTCTGCAGCACCGACGACCCCGTCGACTCGCTCGAGCCCCACGCGCGACTCGCGAGCCGCAAGGCACCCGCTACCCAGGTCTACCCCACCTGGCGCCCGGACAAGGCCTTGAAGGTCGAAGACCTCGCGGCCTGGACGGCCTGGGTCGGGAAGCTGGAGGCAGCGTCGGGAGTCTCGATCGGCACCTGGGAGGCGCTGCTCGAGGCGCTCGAGAAGCGCCACGGCTTCTTCCACGAGCGCGGCTGCCGCGCCTCGGACCACGGCCTCGAGCGACTCGACGCCGAGCCTTGCAGCGACGCCTCCGCTTCGGCGCTCTTCGCGCGGCTGCGGGCGGGACGCGCGCTCGAGGCGAACGAGGCGCGCGCTTTCCGCTCGGCGCTGCTTCACCGGCTGGCGCTCCTCGACCACGCCCGCGGCTGGGTGCAGCAGTTCCACGTCGGCGCCCTGCGCGACAACAACACCCGGATGCGCCGCCTGCTCGGCCCGGATACCGGCTTCGATTCGATCGGCGATTTCGAGCAGGCGGCCCCGCTCGCGCGCTTCCTCGACCGCCTCGACGAGGGCGACCAGCTGGCGCGCACGATCCTCTACAACCTGAACCCCGCCGACAACGAGCTGATGGCGACGATGGTCGGCAACTTCCAGGACGGCAGCGTACCCGGCAAGCTGCAGTGGGGCTCGGCCTGGTGGTTCCTCGACCAGCTCGACGGGATGCAGGCCCAGATCCGGAGTCTAGCCAACATGGGCCTGCTGTCGCGCTTCGTGGGCATGATCACCGACTCGCGCAGCTTCCTCTCCTACTCGCGCCACGAGTACTTCCGGCGCCTGCTGTGCAACATCCTGGGCGAGGACGTGCGGCGTGGGCGCCTGCCCGACGACAGGGCTGCGCTCTCCGGCCTGGTCGCGAACGTGTGCTTCTACAACGCGCGCGACTACTTCCGCTTCCCGCTCGGCAGCGCCGCGGGCACGCACGCTACGGCACCGCGGCGCGCTTGAGCACGGAGGAACGTTGGCACTCTGGAAGAAGCTCGCACTTTGGACGCTGGTACTGCTGTTGGTGGTGGTGGCGGCCGGGATCCAGGCCGTCGTGGGCTGGCGGGCGCTCGTTTTCGGGCCGGCGGCCCGGGCACTCACGACTCGGACGTTCGAGCCGACCCCCGAGCGGCTCGAGCGCGGGCGCCACCTGGCAATGGCCGTTCACGGCTGCGTCTTCTGCCACAGCGAGCGCGACTGGAACGCCCCGGGCGCGCCGCCGCGTGCCGACCGCCTGGGCGGAGGCGTCGTCTGGGCCGCCGAAGGGATGCCGTGGCTCACGGCTCCCAATCTCACGCCCGACCCCGAGACCGGCATCGGCAAGGCGAGCGACGATGCGCTCGCCCGCGCGATCCGCGAGGGGATCGGGCTCGACGGGCGTGCGCTCTTCGCGCTCATGCCCTACCAGGAATATCGGCGCATCCCGGACGAGGACATAGCCGCGATCGTCGTCTATCTGCGCTCGCTGCCGCCGCTCAAGAACCCGCTGCCGAAGAGCAGGCTGCCGTTTCCGCTCTCGCTGATCATGCGGGGCGTGCCCCACCCGCTCACGGCCCCGGTCCCGGCTCCGGATCTCTCGACACCCGAAAAGCGCGGCGAGTACGTCCTGCGCACGGCAGCATGCCATCACTGCCACACGCCGATGGACGCGCAAGGCCAACTCGACATGAGGCTCGACATGGCGGGCGGCAACCCGTTCCCTTCCCCGCAGGGGACGATCGCCGCGACCAACCTCACCCTCGACCCGACCGGGATCGCGAACTACGACGAGGCGACCTTCGTGATGGTGATGAAGACCGGCAAGTTCGGCACGCTCCACGCCATGATGCCGTGGGTCGCCTACTCGGGAATGACAGAGGAGGAGCTGAAGGCGATCTACGCCTACCTGCGCACGCTCAAGCCCGTGAGCCACGTCGTGACGAACGGCCCGAACCCGACCCCCTGCCGCGTGTGCGGAAAGGACCATGGCGGGGGGGATAAGAACTGACAGAAGGCGCTAGACGACCGGAAGGACGACGGGAGAACGGAACGAAAACTGACCGCTGAAAACGGACCCGGAAAGACGGACAAGAGGAAGGGCCTGACTCTTCGACGAGCCTAAGGGGGGCTTGAGCGCCCCCCTCACCCCCCGCTACCTATACCGCTTCCGGATCGTCGGGACCAGGTACTCGGAGAAGGCGCGCGCCTCGTCGAAGCGCGGCGCGAAGCCCCAGTCGCGCCGCGCCGCCCCATCGTCGACGTCGGCGGGCCACGAGTCGACGATCTGCTGTCGTTTCAGGTCGGGCGCGAAGCTGATGTCGGCGCCGGGAAAGGCGGCGCTCACGCGCGCCTGGACTTCGGCGGCGGAGGGATTGAAGGCGCCCACGTTGTAGACCGTGCGCGTCAGCGACGTGCTCGGGGCGGCGGCCAGCCGGATCAGCGCGTCCACTCCGTCGGGCATCGCCATGAACGGGATCCGGGTGTCGGGGCGGACGAAGCACGCGTAGGGCTCGCCCTGCGCCGCGGCATGCAGCATCTCGGGTGCGTAGTCGGATGTGCCCCCAGAGGGCACGGTCACGGCCGAGATCAGCCCGGGGAAGCGCACGGAGCGGAAGTCCACCTTGCCGGAAAGCGTCTCGGCGGCGAGCTGCTTGTAGTAGCGCGCGTAATAGCGACCGAGGTGCTCGCAATACAGCTTGTTGCAGCCGTACATCGTGGTCGGCACGTTCCACACGTCTTCCGCGACCCGGCCAACGCGGGCCTTGGCCGCGAGGTCGGGCATGCCGTAGGCCGCGATCGAGCTCGGGTACAGGAACATGACCGGGCGGCCGTGGGACTCGCCCTCCTTCTGCGCGAACTCGAGCATGCGGATCATGCCCTCGACGTTCACCTGGTGCGCGGTGGTCGGCGTGAACTCGCCGCGGGTCGAGAGCAGCGCCGCCAAATGGAACACCAGGTCCACTTCGAACTCGGCGAGGATGCGCTCGAGCAGGTGCTCGTCGAGGATCGAGCCCGCGTACTGCTGCTGGACCAGGGCCGCCTGCGGAGGGTCGAGCGGCTTCAGGTCGAGGGTGATGATGGGACGGCCGCCGTCCTTGGCGAGGCTGTCGATCAGGCCGTGACCGATCTCGCCGCTCGCGCCGGTGATCAGGACGACGGGCTTGCGCACCATCGGGAGTGGAGCATACACTCGCCGCTCGGCGGCTGCGATAAGCACGTTGGCCCAGAAAACCGTCTCAGCGAAGCTCGGAGAGCTGCTCTCACCCGTCCTCGACGCGCTCGTGAGAGCCCTTGCGCACGTGAGCGCGGACGTGCTCACCATGACCGGTCTCGCGCTCACCGGTGTCGCCTCGGCGTTCTTCGCGCTCTCGGGCGGGCCGGGCTACGCGAGCCCAGCGCTCCTGCGCGTGGGCGGCGTGATCGCGCTGGTGGCGGCCATCTTCGACATGCTGGACGGCCGCGTGGCGCGCGCGCGTGGACGTGGCACCAAGTTCGGCGCCTTCCTCGACTCCACGATGGACCGCTACTCCGACATGTTGCTCTACATGGGGCTGCTGATCCTGTACGCGCGCGTCGACCGCACGGGTCTGATGGTGCTCGTGTGGGTGGCGGCGTTCGGGAGCTTCATGACGTCGTACGCGCGCGCGCGCGCGGAGAGCCTGATCCCGCGCTGCCCGGTGGGAATCATGGAGCGTCCGGAGCGCATCGTGCTCGTGATCGCGGGAGCGGTGCTGAACAAGATGGTGGCGGTGCTGTGGGTGATCGCGATCCTGTCGAACGTCACCGCGATCCAGCGAATCGTCTACACCTACGTCGAGCTGAAGCGCGGCTGGAGCAACGTGTTCATGCCGCTCGGCGACAAGCGCGAGGACGCGTGAGCTTCGGACCCGCGGGCGAGGCGTTGCGGCGGCGGGTGTTGCGCGGCCTGCCGCTCACGCTCTGGATGTGGCGGATGCTGCCGCTCGCGGCTTTCGCCGGCCTGCGCATCACCCGGCTCGACGAGCAGGCCTGCAGCGTCCGCCTCCCGGGCGGCTGGCGCACGCGGAATCCGTTCGGCTCCACCTACTTCGCCGCCCAGGCCATGGCCGCGGAGCTGTCCACCGGCGCGCCCGCCCTGGCGCTCCGCGACGACGCACCTCGCTCGGTGTCGATGCTGCCCGTCGACCTGCGCGCGCGCTACGGGAAACGGCTCGTCGGGCCCGGGAGCTTCACTTGCGAGGACGTGCCCGCCATCGCGGAGGCAATCGCGCGTGCCGCGGCCAGCGACGAGCCGCAGCTCCTGGTCGCTCGCTCGACCGGCCGCAACACCGCGGGCGAGGTGGTCGCGGAGTTCGAAGTCAGTTGGTCGTTCAAACGAAGGCCAAGCGGCCCATCCGTCTGACCCTGCTTCTGCTCAGCGCGAGATCCTGAGCCCAGCGCGCAGCTGGCGGGGCGCCGCCAGGCTCGGGACGGGGGTCCGCGCGGCGACGATCTCGGCGTCCGTCACGTTCTCGGCGGCGGCAAACAGCAGGATGCCGCCGCGCAGCGCGTAGCCGGCGAAAAAGTCCAGCTGCCAGGCGGGGTCGAGCTCCAGGGCGTTGCGGTCGTCTTCGTAGGCCGTGCTCGAGACTCGCGCCTGCAACCCGAGACGCAGGCGGCGCTCGTAGCGGGCCTGGAGCGTCGCCTGGTGCCGCGGCACCTGGGGCAGCCGCCGCCGCTCGAGCACGGGCTCCGCCGGGAAGCTCACCACGCGCGCGTCAGTGAATGCATATCCGGCGCTGAGCAGCGCGTGGCTGCCGAAGCGCAGGTCGGCCTCCGCCTCGAAACCGCGCGAGCGTGTGCGGCCGACGTTCTGCCGCTCGCGCGTGACGACGCCGGGTACTGTCGCAACGGTGACGTTGGCGATCGCGTCCCGCACCTCGGTCGAGAATGCCGTGAGCCGGAGCGTGTGCGGGCCGCGCGTGAGGAGCGCTCCGGCTTCGCCTCCGAAGAGCCGCTCGGGCGCGAGCCCCGGATTGGCGAGCGTGAGCGTGTCGCCGACCCGGAACGACCTGTAGAGCTCGTTGAGCGTGGGGGCGCGGAAGGCGCCGTAGCCGGATGCGGTCAGCGAGAGCCCCGGCCGCGCGCGGAACACGACGCCGAGGCGCGGACTGAGCGCCGACGCCTCGCGGTCCGGATGGCGAGTGGTGATGGCCGCGCCGCCGGCGAGCGGGGTCAGGATCGAGCGTCCGCCGCGCTCCGCCCAGGCGTCGAGGCGAAGCGAGCCCGATACGAGCAGCCGCGAGTGGGCCTGGACCAGGTCCTGCAGGAAGACGGCGCCTCCCGTCTCGTCACCCCCTGCTTCGAGCGTGCTGGTGGCGGCGCCCCGCACGAACACGAGCTCATCCGTGGTGCCCTGGACGCGACGGGCCTCCGCTCCCAGCAGCAGGCGCTGGCGGGAGCCGAGCGGCCGTGTCCACTGCGCGGAGAGGCCGAACGCGTCCGCGGGCACGCGCTGCCGGCGCGTCAGGTCTTCGCGCGAGCGGTCGGCCGCCAGCGCGCTGAACGCCTGGTGGAAGAGCTGGGTCTCGGCCCAGCCGCGCAGCGACGTCCGGCCGCGCTCGGCGCTGCCCCAGTCGAATCCGAGCGCGCCGAGCGCGATGCGCGTGTCGTTCGTCTGCAGCGGGGTGCCGTTGTCGCGGTCCTCGTCGTAGAGCTGGGCCCGGAAGAAGGCACGGCCGTCGCCGAAGCCGCGCCGCTCGATGAGCGCGTCCAGCGCGAGGTGGCGCGAGGCGGCCTTCCCGTCTACGGGACCTCGGCTCGCTTCTTCCACCGGAACGTAGCCGTCCGTCGTGTAGCCCTCGGACGAGAGCCGCCCCGCCCAGTCGCCGCGCGAGGCGCGTGCCGTGAGCGTCGCTTCGAAAGTCGAGTCGGAACCGGCGGAGAGCTCGGCCTCGAGCGCGCGGCCCTGGCGTGCATCGCGCGAGACGAGCTGCACCACCCCGCCCAGGGCGCCGCTGCCGTACAGGTCGGCGGCGCCTCCGCGCAAGAGCTCGAGCCGCTCCACGCCGAGCCGGGGCTGGCGCGCCCAGTAGACCCAGCCGCCGAAAGGGTCGTTGAGCGGGATGCCGTCGGCCAGCACCAGCGCCCGGCTCGCGCCGCTCGCACCCAGGCCGCGCAGCGACACGCCCTGGGCGGTCGGGTTGGCGGTGCGGCTAGAGGTCCTGCGGAAGAGTGAGAAGCCCACCAGCTGCCGCAGCGCGTCGTCGAGGAAGCCCGACGCCGTCACCTCCAGCGCGGCCCGCGGTAAGAGCGCGACGCTCGCGGGCGTGTCGGCGATCCGCGTCGGCTCGCGAGCGGCCGTCACCGTGAGCTCCTCGGCGAGCCGCGGCGGCTCTTTCGCGGCGTCCGGGGTCGAGGCGTCCTGGGCCGCGAGCGATGCGGCGCACGCGAGACCGGCGGCAAGCGCCACGACGCGAAGTCCGCGCGTGATCAGCGCACCGTGACGGGAATCACGACGTCGACGCTGCCGCGCCGGCACCAGGCCTCGCGCGTCGAGCAGTAGAAGTAGATGACGTTCGCCTTTACGTCGTGCTCGCCCCTAGGCGCGCTCGCTGCGATCGCCACCTTGAAGCGAACGGGCTTGGCGGTGTCGAGATAGCGGGCCGTCAACGGGTCGAAGTCGGGCACGTGCGCGGGAGGCGGCGGCTGGCGGTCCTCGAGCACCGTCTGCGCGAGGTCGAGCTTGAGCCGAGGCGCCGGAGTCTCGTTGACCTTCACGTCGGGGTCGAGGGCACGGAACGTCACAGCGACCGCGGCTTCGGACCCGGCCTTGCTCGCAGGCTCGAATTCGGCCATCACGTCGAAATGCCGCGGCGCGGCCGAGAACCCGAGCGACTGAGCCAGGAGGGCCACGACCAGCCCGTGACGCATCATGCCTGATGATAGCAATCGCTACGACCCGCTGCTCGCAGCCTGGATGTGCTCGAGCACGCGCGTGTGGACCCTGTGAATCAGCGCGTCCGACCACAGGCTCCAGTAGGCGGCCGGGAACACCCGCAGCTCGTAGCGCGTGCGCCCCTCGAGACGTGTCTTTCCGCCGGGAAGGGCGATCAGCAGGAACTCCCCGCTGCGTACCTGGAGGTAGCCGTCGAGATGGCGGGCGAGCACGTGACGATACGGGCTCAGCTCGTGCATGGGCGGCGGCTGGGCCGCCACGCCGAAACCGAGACGCACCG
>Ga0114129_10016813_pt1 | contig 10413 bp, 9 predicted proteins | sample RhiMetdeltSRZDD1_FD_80071 | JGI IMG/M metagenome (GOLD analysis project Ga0114129, IMG submission 80071) | Populus rhizosphere microbial communities from Tennessee, USA - Rhizosphere MetaG P. deltoides SRZDD1 (version 2) (version 2) | ecosystem: Host-associated > Plants > Roots > Rhizosphere >... | reverse complement strand
TGTGAGCTTCGCGGCCTTCGATGACCATGGTCAGCCCATCCGTACCGCGTACGCCGCGAACATCTTCGCGCCTCAGCCGCGCTACCTCTGCTATCGTTGAGTCATGGTGCCGTTGATTCTCGTGTGGTCGCTGATCGCGCTGCCGGCCGACGGCGACGCCGCTCGGCTCGCGCAGTCGCTGCAGAAAAAGTACGACGGCATCAAAGATTTTTCCGCGGATTTCGTCCACAGCTACGAGGGCGGCGTATTACGAAAGAAGCTCACCGAACGGGGACACCTGTTGATCAAGAAACCCGGGAAGATGCGGTGGGAATACACCTCGCCTGAGCAGAAATCCTTCGTGTCCGACGGCATGCAGATGTATTCGTACATTCCCAAGGACAAGCAGGTCATCGTCGCCAGCGTGCCGCCGCAGGATCAGGCCACCACGCCCACGCTGTTTTTGGCGGGTAAAGGCAATCTCACCCGCGACTTCGCCGCGTCGCTCGTCGACCTGCCGCCCGATATGCCTTCCGGCAGCCGCGCGCTGAAGTTGGTACCCAAAACCCATCAACGGGACTACGATTGGCTGGTTCTCGTGGTCGACCCGGCGACGCTCACGATCCGCGGGCTCGTCACCGTCGACGCGCAAGGCGGCAAGTCGAGCTTCTCCTTCAATAATCTGAAGGAAAACGTCGGGCTGGCCGATAAGGACTTCACGTTCAAGATTCCACGTGGTGTCGATGTCGTCAGGCCTGGATCTCGGAACTAGTCGCTCGGCTAAAGCCTCGCGCTCCATCTATGCGGTGCTGGCCGTCGCGATTCTCACGGCGGGGTGCGCCGCGTCGGCCGCGCTGCGACACGGCCGCGACGCCGAGCGTCTGAAGGACTACGACCGGGCCGTCGTCGAGTACGCCAAAGCGGTCCGACTCAATCCAAACGATCTGGACGCACGCCTGGCGCTCGACCGCGCGAAGCTCCGCGCGTCGCAGGAACATTACGCTCGCGGCCGCCGGTTCGCGGCTGCCGCGAAGCTCGATCAGGCGTTGATCGAGTACGAGACCGCGGCGGAGTTGAACCCGACCAACGCCGACGTCGAGGAGGAATTGCGATCGACGCGCAACAAACTGCGCGCGAAGATCGCCGTGCCGCGCGAAGGCAAGACCGAGCTGCAAACGCTCATCGAGCGCGCGCGCGACCTGCCGCCGCCGGGGATGGATCTGCCGCCAGGCGTGAAAATGCCGGCGACGCTCACCTTCCGCGACGCGAGCAGCCGCGACGTCTTCACCGCGATCAGCCGCTTCGCCAACATCAGCCTGGTGTTCGATCCCGCGTTTCGTGAAGCGCCCATCACCGTCGATCTTCGCAATGCGACGCTCGAGGACGCGCTGAACTCCGTCGCCGGCGCGACGCGCACGTTCATCCGCGTGACGGCGCCGAAAACGATCGCCGTGATTCCGGATACGCCGGCCAAACGCCGCGAATACGAAGAGGAAGTGGTCAAGACGTTCTACATCAGCAACATCGATCTCAAGGAGACGATGGATCTGCTGCGCATGGTGCTCGACGCGCGGCGGATCTCGCCGGTCACCGGCACGAACGCGCTGACGATCAAGGACACGCCGGAACGGATTGCCGCCGCGTCGCGCGTGCTCGCGGCGATCGACAAGGCGCGGCCCGAAGTCATCATCGACGTCGAGCTGCTCGAAGTGGATCGCAACCGGCTGCAGGAGTACGGTCTGCAGATTGCGTCGGGCACGTCGGCCGGCCTCAATGGCAGCGTCGGCATCGATCAGGGCGCGAATCAGACGGTGACGCTGCAGAAGCTCCAAAACCTGACTTCGGCCGACGTGCTGTTCGCGAACCTGCCGACTCTCTACTACCGGCTGCTCAAAACCGACGCCCACACGCGCACGCTCGCGAATCCGCAGCTCCGCACCTCGGACGGATCGCCGGCGACGGCGCGCTTCGGTGAGCGCGTCCCGGTGCCCCAGACGACGTTCGCGCCGATCGCGACCGGCGGCACGCCGCAGCAGCCGATCACGTCGTTCCTCTACGAGAACATCGGCGTCAACATCGACATCACGCCGCGCACGCATCACGACGACGACGTGTCGCTCGCGCTCACCATTGCCGTGACGAGCATTTCCGGCAGCGGCTTCGGCGGTCTGCCGACGTTCGGCAATCGTGAGATCAAAACGGTGATCCGGCTGCGCGAGGGCGAGACGAACATGCTCGCCGGCCTGATCCGCGACGACGAGCGCACGACGCTCGCGGGCATCCCCGGGCTGAGCGACATCCCGGTGCTCGGCCGGTTGTTCGCGCACAACACCAAGACGGTCGACCAGACCGACATCATCCTGACGCTGACGCCGCACATCATCCGCGTGCTCGATTTGACCGAAGCCGATCTGCGGCCGTTCCGCGTCGGCCGCGACTCGATCGCGCCGATCGCCGAGTTGCCGGTCATCGAGCCGCCACGCCCGGAGCCGCCGAAGCCGGAGGAACAACCAGCGGACCCGACCAAGAAACCAGGTGGTCGGGGTGGACACTGATCCATGCAATGCCATTGACATGAGGTTGTCAGGGCAGTTTCGCGACCTTTGCTCCCAAACCCTGTAGCCGCTCCACTAACCGTCCGTAGCCGCGTTCGACTGTTTCGAGTGGTGATAACCGGCTCTGTCCGTCGGCGGCCAGTGCGGCCGCGATCAGCGCCATGCCCGATCGGAGATCGCGGCTGTCGAGCGGACGGCCGCGCAGCTTGCGCGGACCGCTGACGATGATGCGGTGGGGATCGCAGAGAAACAGATCCGCGCTCATGCTGCTCAATTGCTCGAGCGCGAACAGACGCAGCTCGTACATCCAGTCGTGCACGAGCGTCTGTCCTTCCGCCTGCGTCGCCAGCACCGTGACGAGGCTCACCATGTCGCTCGGGAATCCCGGCCAGAGGCCGGTGGTGATTCGGCCGGCGGCCTGCGGCTTCGACGGCTCGACGCGAAACACGTCGCCGTCGGTGACGCATTCGATCCGCATGCGCTTGAGAACCGCCGCCACCACCTCCATGTCGTCGGCGCGCGCGCCGTGGATGTCGATGGCGCCGCCGGTGACGCCCGCGACGACCGCCCAGCTTCCGGCCTCGATGTAGTCGCCCCACAAGGAATGTTCGGCGCCGCGCAGCGGACAGCCGCCCTCGACGCGAATCGTCGACGTGCCGCCGCCGGTGATGCCGGCGCCAAGCTTCGCGAGAAACGCGCAGAGCTCGGCGACGTGCGGCTCGCACGCGGCGTGGCGAATCTCGGTGACGCCGTGGGCCGCCGCCGCGGCCAGCAGCGCGGTCTCCGTGCCGGTCACCGACGCTTCGTACAGGTAGATCGACGTCGGTTTCAGACCATGGGGCACCTCGAGCACGTGGCCGGGTCCCGACAGCACGCGCGCACCCATCGCTTCGAGCGATTCGAGATGCGTCGCGATCGTCCGTCGCGCTGGGAAATCTCCGCCCGGCGGCGCGAGCTTCGCGCGGCCGCGGCGCGCGAGGAGCGGGCCGAGCAGCAGCACCGATCCCCGCAACCGCCCGACGAGCGCGCCGTCGGGCTCGTCCTTGACGACCTCGGGGCAGCGGATTCTCAGCGTCGTGCTGCCGATGCCCTCCACTTCCGCGCCGAGATCGAGCAGCAGCCGCGCCATCACCTCCACGTCGCTGATGCGCGGCACGTTGGTCAGCACACACTCGTCGCTGGTCAGCAGGCACGCCGCCAACAGTGGGAGCGCCGAGTTCTTGTTGCCCTCGACGTCCACCGAGCCGGCGAGCCGATGGCCGCCTTCGATCAGGAGCGTCGACATACGAGATCACCGCCGAAAATAGCCGCCACGGAGGACACGGAGGACACGGAGTTCGGAACCGTACAAAACGTCTCCGCGTCCTCAGTGTCCTCCGTGGTGGAGAGCGTGATTCGATCGCGTACCGTGAATCCTGCGCGCAAGCTAGAAGTCTCCCAGATAGACGATTTCGTCACGCAGCTCGACGCCGAAGCGATCGCGCACGCCGTCACGGCACCGCTCGATCAACCGGCGGATGTCGCGCGCCGTCGCCGAGCCTTCGTTGACGATGAAGTTGCCGTGCGTGGGCGACACGCGTGCGGCGCCGAGCGAGACGCCTTTCAGACCGGCGCGATCCACGAGCGCGCCGGCCGACCACGGGATGCCTTCGGGGACCGCGTCGCGATTCGGTTCGGGATTCTGAAAGATGCAACCGGCGCTCGGCGTGTCGAGCGGCTGCGTGCGCTTGCGATACGCGAGCGACTGGCGCGCCACGGCGCGAAGCGCCGCCGGTTCGCCGGTCGAGACGCGGAACACCGCCGACAGCAGAATCTCGCCAGTGGACTGCAACCGGCTGCGATCGTATCCGAACGCCATCTCCGCGGCCGGAACATCTTTCGTGGCGCCGTCTCTCGCCGCGAGCCGCGCGCGGTCGACGAGCTCGCCGATCAACCGGCCGCCGAAATGCGCGTTGCCGAAGATGGCGCCGCCGACGGTGCCCGGCGTGCCCGCCCACGCCTCGAGCCCCGCGCGGCCGTGGTTGATCGTCCAGCGAACGAGACCGTTGATCGTCACCGCCGCGTCGGCCTCGATGTGAACATCGTCGACGTCGCGCACGTCGCCGCCCCGCGGCCGAATCACCAGCCCGCGAATGCCGCCGTCGCCCACGAGCACGTTCGATCCGCCGCCGAGCATCGTCACCGGCAGGCCGGCGCGATGCGCGAGCCGCAGCGCCGAGACGATCTCGCCGCTGCTGCGCGTCTCGACGAGCCAGTCAGCGGGACCGCCGACGCGAAACGTCGTCAGCGGCGCCAGCGGCGCGTTGGCGTGGAGGCGATCGCCGAACGCGGCGCGCAGCGCCGCCGCGAACTCGTCCGTCATGCCGGCGACTCCACGGCCATCAACGCGCGTTCCTGCGCGATCAACGCGGCCATCGCCTCGCGCGGCTCGCAGACCGCGAACTCGATCGTGTCGCCCGGGCCGAGTTGTCCGGCAACGCCGACGTCCGCGGAAATCACCGTCGCGATTTTCGGATAGCCGCCGGAGGTCTGACGATCCGCCATGAGAAGAATCGGCTGCCCCGACGCAGGCACCTGCAACACGCCGAGCGGCGTCGCGTCGGAGATGATGTCGGCGCCGCGCGCATGCGTGAGGCGCGGCCCAGCGAGCCTGAAGCCCATGCGATCCGAGTTCTGACCGATCACATAGGGCGCCGACTGCAGGATCTCGAGCGCATCGTCGGTGAAGTACTCCACTTGCGGTCCCGGCAGCACTCGAATGCGCGCGCGATGATCGGGCAGCGGTACGAACGATTCGGCGGGCGCCGGCCCGCTGAGGCGTGCCTGCGAGGCCTCGCCGAGCGGCAGAGAGTCACCGGCTCTCAGCGCGCGCCCATCGAGACCACCCAACGCGCTGATCAGATGCGTCGATCGGCTGCCGAGCGTCGGCGGGATCGCGATGCCGCCGGCGATCGCCAGATACGCGCGCACGCCGCGTCGCCGCGCACCGAATCGCAGCCGCGACTCGGCCGAGACGATGAAGGGCGCGCGCATCGGCACCGGCCGGTTGTCGAGCGTCATCTCGAACTCGGCGCCGGCGACCGCGACGACGCGCTCCGCCTCGAACTCGAGCTCCGGCCCGAGCAGCGTGATCTCGAGCGTCGCCGCATCGGCGTCATTGCCGACCAGCGCATTCGCGAGACGATGCGAGACCGGATCCATCGGTCCCGCGACCGGCACACCGCGCGACTGCAATCCCCATCGCCCGCGATCCTGGATCGTCGTCAGCATGCCCGGCTTGATGACCCGCACGTTCATAGTTACCCGTCATGGCTGATGGCTAATGGCTGATGGTCATGGTCGATGGAGCCATCAGCCATAACCATTAGCCATCAGCCATTAGCCATCACCTCGAACTCCGCGCGAGCAATGGCGTAAAACTGCACGCTGTCGCCCGCTTTCATCAGAAACGGTTCGGCGCGCGCGGCGTCGAACGGTTTCACCGGCGTGCGGCCGATCAACTGCCATCCGCCTGGTGTTTCCGCGGGATAGATTCCGGTCTGCACGCCCGCGATGCCGACCGTACCGAGCGGGACGCGCACGCGCGGCGTCGAGTGCCGTGGCATCGCGATCCGCCGATCGACGATGCCCATGTACGCGAAGCCCGCGACGAAGCCGACCATGAACACGCGATAGGTCGCCGATGTGTGAATGCGGACGACGTCGGCCTCGCTCACCTTCGCAAACGCGGCGACGCTCGACAGGTCCGGACCGAAGTCGTCGCCGTAACAGACGGGAATGCGAATGGGCACGCGTTCGACGATCGTGTCGCCGGTCGGCCTGGCCGCTTCCGCCTCGAGCGTCGCCATCAACGCCTCGTAGTCAGTGCGCAGCGGATCGAAATACACGGCCACCGATCGGAAGGACGGCACGACATCCCGGACGCCGCGAAGACCCGCCGCCTGAACGGCGTCGGCGAACGCGACCGTTCGTGCGTTGACGGCGGGATCGATCCGCTCCTCGAACTCGACGATCACGGCGGCATCGCCCGCGGGAACGATCCGAGCCGTGCTCACGCGAGCGCCTGAAGCAGCTTCTGATGAATCCCCCCGAAGCCGCCATTCGACATGAGGACGACGAGATCGCCCGGCTGATGCTCGCGCGCGACGACCTGGATGATCTCGTCGATCGACTCGGCCTGGCGCGCCTTCTGACCGCGGTCCGTGAGATCGCGCACCAGCTGCGGCACCGACAGCCGCTCGGATTCGGCCAGCTTCGATCGGAAGATCGGCGCGATCAGCACTTCGTCCGCGCCGGCGAACGCGCGCGCGAAGTCGTCCTGGAACACACGGCGGCACGACGAGGCCGACCGCGGCTCGAACACGGCCCAGATGCGCGCCGACGGATGTGATGCGCGCAAGCCGGTGATCGTCTCGGCGACCGCCGTCGGATGATGAGCAAAATCGTCGTAGACCGTCACGGCGTCGGCCGTACCCACCACCTCGAGCCGCCGTTTGACTCCGGTGAACAGCCGCAGCCCTTCGGCAATCCGTTCCGCGCTGATGCCGACTTCGGTGGCCACGGCCATCGCCGCGAGTGCGTTGCGGACGTTGTACGCGCCGACGAGCGGCAGCTCGAACGCGCCGAACGACGAGCCGCCGCGCCGCACTTTGAATCGCGTCAGCCCGGCGGTCGATTCGAGATCGTACGCCTGCCAATCCACCTCGTCGCGCAGTCCGAACGTCTCGACGCGCGATCGCGCCGCGTCGGTCAGCGCGCGCGCACCGGCGCTGTCGGCGCCGATGACCAGCAGTCCGCGCCGCGGCACCAGATTCACGAGACGGCGGAACGCCAGCATCACCGCGTCGAAGTCGGCGTAGATGTCCGCGTGATCGAACTCGACGTTGTTGACGACGGCGATGTCGGGCAGGTATTTGAGGAATTTGGCGGTCTTGTCGAAGAACGCGCTGTCGTACTCGTCCCCCTCGATCACGAAATCGCGGCCCTGACCGATCCGGTAGCTGGATCCGTGATCGCCCAGGTTTCTTGCGATGCCGCCGACGAGCACGCTGGGATCGACACCGCCATGCGTCAGCAGCCAGCCGGTGAGCGACGTCGTCGTCGTCTTGCCATGCGTGCCGGCAATCACGATGGAGCGCGCGCCCCACAAGAAGTATTCGCGGATCGCCTCGGGAAGCGAGCAGTAGCGGATCTTTCGATCGAGCACGTCTTCGAGCTCGGGATTCCCGCGCGAGATCGCGTTGCCGACGACGACGAGATCCAGATCGCCGCCGATGTGATCGGCGCTGTAGCCGACGAGAATGGGCACGCCCTCGGCGGTGAGGAAGTCGCTCATCGGCGGATAGACGTCCTGATCCGATCCGCGCACATCGAAGCCTTTGCGCTTCAACATGGCGGCGAGCGTCGCCATCGCGGTGCCGCAGATGCCGATCAGATGAATGCGGTCAGCCAACCGCCGCCTCTTCGATGATGAGGCGCGGCCGAGCGCCGCCGACCACGCGTGCCGTGACGCCGAACGGCAGCGTCATGGCCGGACCGGTCGTATGACCCGACGGAAATCCGATCAGCACCGGTCCCGGAAAATCCTTGAAGAGGTCGGCCATGACCGCGCGGCCGGTGAGATCGCTGTCCGGCTCGTCGCAGTTCGGCAGCTCGCCGATGACGACGGCCGAGGCGCGCGCGAGGATTCGCGCCTGACGAAGCTGCAGCACCTGACGATCGAGCCGGTACGGCCGCTCGCCGACCTCATCGAGGAACAGCACGTAGCCGCGCGGCGGCGCAAAGGCGAACGGCGTGCCGATCGAGGCGAGCAGCTGCGTCAACGTGCCGCCGAGCAGCAATCCTTTCGCGTCGCCGGGCCGAATCGTTTCGAGCCCCGGCGGCGACAGCTCGCCCATCGGCTCGGCGCGCGTCAGCGCGCGCGAAAACGAATCGACGTCGTAGCCCGCTTCTCCCTTGGAGAGCCGGCGGTCCAGCATCGGCCCGTGAAACGCGACGAGGCTGCAGCCAATTGTCAGGTATGTGAGAACGGCGGTGAGGTCGCTGTAGCCGATGAACGGCTTGCAGGCGGTCCGCGCCTCTTCACGGTTCAGCAGCGGAAGAATCTGCGCGCTGCCGTAGCCGCCGCGGACGCCGATGACGGCAGCGATCGACGGATCGGTCCACGCGGCGCGAAGGGCCGCGGCGCGGACCGCCACCGAGCCAGCGAGATATCGCTCGCGTGCGAAGACGCTGTCGTCGTACACGGGAACGAGGCCGAGCCGCTCGATTTCCTTGAGGCCCCGCTCGAATTCGTCGCGATTGAACGCGCTGGCCGGTGCGACCACGGCGATCCGATCGCCCGGTTGGAGCGCGCGAGGCTTGAGCATCACAGAAAGCGCGCCATCTCGGCGGCGACGGCCTGATGCTCGTCGCGCCCGAGCGCCGCGCGCAGCGCACGGCCGGTGAGCGGCCGCGCCGCGACGCCGGCGGCGAGGAATCGCTCCTTCGCGCGCTGCTGGCGTTTGAGCGCGTCCTCCACGCGGGTCGACCGCAGGCGATCCTCTTCGACGGCGTGAACGATCGCTTCGAGCGCCGCCGCCTGCGTGTCGTGATCGCCGCTGCAGATCAGCGCGCCGTCGCAGCCGGCTTCGATCGCGAGCACGGCGCCGGACGGCACCGAATACTGGTTCGCGACCGCTTTCATTTCGAGATCGTCGCTGAAGATCACCCCGTCGTACTTCAGCTCCTGGCGGAGGATGTCGGTGACGACGCGCTTCGAGAATGTGGCCGGCCGCTGGTCGTCGAGCGACGGCACGAACACATGCGCCGTCATCATCGTCGCGACACCGGCCTGGATCGCCGCTTTGAACGGCACGAACTCCACCTCGCGCAGCCGCTCGGGCGGGTGCTCGACGAGCGGCAGCTCGACGTGCGAATCGGTGCTGGTGTCGCCGTGACCGGGAAAATGTTTGCCGCAGGCGGCGATACCTTCGCCTTGCAGCGTCCGGATGATCGCGGCGCCGAGCCGCGCGACGTCGGCGGCATTCTCCGCCAGCGCGCGATCGCCGATGACGGGGTTCTTCGGATTGGTGTGGACGTCGAGCACCGGCGTGTAGTCGAGCGTGATGCCGACGGCTTTCAGCTCGGACGCCAGCGCGCGCGCAAAGCGTTCGGCGAGCTCTTCGTCGCCGCTGCGTCCGAGCGTCGCCATCGGCGGCCACACGGTGAAGGGCGACTTGAGCCGCGCGACGCGGCCGCCTTCCTGATCGACCGACACCCACACCGGCAGATCGGGCACCAGCCGCGATGCCTCGAACGCGAGCTCGGCGACCTGCTCGGGATCGGCGACGTTGCGCGCGAACAGAATCACGCCGCCGAGGCTGAATTCTTTCGCGAGCGATCGGAGCTCGGGGGAAATCTGGTGACCGTTGAAACCGGCAATCAGGAGTTGACCAATCTGACGACGAAGCGCGCTCGGTGACACAGATTCAAATTCTATCAACTAGCCGGGGTATCGCGGTGCCAACGCTGGCGCAGCCTCGACCGTCTAAGCGCCTGGAGACACTGCCGATGTTCCACCACTGGCGCGCCGCGCTGCGATCGCTGGCCCGGCGCCGCGGGCTCACGCTCGCGGTCGTGCTCACGTTGGCGGTCGGCATCGGCGCGAACAGTGCCATCTTTTCCGCCGTCGACTCCGTCCTGCTGAGGCCGCTGCCGTATCTCTCGCCCGATCGGCTCGTCGGCGTCTACGAGCTGAACACGGCGCGAGGCGGAGCGACGCAGCTCGTCGCGCCCGGGCGGCTCGAGGAGTGGAACAGGCTCAATCACTCGTTCGACGGCGTCGCCGGCAGTTACTTCGAGAACACGACCGACACGACCGGCGCGCTGCCCGAGCGCG
>Ga0114129_10016812_pt1 | contig 10413 bp, 12 predicted proteins | sample RhiMetdeltSRZDD1_FD_80071 | JGI IMG/M metagenome (GOLD analysis project Ga0114129, IMG submission 80071) | Populus rhizosphere microbial communities from Tennessee, USA - Rhizosphere MetaG P. deltoides SRZDD1 (version 2) (version 2) | ecosystem: Host-associated > Plants > Roots > Rhizosphere >... | reverse complement strand
CGATGTTAAGCGCAGGTTGTCGCCGTCTAAATCTCAGAGAATTCTCAGACAACGCGGGCTACATTTGAGCAAGTGATCGAGGCGCGGGGTCTGACGAAGGACTACGGTGACAAACGTGCCGTCGACGGGCTGACGTTCTCGGTTCGTCCCGGCGTCGTTACGGGCTTCCTTGGGCCGAACGGGTCGGGTAAGTCGACGACAATGAGGCTGATCCTCGGGCTGGACGCGCCGACCGACGGCAACGTAACCGTGAACGGCAAGCGCTATCGGGACCACGAGGCCCCGCTGCACGAAGTTGGCTCGTTGCTCGAGGCGCGGTCGGTTCACACGGGACGTTCTGCGTACAACCATTTGCTCTCGTTGGCGCAGACGCATGGCATCTCGCGCACTCGCGTTGACGAGCTCATCGACCTCGTCGGCCTGCGCGAAGTTGCCAAGCAGCGGGCGGGGAAGTTCTCGCTGGGGATGGGGCAGCGGCTTGGGATTGCTGCGGCTCTGCTCGGTGACCCGTCGACCGTCATGCTGGACGAGCCGGTCAACGGGCTTGATCCCGAAGGGATCCACTGGATGCGCTCGTTGTTGAAGGGACTTGCGGCGGAAGGTCGCACGGTCTTCGTTTCGTCGCACCTGATGAGCGAGATGTCCCTGACGGCTGACCACCTGATCGTGATCGGGCGCGGGAGGAAGATCGCGGACACGAGCACGTCGGAGTTTCTGAGTGCGGCGTCCGGAAACGTCGTCCGTCTTCGCTCGCCGCAAGCGGATGAGCTGCGTCGGCTGCTCGTCGCGCCTGACGTCACTGTCGACGTCATCGAGCCCGGATACCTGGAGGTCCACGGCCTCACCGCCGTGCAGATCGGCGACGTCGCCGCGGCGAACAGGATCGCCCTGCATGAGTTGACGCCGCGGCAGGCGTCGCTCGAAGAGGCGTTCATGGATCTCACCCGCGAGGAGATCGAGTTCAAAGCTGCCGAGCTCGAGCCCGAGAAGGCCGTGGCTTGAGCACCTCTGCGAGCGTCCAACGCCTCCCGCGAGCCGCGCACATTGGCCGCGTCACCCAGCTCCGGGTCGTTCTTTCCGAGTGGACGAAACTTCACTCGCTGCGGTCCACCAGATGGTCGCTGTTCGCGGGAATCTTTTTGACGATCGCGTTCCCCATCCTCTTCGCCGCTCTGACCTCCTCCCACTGGGGGACGATGAGCGCTCACGAACGGGCCGACCGACACCCGCTCGACATTGCGCTGGCGGGTGTCAACGTCTCTCAGCTCGCGATCGCAGTCCTCGGTGTGCTCGTGATCACCGGCGAGTATTCGACGGGGATGATCCGGGCGACCTTCACCGCCGTCCCGAAACGGCTGCCGGTGTTGTGGGCCAAGACCGCCGTCTTCGGCGTCGTCTCGTTCCTGCTCATGCTGCCGCCTGTCCTGATCGCCTTCTTCGCGAGCCAGGCGATTCTCTCCAGGCATCACATTCTCCAGATCTCGTTCTCGCATCCCGGAGTCGCACGGTCGGTGATCGGCGGAGCGGTCTACTTGATGCTCGTCGGCATCTTCGCCCTGGGAATTGGAGCGATCGTTCGCAACACGGCGGGAGGAATCGCGACGTTCGCGGCCATCTTCTTTGTCATCCCGCCGCTGATGAACATCCTGCCAACGAGCTGGAACAACGCAATCAGTCAGTACCTCCCGAGTGAAGCCGGCCGCCAGATCTTCTCGCTCACACACGGCGCGCACAGCCTCGCCCCGTGGCCCGGCGGTTTGCTCTTTGTCGGCTATTGCGCGCTGACGCTCGCAATCGCTGCGGTGTTGCTCGTCCGCCGCGACACCTGACGTAGTCACCGTTGTTCAGCCGCAGGGGTTCGGAGTAGTGTCGAACGGCTGAAGTGCGAAGAAAAACGGGAGGAGACGTCAATGGCTAGCGAAGGAGTCAGCCGCCCGGGTGCCGGCGGAGGCACGGCGAAACGCAGGCAGGGGGCGATGGGTGGCAACCTGACGATCGGCCGCTTCGGCGGCATCGAGGTCCGGCTCAACTGGAGCTTGATCGCCGTGTTCGCGCTGATTGCGTGGTCGTTGGCGGAAGGTGTCTTCCCGTCGCAGAATCCGGGGCTCTCGCACGGCACCTACATCGCGATGGGAATTGTGTCCGCGGTGGTGTTCTTGGCGTCGATCCTTCTTCATGAGCTCGGGCATTCGTTGGTCGCCCGTCGCGAGGGGATCGAGGTCGACTCGATCACTTTGTGGCTGTTCGGCGGCGTGTCGCAGTTCAAAGGGCGGTTCAAGAGCGCCGGCGCCGAGTTCCGAGTTGCCATCTCCGGCCCGCTCGTATCGATCGTCCTAGGCGTGTTGTTCGTTCTGATCGCATTGGCTCACCTGCGGAGCTCGGTTGACGGTGTCGCCGCCTGGCTCGGCTACATCAATCTGATCCTTGCCGTCTTCAATCTCCTCCCCGCGTCGCCGCTGGATGGGGGCCGTGTCTTGCATTCGGTGCTCTGGCGAGCCAAGGGAGATTTCGCTTGGGCGACCCGGGTCTCGTCGGAGATCGGACAGGGTTTCGGCTACCTGTTCATCGCGCTCGGGCTTGCGATGTTCATCTTTCAGGGTTCGTTCAGCGGCGCCTGGCTCGCCTTCATCGGCTGGTACCTCCTTCAGGGCGCGAGGGCCGAGGCTCGCTACGTTGCGACGGAGCAGGCGCTCGAGGGACTGCACGTTCGCGACCTGATGGTCCGCAATCCCGTCACCGTCGACGCCGACTCGACGATTGGGCGCCTCATGGACGATGTCGTGTGGTCGCACCGGTTCACCACGTACCCGGTCGTCGACCGAGGGAGACCCGTCGGCCTGCTCACCTTCGCGGCGGTCGCCGCGGTTCCCCGCTCCGACTGGGATACGCGACGGGTGCGCGACACGATGATCCCGCTCGATCAGGTCCCGCTGCTCAAGGAGGACGAGAAGGCCGTGGACGCGCTGGCGGAACTCGCGACCCCGAGCGCGAATCGCGGGCTCGTGGTCGACAACGGACACCTGGCCGGGCTGCTGTCGATCACCGACCTGGCGCGGGCGCTCGAAGTCGGTCGGCGGCCGGCGCAAGCACACGGCGGTGGAAGCTAATCACTGCTCATCGGGTTCTCCTTTCGGACATCAGGGCGGTGACGAGTTGCGGTGTGACGATCAGGAGGAAGAGGCCGAGAAACAGCGTGGTCAGCCCGTCGAAGACCAAGGTGAGGACGATGGCGAGCCGCCACCCGGACTCCATGAATCCGAACAGCGGCATGTACTCGCTGATCAACAGGCTCACGAGCGTTCCCAGGGCGATCCCGATCGCGCCGAGTGCGGCAACCGTGAGAACAAGATTCCCGACGCGCTCCCCGAGCCGCCGCACCGGCGAGAGCAGCACCGCGCCGACGACGCCGGCCCCGATGAAGCTGAGCAGGAAGAGCGTGCCGATCGTCGGGACAACGCGGAAGTAGGCGTCGTAGTACTGCTGCGCGTGGATCGCGCCGACGACGAGGATCGAGATCGCACCGAGGTAGCGAGCGATCTCCGCTGCGACCTGACGGTTCGTCCACTTGTGCGGGTCTCGCCGTGCCGGGTCTCTCACCAACCGACCGGTCGCGACCGTATGTTCGGAGGCACTAGCCACGGCGGTGGATCTCCTTGCCTGCCGGAGAGATCACCCACCACGGTGCGCCGAACTGGTTGAGGCCCTGGCCTGTGGCCTGGCCGGGCTTGCGGTCGGAGACGAAGTAGTAGAGCGGGTGGCCGCCGTAGGTGACCTGAAGCTTCCCGTCCTTCCGCTTGGTCGTGCCGAGCAGCGATGCACGAGCACCACGTCCTGCCACCGGCTTTCCGTGCGTGATGAGCGGCGGCCAGAGCGCGGCGCAGGCGCCGTAGCAGACGCTGATCTTCCCTTTGTCGGGCGGGAAGTCGTAGAGCGTGATGCCCTTGCTATCGACGAGTATGCGTCCGAGTGGCGTCTTCGCGACGTTGACGCGTGTCCCACTCGTCGCGGCGCTCGCGAAAGCGAAAGCGGCCGCCGTGGCGGCGAGCAACCCCGCTGCCGTGAGTGTCGTGAGCAGTTTGATCCACTGTTTCATCGGACCTCCTTGTGGTCGATCGACACGCGTGCGAGACGCATGTCGAACTGATTTGCGGCAGTGCGCGGCAACGCCGACAGTTCGCGGAGATGCGTGCCGCTTGCGGCGGTGACGCGGGAGACCATCTCGGCGGAGTCGGTTTCGCCGTCGACGCGTCGGAGCAGTTCGTCGGCGACGGCTTGCGCGAAGCGATCGGTCGACTGCGCCCAGCGCGCGAGGGTGTTTGCCGCGGCAGTGCAGGCTGCGATCTGGAGATGCGCGGCGTGACGTGCGAGCGCGCCTAGCGCCTGCTTTGGTGCTTCAGGAGCGGCCGCTCGTGCTGAGCGCCGCTTTTGCGTGGTTGTACGAGTCGAGGCCATTGGCTTGCCTTTCCGGTTGAAAGAACTCGGAGAGGCGGCCTTGGCCTCGGAGCGGTGTCGTCATGAACACCGCACCTCGAAGCTAGCAGGACCGTTTTGGTCTACGTCGAGGGCTGTTTGTGCTTCGGCTCGAGCAGGCTTTGCTGCTCGACGATCCGTGCAGCGACGTCGGCGAGGCGGAGGTTGCGTTCGCGTGCGGTCAGCTGCAGGCGGCGGAACGCGTCTCGCTCGGTCAAGTTCAGGGCCGACATCAGCAGGCCTTTCGCGCGCTCGACGAGCTTGCGATCCTCGAGCGCCTGGTGTGCGCGCTCGACCTCTGCTTCGAGCACCTGAAACTCCTCGTGTCGCGCGGCTGCCAATTCGAGTGCAGCTTGCAGTTCGCGCGAGTCGACAGGTTTCGTCAGGTAGGCGCTCACGCCACTCGCAATCGAACGATCCACCAGGCTGGGGTCGTCGACGCCGGTGACGACCACGACCGGCCGGCGTAGACCCTCCGCTGCGAGCTGCTCTGCCGCTTCCAGCCCGTCGACGTTCGGCATCTCGATGTCGAACAGGTAGAGGTCTGCGTCGCCTTCTCGAGCGAGCTCCATCGCCTGACGGCCGTCGCCGGCCGGGCCGATCGGTTCGTGCCCGAGTGACCGGAGCCGCTCGGCTAGACCGAGCGCGATCACCGGGTCGTCTTCGGCGACGAGGACTCTCATGCCGGCCTCGAAGGAAAGACGACGTCGGCGCATGTGCCGGTGCCGGTAGCGGCAGCGCGAAGCTCGAAGCGCCCATTGAGGCCCTGCTCGACCATCCCTCGGACGAGACTGAGGCCGAGTCCTGCGGGCCTCAGCGTCCCAGGCCCATCGTCCTCGATTCGCAGTTGCGTCTCACTGCCGCCGAAGAGCTGTACGCGGATAGGAGGCGCTCCGTGCCGCAGCGCGTTCGTAACGAGCTCGTTCGCGACGATTCCGACCTTCTGCGCGGTGGCGGCGTCGAACGCGACCGGCTCGGCGTTGACCTCGACTGCCACCGGCGCACCCGCGGTGATGCTGCGGAGCAGCGCGCCGCCGTCAACCCGGTCTTCACTCTCAGTCAGCAGTCGGTGGACGGCGGCGATCGAGCGAATCCTGGCCGCAGTCTCGTCGAATGCCTCGCCGTCGTCGCCGTCGGGACGGGCGAGTAGCAGCAGATCCGCTGCGGTCTGGAGGTCGTTCTTGATGCGATGGTTCGCCTCTCTCGCCAGCGTTTGCTCGAACGTCACGCGCTCGGCGGCCCGGCGGTGCGCGGCGGTCTGCACGCGGATCGTGCGGGCCAACACGAGCGCGACAGCGGTCGCGACCGCAACCAGCAGCAGCCGGATCACGGTTGCCCCGGCCGACAGCGGGACAAGTGCGGCGACGACCGTGCAGGTGGCGGCGCTGACGGCAAGCCAGAAGCGACGCCGCCAGCCCGCCTGAACGACCGCAATGAACGGCACGATCAGAAAGAGGAGCAGCGTGAACGTTGAGCCGGCGCTCGTGACGAGAAGCGCCACGAACGCGATCAAGCCGGCGCACCACACATCGAGGAGGAACCTGCCGCGCGCCACGGTCAACCACTTGCGCCACGGGATCAGCATCGCTCCCGTGTTCCCGGCCGCCGCGACGAGCGTCGCGCCCACCAACAACCAACGGTGCCGCGCGCCTGCATCAAACGTCAGCCCGCCAAGCACCACCACGATCGACGCCCAGCCAAGCCAGTAGCCAACCTGAACGGCAGCAAAGCGGAACCCGACCTCAACGCTTGCGTCAGTAGAAAGGCTCGACACGAACAGACCTTCAAACGACGGCGGCGCTGTCTCTAATCCCGGTCGCGTTCATCGATGCTCGTACGAGAGGCCAGCCGCCGCGGTTTTCATCCAAGCTCGACGTCGCCTGAAGTGGTCCTGCTAGCTTCGTCGCAGGCGTTCTCGATGACGCCACTCGGGGCCTTGTTCGCCTCTTTCCCCGCCGAGCTACGGCTCGCGCGACTGGAGTGGGAGAGGCGACACGAACCGATCCTCCATCGCTCCGGCCCGCGTCGCGGGGTCCCGCGGGAGCGTGTTTTCGCTTTCGCGTTCTGAAGCGAAAGGAGAAAGGGATCTCATGAGCATCTACATGCTCGACACCAGCTGGGCGACGTCGGCCGACGACCTGCGCCACCTGAACTGGGAGTTGCTCGCGTCAGACGAGGTCTACGGCGTCTTTCTGACCGCGCACGACGACAGGCTCGCGGTCCTCTTCTCGGGCGATCGCCGTGGGTTCGACGAGTTCGAGTCAGACCTCAGCCGGGTGCGATGGTGAAACGCCAACCCGCGTTGCTCGCACTGCTCTTTCTGGCGGCGGCGCTCGTGCTCGTCGCCTGGAGCGGATGGCTCGTGCTGTCGCTGCCGTACCACTACGCCTCGGCGCTCCGGGGCCGCAATCTCAACCACGAAGAGAGAAGGAGCATTGTGATGAAACGACTCTCACTACGGATGTTCGCGCTCGGACTCATACTCGGTGCGGTAGGAGCAGCCGCAGTTCTCGCAACCACCGCTTCCGCTCGCAACACGAAAGCGCCTGCGATGGGGGTTGGCACCCGCCCGAGGATCGCCCGTTCTCACGAGTCCGGGCAGCCGGTGGTCGACTGGAACGAAGTCCTTCTTTCGATCGTGAATACGCCGGGCGCACAGCCGGCCGGCATCCAGCCAACCCGCAACTTCGCGATCGTCCACGCGGCGATCTACGACGCTGTCAACGCAATCGATCGCACGCACGAGCCGTACCGGATCTCCGTCCGTGCGCCGCGCGGCGCTTCTGAGACCGCAGCTGCAGATGCCGCGGCGCGGACCGCCCTCGACGGCCTCTACCCGTCGCAGCAGAACCTCGTCGACGCCGACTACGCCGCCGAGATCGCTCATGTCGCGGACGGCCCCGCCAAGACCAAGGGAATCCAGCTCGGCGAGCAGGTCGCCGGCAAGCTCCTCGCGATCCGCGCAAGCGACGGTTCGAACCTGGCCCCGCCCCCGTTCGTCGCAGGAACGAACCCCGGCGACTACCGGCCCACCCCGCCGAACTTCCCAGCAGCGGTCTTCACGACCTGGGGCCAGGTGACGCCGTTCGTGCTCGCTAGCGCCGACCAGTTTCGCCCGGCGCCCCCGCCTGCGTTGACGAGCGACGCGTACGCGGCGGCAATCAACGAAGTGCAGAGCCTCGGCTCGGCGAGCAGCACGACCCGCACGGCCGAGCAAACCGAGATCGGCAAGTTCTGGAACCCGCCGATCCAGAACTTCTGGAATCAGATCGCCGAGACGGCCGCGCTCACGCACCACACCGACCTGCCGACGACGGCGCGGCTGTTCGCCGCCTTGAATCTCAGCTTCGCCGACTCGGCGATCGCTTTCTACGACGCCAAGTACACGTACCAACTCTGGCGGCCCGTGACAGCGATCCGCCTCGCCGACACCGACGGCAACCCGAACACGGTCGCCGACCCGAACTGGCTGCCACTCGCCGGAAACACTGCGGCCGACCCGTCTTACCCGGGCGCGCACAGCACCATCAGCGCCGCCGGCGCGGAAGTGCTCACACGCTTCTTCGGCGACGACGAGCAGTTCTCACTCACCTCTCCGGCGCTGCCCGGAGTGACGCGCTCATTCACGACCTTTAGTGGCGCTGCGCAGGAAGCCGGTCTCAGCCGGATCTTCTCCGGCCAACACACGCGTGTCGACCACGTTGCCGGCGTCAGCCTCGGTCGCCGTGTCGCCGGTTTCGTCCTCCACAACGCGCTGCTGCCGGTCCGCGACTAGTCCGGCAGCCGGGTGGATGTCACGCGACGACGTTCTCGATCGCGTTGAGTGGACCCAGCGTTGCGAGGTCTGCGGCTGCTGCCGTGAAGGCGTCACGAAACCGCTCACTTGCGCGTAACTCCGGTGTGAACACTTCGTCAAGATCAAGGAAGGAGAGCGGGTCGGCAAGAGACCGTTCGGCGAGTTCGGCGGCTCTCTTGCCACTCGCGTCAGGTGCCCGCGCCGCCGGCGGTACGGTCGCGAGGTATCTCGCCCAGCCTGCGAGAGCGAGCGCAGCACAGGAGATCGGCCCCCCAAGTTCGATCTGCCTCTCGACAGTGGGTATGAGGAAGCTTGGGAACTTCGCCGTCCCGTCGATGCAGAGCCGGGCGATCTGGTCGCGCACACCGGTGTTGGCAAACCGCGCGAGCACGGTCGCCGCGTAGTCCGCAGGCGGGTGGCCCGGGATTTCAGGAAGGGTCGGAATCGCCTCCGCCGCGAGGAATTGCTGGAGATAGCGACGAACGACCGGGATCGCAACCGCTTCGTCGACGTAGACGACCCCGGCGAGCGCCATCAAGTACGCCATACATGAGTGACTCGCGTTCAGCATGCGGAGCTTGTAGAGCTCCCAGTCATGTACGCGGTCGGTGAAGAGGACGCCGACGTCCTCCCACTGTGGGCGTCCGGCGGCGAACTTGTCTTCCACGACCCACTGGCGGAACGGCTCGCAGACGACCGGCCAGCCGTCGTCGAGGCCAAGTTGTTCGCGCAGCCATACCCGGTCGGCGTCGTGAGTCTGAGGCGTGATGCGGTCGACCATCGAGTTCGGGAAGGTGCAGCTCGCGACGTAGTGCCCAAGCCCCGCTCCGCGGCGCTCGGCGACGTTCGCAATCGCTTCGCGAGCGACGTCGCCGTTTCCAGGAACGTTGTCGCAGCTGAGGATCGTGAGCGGCCGCGCACCCTCGGCCCGCCGCGCGTCGAGCGCGTCGACGATCGCCTCGATCGTCTGGTTGCCGCCCGTCAGGGAGTAGCCACCCTCGGTAATGGTCAGCGAGAGAATCGCGAGGTCAGGATTGGAGACGTTCGTGGCGAACGTGCCCGCGTTGCCCGCCGCGAGCGTGTAGTCGACGATGCTGCCGACGATTTGCGGCCGAGAGCCGGCGCTGTCGCGCTCGATCAGCGTGTAGAGATGATCCTGCGCCTCTAGGACATCCGCCATGCGACGGTCGCGATCGAGGAGGCCCACGCCGTGGATACCCCAGTCACCACCACCGGCGGCGACCTCGTCGACGTACAGGGCCATGTGAGCGCGATGGAACCCGCCGACGCCGACATGGAGGATCCGCGGGACGAGCTTCGATCGGTCGTACTGGGGGACGGGTATGTCGCGAGCGCGAATCGCGCCGAGGTTCGACGTTCGGAGCGGGATCGGCGCCGTCACGGTGCTCACAGTGTGACCGTCGCGCGCCTCACCTCCGCCTCGTCGAAGAGGTGTACGTCCCCGTGCAACGCCAGTCGCACGTTCTCGCCAGGCTCACCGGCGAACGGCGGGTCGATCTTGGCGACGATGCGTTGCTCCTCGCCTTCGTGGTCGACGACGAGGTGGACGAACATCTCAGAGCCCAGATCCTCGACGACGCGTATGCGCGCCGGAATCGCTCCATCGTCGCCGATCGTCACGGCTTCGGGCCGAAAGCCGATCGTCGTCGGCCCTCCGCTCAGCGCCTGGCCGATGCGAATCTCGGCGCCTGCGATTTTCACAGAGCCGTCGACAGAGACGGGCAGCATGTTCATTGCCGGGGAGCCGATGAACCCGGCCACGAACACGTTCGCGGGCTTGTGGTAGAGCGTCGCCGGCGCATCGACCTGCTGGAGGTCGCCGTCGCGCAAGACCGCGACGCGGTGTCCCATGGTCATGGCCTCGACCTGGTCGTGCGTCACGTAGACGGTCGTCACGGCCAAGCGCTGCTGCAGCTCGACGAGCTCGGCGCGCGTCTGCACGCGCAGCTTTGCGTCGAGGTTCGAGAGCGGCTCGTCCATGAGGTAGACCTTTGGATGGCGGACGATCGCGCGACCCATCGCCACACGTTGCAGCTGGCCGCCGGAAAGGTTCCGCGGCTTTCGGTCGAGGTACGGCTCGAGGTCGAGGAGCTTCGCCACGTCGCGCACGCGCTTCAGCCGTTCCT